>Ga0307423_1000092_pt1 | contig 52387 bp, 39 predicted proteins | sample SalMarWE160310MG_FD_202154 | JGI IMG/M metagenome (GOLD analysis project Ga0307423, IMG submission 202154) | Salt marsh sediment microbial communities from the Plum Island Ecosystem LTER, Massachusetts, United States - WE1603-10 | ecosystem: Environmental > Aquatic > Marine > Intertidal zone >...
ATCGCCGGCACGCTGTGGCTCTTCCAGACGGCCTACACCGTCGCCACCCAGCAGAACATCGGCGAGATCTACGGCGAGGGCGTTGACCTCAACTACTCCTGGCTCATCGGCCTCGGCAACTCCGGCTTCCTCAACACCTCACTGTCGGGCACCTACACGCTCGCCAACCGGGTCGCCAACCCGCTGTACGACTACGACTGCGTCGGCTACTACGGCAACCAGTGTGCGCCGTATCCGACACCGGAGTGGCGCCATCGCGCCCGCATCTCATGGGAGACCAACTTCAACATGGTGTTCTCCCTCGGCTGGCGCTACATCGGTTCGGTGCTGATCGATGACGCCAGCCCGAACCCGGACCTCGCGAACCCGGGCCTCATCGACGCATGGAAGATCAACGGCGCCTACAAGAACCAGGCCTTCAACTACATCGACCTGGCGTGGACCTGGCAGGTCTACAAGAGCATCCAGCTCGTCGCGGGCTGCAACAATATCTTCGACGAGGAGCCGCCGCTCGGACCCGGTCTGAACGACAACGACTACGGCCCCGGCTTCTATGGCTTCTACGATCCCTACGGCCGCACACTTCACGCCGCCCTTCACTTCGACTTCTAGGCCAAGGGTCATCATCTAACAATCGCGGTCCCTCCCCGGAGGGACCGCTTTTTTTGTGCACCATGCCCAGCCTGCATATCTCACCAACTTCCTGCTGCGGGCGCCGATGCATCGCACCCAGCGGTTCGGCCCGCTTGCGAAGTTATTCCGCCTTTTTCTTTGCCTTTTCGAGCGCCCTGCGGAGCGTCTGCGCCTCCTGGCGCGCCCAGCGCTCGACGTCGGCCCACACGCTGGCGGAATTGGCCGGCACCGAGTTGACACCACGCATCCGCTGCTCGGGCTGGATCAACCGTCGCTCGGCCGCGCGCGCCTGGATCACCCCGGTCTCGGCGTCGATCAGTTCGAAGACGATCGTTGCCTCGCCGACCGCGGCCAGGTAGACATTAGCGAAGCTGTTCGGATCGGGCGGCACGTCGGAGGTGATGTCCAGAAATCCGGCCCGCACGATGAGAGTGCCCGGACCCGGCTTGTCAACCACCTCGAACATCTTGCTGCGCTCGAGCTCGGCGACGAAGGTGTCGCTTACCAGCTTCCCGAACCGCTCCCTATCCTCCGCACGGACCGCGTACGGCCCCGCGTCGCCGCGCAGCATCCGGGCGGTCGATCCGGCGCTCGTCGCGCCACCCTCGCGGAACTGGAACTCCGGCTGCCACAGGTAGAGCTTGGCATATCGGCTCATGTCGGCTTCGGGACGAACCCAGGTTTCCTGGAAACGGCCCTTCGCCTTGACCAGTTCGTCGGCGCCCGTTGCCTTTTCGACCGGCTCCTCCTGCGCATGGAGGAACCCTGCCATGAGGACTCCACACACCAACAAAAACGTTATTTTTTTCACGATCTCACCTCCGGTCCAATGTTCAATTCGTTCGACTCCGAATACCATGACCGCTGGTTCACTATGCGTCAAAACATCCGTCGGCATATGAGAATTTCTCGAAAGACTCCACCCGCCCCTCGGACACGGTGCTCGAAATCCGTCGCTTCCGCGAGCTCCGGCCTGTGTCAGTCAACCCAGTTCGCCAGAGTGCTCCCCGGTGGGCGAAGATCAAAGAGCACCTGCTCCTCACCCTTCTTCTTGATCATCGACTGGATGTAACGGATCAGAGTGCGTCGCCTGGTCAGCAGTTTCGAAATCTCCTGGCTCTCCAGATAGGGTCTCAACCGCTGACGAAGCGTCTCGTCGTCGATCGCGCGCAGCGAGTTCCACAAATGACGCTCGCACCCGGTCAACTTGTCGAGATAGATGAGCTTGGATGACCGCTTGAAGGCGCGGGTGTGGTCGATGAACCAGATATTCCAGCTACGGTCGATCAGCAGATTGCCCTGGTTGCGGTCGGAGTTGCAGATCAGGTTGTCGAAGACGTACATGATCTGCTTCTGTTGCATCCACCTCACGGCATCGGGCGGCCGCAATTGGTCGGTCTGTATCAGCACGACCTCGGGTCGGATTTCTTCCATCCAGATCTGCACCGTGCCGTTCTGGCTATCAATGCTTCGTTCGACGACCGGCGGCACGCGGCCGATGCCGAGCAGCTCGCTGAGCTCGTAGGCTGCGCTCTCGAAGATCGCGGCGTCCCGATACTTCTTCGTCGGTTTTTCCACACCCCTCGACGCTGATTTTCGTGCGGTCAGATCGACGCTCCGGAACGCGGCGTGAAACTGAATGTCCTCAATCTCGAGCACGAGCTTCTCAACGCCCGCGACCCCCCGCCCAACCTTCTCTCGGCTGACAACACGAGCCGAGCGCATCTTCTCCATGATCGTCGCGTGGTCCTGGAACGGCAACGGTTCGTCATTGACGTCGAGCCACACGTAGCCCGCAAGATCGGTTGGGGACTGGGCGTCTGCAAACCCCGAAAGGAGGAGCGGTACCACAAGGGCTGCCAAAAACACCACCAGCCGGGCGCACGTGAGAAATCGAACAATAGGCATCATAGACAACGTACGGATAAACGAGCTTCGAGTTCAAATATTCAATCCCGGGATTGTAATCGAGTATTTCCCGGGCTATCGCGAGTACCCGCTTGACCGTCTTATCTTTCTCGTGACGCCTGGTGGGCCCTGACTGCTCACGAGTCGGGCTCCGTCCTCCGGAGGAATTGTTCCGCTATGAAACAACTCTCTCAGTTCGACTTCGGCCTCCGCAAACAGACTCTCGGCCGAAAAGTCCTGTAGAGGGTTGTCACACGACTGTGACCTGGTGTTTCCTGATGACAACGGTCATGAACATGCCGAGCCATTTCGAAACCGGCGAAAGCAGGCGCTCGGCCGTGCGGACGAAGGAGTAGGCCCAGGTCGGTGCGAGGGCCCGCCACGTGAGGCCGCCGCTGATCAGGTATGCGAAGGGCGTGTGGTAAGTCACCGATTCGATTTCCAACGACTGGAAGAGCCTGGGTAACGCCTCCCGGTCTCTGACAAACACGATCCAAGGAAGCGCAGCATTGGCGGCTGAGAGGCGACCGGACGTTGGCAGTGTCCATCGCCTGATGGATCGAAGGGCTCATGGTGGAGGAAGGTGTAGACCAGGCGGCCCCACCACGTGTTGGCGGGTTCGATGATGACCACCGTTCCGCCGTTCACGAGCACACGTTCGAACTCTCCCAGAACCACGGCGGGTTGACTGAAGTGGTGAAAACAGTTGAGGACGAAGATACCGTTCACGCTGCCGTTTTTGAACGGCATCGACTCAGCCGATAACACTTCGTCGATGCCATCATGCAGCACGACGTCGCTGGTGACAGTATTAGGCAAGATCTCTTTGATGAAGCCTCCGCCACTGCCGACTTCGACAAACACGCCTTCTTCATCATAGCCGCCGGCGATGCGCATGTGATCGTAGAAATCCGAATAAAGGAGCCGCAGGAAGCCCTTTGATTTGATGATCCGAGCGTGCGCGCAGACCGTCTTGTCGCCATCGAGATCTTCGATCGCACGGGCCTCGGGCAGCTTCAGCCATTCGAGTGGGCTCATGTCTCGTTGGACCGATCACCGTGATCCGTGGGTACGACGCTTTTCCCCAGTCCCAAACGAATACGCGCCAGTCCGATCAGAGTCATGCGAATCAGCTCGTACCCGTGCCGGAACCGGGAGATATTCGTGCTGCCGTAGACCCGATCACGGTAGCGAATGGGAACGTCGACGACGCCGAGGGCCAAAGTGGCGGCGGGGAACAGAATCTCGAAATCACCAAATGGATCGAAATCTCCAAAGTCTCGTCGCCATTCGACCATCCGTTGGTAGTCCCGGGAGGCCACTAGCTTGGTTCCGCAGAGGGTGTCGCCGAGGCGAACTTCGAGAACCCAGCTCAGAACCTTGGAGAAGAAGATGTTCCCCAGCCGGTTGAGGTTTCTCATTGCCCCGCTCTCCATCGGGTAAACCAGGCGGCTTCCGTTGATGAAGTCTCCGTCGCCGTTACAGTAGGCGTCATAGAACCGTGGCAGCAGCTCGGGCGGCATGGTCAGGTCTGCGTCAAGATTGGTCAACAGCTCGCCCCTCGCGATCCCGAAACCGAGTCGCACAGCGTCGGCCTTTCCGTTGCCGGTCTGCTGGCATGCCCGCACGCTGATCGGCCGGTCGCCTTCTTCGACCACGCGCTGGATTTCTTCCCAGGTATCGTCGCTCGAGTGTCCTTCGACAAAGATGACCTCGACGTCGGCCCCCGGGATCTCGGGAAGGCGCTCGAGGGCAGAGCGGATGTTCCCTTTCTCGTTGCGCGCCGGGACCACAATAGTCAGCGACGGCCTGTGCTTCAATTGCACGATCGGCCGCAGCATCGCAACCTGGACCAGAGAAAGCTGCCGGATGAGGGGCAGCGACCGCATGATCGCGTCAAGCAGTGTACCGAGTCCAAAAAGACCGAATGGAAACGGTGACACCGGCCGCAACCGAACAACTTCGAATCCCGAAATCTTGGCCAAATTCTGAAGATCAACTCGAGTCACGAAGGTCGATGCCGAAGGTGCTCTCCGCAATCCGAGGCGGTCCGCGAGGCTGTAAATCCAACGCAGGTAGGGATTGTACAGCACCGTCACGAGACGATCTCCACGCCCCATCTTTTTCTTCAGACCGAGGAAGATCCGTTGGATGTCGAGGGATGTGTTGAGCACACCGTTCAGAATCACGATCTGTCGCGAGGTGTGAGAGTCAGAATTTCCCTCGAATTCCTCGACGGAGCGGACCGACCGCTTCTGCCGACCTGGGAGCTGCTCGAGCAACAAATCATCTTCGCTCGGCGTCCAATACCACAGGTGTTCGAAGTACCGTGCCGAGCTCGCGATCTCCTTCGCGACGCGAGAGTAGATGACCTTTCGGATATGACGGTAAATGATCGTGATCATATCGATATCCTCTACTGTTGAGTCCCGGCTCCCTCGGGGCCGTTGGCGAAATCTCGCGCGGCGTAATCAACTCGATAAACCTTCGTCCCGCCTACGGCGAATACCTCTCTGAAAAGCGTGTCATCGGCATCGATGACGGGTTTCAGATACTGGGCTGTAGTGCTCGAGAACTTGAATCTATCAAGGACAACAAAATCTGCGCGCCTTCGCAGCAATCCCTCGAGAACACGATCGCGATCCGGAGTCGCCTCGGATTTGGTGACCTTTCTACCCGTCCACAGCCGCATCAAGAAAGGCTTCCGACAGACGATGAGACTGTCTCTCGACGTGTGGGACTTCAGCCAGTCGGCAACCTCACGGTACTCACCCCAGCTTTTGTCTATCTGGTAGTAATAAGGCTCAATCCTTGCGCGCATGACGTTTCTCTGCACGTGCCAGATCAACGAACTGCAGACCATCGCCACAGCCAACACGGCCAGCGCGGCAGACATGATTTCGAGTCTGGCACCCCTGTAAAGGACAACGACCAGCAGTGCCATGACCGCCACAGCCATTGCCCAGTGCAGCGGCGTGTAGCTGCCGCGGCCGATCACATTCGTGGAGATGGAGTGGGCTACGATGATCAGCCCTGCAGACAGAAATCCGTATCGCAAAGGCTTGTATCGGAAGGCTCCCCACCCCTCGACAACGCCAGCGACGCCGCTGACGAGGTAGTACAAGAAGAACGGTAACAGGGGAACGGCCAATCGACTGGATTGGGGGGGATACAGCAAGGTCGCGAGCAACAGCGACGCGAAGACCCACTCGACCACCGACGGGCGATGTTTGACGCGGTTGATGAGACCGAAGATGACCACTGTAGATACGGCAATTGCCAGGAGCCAGTACGGCAGCAGCTTTGGGTAGCGATCGGAGAGAACCGAGCGCGATATTGCCGGCAGATAAAACGCAACATTGTCAACGACGGTCGAGAACAGGCGACTCACAGCAGACTGCGACGAGTCAGCGGCTGGAGATGGAAAGATCGAAAGGTAGCCAAAATACTCTGTGACCGTCCCCGCGACCAGTTTGTTTCTGAAAAACCAGATGGCCTGGGCGCTTCCGGCGATAGCCGCGATCATCCCGGCCTTGGCGAAACCCAGCCTCGCGTTTTTCGACATCACGTGGTCCGCCAAAAGGAATGCCGCGACAGCCGCAATCGCGACGACGCCGATCGTGCGAGTGAAGGCCGCGAAGACCAATAACACCGAGGTAAGAAACCCCGATCGGGTCCGCCATGAAGTGTCCCGGGAATAGGATTGAGCGGCAAGCATGGCAAACCCCAGAAGGAGGAGAAAAGGAGTTTCAGACATGACTTTGTTGGCAAACCTTCCGATGTGCCGAGAAAAGCCGAGAAGGAAGAGAAGAAGAACGGATTGCGCCGGCGTCATCAGCGACTTGAAGAGAACATAGAAAACACCGACGGCTGCAACCGCCGCGATCGCAGCCACCGCTTTCATGGCAACGACACTGCCCCCGGTGATCCAGTACACCGGCACCAGTGCGAGTGGAAAACCCGGCGGATGTTTTGACTCCGGCCGCGGGTTCCCATCCAGGTTGACCGAATACGTGCCGTCCTCAACGAGGCCGCGCGCGAGGAGAATGTATTTCGCGTTGTCACCGTACGTGCTCAGATGGGCGTTGATCGAGAGCCCGTACAACACCGCAAATATGGCAAGAGCCAGCGCGAGTATCGACCGATGGCCAAACGCGACGATGGCGGAGAGGGTTTTCGGCTCGGCCTGAGTCATGAATCCAAATCCTCGGTCAACAAAACTAAACGAACGGGGGAGGTTTCTGCAATTGAGTGAGTCGGATCTTTCAGTGAGCCAATCGCGAAATGCAGCAAATCGAGGACTGAGCGATGACGTGCAGCCCAGCGTTCAAACCGACAGAAAATTGGCAGGACTCCTTCGATACACCGTCCGATTTCCCCGCTTTGTCATCGTGATACGCTGAGCGTGAAATTGGCAACGTATCCCTTTATCGGTTCATCCGTTCAGTAGATTCTCCGGGAAGGGCTTCCCACGTGATGACGACATCAGGATCCCGCCGAAAATCACTCATTGGGGCTGTCGGATGTGCCGTCCTGTTTGCATTCGGCGTCTGGTACTTCGGCATTGAACGCAGGGTCTCGACACATTCTGCTGACCAGATTCTCAGGCGGGTTCGAGGAGGACAGGCGGATTTGCTCGAAAGAGTCGAAGAAACAGCAACGCGTGCCGCGTCGTTTGCGGAAGATCAGGCGCTCGCAACCATTGGCAGAAATCCATTGAACGGTTTTTATTATCGGTTCGATGACAACAAACCATCTGCCGTCCACGATGATTCTCTCCAGCAGAGCTCGACCGAACGGTTTTTGGCTTCATACGAGTTCGATATGGAGGACCTGGGTTCACCTGGATTCCACCCGGTGTTCGGGGACTTTTCGGTTCGCGACGGTGTGCTCAGGGTCGATGAATGGAAAGCCGACGATTATGCTCAAAATACGGACTCTCTCGAAATTCCGATAACTCACATCGGTGAAATCGAACTTCGTCTGAAGGTCCGCAAAGGGACCCATCTCGATCTTCGCGTCAGTACCGTGGAAGGTCCCGACTGGGAAGGCCTGAGTGATCTCCGCCCTTTGCATCGCTGGGGAGACGCCTCCCTCCCGATCATCGCGGACAACAAGTTTCACACCTACCGTATTCAGGCGCAGGGTCTTTTTCGGCGAACATCAGGAAAGGCGGCGCAGCATCTCAGACTGAAGTCCGTGTTCCTCAAACCCACCAACGAGGAAGGTGACACGGTCGAAATCGACTATCTCCGCATTTACTCGAAACGAGCGAAGTATGCACGAGAGGGATTCGGTTCAGCATATGTAAACATCGATTCGGAATTCCGGAAGGTCCTGTTCGCCAATTCCCCGATAGCACTCGACTATCCGGTCGATCTACCCGATGGCAAGATCACCCTCGAGTTCGGCATGGGCATCCTCATGAACGATGATCCGGTGACGTTCGATGTGGAGATCGAGTGCCAGGAGGATGGGACCTCGACCCTGTTCTCGGCGGTCGTTTCCGAAGCCGACAAATGGTCCGAGGCAAGAGTCGATCTGGCCCGGTGCTCGGGCAAGTCTGCGATGCTCCGATTTCGTGTCACCGCCGACGGAGGAAATGTCGCGTTCTGGAGCAACCCCGAGGTCTATGCTCCACCGCACCGCCAGTTCAACGTCATCATCGTGCTCGAGGACGCGCTCCGAGCGGATCACATGTCGTGCTACGGATATCCGCGGAAGACAACCCCATTCAAAGACCTGCTCTTCAAACACGGAATGGTGTTCGAGCATGCGTTTTCACAAGCGACCAAAACCAGGCCCTCGGTGCCGTCGATCATGACGTCTCTGTATCCGACGGCGACTGGCGTTTGGCAGCTTTCCGACCGCCTCGACGACGCCTATCTGACGCTGGCGGAGATCATGAGACACCAGGGTTTCGTCACCGCGGCCTTTATTCAGAACGAAAACGCCGGGCCGTATGCGGGACTGCAGCAGGGGTTCGGCCAGCTCAGGGGAACGGGGAAAGCGGACCCTGAGCTTGCCTACGGGCCGCTCGTCCGAGAGTGGATCGACGCTCACAAACACCGAAACATGTTCCTCTACCTCCACATTCTGGACCCCCACGGACGGTACGACCCACCGGAGAAGTTTCGCGGTTGGTGGCGGACCATTCAATTCAGGGGAATTCGGGTCGACCACAACCCGCGTTTCGACCCGGAATGGGACTCTACACCCTCGGTCGAGGGGCGACGGGCCAGGTACGACGGGGAGATCCGTAACAACGATTATTACTTCGAGGGACTGGTGACGTGGCTGAAGCAGCGGGCGCTGTTCGAGAATACGCTCCTGGTCTTCATCGCCGACCACGGTGAGCACCTCGGAGAGCACGAACTGTGGGAGCACAGCCCACCAGGGTACATTCAGGTCCTACACGTCCCACTCCTCATGAGCTATCCCGCGAGGTTCGGGAGCGGCATCAGATTCAGCCAACCCGTTCAGGTGATGGACGTGATGCCCACTATTCTGGAGCTGGCGGACGTCGACACCGCCCCGCTCATTCTGCAAGGGCAGTCGCTGATGCCACTCATCAGAAGGGACAGCTCGGTCGAATTGACTCGGAGAGTCGTGGCTTCCGACGAGGTCGTACGCCGAAAGGTCCTGGACGAAGGGTTTTGGGGCTCACTGTTCTTCGATGGATGGCACCTGCTCAACACAAAGGATCGGGATGTGCAGGTATTCAATTACCTTCTCGATCCGAATGAGAATCGCGCGGACACGAGCGAGATTGCCCTGCAGATCATGCGATCCGGGGTCGATGAATACATGGAAGCCATTCAACGTTTGAACATCGGTATCTGGGGGTCGGTGACCCGGGACAAAAACCGGACGATCGATTACGATGTCGAGGTCGTCGAACAGCTCAGAGAGCTTGGCTACGTGGAATAGAGGATGCATTCGAGGTGTCTTTCCGAGGCATCGGTCAAGCCTCGTTGCCACCTTCGACACGGTCGCGTAATCGACATCGGATGCGAGCGCCCGATTCCCAAACTCTAGTGAGGAGGCCCTCCGGTGACGGATACCTACCGCTCGCGAACAGCACGAACGATCCTCGTCATTACCGTTTTCGCGATTGCGGCCTATATGCTGGTGCTGAGCGCGATCGCTCCCATCATGTCGGACGACCTGTGGTACTCGCTCGGCATGGACCGTAGAGGGCTCCAGGACATCTCAGACGTCGGCCGGTCGTGCATCGAACTCTACAACAGGTACGGGGCCCGGCTCGGTACGATGGGCTTTTTCCTGATGTCGTTCTTCGGCAGATGGCTGTTCATCATTCTGAATCCGATCGCATTCCTCGCACTGGGATTGCTGACATACATCCTGGCGCTCGGACACAGTCCGAGCCCTGATTCGGTGCATGATGTCGGTCTCCTCGCACTGGTGTATCTGTTGATCGGAGGCGCGGCGCCGGCCATCACCGAGGTGAGCTTTTGGGCGAACGGCGCGATGCAGTACATGTGGGGGTGCGCAGCAGTCTTCGCGTTCCTGGTTCCTTTCAGGTACCTGCTCGACGGGCGGATCATCATCGCGGATACCACCGAGATAGCTGTGGTGATGTTAATCTCAGGCTTCATCGTCGGTCAGGCGACCGAGACGGTCGTACCCGCAGCTATCGGCCTCGTCAGCGCCCTCTGGATCGTGAGCATCCGCAAGGGCACACAACGCCCCGCCTGGTTCTATGCCGGCCTGGCCGGCCTCGTCGTGGGTTTCATCGTGTTCGTGATCGCCCCCGGCAACTTCAACAGAGCGGCAACTGCGTCGTCCGGAACCCTATGGAACATGGGTCTCGTAGATCGCTTCGTCAATGTGGTTCCGCACCTATTCAACAAGTTCGCGGTGTACAGCGGGCGCTTTCTCTTTCGGATCCTCGGGAGCGTCGCGATTGTCGGTCTCTTGGTGCTTGTGCTCGATTCCTTCAAGACCCGACGGAATAAGTTCGCGGAAATCTGGAAAAGTCGACTCCCGTTAGCCCTTGTGTGCCTCGCGACGGCGGTCCTGATGATCTTCAGCCTCTTCATTCCTCCTGTGAAGATGTCGACGCGCGTCTACTTCGGTGCGGGCATGATGATCATCCTGTTTCTAGTGATCTTCGTTCGGGTCCTCTTTTTCGAGAAGTACCCGAAGCTCGCGAAGTATGTCGTTGGGGTCACCTGCTTCCTGTGCTTCATGGAAATGGCGGCCATCGCCAAGGAGTACGTCGGCATTCACGAGCAAAATCGCAGAAGACTCGAGATCGTGACCTGCGCAAAGGAGGCGGGACTGTCAAGGGTGAAAGTTCCACTTTTTGAAAGGCAGCGTCGCCGGCACGTGTGGCTCGCAGACATCACCGAAAATCCAAACCATCCCCGAAACAAGACCTTTGCCTTTTACTACGGCCTGGAGGAGGTCATTGGCGTCGAACCCGATGACACGAGAGATGGAGGCGAGCACTGAAACCGATCGGGATGGTCAGGTCGTCACTTTGACTTTCTTCTCATCGATTCCCAGAAACGACGAGGACATCCCGTCAGTCCTCGAGCCAGGGCAGATCCCACTCTCTGGGAAGCCTCACCATGTCGAAAAGGCGAGCCACCACATCACCCTGCTCTCCGATTCGGTGAGGGCTTTGGAACATCCAAACAATCGACCCATCTCGAGCGACCTCGAGGGCTCGGCCGCTGTCACTGTCGCTGATCAGCGTGTTGCCGTTCGGGAGCCTCTGATTCGCACCGCATGCGCGAGAATAAAAGGATTTCGGTGGATCGCCTTGATATTCCCAAAAAACCTCCTGGGTGAACGGGTCGAACTCCATCACCCTTGAGTTGCCCCTATTGCCCCGGTTGTCAAAGACCAGCATGCGGCCGTTCGGCAACAGCACCGGGTCGTGCTGGGTGGCCCACATCCCCCAGGACACCCACTCGACGGTTTCTTCTTCCAGATTCACGATGGCGAGCATATTGAGCTCGCGCATCGACAGCAGAACATTTCCCTTTTTGAAGGCCTGCGAAAATTTCGAATTGACACCATTGAGAACCCGAATCGAATTCGTGTGCAGTACGTCCCCAGGGGCATGCTTTTCTGTAATGATGTCTCCGCGCAATTTCTGAGAGATCGTCCGGTATATGGGGATGTAATATCGCGAGTTTCGGAAGCACTCGAGAATCGATACCCGTTTCAGGAGACTCCCGTCTTGATCCAGAACTGAGATGTAATCCTCGAGAATCGGTTCAGTTTCGTGGATCCGTTTGATGATCCTCGGTTCGCGGGACAGTACATAGATCGAACCGTCGGCGGTTACCTCCGCCTGATGATGACATCGGTCGGCGTACACCCATTGGAGTTCCGAGTCCTTATTCACCTTGATCAACGCCCGCCCTTCGAAAATCGCCAGCAGATCTCCATTCGGGTACATGTAGGCGCGCCGCCACGAACGGGCGTCGTCGGTTGGGGGCGATTCCCCCACGGCGTCTTCATAGGCGTAGGACCAGGTGTGCAGCACGTTGCCGCTCATATCCATCAAGAAAGCTCCCGGCGCGTGGCCGGATACGTAGAGATTCAAAGACTCCCACGCTCGTGATCGGTCGTATATCACGACTCCCGAGCCAGAATTCGCCTTATTGACCCCGGAGACATAGCCAAGGGTTTCCAGCTGACGGATCTTTTCGCGCTGTTCGTCGGTCATCGCCTCTTCGCGTGAACGAGGGGAAGCGTTGGCGGTCGAAGACAAGTCCGTCGGCTGGCGACACTGCACTACCGCGAGAATACAAAAAACCATGAAGAGGGGAAACAGAATCTGTCGGGCCGGCGGTCTCCCGCTCCTTGTTCGGCAATTCTCCGTCATCCGAACCTCCATCCGCTCGCACCGCAATCACTGATTGCGAGTGTAGCGAAGTCTCCAGAAGGAGTTCCTGAAACACGTGAAAGGTGATCAGGATCACACCATTCGGCCAGAAAAATGGCGTCAATCGTCGGCCCGCCACCCGGGAACCTCGGATTGCGTTAAGGTCGAGATGCATGACAACCCATGATCAATCGCTCCGTCAACGCTCCAACGGCACTCCAACCCAATGCTCGGTTGTGACAAGGCAAACGAAAACACATGTGTGCGCGGGTTCGGCTGCCTAAAGAGCTTTCGGATGTTCCGCATCCCAATCCTGATTCAAAAGGAGGGTCAAGGTTTACAATCTTTGAGACCTGATATAAAATCTACCGAGATATTAATAATGAAATCATGAGTGTTCGGAGGAATGGAGGGAATAATGGATAGAAAGAAGTGGATTCTGTTGGCCGCGGCGGGTGTTTTGGTAAGCCAGCGATCCGTACTTGCGACAGGAATCAACATCGAAGCAAGGATCGATTCCGCGCTGGACAATGCCCGGCAGGATGTGCGTAACGAGCAGCCTCTGGTGGTTGGCACAAGCACGCATGCGTCCTCGGACGAGCTCCCCGCCCGCATGTATTGATCGAAAACTCGCTGTACCTCGAAGAGGTGAGTATTCCAGGAGGACCAGAGCGTCAATTCGACGTTCTGGTCTTTTCTGATCTCAGGTTCCCCGGCGGCACATCGACCAGCGTCTCGGGGGCGCTTCGCTGCTTGAAGCGCGGCGGATACGACGTCGGTCTGATTCATGTTGCATCCTCGGTTTTCTCGACCAACCGACCCTTTCACCCGGAAATTGTCGCCACCATCGGGGAGGGCTGTGCACGCCTGGTCCCTCCCAGCTCACAACTACTCGTTTCGCAACTCGCCTTGTTCCAGAACCCCCTGGCGTTCCGCACTCCATTGAATATCCCTTTTCGAGTCAAGGCTGAAAAGGCGCTGTTGGTTCTGAATCAGCCGGTGACCAATGCCGTAGGCGAGCCCTATTACGACTTGGAGACGGCCATCGATCATTGCCAAAGGGTGGCCCATACCGATGTCACGGTCGCTCCCATCTCCGGAATCAGCCGGGACAATTTCCAGAAGTCCTCCCCGAGGGAGCGAAATATCCTCACGGAGGACTGGACCGAGATCATTGACGCCAGTGCCTTCACCGTCGATCGCCGCCGTTTCTGTGGCGATTTCCCGGTGATCGGCCGCCACAGCAGACCGGGAGATGAGAAATGGCCCGGCACAGCCGACGAGATGCTCGCCGCGTATCCTGCTCGTGCCGATGTTCGAGTGCGCATCTTGGGCGTGGGACCGAAAGTAAAAGAACTTGTCGGTACGCCTCCGTCAAATTGGGATGTTTTCCACTTTGGTGATCTCGACGTTCGTTACTTCCTATCGACGATCGATTTCTGGGTCTATTTCCACGATCCGACGTGGGTGGAAAGCTTCGGCCGGGCGATCGCCGAAGCCATGGCGAGCGGCGCCGTTACTCTGCTGCCGAAACATTTCGAAAGGAATTTTTCAAACGGAGCAATCTACTGTGAACCGGCCGAAGTCCTGGATGTCGTCGATCACCTGTACAGGCACCCGAAGGAGTTTCGAAATTGGTCCGAGAGGGCCCGCACGGTCATCGAAAACGATTACAGCGGTGACCGCTATCTCGAGCGTGTGCACAGGTTGATTGGACCTCCAAAAAACCGAGTTGGCGACTTCGATTCCACCGACGATGCGGCGTCAGTGGATGACAAGAGGCCGATTGCGATTGGAGGAGCAACATCACAGGCTCCGAATACCAAACAGCGGTATCTTGACGTCGTCTACATGGGCGATTTCTGTTCTGGAGAAGAAGATTGGCCCAGAGCCGCAGAGGAAATCGGGCAGCTCCGTCGGTACCGTCTGAAAATCGGTCTGGTTCACCTCCCCGCTGCCTCAACCACGCGAACCGTCAACGCTGATCTCCTCGCCCAGGTCCACGACGGAGCGGCTGAACCGGTGAACCCGATGCGGTCCGTGATCAACGCGAAGTCCGTCGTCCTGACAGTATCAACACTCGAAAAGATTCTTGCTGAGCGACCGATCCATCATGTTTTCGCCGATCAAGTGGTCGTGCTGTGCGACGGCTTGTTCGGAACGGAGAGCTGGCCGTCTTTTCTCCATTGGCTCCAGCAGCAGGTGGCCGAGATGTTTGGTGGTCGCTGCCTGTTTTCTGCCGTCCGGCCCAGCCAGTACCGAGTCCTTCAGTCCGCAAACAGCGTACTTCCCATCGGCCCACCATGGGTCATTTCCGCCTTCAAATCAGGCTCGGAGACGCTCCGTCGTACGGTGCGCTCGATTGCGCCCGATCTGCCGTGGCGGGTCGGGATGTTTTCCCACCCGGACGAAAGTGCAGGTCAGAGTTCCACAGCAACCGGAACCGATTTCATCGTCCCGGATGACGTCTGGCAGGCCTGGTGGTACGGATGCCCTCCGACACCGCCTGAACAAGGCGAAGAGATGGTGTTCATCGACAGTACCGAAATGACGGTCGAGAGGTTTCTCGCCAAGGTCGACGCGGTGGCTGTACTGCCATCCGCTTGCCGAAATGGGGCGAGCTACAGCGCTGCCTGGAAAGCCCTGCATTCAGGTTTGCCCGTCATTCTCCCCGAATCATGGCGCGAAGATTTTGGGCCCGGGCCCCTCTACCGTCAACCGACGGAGTACCGCGACACTTTGCGTCAGCTGACCGACCGGCCCGGGTTCGGGAGGGAAATTCTCAACCACGCTGCATTCCAACTCGAACGGACGGGAGCATCGGCGTCCGACAACCACCGGAAGACGGCGGAAGCATTGACCGCGCAGGTCGAGCCGAAGCCGGTACGTCTCAGGCATTCCCGACGACGGCGGGTTCTGTTCATGAGCTCCAACGGCGTCGGTGTCGGTCATCTCTCGCGCTTAATTGCCATCGCGAGAAGACTGCCGGATCCTGCCGACCCCGTGTTTCTCTCACTCAGCCAGGCCCTGCCGATAGTGCGCCAGTTCGGGTTTCACGGTGAGTTCTTGCCATACCACCTCTCAACTCTCTCCGACTACGAAGATTGGAACGGGTGGCTGCAGTTGACCCTCGAGCAGATCTTCGATGCCTATTCGGTCGGAACGGTAGTCTTCGATGGGAATATGCCGTACTCGGGTCTTTGCAGGGCAGTTTCGACCCGAAACAACTGTCGCCTGGTCTGGGTCCGTCGTGGAATGTGGCGGCCCGATCAGGACAACACAACTCATCTCTCGCGGTCGAGATTCGCCGACCTCATCATCGAACCCGAAGACATCGCCTCCGAGTGGGACACGGGCGAGGCGGCCTCACAGCGACATGAAGTCGTAGTGGTTGATCCGATTCGCGTGCTCGATGCCGATGAGATCCTGACGAGGAAGGAGAGCTGCAGACACCTCGGACTCAACCAACGGAAGCGGTATGCACTGATCCAACTCGGAGCCGGGAACAACTACAGCAACGTTGACCTGATTGATCGCGTCGTGAGCTCGCTCGGCGAGATCGGAAAGGTCCAACCGGTGATCGCCGAATGGCTCACCGCCGAAGCCCCGCTTGACCTGTGGCCTGAGGTTCCCAGGCTGCGTTGCTACCCGATCAGTCGCTACTACCGCGCGTTCGATTTCACGATCAGTGCGGTCGGGTACAACTCTTTCAACGAGATCATCAGCTTCGGCCTTCCCTCCGTGCTGGTGCCAAATCTCAATCAGATGATGGACGATCAATCCGCCCGTGCCTCCTACGCCGACAGCCATCAGGCTGCCATTCACCTCGACAGCGATCTCCGACCCATGCTGCGCGAGGTGATCGCGGCGATCCACGACGACGAGCTTCGTCGAAACATGATCAAAGGCAGCCGAAAACTCGCACGGCCCAACGGTGCGCAGGACGCAGCGAGCATCGTGGCCCGCGTCGCCGGAATCGCTGGAGACCCGAAATGAACGGAAACGACGAGCAAAATCTCAACCGACGAATCGCCAAGCTGACGGCACAGAACGATCGGCTCAGAGAAGTGATCGAATCGCTCGCCGGCAGGTCCACGCTTCAGAGGCGGAGCACATTTGCATCTCAACAGGGTACTCACCTCAACGCCTTCGAGGAGTTTGCTCCGCTTCAGGAACATCGCCTCAAACCTCCACAGCCCACGGTTGGCGGCTCCTTGGCAGGAACGGCAATTCAGGACAACAAGTGGTTCCCCGCGATCGGAACAGAACTCGGGCCACTTGAACCCAGTCCAGGATGGCGGTGTCTCACGGCCCACGACGCGCCGATCAGACTCGGGTTCGATCTTACTGGCATGGACGCGACGCAGGTCGAGAAGGCAGTTGTCGAAGTGGAACGACGGCAGCTTCAGGAACGTGATTTCATCCCGGTTTTCATTATCGACATGTGCGAATTCGAAGCATTTCGATTTCGAGGATATGTGTTCGAGTACGTTCCGCTAAACATCAGTCAAGCCCCGCGCACCCGGCGAGCCGAGCGCCGATATTTCAAACATCGCCTCGAGCTCATCAAAGCGAAGTGGAACCTCCGAGATATCATTGATCTGTCCGACTAACTGAATCGGGTGGTTTGATGATGAAGTGGAATCTCTTCCGTGCTTCGCAGATCGCACTCTGCATCGCAGTCGCGATCCCGGCATGCAGGTCGACAGACAAAACTCCGGAATTCCCCGGCATGGGCCCGATCGTCGACCGCCTCGAGACCGAGGCGTCACATTCACTGTATGGAATGGTCTCGACCGCTCATTCGGAAGCGAGCAGGATCGCGGTCGAAATCCTCGAATCTGGGGGTAACGCGGTCGACGCCGCGGTTGCTGCCGCGTTCGCGGTTGGTGTTTCCGACTCCGGAGACTCCGGGTTGGGTGGTACCACCTATATTCTGATCCGATTCGCCGATGGACGGGCCACAGCCATCGACGGCTCTGCGCTCGTGCCGCTCAGGGTTGATCGAACCCGTCTCGCCGGGCTCCTGGCGGCGGGCGCCGAGTACGGCATGGAGCTGGCCGCGGTGCCGACGTCGCTGGCCGCCCTGGATTACGCTGCGTCCACCTACGGAACTCGATCCCTCGCCGATCTCATCGAACCCTCGATCGATCTCGCGACACGTGGTTTTCATGCGACACCTTTCCATGAAGTCGCCATCAAAACGTACTTCGACGACCTCCTGAAGTCTGACTATCTCAAGTATTTCGTCCTCGAAAACGGCGAGAACCCTCCGAGCATCGAGACCGTCCAGTGTCGTCCGGTTCTGGCAAACACATTGCGTCGTATCGCGGTCGGAGGGAGTGCCGAATTCTATCGTGGCGCGATGGCCGCCGAAATCGAGGCTGATATGGCCGAGCGCGGAGGCTTCGTCAGCCGGAATGATCTCGCGCTCCTGCGCGTTCGCGAGCTGAGCCCTCTTCGCGGCACCTATCGGGGCACAGAGATTCTCGCCTTCCCCTATCCATCGATGGGCGGCGCGGTGATACAAGCACTGAACATCCTCGAGCAGTATCCACCGGACTTTTTCGATCAGGATACGGTCGGTCGCTACCAGGTGTTCGCCGAGGCCTTTCATATCGCAACCGCCGACCATAGTCGGCTGTTGTCGGACAGGTCATATGTAGGGGCAACCGATCGGGATCGTCTGCTCACGAAGGAGTTCGCCGCAGAGAGGGCGGATTTGATTGAGCCCGGCCAGGCTCTCGTCAACGAAGAGTTCCCTCCGTACCAAAAGGAAGAAAGCGGCGACGGAAACACGACTCAGATCTCGGTGGTCGACCGGTGGGGCAACGCTGTCTCACTCACTCAGACTCTCGGGAGGTTTTTTGGAAACAAACTGGCGTCTCCAGACCTGGGCTTTCCCTACAACAGTCTGCTCGAAGGCATCAAAGAGCCCGAGGCAAGATCCCCCGTTCCCTCCACCATGTGCCCCTCGATCGTGGTCCAGGATGGCGAAGTTCTGCTGGTGCTTGGAAGCGGTTCGAGCACCCGGATTCCGGGGATCGTGGCGACAGTCGTCAGCAACGTCGTCGATCGGAAGTTCGACCTCCGCGAGGCCGTCCTCGCACCTCGAATTCTGTGGGGCCCCTATAAGGGAAGCAGCTTCTATGCCGAGATCATCCCGCCGGTCACCGAAGATCAGATCGATGAACTCGGCTCGTTCGGATACGAACCGATCCTCCGCACCCTGCCTCCCGCCAGACTGAGCAATTTTTCTCGGTTCGGCTCGACAAATGCGGTTTATTTCGACCACGCGACCGGCCTCATGACTGGGGTTGGCGATCCCCGACGCAACGGCACAGCACTCGGCGCGAGTTACTAACCCGCATTATTCATGAGGTCTCGTCGCGAGGGCGGCGAGGTGCCATTCCCCGTGGGGTTTGCGACCTGAGGGGCGCGGACGCGTACTTGACGGTACGTGGAGCACCCCGAGGCGAGAAAACACCGCGGGGTGTGGTGCATCGTCGCCCGCAGTAGAGACTTCATGAATTATGCGGGCTAACTGGATCTCCTCCGATCCGCCGCCCTTTATTGGGACATGAGATCGTCACCGCGCACCGCGGGTCGCATCCGTCCCCGATCAAAAGCTCTACCACACCGTCTACCAAGAGCGCTTCATGGGTCTTCCCGAGGACAATGCTGAAGGCTACGCCGCGGGCTCGCCGATCACCCACGCCGGCAATCTCGAGGGCGGTCTGCTGCTCATCCACGGCACCGGCGATGGCAACGTCCATTACCAGGGCTTCGAGCTCCTCGTCAACGAACTGATCAGGCAGGGCAAGCTCTTCGACATGATAGTTTACCCGAACCGATCACACGGTTCTCCGAGGGCGATGGCACAAACCTTCACCTCCGCAGAACGATGACCCGCTATCTCGAGGTACACCTCGAAGCTGGACCGAAGCCGATGCCTTGACATGATGGTATCGACCGCGAATTGGCGGTTCAAACCTGATGGCCTGAAAGCTCTGCCAGACTATGATGTCCGCTGGACATCTCTTAGGGAGTCATGAATTGCTGGTTCGAATTGCGAAGCTGAGCACAGATCTGGTAAGGCGGTGGCTGCCCGACCCGTTTGTCTTTGCGGTGCTGCTGACCATCATCACCGCTGCGACGGCAATGCTCTGGGTCGGGGCGGGCCCGGTCGAGGTCCTCACCGGCTGGTACGACGGCATCTGGATGTTGCTGGAGTTCGGCATGCAGATGGTTCTGATCCTCGCCACCGGCTATGCGATCGCCCTGTCGCCGCCGATGGCCCGCCTCATCGACCGCTTGGCGCTCAAGATCAACCGCCCCGGGCCGGTCTACCTGACCGTGTTGTTCGGAGGCGCACTGCTGGTCCTCGTCAGCTGGGGTTGGGTGGTGCTCACCGCCGTCCTCGGCCGCGAGCTGGCCACCAGAGTGCGCGGCATCAACTACCCATACCTTGTCGCCTGCGCCTTCTACTCGAGTGGTGCCTGGGTCGTGGGGCTGTCGAGCTCGATCCCCCTGCTACTCAACACTCCCGGCAACTTCCTTATCGACGCAGGCCTCCTCCCGACCACCATCCCGATGGGCGAGACTCTGGGAAGTTCGATCAACCTGACCATCATGGCCGTCTACCTCGTCGGTGGCCCGACCATCATGTATCTCCTTCGACCCAGGGGCACGGCGGTAGAGATCGATGACCTCCGCATCGAGTCTGGCGGCGTCAGGAACACGACGGTCGCCGAGGAGGCCGATGCCCTGAGGGCCTCGGAGCCCGTTCTCTCCGACCGCCTCAACAACAGCGCGATCCTGCAGCTCTTCGTGGTCGCCATGGGGCTCGCTTTTATCATCCTGTACTTTTTCCGGCGCGGCTTCGACCTCAACCTCAACATCATGATCTTCAGCTTTCTCATGTTTGGCATGCTGCTCCACCAAACACCGATCCGCTACGTCGTGGCGATGGGTCGGGCGTGCTCGAACATCTCGGGGATCGTCTTCCAGTACCCGTTTTACGCGGGCATCATGGGCATCATGTTGGCCACCGGGCTCGGCAAGGCGGTCGCTGTGTGGATGGCCTCCCTGGTGACCCTGAAGACCCTGCCGGCTGCGGCCTTCCTGCTCGGCGGCGTGGTCAACTTATCAATCCCCTCGGCCGGTGGTGAGTGGGCCGTCATCGGGCCGCCGCTGGTGGAGGCCGTGCGGGAGCTCGCCGGGTCGGTCGGAACTGCGGAACTCAACCGTTTGGTGGGCCGGATAGCGATGGCGGTCGCCTACGGCGAATCGCTGACCAACCTTCTGCAACCCTTTTTCCTGCTCACCGTCCTGCCGGTGATGGGCGTCGGTATCCGCATCCAGGCGCGCGACATTGTCGGCTACTTCTTCGTCCCCTTCCTACTGCTTTTCACGATCATCGGGCTGTTGGTAGCGTTCTTGCCGATCTGATTTTCAGCTCCTATCGCTGAGCCGACCGCACGCATCGAGAACACTACCGTCTTTTGCTCCGTTTGTTGTAGGGTGAAGTCCGAACACGGGCCACACGGACTTCACGGGAGGGCCGATCATGTCTCAGACAAAGGGTGGGTGCAGAACAGGATTCAAGTTCGGGTGCCTCGGGTGCCTGGCTCTCCTTTTTCTCCTGATTGTCATCACGGCGATCGTTTTCGGCGTCGCCTGGAATCAGGTCAGAAATGAGGAAGTCAAGACGAAAGAGCTGACCAAGGTCCTGACCGCACCCGAGGCGGCGGGTGTCGAGGGTGGAGATCTCGAAGTTCCGGCCGAGTTCGTGGTCTCGGAGCCGGCGGGAAGTGTCGTCCTCGACCTCCGCAACACCGTTTTCGAAATCCGGCCAGCACAACCGGGCGAGCCTCTCAAGGTGGAGGCGAAGTTCGACATCAACAATTACGGACTTGCCGAAAACTTCGAGGAGGGGTCCGCGGAAGAGGGCTGGACCTATGAGGTGACCTTCCGGCGGACCGCCAAATCCTACGCTCTGACTGCTCTGAAGGAGCTCCTCGGCGGCACCAAGCCGAAGGTCAAGATTTTCCTCCCGAGCGACGTGCTCTACGACCTCGACGTGGACATCATGCAGGGCGGCGCCGACGTGGAGCTTGGCGGGCTGTGGCTATCGAACGTTGATCTCCGCTTCCTGCAGGGTGGTGGGGCGGTGGAGTTCTCGGAGCCGCTGCAGCATCCGGCTGACTCCCTGGCCATCGAGTTCAGCCAGGGCGGCGGGGCGATCGAGGGCGTCGGCAACGCCAGCCCGAACACGGTCGAAATCTCATTCAACATGGGTGGCGGTAGCATCGACCTGCACGGACCGTGGCAGCGGGACGCCGAGATCACCATCGACCAGAGCATGGGCGGAGTGTCCGTGCAGCTTCCAAGAAACGTGGTGGTTCGCGGTATCGGCCGCTTCGACACCGAGGAACCGGCGGAAGGCGGCGAGGAAGTGCCGGTCTTGAGGTTCTCGACATCGAGCCACTTCGGGGAGCTCGAGTTCTTGAAATGATCTTCGGGGGGCATGTGCCTGCTACGACGTAGTCGAAGACGAAGCCGGGTGCCGCCCCTACAAACTGCACGAAAGAATCAGGTGCAGCGGCGGGAAATATCCCACCCGTGCTCGTTCCTGTATCCGACACCTTTGTGGTGCCGGCGTCCCGCCCGCACGATTCCACTGCTATCGAAGATGTGCGGCCGAGACGGCCGCACCACAAAAGGGCGGCATATTTGCCGCACCTACCAGTACCAGACGAGCTGCACCGACGCGCTCGGACCGGATGACAGGTAGAGGCCCGGGATCTCGGTGGCGGCGCCGCCAAACTCGGTACCGTCGGAGCCCACAGGAAGATTGATCGCGCTCCACAACAAAAGATTCTCGCGCAGGTCGTTCTGGAAAACCACCTGAACCAGGGCACTCGGGTCGGTCAAATTGAAGAAGACATTGGGGGTCAAAAGGAAGAGCGGATTGACCTCGATCATCGCGCTGAAGGCGAGGTACTGCCGGCCGAGGGTGAAGAGTTCGCCGCGGGCAACGCGCTCCAGAAGGTCGGGGTTGTCGGCCAGACAATCTAAGGAGTAGCAGCCGCCGCTCTGGCCGAAGCCGTTGTAGAAGTATTCGGCGACCCCGCTGACGTTCTTCCCGCCCCAGGTCCACGAGTGCGAGAGGCTGGTGACGAGCGAGGGAACGGTGTCGTCTTCGGCGAACGTGACCATGAGGTCGCCGCGCCACACCGAACCACCGATGTTGGAGTTCGCCCCCGCACCGACCAGAGTGTCGCCATAGTGCTGCGCGACAAGGGCGTCGTACTCGCTGATCGAGGCCGTATGGTGGTATTTGAAGGCGAGCGAACCCTGATCGGCTTCGACGGCGCCGGTGAACGGATTGCGCCGAAGAACCATCACGCCCTGGACGTCGTTGCCGTTCGCCTGGAGGTACTGGCCGTAGAGCATGTCGTCGCCGGTCTTGTACTCCTTGTCGACCGCGGCCGGGTCGAAGGGGTTGAAGATGTCCATCACGTTGTAGATGAGCCCGTTGCCCCAGGTGATGGCCTGGCGCCCGAACTTCATCACGAAATGATCGGAGGCGAATCCCACGACCAACCGGTCGAGGCGCTGATAGGTGGCGGTTTTACCGGAGTCGGTGAAAACGTGGGTGAGATCGAAGAGTCGGTTTTGGTCGGAGGGCAGATGGGGAAAGAGGATCCGCAACTCTGTCGGCAGTTCACGGGTGAACTCGAGCCGGTCGGCGTAGATACCGACAAGCTGGTAGTCGATGTCGAAGCTCCAGCGATCGCGTTGAACTCCAAACACCACCCGTGCGTCGAAGGCAGAGTCGACGGAGCTCGAGCCGAAGATGTCACCGAAGACGCTGTTGTCGGGATAGGTTGTTATGGCGACCTGGGGGCTCAAGCGACCACCGAGGTCAAAGGTCGTGTCGCCGGCCAACGTAACGCCCGCCGTGGCGAGCACACACCCAATCACCACTGTAATTGCCCGGCGCCGGTGACTCACGACGGGCTCCTACGCGGCTTCCTTCTGCTCATCACCGACGATACGACCGTCAAGCATTTGAATCACCCGCCGCGCGTATCCCATCACCCGCTGGTCGTGGGTGGCGATGACGAAGGTGGTTTCGTGATTCCGGTTGAGCTCGACGAAGAGCTCCATCAGGTGATCGGCGGATTGGGAGTCGAGGTTGGCGGTCGGCTCGTCGGCGAGCACCAACGCTGGGCGGGAGGCGATTGCTCGCGCCACCGCGACCCGCTGCTGCTGGCCGCCCGACATCTGGGCTGGGCGCCGGTCCTCCAGGCCACCCAGACCGACCTCCTCGAGAATCTCGAGGGACCGCGCGCGACGATCCGCAGCCGCCACGCCCTGCACTTCCATCACGAACTCGACGTTTTCGCGCGCCGTCAGGACCGGAATCAGATTGTAGGCCTGGAAGACGAAGCCGATCTGGTGGAGGCGCATCTTCGCGAGTTCGCCCTTGCCGAGGTTATCGACGCGGTTTCCAGCGAGCCAGATCTCGCCGCTGTCGGGCGTGTCGAGCCCGCCGATGGCGTTGAGTAGCGTAGTTTTGCCACCCCCCGACGGGGCGGAGAGGCAGACGAAGCCGCCCCCCTCGATCTCGAGATTGACGTGGTCGAGGCCGATGACGTCGACGTCACCCTGGCGGTAGGTCTTGCACAGATCGATGCAGCGTACTGATTTCATGATCACACCTTTGTAATGGCTCGTACCGGATCGTAACGGGAGGCGCGCCACGCCGGCGACAGACTGGCGAAGAACCCGAGCACGATCACGATGATGTTGGCGAGGATGACGTCTTTGAGGTAGAGCGCCGGATAAAGAATGCTCGCAGCACCCCAGTACTCCATGCCTTGACCAACGATGGAGACATCGATGCCGCCCTTGAGTGGTTCGATAGTGGCCCACGCAGCCAGGTTGCCGATGGCTAAACCGATAACCAGCAGGAGAATTGACTCCGCCAGGATCTGGGAGAGGATGTTGCGCGGCGTCATGCCGAGGGCGAGCATCAGACCGATCTCGCGCACCCGTTCGAAGACGGCCATGACCAGCGTGTTGACAAGACCGAAAGAGAGGGCAAGAAAGACGACCACGATCCACACCACCACGAACCCGTCCATCACCGCCAGCATCGAACCGAGGTAGGGATCGAGCTTGTTCCACGGCAGGACTTCGACATCGGGTCCCGCGGCGTCGGCCACCATCTGACGGAGTCCCTCCACGTCACGGTAGTCCGTCCCGAGGATCGCCACCTCGGAGATGGCGTCACCGACACCGAGCAATTCCTGGATGGTTCCCTCTCCGGCAAAGACGAATTGCTCCTCGTACTGATCGAGCTTGGAGTCGAAGATGCCGACGATCCGAAAGCCGCGGTCCGCGATCTCGTTCTCCTGATCCTGGCTCATGATCACGACCCGCTTGCCGAGGCCGGTCTCGAGCTTCTCGGTGAGCTTGCGGCCCACCACCAGGCCACGGTCGTCCCGTGACTCCAGGTAGCGTCCTTCGGTCACATCTTCGGCGACAAAGCTGATCCCTCGTTCGCGGTCGGGCTCGATCCCGACCAGGGTCACGCCGCGCGTGTCGCGCTCCGATGAAATCACCGCCGGTACCCGCACCCGGGTCGTCCAGGCCACGACCTCGGGACGGTTCAGGACCTCAAGCAACTTGCCGCTCGGCGGCTCCATCACGTTCGCGATCGTGGGGTCGTCGCGGAAGGCCGGATTGTGGATCTGAACGTGGCCGGGGAGGGCGCTGATGCCGTCTTTGACCATGTCGTCGACCATGCCACGCATCAGCGCCGTCATGAAGATCATGGCCCACACGCCGATGACGATCGCGGCCAGCATGATCAGGGTGCGGCGGTAGTTGCGCCACAGATTGCGCCACGCGAGACGAATGATGATTCTGAGATTGCCCATCATGCCGCTCTCATGGCGGCCACCGGCTCCATGAAACGAAGCCTGACCGCGGGGTACAACGAAGCCACGATACTCGAGATGAAGATGATCATCGGCCCGAAGAGCAGGCCGATGAACGTCACCTGCAGGTAGATTCGGCTCGGGAGATTGAACTTGCCGGCCATCTCCTGCATGCCCGGATAGCTGAAGCCGTGAGAGCCGAACCACAGCACCAGCGCGCCGCCGAGCAGCACCCCCAGAACCAGGCCGATGGTTGCCATCAGTGTTGTTTCGAGCAGCACCAGGCGGCCGAGCCGACCCGGGGTCACTCCGAGCGACATGACGATGCCGAACTCTTTGGTGCGTTCGAGGACCGACATCAGCTGGGTGTTGAGGACGCTGAATGCCACCAGCACAATCAAGATTCCGTACATGAACCAGGCGCTGGTGAAGTCGGCCTGGATCGCCTGTTTGAGCCCCGGCAACAGCGCCTCCCAGTCGTGGATGACGAGGTCTTCACCGGCGGGCAGCAGCGCCTCGGCTCGCGACCGCGTGGCGCCGACCTGAATCAGCGACGGTGCCATGATCACGACGGAATGACCGGCGTCTCCCATGGCGAAGGTGTCCTGGAAGAACCTGAGAGGGACCTCGGCCAGATTGCGGTCGAGATCTGACATACCGCTTTCGAAGATGCCGACCACGGTCACCACCGCGGCGGCGATCGATCCGTCGCGGGCGCTGCCGATAAAGGTCAGCTCGCCGCCCACCCCGACCTGGAGATTTCGGGCCAGCACGCGGCCGATGACGATCTCGTCCGCCTTCGCGTCGCTTAGGAAGCGGCCGTCCTTGATCAGACCGGGCAGGCTAGAGACCCTGGGTTCGAATTTCGGCTCCACTCCGGTGATCTGGAGTCCGTAGCTGCGGTCGGCGCTCGACACGAGAGCGAAAGCCGAGGCGCGCGCCGCCACCTCATCGGTGGCCAGGCCCCGCCGAAGCTTTGCCGCGAGCTGTTCCACGTCGGGCACCACCTGACGAATCTTGTGATCATCCAGATATCCGGCAGCCTGCACTTGGAGGTGACCGGTCTGTGCCCGGAGGGTGTTGTTGATCATCATCCCGTACATGCCGATCTGGAGCGAGATCATGAAGACCAGGATGATGTTGGAGAAAACCATCGCGCCCACCGTCAGCCACGTGCGGCGCTTGCGTCGCCAGAGGTTTCTCCAGGCGAGTCTGAAAGTGATGTTCATCGTTTACTCTCTGGGATTCTGCAAATTCGACCTCGTGAACACGTTGTCGGAGATTTTGACGTCGAACTCCACGCTGTCGATGCGAAACTCCGTCCACTCGTCGTCGGTATCCGCCTTCGCCATGTGCTGCACGATCGCGAGTGGGCGCCCGCCCATCACACCGATTTCGAGGGAACGCAGGATCTTCACGAGTACTCCCTCCTGGTCGTAGTACTCCTGCGACACGAGAACGTTGTCGTCTCGGATGCGCAGAACTTCCTTGCCCCACACCACCGCCGCCTCTTCATGTGGGACGGATTGGATGACGAAGACCGTGTGGCCGTCGTCCTTTTCCTTGGAGGTGAGCGTGTGGTCGTACTGGTCGACGATGTCGTCCGCCCGCGAAACGTCCTTGTTGGTGAAGTCCGATCCCATCCAGCCCTGGCTCATCATCGACGACGGCACCTTGATCACCCGGTTGATTTTCGGCGAAAACGTCCACATGTTGTTGTCCACCATCAATGTTCCGCTGCCGGCATCCTTCTTCGGCGCAGTCACCCGCACCAACGATTTCTTCGAGCCCTCGGTCCACGCACGCATCGACATGGTTCGCTCCCAGGACGGGCGATGGATCGTCATCGTCATCTCGCCGTAGGACGACTTGCCGCGCCAGTTGTCAATGGCGGCACGAACGATCTCAGCCGCGTCCTGAGCCCCGGCCGGCAGGGCGGCGGATGCAACGCACGCCAGGGTCACGATGAAAGTACTTCTTCGAATCATGACGTCAATCTCCAGTGACTTCCTATTTCTCAGCCTGGCGGAGGTTCGAGCATCCGCCTGAATATAGCGAAGACCTCCTGAAAGAGGAGTTCGATCTCTTCCTCTGGGAGACCATCCCAATTGTTGACGAACCAGCGGTCGCCGGCCTCGTCGGCCCCGACCAGCAATGCCTGGAGGAGCTCGACCGGGAGATCTCCACGAACGGTGCCCAACGCCTGTCCGCGACGGATCAGCCCGGCCTGCCATTGTCTGGCTTCGTTGAATTTCTCGGCCAACGATGCACGAACGCCCGCCACTGCCGGAGGGTCGTACATCAGGCGGGTGAAACCCACCAGCCATGGGTTCGCTCGCACCCGCCCGCGGGCGTCCTCCATCAATGCCTCGAGTGAGGACCAGAAGTTCTCGGCATTCAAGGCCTCGAGATCGAGCTCTTCAATCGGCAAGACGATGGCCCAGGCGAGATCGGCTACCGTCGTAAAGAGATCCGCCTTGTCGTCAAAGTAGTAATAGAAGGATCCCTTGCTCATTCCGAAGCGGTCGATGAGCCGGTTGAGAGACACTCCTTCAAAGCCTCGCGCGGCGAACTCTTCCGCCGCGGTCTCGAGGATCCGGAACCGTGTGTCCAGGTCGAGGTTTGCAAAACGAGGTCGCGCCATGATGTTTCCTACGAATTTTCGACTAAATAGTTTTACTGAATAGTAAAACCGATCAGTCTAACCACTCGATATAAAATGTATCACGCTTCTCGAATTGTCAAGCCTATCGCGCGTGAGGTGCTCGCCGCCCCCATGGCAGGAGCGAGCGCACGGCGCGACCGATCGGGGCCAGCGCCTGCTGCGAGTAGACGTAGTTGACCATCAGCCCGCACGATTCCTCGAGGCCCCGCGGCGAGGTGTTGGCGGCGAAGTTAAGGTTGCTGCGGGCGACGCGGGCACCGTTCCCGAGGTGGAATCCGGCGACCGGGTTGAGCGGCCTGCCGCGGGCGTCTTTCTCCTCGGCGATATAGGTGTAGGCGAGATCGGCCAGGGGCTTTTGCAGGAACTGCGGGAAGACCGAATCCTCGATCCACGCGGGGCGTGCGAGCACCGCGAGCAGCGCCTCGGCAAGCTCTTCGGCCTCGCCGCCGAGGTCGTGGTAGCGATCGAAGATCGCCTGCTGGGCCTTGGCCGGTATCCTCTTGATCACGTCGGCACGCCTGATCTTGTATCTCACTTCCTGCCCCTCGAGGATCGGGCGGAGATAGCGCGGCCAGAAGCCCGGGATCGGGCTCAGGGTGGAGAAGGTCTTGAGCGAGGGGTGGCGCGCGCGCAGCGCCTCGGTGACACGCAGAATCAGCACCTTGCCGAGGCCAAGGCCCGCGAGACCATTCTGGGTGTTGTTGATCGAGTAGAAGATGGCGGTGTCGGGCGACTTCACCGGCCGACGCGCGCCGCCCTTGTCGTCGATCACATCGTGGATTGAACGCAGCAAGCCCCGGCTCAGGGCAACCTCGATGAACACCACCGGCTCTTCGGGCATCACGACGTGATACAGGGCGAAGCACATGCGATCTTCGCCGAGCCGTTGGCCCATCTCCTCCAAGCCGACCATCGGGTGCACCATCTCCCGGTCTTTGAGGAAACGAATCGTTTCAAACGGCGATGAGAGATCGATCTCCTCGAGAAAAAGGAGTCCGTGCTGGCACCACCGATTGAGGAGATGTGCAATATCCTCCTCGAGCGCCTCGAGGCCGGCTTCGCCGTTTTTCTGTGCATCGAGGACCGCGGCTCGCAGAGCGAGCACGAACTCCATCCCGCCGGTGGTGTTGATCAGACCCTCGAGCAACCGCTGGCGCGGAGAAGCTATCGCCTTTCTCAGCTCGCGGACGTTCCGATTCCACCCAACACGATCGTACTCGGAGGAAGAACGCACTTTTGCCAGCGGCCCTTCGATCTGCTTGAGGTTGACCTCGAACTCGTCGGAGAGCCAGTGGAAGAGCTCCCGACGCTGCTCGGGCGTCATCTCCCCGTACTGCTGACGGTACTGATCGAGACGTTTTCGGTCCGTCGCATCGCCCGACGAAATCTGCGACGCCAGCTCGGCCACCTGTCGAACTCGTTTTTTCATTTGCCCCAGTTTACCGGAAGGAAGTTGCGCTCACCACAGCTAAGGCAAAGCAGGCACGGAAAAACGCGGAGGATGCAGGCCGCGATGGTCGTCGCAGCGGGCAATCCACACGTGGTACCTCGGCAGGACCTCACCGTCGATGACCTCGTCGTCCTCACCGACAAAAATGCGCTCCGTGAAAAGATCCGGACACCGGTCCGCCAGGACTTTCAGGTCCGATTCCGCACCCGGCCGGTCCTCGATCAGGTAGACCACCCTTGACCAGTCCCGGTAGCGCACGATCTCTGGAATCTGGTGACCGAGGCCGAGCCACGCCCAGTACCAGAGCCTGGGACGAACTCGGTCCAGCGCTTCGAGCGGGTGGGCGAGAAGGGTCTGCCATCCCTCGAGCCGAGGATCGGTGATATACAGGGCCATCGGTTGTCGATCGACAAGGGGGTCGTGGAGGAGATAGACGAGCTCTCCTTCGATGTAATCGCCCCAGATTGACACGATCAGCAATGTGCCGGGCTCGAGTTCCTCGTTGAGCGCCTCGGAGATAGTGGTCTCGGCGGGAACCCCGTACGGGAACTCCCGACCAGAGAACCAGAGGTGGCTCCAGATGCTCGACCAGAGCAGGAAAGCGACCGCAAGAAGCCCACCGGCAAACCAACGAGTTCTCCGTCCGATCAACCGGGAAAGGCCGTCGGCCACGATCGCGAGGGGCAGCGCGGCGATCATGATCAGCACCACGTAAAGGAGCGACGCCCGTTTCAGCCACGCTTCATCCGACAGGATCGCGGGCAGAACCCCGGCAACGACCAGGGCGAGCAAAGGCGTTGACCACTTCTCGCGAATCCGCAGGCAACAGAGGGCGAGCCCGACGACCGCACAGGCGACGACGAACCACGGCAACGCTCGGCGGGTCAGACCGTCGACATTCGGGATCACGGTCTGGTGAAAGACGTAGGGAGCTTCGGCAACAAGGCCCAACACCAGGTCCCAGGTGTTTCGCACTACTCGAACGACCAGCTCTCCGGCAGGCATCCCCTCGTACAGCGCGGAATCGCTCCCGCCCAGGAGCCGCGGACCGAGCTTGGAGACATACACCAGGCCACTCTCCGGCTTTCCGAGGGCCAGGAACGACGCTATCGGATACCCAAGAATCCACAGTCCCGCGCCGGCAACAATCAGCATTCCCTTGCGCCAGCTCGCTCTCAGAAAACCGCGATTCTGTACCGCGTGGACGACAAACCCAATGACCGGGACGATGACCACGAACTGGCCCGACGGGTACTGGTGCCAGCTCAGCCCCATCAACACCATGATTGCGATGTACCAGCCCATCGCACCCGTGCCGAGGGCACGCACCGTCGCCCCATACAGCAGGATCCCCGGCCACGCGGTCGAGGCGTGCGGATGCATGTCGCTGCGCCCCCAGCTGACCTGAAGGGTATCGACCGCCAGCAAAGCCGCCGACCAGAGAGCGGCCGTCCTGCCGAAGACATCGCGAACCACCAGAAACACGACGATGATGGTCAGAACACCGATCACGGCCGAGCCGAGCCGGACCGCCAGCACTGTACTGCCGGCAACCGCGCTCATTGCCCAGATCGGGATGTAGTAGAGAAGCCCGAGCGGCGCCCATGGCTCCTGCCACCCGACGTTGGCCAATAACATTCCCTCGAGATTGGTTGCGCCGGCCATGAAGGAGGCGAGCTCGCCTTCGAAGTAGTAGAAGAGCCGGTTCAGCGCGTAGTATCGAAAGAAGACCGCAATCGCGCCGATCGCGAGCAGCGTCCCCGCTTCACGGTAGGTCAACGGCCCCGCCGTTTGGCCGCCGAGCGGCTCGTTTCCGGCGCGCCGTCCCATCAGGTGAGCTGCGACGACAACCATCACAGCCTCGGCGTAGAACACCACACCGATTGCCGACCAACCGCGGAGCAGGAAGAGCTGGCCGGAGAGCGCCAGACCGAGGGCGAGCAGGACTGGCGGGAAGTATAGCGACAGACCTTCTCGTCGGCGCCACCACAGGACGACACCGAAAACCATCGCGAGGATTGCGATCGTGCCTCCGATCCAGGCGATTCTCGGAAGCGGATCCTGCAGAAGCAACCAGCCAATTTCGTCGGCGACCCACGCGATTCGAGTCAGAACTCCCAGAGAGAGATCTCCCCGTGCGTCGTCGTACGTCGCGATCAGCGTCGCCAGTGCCGTGACGGCAGTAATACCGCCGACACCGAGCAGCCAGGGCCCGATCGCGTTTGACCATGCAAAAGACGGCCCCCCGGTGTGCTTCCGAGAATTGACTTCCCCCATCCCTTCGATCCCACCACACCAGGATCGAGTCAGCAAGTGGCAATCTGAATGGTGGAAGACTCGAGAGCCGTCACCGCCGGCCGAGTTTTGCTACGCTCGGACCGCTCGTGCGGGTGGCCCGAATCAGCGGGTCATGGCCGCACGACTCCGGGAGGATGAACATGCGCACGATCATCGAGCCCTTCCGCATCAAGATGACGGAATCCCTCAAGATCACGACCCGAGAGGAGCGCGAGGAGGCGCTTGCCGCGGCCCACCACAACGTGTTCCTGATCGACGCCGAGGATTGCTGCATCGATCTCCTCACCGATTCCGGCACCGGCGCGATGTCCGCCCAGCAGTGGGCCGCCATCATGCTCGGCGACGAGAGCTACGCCGGCAGCCGCTCCTGGAAGCATTTCGAGTCGACGGTGCGAGAGATCACCGGCATCGAGAACGTCCTGCCCACCCACCAAGGCCGCGCCGCCGAGGGCATCCTCGCCGAGTGCGTCATCAAACCGGGCGACATCATCCCCAACAACAGCCACTTCGACACCACCCGTGCCAATGTCGAGTACTGCGGCGGCATCGCTCTCAATCTCCCGTGCGCCGAGGCTCACGACACCCAGGCAGTGGCGCCGTTCAAGGGCAATATGGATGTCGACAGGCTCCGGGCGTGCATCGCCGAACACGGGCGGGAGAAGATCCCGTTCGCGATGATGACCGTGACCAACAATACCGGCGGCGGCCAGCCGGTATCGATGGCCAACCTTCGCGCGGTCAAAACGGTGCTGGAAGAGCACGATATTCCTTTGATCATCGACGCCTGCCGATTTGCCGAAAACGCCTACTTCGTGCGCCAGCGCGAGGAGGGATACGCCGATCGCCCGCTCCTCGAAATCGCCCAGGAGATGTTCGCCCTTGCCGACGGCGCCACCATGAGCTGCAAGAAGGATGGTCTCGCCAACATCGGCGGCTTCCTGGTCTGCCGCGATGACGAGTGGACGGCGCGCTTCCGCAACCTCCTGATTCTGCGCGAGGGCTTCCCGACCTACGGCGGGCTTGCCGGACGCGATCTCGAGGCGATCGCGGTCGGCCTCAAGGAGGCACTCGACTACGACTACCAGGTCTACCGCCACGCGACGGTGGAGTACATGGTCGAGCGGTTGACTGCGATCGGCGTGCCGATGGTGCTGCCAGCCGGAGGGCACGCCGTCTTCCTCGACGCCCGCGAGATGGTGCCTCAGGTTCCACCGCTCCAGTACCCGGGGATCGGCGTCGTCAACGCTCTATATCTGGCAGGCGGTATTCGCGCGGTCGAGTTGGGCAGTGTGATGTTCGGCCACATCGATGACGCGGGCAACGAGCAGCCTTCACCACTCGAACTGGTGCGCTTGGCCTTCCCGCGACGTGTCTATACGCAGAGCCACTTCGATTACATCATCGAGGTCGTCGAGCAGGTGTGGCGCGAACGCGAGCAGATCCGAGGTCACCGCATCATCTTTCAGCCCGAGCTCCTGCGCCACTTCACCTGCCATTTCGAACCTATCTGAACAGTCGCCTGCCGGAGTCCGTCGCGAGGTCGATTTCGGGACGCGGGTTCCGTCCACTCAACCCAGTCGCTGTCGGAATCGGAGTCGAGCCAACAGGAGAATCGCGACCCCGATACCGAGCAACGCCAGACCCTGAGGCCACAGCACCTCGATGCCGATGCCTTTGAGGAAGACGCCCCGCAACACGGTCACGTAGTAACGCAGCGGCACCGCATAGGTGATCCACTGAAAGACCTCAGGCATATTCTGGATCGGGAAGATGAACCCCGAAAGGTAGATCTGCGGCAACATGAAGACGAACGAGGCAATCATCATCGCCTGCTGCTGGGTGCGGGCCAGCGTCGACACCAGCAGACCGAGACCGAGGGTGCAGAGCATGAACGGCAGGGTCAGCACGGCAAGCGCTGCGATCGAGCCGCGAAGCGGGACCCGGAACCAGAAGAGCACGACCGGCAGCGCAGTGAGGATCTCTACCGTGCCCACCAGCGCGTAGGGTACCAGCTTGCCGACGATGATCGAACCGGGGCTCAACGGCGTCACCAGTAGCTGCTCCATGGTGCCGAGCTCGGTCTCCCGAACCAACGCCATGGACGACAGCATCATGGTCATCACCATGATGATCATCGCCAGCACCCCCGGGACCATGAAGTTGCGGCTCACAAGGTCGGGGTTGTAGAGGACCTTTGGCAAGAGGCTCACCGGCAGCTTCATTCCGGCCGCCTCGGCTGCGTCACGGAGCACGCCCTGGGCGTAGGAAAGGCCGAGGGTGCCGACCATGGCGTCAGAGCCGTCGGCGAGGAGTTGCACTCTGGTGGGACGGCCGATGCCGCGGTCGGCGGCAAAACCGGATGGAATCGTGAGCGCGATGCGGGCTCGGCCGCTGTTCAACCACTTGTCGAGGGCGCCCTGATCCTGCACCCATGCGACCCGACGAAAGTAGGTGGATGCCGTGAAGGCGTCAACGAGCTCGCGACTGCCGGCGGTGCGATCGAGGTCACAAACGGCGAGCTCGACCCGACGAACGTCGGTGGTGGCGGCATACCCGAGGATGGTCAGCTGGATGACCGGTGCCAGGAAAAGGATCGGCAAGATTTTCGGGTCGCGCCTGAGCTGTAGCAGCTCCTTGCGGAGAATGTTGATCAGGGTTCGCACGTCGCCTCCGAGTCTTCCGTTCCAGCACCAGGCCGGAGCATTCGGTTGCTCGACGCCGGCATCACAGGCTCCGCACCGTGCGCGCCGTCGCTAAAAGCAGAACCAGGACGCCGTAGATGACGAGGGCGAAAGCGTCGTTCCACCACACCTCCGGGCCGACCCCTTTGAGAACCACCTCGCGCAGCGCGGCAATAAAGTAGCGCGCCGGCACGATGTGCGAGATAACCTGAAGCGCGCTAGGCATCGACGAAATGGGGAAGATGAAACCCGACAGCAGCAGGGTCGGCAACATCGATGACAGGAGACCGAGCTGGAACGCCACCTGCTGGGTGTCTGCAAGTGTGGAGATGAACATGCCCCAGCCGAGTCCGCCGGCCAGGAACAGCACCGTCACCACCGCCAGCCAGAAGATCGAGCCCCGCACCGGCACATCGAACAACCCCCACGCCAGAAACAGTGAACCAGCCGCGGCGGCGGAGGCGACCAGCAGGTAGGGCAGCGTCTTGCCGATCAAAAGCTCGATCGCAACCAGCGGCGTGGCCCGCAGAGACTCCATGGTGCCACGTTCTTTCTCGCGCACCACAGCGAGAGCGGTTGCAATCACCGACGTCACCATGAGGATGAACGCAATCAGCCCCGGGACCAGGAAGAGCGACGACTTGAGGTCGGGGTTGTACCACACGAGCGGCAGACCGGCGATCGGCGGCTCCTGATCCACATCCATCAGCTCGAGCCCCGCCACGCCGACGATCTGGCGCGCATAGCCGAGGATGGTGTTGGCGGTCTGCGAGTCGGAACCGTCGAGCACGAATTGAAGGTCCGTTGGTCGGCGGGCGGCAACGTCGGCGCCGAAGTCGGGAGGAACCACGAGCGCCGCCTGTACCGCCCCCGAGTCGAAGAGAGCGTCGAGCGGCCGCACCTCGTCGAGGGTGGCCGCGCGCACGAAGTAGCCGCTCTCGAGGAAAGCCTGCACCACCTCGCGTCCGGCGCGGGTACGAGACTGATCGACCACCGCGAGACGGATGTCCCGGACATCGAAGCTGAGGGCGAAGCCGTAGATCAGGAGCAGCACCACCGGCATCCCCAGCAGGGCGACCGCGGTACGCCAGTCGCGCTTGAGCTGCAGTAATTCCTTGACGGTCACGGCGAGGATGCGGCGGATCATCGAGTGCCTCCATCTTCGGCGTCGCGGATGACGCGGATGAAAACGTCCTCGAGTGACGGTGTCATCGTGCGCACGGTGACCGGGTCGAAACCGGCGCCGGAGAGCTCGCGCTCGACGTCGCGTCGCAGCCCGGGCAAGTCAACTACGGCGTGAAGGCGGTCACCAAACAGGGCCGCATCCGACACCCCGGGGATCTTCTCCAAGACCAGCAGCGCACGGGCCGGTTTCGGACACGCCACCTCGAGCACGCTGCCGGCGGCAAAGGATTTCTTGAGCCTCGGCACCGAGTCGAGAGCAAGCAGGCGGCCGGCGTGCATCAGGGCGACCCGGTGGCAGCGTTCTGCTTCGTCCATGTAATGGGTGGTCACGAAGACCGTGGTGCCGGCGGCGGCGAGGTCATCGATGAGGTCCCAAAAGCGGCGCCGGGCCTGAGGGTCGACGCCTCCGGTCGGCTCATCGAGAAAGACCACGGGCGGACTGTGCAACAGCGCGCACCCCAGCGCGAGACGTTGCCGGAACCCGCCCGGCAAATCTCTCACCAGAGATCCCAGCCGTCCCTCGAGACCGGCGACCTCGATCGCCCACTGCCGTCGGGTTGCGAACTCGCGACCCCACAGGCGGTAAGCGCCGGCCCAGAAGCGGAGGTTCTCGTCGACCGTGAGGTCGCCGTAGAGCGAAAATCTCTGCGACATGTAACCGATTCGGGTTTTGATTTCGGACCGTTGAGTGGCGACATCGAAACCGGCGACCGTCGCGGTGCCGGCTGTCGGTTCGAGCAGACCGCAGAGAATGCGGATGGTGGTTGTCTTGCCGGCCCCGTTCGAGCCGAGGAAGCCAAAGATCTCGCCGCGGGAAACGTCAAAGGACACCTGGTCGACGGCAGTGAAGGCGCCGAATGTACGCGTCAGATCTCGCGCGCTGACCACGATTTCGGGGTCGGCCGCGCGTGCCTGGGCGGTTGCACTCATCGTCCGACCGACCGGTCCAGGGCCGCGGCGGCGATCCACGCGGTTGCTCCCGAGCGGATCCGAGCCCGCTCGGCGTTTGCGAGCTCGGCCTGCGCGTCCAGCATCTCCCAGATCTGCGCGAGGCCCGCCTGGTAGCGTTCGCGGGCCGCCTCCTCGCGGGCCCGAGCAGCCGCCTGCGAGGCATCGGCGGCGACCACCGCATCGAGCGCCGCAACCAGCGTCAGCCGCGCTGTCTCGACCTCGAGCTTCATCTGGCGTTCGGCCTCGCCCCTGTCTGCGAGCAGGGCTTCTCCCTCGGAGCGCACGGCCGCTGCCGACGAGCGGGTGCGCCCGGCGTTGAACAACGTCCAGCTGGCGGTAACTCCGACGCTCCAGGAGTCATTCCACGCGTCCTCGAGCGGCAGAAAGCGCGGATTCGGCCGCGCCAGATCCCACGCCCCCCCGACCGCCACCGTTGGTTTGCGGCCGGCGTCGATCGACTGTGCCCGCGCCTCGAGCTCTGCCGCCCGGGCGTCGAGCTCTGCGAGCTCGGGTCGAGCCGCGATCGCTTCCGATTGCAGCGCTTCCTCGCTCAGCGGCGGCGGCGGGACGGCCGAGGTTTTGATGTCCGCGAGCTCGATCCGGGTGCCCACAGGCACCGCCAGCAGCGAACGGAGGCGTGCCCGGGTGTTCCCGACCTCGGTCTCGGCGCGGATCACCTCCACCTTCGCGGCCGCTGCGCGCGCCTCGGCGGCCAGCACGTCCGCGGTGACCGCCATGCCGGCGTCGTGAAGGGCGTTGGCGTCGTCGAGAAGCCGCACCGCGCGGCGCTCTTCCGCCCGTGCCGAGTCGAGCCCGGCGTCGGCGGCGACAGCCAACCAATAGGCTGAGCGAGCCGCGTAGCGGAGGTCGAGCACGGTTCGGTGGCGCGCAGACGTCGTCGCGTCGAGCTGATGCCGGGCCGCGCGACGGCCGGCCTCGATCGCGCCACCCGAATACAACGGCTGTGTCACCGCGAGCTCGGCGAGATAGGTGGTCTCGATGTTGGGGAAAATAGTCTGCGGCGGTGTCCCCGGGCCACCGAGTGGAACCGACAGCTCGGGCACCGCACTCCGTTGGTTGACCGCCGCGAGACTGCCGACGACCGGCCAGCGCATGGCATCGGCGGCTACGACACCACTTTCGGAGGCTGCGAGGCGTGCGTCCGCCGCCACTACCAACGACGACGCGTCGACTGCCATGCGAGCGGCGGTTTCGGCGTCGACTTGCAAGGACTGCCCATGTGCCGTCGTCGCGATGGTCAGGGTCGTGGTCAGAATCAGTGATCGCTTTATGACTCCGGTCATGATGCCTCCGCCACCGCCGGGTCGACGGTGTTCCGGGTGAGATAGAGAAAAGCGTCCTCGAGGCCCGCCCGTATGATCGCCACATCCGTAACCTCGACTCCGGCCCCATCGAGGGCCGCTTGAACGACCGCCACCGGGTCGTCGGAGTCCGTCAGCCGAACGTGCAGAGTGGGCCCGAAGACCGCCACGTCGACAACGGCCGGGTGGGCGGCAAGCGCGTCCATCGCGGCGGGTCGTGGCGAGGCGACGACCTCCACCACCACCCCGGGTACGACCGCGGGAATCCGCGCGGGCGGCTGGTCCGCGAGCACTCTCCCGCGGTGCATAAGAACAATGCGATTGCAGCGCTCGGCCTCGTCGAGATACGGGGTTGCCACCACGAGAGTCAGGCCGTCACCTACCAGCTCCGCCAGCAGCCGCCAGAACTCTCGTCGGGTTACCGGGTCGACGCCGGTTGTGGGCTCGTCGAGCAGGAGGACCTTCGGCGAATGGATAAGGGTGCACGCGAGAGCCAGCTTCTGTTTCATGCCGCCGGACAGGCGATCGGCGATCCGTTCACGGAAAGGTTCCAGGCCGACCATGTCCAGCAACCGCGAGCGTCGCTGCCGCCAGCCTTTGACGCCGTACATGAGCGCGAAGAACTGGACGTTTTCGTCGACGGTGAGGTCGCCGTAAAGCGCGAATCGTTGCGCGAGATAGCCAAGTCGATGATGCAGAGCTCGGCGGCCGCGCCAGCAATCGTCGCCAAAAGCCCGGACGACGCCTCCGGTCGCTCGTTGAAGACCGCCAAGCACCCGCAGCGTCGAGGTCTTGCCGGCGCCATCCGGTCCGATGAGACCGACCACCTCGCCGGCGTGGACGTCGAGCGACAGTCCAGTCACCGCCTCCGTCGTGCCGTAGCTCACGTCGAGGTCCCGCGCGCTGAGGAGAGGTTCCCCGGTCACCTGGCGGCTCCACTCCCGCCGGCGCCGAACCACGCGTCGGCCGGCATCCCCGGTTTGAAGATGCCCTCCCGGTTGTCGAGAGCGAGCTTGACGCGGAACACCAGCTTGGCACGCTCCTCTGGGGTCTGGACGTTTTTGGGCGTGAATTCGGCCACCGGTGAGATGAACGAAACGGTGGCATCAAAGGTCTCGCTACGGCCATCCACCCGCACCTCCACGGTGTCGCCGAGATGCACCCGGGACAACGTCGGCTCGTCGATCCACACGTTGAGCCACGGCCTCTCGATGTCGGTCAGCACCGCCAGGGTCGCACCCGGCGGCAGCACCTCGCCGGGCTCGGCGATACGCTCCGTGATGACGCCGCCCCGGGGCGTCAGGACTGTGGCGTCGGCGATCTGCTGCTCGATCGCAGCCACGTTGGCCGCTGCCGCGGCCCGCTGGGCGCGCGCCGCCTCGATCTCCTCGCGCCGCGGCCCCGCGATCAGCTTGTCGAGCTCTGCGCGCGCCGCAGCCATCGTTCGTTCGGCCACTTCACGGCGGGTGCGGGCGTCGTCCCGCGCCTTCTCGGTGGCGCTGCCGCGGTCGGCAAGGCCCTCCAGCCGGTCGAGGTCACGGCTGGCGGCGTCGAGCTCGGCCTGGGCCTGTGCGAGATGGTCCTCGGCGCGGCGCAGGTCCTCGGCGCGGCTTCCTGCCAGCAGCAACCGCAGCTGCGCGTCGGCGGACTCGACCGTCGCCCGCGCAGCCGCCAGCCGATGCTCCGCGTCAACGGTATCAATTCGGGCCACGAGCTCACCCGGCGGCACGGACTCGCCCTCTTCCAGAGGGGCTTCAAGAAGCCGGCCGCCGACCTTGGCGGCGAGGCGCACTTCCGTCGCCTCGATGTGACCCGAGGCATGAATGGAGGTCCCCTCGGACCCACGCCGACAGCCCGCGGAGATCACCACGACCGTCACGAGAAGGATCAGGGTTGAAGTACGAGTTTTCATCGAGCTCCTCCATTCCGCGCTCAACCGACGCGGTCACCGCGTGCGGCTGTCCATGAGATCTCAGAGAACCGTCCGTGCCAGCCGCAGACGGGAGTTGCCGGAAGCAACAAGCATTCCAACGAGAACAAAGGCGACGCCAGCCAACCGGCCACGGAGGAGGATGAAGCCGCACCGCATCCCCCGCGGTCGCATCGACCCGCAGCGCTATTCGATGGACACCGAAAGGCAGACGCGGCCCGGTTGGCCGTAGTTCCGAGACGGCAGTCCCTCATGACCCTTGTGCCTCCATCCTCGGTTCGGAGACACCGTCGAGCAGCATGTCGCTGAGGAATCCGGCGACATCGGCCGTCGGCTCCGGGAGCTCGAAATCGGGCCCGAGCGCAGCCGCGCGCTCTCTGATCGGCTTGGTGGCGTTGAGGAAAACCAGGGCGCCGACGATGGTCAGATGGGTGAGTACCGGGTCGAGGCGGCGGAATTCGCCACTCTCAATTCCCTCTCGAAGAAGGTCACGGACGACGCCAACGACCTCGAGCATTCGCGCGAGAGCTTCCGGCGACAGGTGGACCGCGCCCGACGCGATCTCGCGAAGCACGATCCGCGGATGGTCCGGATATTCCTGTACCACCCTCGTGAGGGCACCGATCACCGCCTCGAGGCGCACCCGGGCCGGGCCGGCGACTGTCAGCGCACCATCGATCGCAGTCCTCACACGATCGAAGTTTCGCGTCAGAACCGCGGTATACAGCGCTTGTTTGTTGCCTATGTGGTAATAGAGCATCGCCTTGTTGACCGCGGCACGGGCGGCAATCTCGTCGACCCGCGCACCTGCGAACCCGGCTTCGGCAAAGACCTCCGATGCCGCGTCGAGGATGCGACCTTGCGGACCTTCCGACGATGAATGTGAAACCACGCACGCTCCAAACCAACTAGTTAGTTAAACCATTCATTTAAGTTAATCCCTATCGGCCGCTCTGTCAAGTCTGAGACGGCTACGGCCAATGGCACCGAACCGAGCTCACGTGGCAGCAGTCGGGATCCGGGTTTCATGGTTGATATGGGCCACCGTTGAACGAAATGGACCGTCGAGCAGCGGACCCCAGTGCCCACCCGCCGCTGTGCACGCTCCGGCCGAACAACCTCCGCCGGTCGTCGTGCGACATCTTCCGCGTCTCGGCGACCTGGCACGGGGATTGCGGGTCAGCACCGGTGGACCATAACGGCCGAGTCGCCTTGTGCAACGGCAACGGGAAGGGGAAAATGTCGACGGAGGACCGGTTCGATTCTATGTGGACCCGGGCACTGATCCGGCCGGCGCAGCTGATTGTTGTTCTGTTGCTGAGTGGCTGTCTGATCTCGATCGTCGGGCTCGGGCTGCTCGCCGTGAAGAGTCGGAGCCGCCTTCAGACGATGCGTGAGCGAGCCGAGCACACCAATCGGATGCTCCGGCTCGGTCTCCGGGCGCAGCAATCGCTCCTCGAGCATCCCGAAAACCGCGAGGCGCCAGATCAGGTTATCGTCGCGGAGCTTCGCCAGGAATTGGCCGAGTTGCGAGCGATCGGGCCCGCTCTGGGGGCCGGCAACGATGACCGGCTCACACTGTTGGCCGAGATTCTGGAATCTGCCGACATGGTTTCGGGTGAGCGCATGGTCGAGGTTGTGGCGATGATGGGGAACGCGCTGCGGAGCGAGGTGGCGGCGCAAGACGCCTTGTGGGAGGACGCCGACAGGGCAGCGCTCAGGGAACTCGCCCTTGCGGCCGGCGTGTGCGGGGTGCTGCCGCTGTTGGTAGTCGCCATCTGGTGGATCAGGCGGCGGTGGATCGCCGCGCCGTTGGACGATCTTCGTCGCCTCCTGTCGCAGCTCGGCAGCGGAGACCGGCAGGAAGTCAGCGTCGAGGCGGTGCATCCTTCCCTCGCACCACTGTTCGCGAACTACAATGAGCTCGTCAGGCGCCTCGATGAGCTCGAGGCGATTCACCGATCGCACACCTCGGATCTCGAGGCCGAGATCCGCAGTGCAACGGAAACGCTGCTCGAGCAGCAAAGCACCCTCGCGCGGGCCGAACGGTTGGCGGCAGTCGGCGAAACGACGGCCAGCCTCGCCCACGAGCTCCGAAACCCGCTGTCGGGTATCCTGATGAGCCTCGGCAACCTGCGCCGGGAGGCGGCGGACGCCGACATTGTCGAACGCCTCGATCTCGTGATCGCTGAAATCGAGCGTCTCACTCGTCTCCTCAATCAGGCGCTGGAAGCCGCGCGACACCGACCGGAGCCGCCGCGAAACGTCAATCTCCGGGAGCTGGTCACCAATCTTCTCGATTTACTGCGGTACCAGGTTCCCGATCACATCGCTCTCGAGTGCACAATCGACGACGACCTCCACTGCAACGTGCCACAGGACCGGGTGCGGCAGGCACTGTTGAACCTGATTCTCAACTCTGCGCAGGCGGTCGGCCACGAACCGGCCCACATCGCTGTCGGGGCCAGGCGAGAGAATGGAAAAATCGAGGTCTCCGTGTGCGACGATGGCCCGGGTTTCTCGGGCGAGCTCCTGATCGGCGGCATCAGGGCGTTCGCCACCGGGGGCTCCGGTACCGGTCTTGGTCTAGCGATGGTGCGGCGGGTGGCCGCAGATTTAGGGGGGGAGGTCAAGTTGACCAACGTGGAACCTCATGGCGCATGCGTACGCCTGATCGTGGAGTGCGGTAATGGCTGACACCCTGCTCGTCATCGAGGACGAGGATCTCTTGGCAAACGAGCTGGCTCGGCACTACCGCACCTCGGGCTGGGAGGTGGTCCACGCCGCCAACGTCGGCGCCGCGAGGAGCCTGCTGGAGAAAAAGTCGCTGGAACCGCTGGTGGTGCTGTCGGACATGAATCTCCCCGACGGCAGTGCACTCGATCTCCTGGAGTGGGCCCGCCGCCATGCGGTCGGGGGCGAGTGGATCCTGCTGACAGCGTATGGCACCATCCCGGATTCCGTTCGCGCCTTGCGGCTCGGTGCCTTCGAATTTCTCGAGAAGCCGTGTCCCGTCGAGCGCCTCGATCTCGTCGTCGCAGGTGCCGCCCGCAGCGCCCGCGCCCAACGGCGTTTGCACGACCAGACTGCCGCGCACAACCGCCGCTACTCGCCCGAGGCGTTTGTTGGCTCGAGCTCCGCGACAGCCGAACTCCGCCGCATGATGCACAAGCTTTCGAGCGTCCCGCTTACGGCTATCATCATTACCGGCGAAACCGGAACGGGCAAAGGCCTGGCCGCGCGGATCCTGCATTACTCGGGCATGCGGGCCGCCGGGCCGATGGTCGAAATAAACTGCGCGGCGCTGCCGGCGGAGCTTCTCGAATCGGAGCTTTTCGGCCATGAGGGCGGAGCATTTACCGGTGCCAAGGGTCGACATCGCGGTCTCCTCGAGCAGGCGAACGGCGGCACGATCTTTCTCGACGAGATCACAGAATTGGCTCCAGGTCTCCAGGCCAAGCTGCTCAAGGCGATCGAGGACCGCAGACTGAGGCGGGTCGGCGGCGAACGCGAGATCGAAGTTGACGTGCAGGTCCTCGCGGCCAGCAATCGAGACCTGCCAACCCACGTGGCTGACGGTTCATTTCGCGTTGATCTCTACCATCGCCTCAGCGTCTTCGTTTTCGATGTCCCGCCGCTACGGTCGCGAATGGAAGACCTCATCGACCTGGTGCCGCTGTTTGTTGACGAGTTCAACGTTGTCGCTGGCAAATGCGTGCGCGAGATTCCGGACCAGGCGTGGAGCACGATGCGTGGCTACCGCTGGCCGGGGAATGTTCGTGAGCTGCGCAATGCCGTCGAACGCTGCGTGCTCCTCTCCGACGGCGAACGTTTCCCGGTCGAGTGGTTGCAGCTCGGGCAACCGTCGGGGCCCGAAGGCGGGCCGACCAGGATGTTCGTGGATTCCGGCTCCCTGCGGTTGCCCATTGACGGCAGCCTATCGCTCGACGACATGGAAAAGATGATTATCGAGCAGGTATTGGATCGCGCACACGCCAACGTCTCCGCCGCGGCGAGAATCCTCGGCACCACCCGCCAGACCCTCCGTTACCGCATCGAAAAACACCACATAGAGACGTCTGACTGAGTTTCGACGCGACACAAACCACGCCTGCCGCCCACGTTCCAAACGACTCGATGGCGAGGATGGCAGATCGAATTGATCCTCCGCAACGTGTGGATTGTTCTCGTCCGCCAGGAGCCGGCGGCTCGGGTCATACCAGGCGCAACCTGCGGCGCCGTGTGAGCCGATAGACGGTCTCAACCGTCACCGAAAGGGCGAGCATGGCGGCAACCACCCACAGAGTGCGCGGTGAGCTCTCTGCCGTCTGCCACACCAGCACACCCGCCGCCACGAGACAACCGACGGTCCCGAGCGCGGCCAACCATCGGTGGCCTCCGGTCGAACGGGCAAGAACGAAGTTTGCGGCATTGACCGATGCGAAAATCAACAGAAAGCCGGTGCTCCCGATGGTGGAGATACTCGACAGGTCCGCCAGGTTGGCGAGCAGCAGAGACAAGCTCGAGGTGATCAGGAGGCCTTCGAGGGGCCTGTTCCAGATCTTCCGCTCCAGGGCGGCCGGCAGCTCACCCGCCTTGGCGATGTTATAGCTCAGCCTGGACGCGCCATAGAGGGTGGCGTTGATGGCCGACACCGTCGACAGCAGGGCCGCGATCGCGATGAGTGTGAAGCCGGGGCGGCCGAGAAAGGGCTGTGCCGCTTCGGCGAGGGCGTAATCTCGGGCGACGGCGATGCGCGCCAGGGGGAGATTCCCGACGGTCACCGCCGATACCAGCACGTACAGCGCGATCACGCCGCCCACCGAGATGTAGAAAGCTCTCGGCAGCACCCGAGCCGGGTCACGGACATCGCCGGCCGCATTGGCGATCAGCTCGAAGCCTTCATAGGCAACAAAGATGATCATCCCGCCGGTCAGCAATTGGACAGGTGGTGTCCAGGTGGTGAGCGCCAGGCGTTCTGGATCGATCCCGGCGAGGCCGACCGCGACAAATACGGCGAGAAGCCCGATCTTCAGACCGACGATCCAGGTTTCGGCACGCCCGATCATGTCAGCGCTGAGCAGATTGAGTGCCGTCGGTACGAGAATCGCGGCGCTGATCAGGAGGTGCTCGATCAATGGTTCATGGGTCCCCGAGTAGAAGGTCACACCGTAGCTCCCGAATGCACGGGCGTAGAGTGCGAGCATGACAACATAGCTGAGCCACAGCAGCACGTTCATGCTGCCCGTGAAAACGTCGACCCCGAATGCACGGTCGAGAAACACGACCGTGCCTCCCTGGCTGGGATAGGCCACGGCGAGCTTGGCGTACGAGTACGACGTGAGCAGCGCGACAATTCCGGCAATGAAAAAGGCGACGGGAGTGCCGCCTCCGGAGTACTGGACCGCCAGTCCCAAAACCGCGAAGATTCCGCCTCCCACCATGCCGCCGACACCGAGCGCGACCACTCCCCAGGTTCCGATGCTGCCGTTTGTGGAGGAGCTCATGAACCCGCCCGAACCATGATCGACCTCGCTCTGCGGGTGCTTGAGATCCCCGCCGGCGACGCTTGTTGGCGGACGGTGACGGCGCTCAACCGGAATTTCGAAATCTCCTTGATCATGACGGCGGACTGAGTATGCACGAGATGTTCCGTCGCGAACAACTCCCATTCCGGCGCGCGAGGTCTCGGGCGCCACCGTGCGAAGCGCTTTGGTTCTCCGGCTCCGCCACCTTTCTCCCCCGGCGTCCGAAAACAACCAGGAATGGTCGTATACAACACTCTGCAGCCGGAAGTCCGGCGAAGATCCACCTCGTGATTTCAGTGAACGTGCACCTCGAGGAGTGCGACCGGGTCCGGCACGTCTCTTGCGATGAGAGACGATGGCGAGACCGTAGGCGCGACCGGCGAGGTGCTCCACAGCCGCTAGAACGCGGTGGCAGCCGAACTCAAACAGAGGTCTCGCTCGAGGAGAAGGCCATGTTTGGAAAACGCATCCCGTTATTCAGGCTCTTCGGCTTTGCCGTCAACGTCGACGTCAGCTGGCTGTTGCTCGCTATTCTCATCACCTGGTCGCTGGCGGTCGGGGTGTTTCCGGCGATGCGGCCGAATCTGCCGGCCGCCACGTACTGGTGGATGGGGGTCGTCGGGGCGCTCGGGCTCTTCTTGTCGTTGGTGCTGCACGAGTTGTCCCACTCGCTGGTGGCGCGCCGCCACGGTATCCCGATGCGCGGTATCACGCTGTTCATTTTCGGCGGTGTGGCGGAGATGGACGGCGAGCCGTCCACGCCCGGGACCGAGTTCGTCATGGCAATCGCCGGACCGGTCGCCAGCGTCGCCATCGCCGGTGTCTTCTTTGCCCTGTCGTCCGTTGGTCAGATGCTGTCATGGCCGCAGGACATCGTCACGGTCACGAGCTACCTGGCAGTCATCAACCTCATCCTCGCCGGATTCAACCTCGTTCCGGCTTTTCCGCTCGACGGCGGCCGGGTGCTGCGTTCGGCGCTCTGGCACTTCAAAGGTGACCTCAAGTGGGCGACCCGCGTTTCGGCGGCTATCGGCTCCGGGTTCGGAGGTGGAATGATCCTGCTCGGCCTCATCTTCGTGCTCTCCGGCCGGTTCGTCGGCGGCATGTGGTGGTTCCTGATCGGTCTTTTTCTCTACGGTGCGGCCCGCGGGTCTTACCAGCAGCTCCTCATACGCCGCACCTTCGAGGGTGTGCCGGTGCGATCGTTCATGCGTACCGACGCCATCACCGTACCGCGTGAGATTCCGGTAACGAATCTTGTCGAACGCTATGTCTACCGCCACCACTTCAAGATGTTCCCGGTGGTGGATGGCGACCATCTGTTGGGGTGCGTGACCACACGCGACATCAAACAGCTGCCGCGCAACGAGTGGCCCAACCAGACGGTGGGCAGCATCACCAGGCCATGCAGCCCGGAAAACACCATCGGCCCCGACGTCGATGCTCTGCAGGCCTTGGCCACCATGAACCGAACCGGCCATTCGCGCATGCTCGTTGTCGAGGGAGATCATTTGGTCGGCATCCTCACTCTCAAGGATCTCTTTGGTCTGCTGTCCATGAAGCTCGAGCTGGAAGCGGCCTGAGGGCGAAGCCGGCAGCGCCGCACAGACACGGCACCAAAGTTCCGGCTGAGATGGACCACGCTACGGCGCAAAAGAGCCAATCTACGACCCGTCCACCACCGCACATCGAGACTGCAGACGTGCCTTGTCCTGGCACGTTCCTTGCGATGATCGATGACCAGGCGCCGGCCTCGCGGCCGGTCAGTCAGGAGTCATGATGGAATTAGCGCGACAGCATTCTTCGGAGATCGTTACCAGCACCGGAGACGACGGCGAGTCGATCAGCGCACTCGATAACCGGCTCGAAACTTCCGGCGAAGGTCTGACCACAGCTGCGGTCGCCAATCGGCTCGAGCGGTACGGTCCCAACGAGCTCCCCGAACACCCCAGGAACGTGCTTCGCACCTTTTTGTCGTACTTCTGGGGTCCGATCCCGTGGATGATCGAGGCTGCTGCAATTTTGTCAGCCGCCGTCCACCACTGGGCCGACCTGGCGATCATTCTCGTGCTCCTCGGCGGCAACGCGGCGGTCGGTTTCTGGGAGGAGTACCAGGCAGACACGGCGATCCAGGCGCTCAAGTCGAAGCTCGCACCGACGGCACGGGTCCGGCGCGATGGTGTGTGGCTGACCGTCGCGGCACGCGAGCTCGTGCCAGGAGACCTCATCAGGCTGCGGCTCGGTGACGTGATCCCCGCCGACGCCCGCCTTCGGGATGATGGCGAGCTTCAGGTGGACCAGTCCGCACTCACCGGTGAGTCGCTTCCCGTCAAACGATCACGCAGCGATGCCGTGTATTCGGGTTCGGTCCTCAAGCAGGGTGAGTCCGACGCCACGGTGATCGCCACCGGCGGCGACACGTTCTTCGGACGCACCGCGCGCCTGGTCGAGCAGTCGGAGACCGTCAGCCATTTCCAGAAAGCGGTTCTCAAGATCGGTGACGCGCTGCTTGTGTTGGCCGCGGTGATGATCGCTTTGATTCTCCTGGTGGCTCTCTACCGGGGCGACCCGATCATGACCACGCTCGAGTTCGCACTGGTGCTGACGATCGCCGCGATCCCCGTCGCGATGCCGGCTGTGCTGTCAGTCACCATGGCGGTCGGTGCACGAATATTGGCCAGCAAGAACGCGATCGTCAGCCGCCTGGCGGCGATCGAGGAACTCGCAGGGATGGATGTGCTGTGCACCGACAAGACCGGCACGTTAACGGAAAACAGGCTCAGCCTCGGTGAGCCGGTCCTCGTTCCGGACGCAGAACGCGACGACATCATTCGTTGCGCTGCGCTCGCGTCGAGATCGGCCAACGAGGATCCGATCGATCTCGCCGTGCTCGGCGGGGTCGCCGACGACTCACTGTTGGCGAGATATCGGGTCACAAGCTTCGTCCCCTTCGATCCCGTCCGCAAGCGCACGGAAGCCGTCGTTGCGGATGATCGCGGGGGCACATTCAGAGTATCCAAGGGGGCGCCGCAGGCGATTCTCGCCCTCGTCGACGAAAACGACGAGATACGTCGTCAGATGATGGAAGCGGTCGATGATCTCGCGACACGCGGCTATCGGTCGCTCGGCGTCGCGCACACCGTCGACGGCGGACACTGGCGCATGCTCGGCGTGATACCGCTGTACGATCCACCTCGCTCCGACTCGAAAGAAACTCTCGACACCGCCCGAAATCTCGGCATCGAGGTCAAGATGGTCACCGGCGATCAGATATCGATCGCACGCGAGATTGCGCGCCAGCTGGGTCTGGGCACGAACATCATCGATGCGGATCGGCTGTCGAGCACGAGTCATCACGAAGGCGCGCGGCTCTCCGACGAAATCGAGTCGGCGAACGGCTTCGCGCAGGTGTTTCCCGAACACAAGCACCACATCGTGGACGTGCTGCAGAAAAAAGGACACATCACGGGCATGACCGGTGATGGCGTGAACGATGCGCCGGCGTTGAAAAAGGCGGACTGCGGCATCGCCGTGTCCGGAGCCACCGACGCCGCCCGCGCGGCCGCCGATATGGTGCTCACAAACCCCGGACTTTCGGTAATCATCGACGCCATCCGTTCGAGCCGTCGCATCTTCCAGCGGATGAACAGCTACGCCATCTACCGAATCGCGGAGACGATTCGGGTACTGCTGTTCATGACCGCGTCGATCCTAATTTTCAACTTCTACCCGGTGACGGCGGCGATGATCGTGCTGCTGGCTTTGCTCAACGATGGTCCGATCCTGGCGATCGCCTTCGATCGCGCCGAGGCGTCGGAGCGACCGGAACGATGGAACATGGGCCGCGTTCTCGGGATTTCCTCGCTCCTTGGCGTCGCCGGAGTGGTGGCAACCTTCGGTCTCTTCTTCCTTGCTGAACGGGTTTTCCATCTCGACCGGGCGACGATCCAGTCGTTGATTTTCCTCAAGCTGGCGGTGGCCGGGCACCTGACCATCTTTCTCACCCGCACCCGGGGCCCATTCTGGTCGAGCAGGCCGGCGCCTGCCCTGTTGTGGGCCGCCGTAGCTACGAAGGCGCTGGCGACACTGGCTGCGGTGTACGGCCTTCTCATGAATCCCATCGGCTGGCGCTGGGCGGGTCTTGTATGGGGCTACTCCCTGGCGTGGTTCGTGGTGAATGACCTGATCAAACGAGCCGGCTACCGGCTGTTCGACACCGAGTGGTCCGGTCTGCTGGCGACACACCGAGCGAGCACATAACACGTGATTGGAGGACATCATGACTACCGACACTACGAGCGAGATCGTTGAACGACTGGCCGATCACAGGCTGGACTGGGATCGCATCAAGCGCAACATCGGCGCTGCGCTCCATCACGAAATGCCGGACAACCCGCCCTACCATCATCTGGGACCGTACGTCGCGGTATCGAGGCTATCTGGAGCCGGCGGTGACGCCTTTGCACGGCGCCTCGGTGAGGCCCTCGATTGGCCGGTTCTCGACGGCGAGATCGTCGACCTCATCGCCGATGCCTTCGAGCTCGACGGCGCGATGCTGCACCTGCTCGACGAAGCCAAGGCGAACTGGGTTCGTCAGGTGCTGGGCGATCTCATGCCGCATCAGGTCATCAATCTCGACACCTATGTGCACCATCTCGGCAAGGTGATACGGCTTGTTGGGTTGCACGGAAACGTCGTGCTGGTCGGTCGCAGCGCCCATCTCTTCTTACCTCGCGATCGCGGGCTCGCCGTGCGGTTGGTTGCGTCCGCGGAAGAGCGAGTCCGTCGCGTCAGCAATCGCGACGGTGTGAACGCCGCCGCCGCCCAGAAGCATATCGACGAGGTGGACCATCGTCGCGCACATTTCCTGGAGCATTACTTCGGCCGCACTGTCGATGATCCGATGTTGTACGATCTGGTCCTCAATCGATCGACCCTGAGCGACGACGAGCTCGTGGACATCGTGGTCGCCGTCTGTCATCGACGTGGCTACGACGAATGAATTCCAAACATGAGGAGGATTGCCATGCCACTATCACGTAACATCCTGGTGCTCACCTGCTGCCTCGGCGCTTTGTGGGGATGCGCCCAGCAGCCTGAAACAAAAACAGAGGAATCTGCAGATCTTACCGAGGAGCTTTCGGAGATTCTACCCGATCAACCGGCCGACCCTGCGATCGTCACTGCGGCGCCCACAATGGCGCGTACCGTGTTCGCGAACGAATGGGTCGCCGTCGCCCATGTTGCCATTCCCCCGGGCGAATTGATCCCGCCTCACGACGCGGGTGTCCGCTATGCTCTCCCGTTGTCCGAGTTCACCTTGAGCGTTATCGACAGCGGCGTCGAAGAAATCGTTCACATGGTCCCCGGCGAGATTGCTACCTGGCCTGAGGGCCGTCTGTCCTTCGCCAACGTCGACGACTCCGAGGGCGAGTTCCTGATGATCGAGCGCGGCGCCGTCGAGACGTCTCCAGAACTCGAGACGCTTGCCATCCCCGATGCCGCCATCGATATGGAGCGTCACGGCACGGTGCTCCTCGACGACGACAACGTGCTGGTCGTCGATACCAGGCTCAATCAACTCACGGACGATCCGCTGCCCCCCAATCTGCCGTTGTTGGTGGTTGCGCTTTCAGACTGCGATCTGGAGTTTCAGGGGGCGGCGGTCAATGACGCCGAAAACGTGATGAAGGCCGGAGAAGCGATCTGGCTTCCCGCAGGCTACAACCTTGTCAGCAACGTCGGCGATGTCGAGGCTCATGCGGTTGTGTTCGGGTTTCGGAAGTAGGCACAGCGGAACACGAACCGGGTACAGTTTTTCGACTCAGAGGTGAGAAGACATTGCTGGGTGCGGTGCGTCGGTGTCCGAGGCAGATAGTTGGTGAGGTATATGGGCTAAGACCGCAGCGCCTCGACCTCTTCGATGGTCAAAGGTTTTGCCTTGCCCAGGCGACGTGCACCGTCGGACGTGATGAGGTAGTTCTCCTCGTTTCGGACACCACCGAAGTTGCGCCACCGATCGAGGGCGTCAAAGTCGAGGAAGTCGGCGCAGCGACTCTGGGAACGCCACAGGTCCATCAGCTGCGGAACGAAGTAGATGCCGGGCTCGATAGTGATCACGAATCCCGGCTCGAGCTCGCGCGCCAGGCGCAGCGACTTGAGCCCGAATTGGGAGCTCTTGGCTTCGCCACCATAGCCGACGTGGACCTCGCCGAGGTCCTCCATGTCGTGCACGTCGAGACCCATCATGTGGCCGACGCCGCAGGGAAAGAACATCGCGTGGGCACCCGCAGCCAACGCCTCATCGATGTCACCCTTCATCAAGCCAAGGTCCTTCATGCCCTCTGCAATGACCCGAGCGGCGGCAAAGTGGACTTCACGGTTGGGGACGTCGGGGGCCAGCATTGCCACCGCGGCTTGGTAGGCGGCGAGCTGCAGCTCGTAAATCGTTCGCTGCCGCTCGGAGAAGGTCTGGCTCACCGGAAAGGTCGAGGAGAGGTCGCCCGCGTAGCCCATCGCAGTCTCCGCTCCGGCATCGAGCAGGAAGAGATCGCCCTCTGAAAGTGTGTTGCCGTGATAGTGGTTGTGCAATGTCTCACCGTGGATGGTGGCGATCACCGGGAACGAGATCCTGCCACCGGCCGCGACCGCGACCCGCTCGACCTCGGCCGCGATCTCCGACTCCAGCATCCCGGGCCGCGCCATCCGTATCGCCGCGGTGTGCATCTCGACCGAGGTGTCGACCGCCCTTTCGAGCTCGGCGATCTCCTCGTCTGATTTGATCGACCGCTGGTCCACTACCGCCCGGATCAAGTCGAGCGACGCCCGGTCGGCGGCCTCGCGGGGTGCCACACCGAGAAGATCGTGGAGGAGGAGTGAGTTGTCGGCGCGGTATGGCGGAAGAAACCGCACCGGTCGACCGGCGTGCACCGCCGCGTTCACAACCTCGGCGAGCGCCGCCCGCGGTTGGGTGTCGGACACGGCGACCATCTCCGCGCGCTCGGAGATCGTCGGCAAA
>Ga0307423_1000093_pt1 | contig 52385 bp, 41 predicted proteins | sample SalMarWE160310MG_FD_202154 | JGI IMG/M metagenome (GOLD analysis project Ga0307423, IMG submission 202154) | Salt marsh sediment microbial communities from the Plum Island Ecosystem LTER, Massachusetts, United States - WE1603-10 | ecosystem: Environmental > Aquatic > Marine > Intertidal zone >...
TTTGGACAGCACCGTGATGGCCCGTGACGCTGCGGCCTGGGCCTGAGCAATACATTCATCAATCGGTTTTGGATAGTGGGCAATGCCGCAAACAAACACACCCTCTGTAGAGAACTCCACAGGCCGAAGTTTCATGTGGGCCTCGAGGAAGAATTTCTCCGGGTTGAGAGGCACTTTAAGCATATTGGCCAGCGCTTCCGAATCCTTGGGTTGAATCCGGGTGTAAAGGGTGATGAAATCCGGGTGAAGCCTAATAGGACGTCCGAGCACGTGGTCCGTGACCGTCACCTGGAGCTTGCCGTCCACCTCTTCGACCTTGGGTTTGTTGTCCAGGTCGTAACGAATGAATAAGACCCCCAGCCCCCGCGCCTCCTTGTACAAGTCTTCAAGCCGTCCGTAGGTCCTGATGTCCCGATAGAGCATGTAGACATCCAGATCCGGGTTGAGCTTCTTCATATCGATGGCAGTTTCAATGGCATGGGAGCAACAGATCTTGCTGCAGTAAGGAAAGTTTGGCTCTCGGGAGCCCACGCAGTGAATGGCCACAGCACATTTTGCATTCTTGATGGCGTCCGGGTCTTCTTCGATTTTCCTGTCAAGATCCCACCATTTACCCACATTAGGATTCTTGCCGTACAGGTATTCGTTGACTTTGGCCGAATCGGCTCCCGTGGCGACGATCGTGACGCCATGGTCAATTTCCGTTCCCGTCGTCAGGGTCGTGTGGAAGTTGCCGATGTAACCCTTGGCATCCTGGAGTTCGGCACCTAAGTGGACATCGATATTCTCGTGTTCGTTGATCCGTCTGATGACGTCATCCAGATAAGGTTTGATCGGTTCACCCGTGAAGGCTTTTCTCATCTTGACGCCATGTCCGCCCAGCTGATCCTTCTTTTCAACGAGATGGGCCTTGAAGCCCTGATCGGCAATGGTCAATGCCGCCGTCAGCCCGGCCGGACCGCCGCCAACGATAAGGGCCGATTTGGTCAACGACAGTTCCATCGGCGTCAGGGGTTTTCTCAAATTGGCCTTGGCCACAGCCATACGAACCAGGTCTTTGGCCTTTTCCGTGGCCGCCTCGTGGTCTGCGCTGTGGACCCAGGAATCCTGATCCCGGATGTTGGCCATTTCGAAAAGATGCTTATTGAGTCCTGCATTGGTTAAGGTTTCCTGGAACAAAGGCTCGTGGGTTCGCGGCGAACACGCGGCAATCACGAAACGGTTGAGATTCTCCTCTTTGATGATTCCCGCCATCTTGTCCTGTGTGTCCTGAGAACAGCTAAAGAGGTTTTCCCCCACATAGGTTACATTTGGAAGGGTCTTTGCGTACTCGGCCACCTCGTGCACATTGACCACGCTCCCGATGTTGATGCCGCAGTTGCAGACAAAGACCCCGATTTTCGGGTCTTCGGCGGAGACATCCCTTTCGGCGGGAAACTCCTTGATCTTTTGCAGCGTTCCGCGGGCCGAGGCCAGATCCGTAGAAGCGGCCGCTGCCGCAGCGCTCGCCTCCATCACGGAGTATGGAATATCTTTGGGCCCCTGGAAGCAACCGGCTACATAGACGCCTGGCTTCGAAGTGGCCACCGGCGTGAACGGGCCGGTTTTGGCAAATTTGTATGAATCGAGTTCAACACCCATTCTGTTTGCCAGTTCAATAGCACTCTTAGAAGGCTCAAGGCCTACGGAAAGGACGACCATGTCAAAGTCTTCGGTTTGGATATTTCCCTGTTCGTCCACATAGCGAATGTTGAGGCTCGCATCCTCGTTTTCGGTGACCGTGTGGGCTCGGCAACGGAGAAAGCGCATGCCCTTGCTTTTAGCTCGGTCATAGTATTTCTCAAAATCCTTGCCATAGGTCCGCATATCCATGAAGAAGATAGCCGCTTCCAGCGGGTCGTGGGAATGCTCCATGGCAATCATGGCTTCCTTGACCGCATACATACAGCATACGGACGAGCAATAAGGATTGTCGCAGCGGTTCATATCTCTTGAACCCACACACTGGAACCAGGCAATCTTCTTGGGCCCGGCCTTGTCCGATGGCCGCTGAAGATGACCTCCAGTTGGGCCTGTGGCCGCCAGGATGCGCTCGAAGTCCATGCTGGTCACTACGTTTTTGAAATTGGTGTACTGATAAGTGTCGAACTTCCCGGGATCAAAAGCCTGGAAGCCGGGAGCCAGGATCACGGCACCGACATTTAGATCAATGTGGGTTTCCTGCTGTTCAAAGTTGATGGCCCCCTGTTCACAGAATTTCTCGCATGCCTTGCATTTGCCTTTCTTACCGGCATCAATGGCCTGGAAGTACAAACAGGCTTTTCGATCGATCGTGTACTTCAGGGGCACGGTCTGAGCGAAGGGGACATAAACGGCCTTGCGCTTGTCCATGCCCATATTAAACTCATTAGGGACCTTTTTGGGGCACTTTTGAGCACAAACACCGCACCCCACGCATTTGTCTTCATCAATGTACCGGGGGGCTTTCAGGACTTTGACCTGGAAATTTCCGGGGTCGCCGCTGATGCTTTCAACTTCGGCAAGGGTGATGAGGTTAATGTTGGTGTGCCGGCCGACCTCGACCAGCTTGGGAGAGATAATTCACATGGCACACTCGTTGGTTGGAAAGGTCTTGTCCAGTTGGGCCATGATCCCGCCGATGCCCGGAGACCTCTCCACCAGGTGCACGTAAAAACCTGAGCTCGCCAGATCCAGAGCGGCCTGCATGCCGACGATCCCGCCGCCTGCGATCAAGACGGATCCAACAACATCTTTACCATTTCCCATATCGAACCTCCTGTGGCCCCAATGCTAGGCATGGGGGAAATCGTTACACGGTGGGCTTCCTGACAAACCTCTGACAAACTCTACAGACAAATGGGGCGATCGTGAATACCGGTGTGGCCATGGAGACGGCTTTGCTGGGAATCACTGGCAACGCATTAAAATGATAGACACCACAAAAAATGCAAGGCGTCATGGGAAGAGCCTTTTCCGTTCAGAGATTATTATTGATTGGGTGCGATCAACTGGGAACAGCGATAAGGCTACCTCTGTATCCGCTCTGTCCCGCTTTGTCAAGGCCTTTTTGAGCCGTGAAAGAGGAAAGAAATCGATTGGCCGGCAGAGCATTTATTGCTTCTGACGAATGAGGAAAAGCCGTATTGAGGAAGCCACGGATCTATCAGGTCGGCGGGCCGCCATGACCGATTTTAGGATGACGCCTCGTTGAAGAGAACGGGAAAAAGGGCTGCGGGCGTGGAAGAAGAGTGTGCCTATATGCATCGGAGGCTTCCATCAAAAATCCTCTTGACATTAGGCAGTTGTTATCATATAGGGGTCGCAGTTTTTGGCGGTGTTCTTTGCTCCTGTTGAATTTTCAGCGACGACGGGGGGTTAGGTTACAAATGCAGTGTCTGGCATCGGTGGTGCATGATCTTGTTGTTGCATGCCCAGACCTGCTTTTCTCGTCACATTTCTACAAACCGTTTGCAATCAAGCCTTTCAGAAAAACCCAGATTCAGCGAAAGGAATGTTAGACAAAATGACCTCAAAGAGTGAACGGACATTGGGTTTTCTCCTTGCCGCAATACTGCTCGTTGTGGGCGTGGTTTGCTACGCGGCTTTTGCCATGAAGCCCCCTGAAGAACCTGTCAGGATCATGTTCAAGACCACGGCGGGAAGCATCCTGTTTGATCACAAGACGCACGCATCTGACAACGGCTATGGGATTGCCTGTGACGACTGCCATCACGAGCAACAGGAAGGGACCATGTCTTGCAGTGGTGAAGATTGCCACGGCCCGGACAGCGACGTCAAAAGAGCCGATGCCCTTCACACCAGATGCAAAGGATGCCATGAGGCCGGCGGGGCGGGGCCGGTGGAGTGCGGGGCGTGTCACGTCATGAAGTAGTGGAAGGTAGAAGAATCCAAAACAAAGGGTTGGGCTATGATAAAAAGATCATTTTTCGGTTTGGCAAAGCCTAGGCTGCAGTACAATGTAGTGCCGGATGCGGTTCAAGACCTGCCGGTGCCAAGCAAGGTTGTCCTGTTGCTAAAGGAATCCCGAAACGGCGGCGGGACAGGCGAACTCAAAGTCGGCAACGCTGTGAAGACCGGCCAGAGGCTTGCCGCATCGCCCCAAAGTGAGGAATATGTCATCTCGTCGGTCACGGGAACCATATCGGCCCTATCACCTTACATGGGGACTTTTGCAAAGAAGTATACGGCCATTACGATCGATGCCAGTGCTCAGGACGACTGGGATGACGGGTTCAAGAAAGATCAGACGCTCGATACGTTGCTCAAGTTCCTTCAATACGCGCCTGGAGACCCTTGTCTCAAGGCCCTGGCTGATCCGGGAAAAAACATACGAACCATTATCATCAACGGGATGGATGAGGACCTGCTTCTCACGGTGAATAAGTATGTGGTCCAAAACGAGGGAGCTGACATTAAAGCGGGTGTCGATGCCCTCAGGAAGATGGCCAATGTCGAACTGATCTTCATCACGGTCCCTGAAAGCCTTGTTCAGCAGGCGGCAGCGACGGGTGCGGACGTCAAGACATTAAGTGCAACGTATCCCCGCGGCCTGCCTCATTTGATCATGAAGGACGTCTTGGGCGAGGTCGTCATGGCCGGTGACACGGTGGAGGATGCGGGTGTGGTTTTTATGAGCGCCGAGGCTGCGGCGGCTGTGGGCGCGGCTTTTAAGACGGGTCACCTCCGGGTGACGAAGGTGGTCACGGTCGTTGGCAAGGACGGACGCTCTACGAATGTCCGGGTCAGAATCGGGACGCCCATAAACGATGTACTTCAAGCATGCAACATCTCCCTTCACGAGCGGGACCGTCTCATTTTAGGGGGACCCATGCGAGGTGCGGCCACCTATTCCGAAGCGCTCCCCGTTGAACCCGGCACAAACGGGATCGTCATACAAGATGCGGCCACGAGTCCCGAGGTGACGGACTATCCGTGCATCAACTGCGGCGAGTGCGTCCGTATCTGTCCGGTGAGGATACCGGTGAACATGCTCGTGCGATTTCTGGAGGCGCGCTTGTACGAGGATGCCAGGGCGCTGTATGATCTTGATTGTTGCATAGAATGCGGGTTGTGCTCGTACGTGTGTATCTCCAGAATCCCCATTTTTCAATATATCAGATTAGGTAAGTATGAACTGAGTCTGATGGAAACTGCGGAGGCAGCCAATGAGTAGTGAAAAGAAACTTGTGGTTTCCCACGCCCTATTTCCGTGGAAGCCGGCACAGGAGGCAGGCACGGGGCCGGCGAGGAAGTTTGTCGTAGCCCACGCGCCCCATTGGCATGACGGCAGCACCATAGCAAAGAAGAACTACAACATTATGATTGCAGCGCTGCCGGCCGTGTTGTGGGGCATCAGTCAGTATGGGGCACCGGCCCTGGGTGTGATCGCCTTTTCCATGGCTTGCGCCATGATCTGGGAGATTATCTGGGACTTTTTCGTCAGAAAGCCGGCGACGGTCGGCGACGGCAGTGCCGCAGTAACCGGACTGCTCTTTGGCATGCTCATGCCGGCGACCGCCCCGTGGTGGCTTATTGTTTTGGGAACCTTCATTGCCATCGTCGTCGGGAGGCAGATATTTGGCGGCATCGGGTTTAATCCCTTGAACCCACCGCTCCTTGCCCTGGCCATGCTCGTGATTTCCTTCAAGGGCATTTTTGACTTTGATGAGGCCTTACGCAATTACGATTTGGGCTTTTCAATGGTTTATCCCCTTGCCCAGTTGAAGTACTTTGGCCCGGCAGCCATTAAGTCGTTCAATGTGGCCGATCTTTTCATGGGACGACAGGCCGGGGCCATCGGATCCACCTTTGGCCTGGGACTCGTCGTTGGAGGCCTCTACCTCTTATTAAAGGGGTACATGCGATGGGAGATCTCGCTTTCTTTCCTGGCGGGCGTGTTTGTGACGGCCCTTCTCTTTAACCTCGGCAACGCAGACAAATACGCCAGTCCCCTGTTTCACCTGTTTTCAGGATATACGTTGGTCGTCGCCTTTTTTCTGGTTGCCGAAGATTCCTCGTCCCCGGCAAACTGCGTCCCCATGCTGATTTTTGGGGCCCTGGCAGGGATGATGACGGTGCTGATAAGGAACCTCGGCGCTTATGTGGACGGCGTTCCTTTTTCGATCCTGCTTCTAAATATTGCCAACCCCCTTATAGACAGGATTAGACCAAAAGCCATTGGAAAGGTGGGATAGACAATGCGTGACGTGATTCGAATGATTCTGGTCCTTGGTATTCTGGGTGCTGTATCCGGTGGCGGGCTTGCCCTGGTCAAGGCAGGCACGGCTGCAAAAATCGAGTACCAGCAGCTCAAATTCGTGAAAGGCCCGGCCATTTTAGAAATTCTGAAGGGGTGCACTAATGACCCTCTTGTCGATCGTTTCAAGATCAAGGATGGTGAAACAGAGAGAAGTTTCTACGTGGGGGTATTTGATGGGAAACCCAATGCGGTTGCCTATGAGACGTACGGCAAAGGGTTTGGCGGCGACATCGGCATCATGGTCGGGGTCAATCTTGAGACCGACCAGCTGCTCGGCATGGGCGTGACCACCCCCTTCTCTGAGACCCCGGGTCTTGGAGCGAGAGCCAAGACAGACCAAAACTTCAAGGGTAGCTTCAAGGGGCTTTCTATGAACGAACCTGTCAAGGTGAAGGTTGACGGGGGCAAAGTAGATGCGATTTCAGGCGCGACCACCACCTCAAGGGGGGTTTGCGCAGCTGTCACGGACAGTGAAGGATTTTATTCAAAAATGAAACCCCAGATTTTAGAAAAGGCACAGGCGTTCGCCAAATAGGGGAGAGAAGAACTCATGAGTGAAAAGAGCCTTGTTCAAGAATTTACCAAGGGGCTATGGGAGGAGATTCCGCCATTTCGTCTGGTGTTGGGGCTGTGCCCCACGCTGGCGGTGACCAAAGCTTTTGAAACCGGTTTCGGGATGGGTTGTGCCCTCACCTTTGTCCTGGTGTGTTCAAATGTTCTCGTCTCGGTTCTACGGAAGATCATACCGAGCAAGATCAGGGTGCCTTGCTTTATCATCTGCGTTGCCACATTTGTGGTCATCGTGGAGCTGGTGATGCAGGCTTATACTTATCCGCTCTTTCTCAAGCTCGGCATCTTTATCCCCCTGATTGTGGTGAACTGCATCCCCCTGGGCCGTGCAGAGGCCTTCGCCTACAAGAATGGGGTTGTACGTTCCATTGCCGATGGCTTGGGCCTAGGCGTGGGGTACGCGATCTCTCTTTCGGTCCTGGGGTCAATCCGGGAAATTTTCGGTGCGGGCAGCTGGTTGGGCCACGCCGTTTTCGGGGCGTCTTTTCAACCTTTTACCTTCATGGTTGAAGCCCCCGGGGCCTTTGTTTGCCTGGGTCTGATGCTTGGTGTGATGAATCTGGCGGGAAAGAAGTAATATACATAAAGGAGAAATGAGATGGATTATGTTCTGCTTGCCATAAGCGCCGTTCTTGTCAACAATATCTTGCTGATTCAGTACCTGGGAAACTGTCCTTTTCTGGGTACATCCAAAAAGATGGACACCGCGGTAGGGATGGCCATGGCGGTGGTCTTTGTCCTTACCATGGCAGGTATCGTGACATGGCTCTTTGAGACATACTTCCTCGCGCCCTTGGGTCTCGAATACTTGCGAACCATTGTGTTCATTCTGGTGATTGCCGCGCTGGTGCAGTTTGTGGAATTGTTTCTGAAGAAAAGTATCCCGGGTCTCTACGCGGGTTTAGGTATCTTTCTCCCTTTGATCACAACGAACTGTGCTGTATTGGGGGTTTGTTTGATCAATATCAAAGAAGAGTACAACTTTTTCCAGATGCTCGTCTCCTCGGTAGCCTACCCCATAGGCTTTGGCCTTGCGTTGATTCTCTTTGCCGGGGTACGCGAGCGCATTATCATAGGAAGAGTGCCTGGCCCGATGCAGGATACAGCAATCGGTCTGGTGACGGCGGGATTCATGTCCCTCTCTTTCCTGGGTTTCAAAGGGATGATATAATCTTTTGTTGAACTGCAAAAGGATCCTATAATAATATTTTGAGAAGCGATCGGCATACAGTCGCAATTTTTTAAGTAGGAGACAGAACAAATGGATTCCTTATTTCTTCCATCCTTAATTCTTGTCCTGGCCTTGGGGGGTATCTCCGGACTGCTTCTCGGGATTGCCTCCAAAGTATTTTATGTCTGGGAGGACCCCCGCATTGCGCAGGTGGAAAACTGCCTGGCGGGCGCCAACTGCGGTGGGTGCGGCTACACCGGGTGTTCGGCTGCGGCTGGCGCCATTGTAGAGGGTCGTGCCCCGGTGAACACCTGTATCGTCGGCGGTGCGGCCTCCGCGCAAAAAGTGGCGGCGTGCCTGGGTCTGGAGGCGGGTGCGGCGGAGTCCCTCAAATCTGAAAACACCTGTACCGGCGGGTTTCGGGCTCCTGAAAAGTTCCATTACGAAGGGGTTCAGGATTGCCGGGCCGCTTACCAATTATATACGGGGGCCAAAGAGTGCGGCGTGGGCTGCCTCGGCTACGGGAGCTGTGTGAAATCCTGCAAGTTTGGTGCGCTTGAAATGGGCCCGGATGGCTACCCGGTTGTAAAGATCGAGAATTGCGTGGGCTGCGGAGCCTGTCAAAGAGCGTGCCCCAAGGGGATCATGCAGGTGCGCACGCCGTCCCAGCGGATTCTGCACATGAACCTTGTGAGTGACCGTTTGGCCCCATGCCGTCAGACCTGTCCCGCGGAGATCAACATTCCCAAGTACATCAACCATATTAAGAACAAGGAGTATGACAAGGCTTACATCACGGTTATGGAGCGAAACCCCATGCCCCTTTCGATCGGTCGTGTCTGTCCCCATCCTTGCGAGGATGCCTGCCGACGGCAGTTGGGGGATGACCCGGTCTCCATCAACCAGCTGAAGCGTTTCTGCTCGGACTGGGTCTTTGATACCGGGGCACCGGTCAAAATGTCTGTGGCTCCGGATACGGACTACAAAGTCGCTATTGTGGGCGGGGGGCCTAGCGGTCTGTCGGGGGCCTATTTCCTGAGGCGCCTGGGCCATAAGGTGACTATCTTTGAATGGATGCCCAGGCTGGGGGGCATGATTCGCTACGGCATTCCTGAATACCGCCTGCCCAAGGCAAGCCTCGACAAAGACATCAAGAGGATTCTGGATCTTGGTGGCATAGACGTCAAAACAGGCATGAAGTTCGGTGTGGACTTTGATCTGGAGTCCCTCGTGGGCGGCGGATTTGATGCCGTCCTTTTCACGATTGGCGCATGGAAGCACGCGTCAGCCCGTATCCCTGATGAAGACAAGACCAAGGGCGTCGTGCCGGCAACCCTTTTTCTCAGATCACAGACCGAGCCGGGGGTTGGAGAACCGTACAAGATCGGAAAAAGGGTCGGCGTCATCGGAGGCGGCAATGTGGCTATGGACTGCTTGAGGTCTGCCGTTCGGATGGGCGCTGAGAAAGTCTATTGTCTCTATCGACGAACGGTCAAAGAGATGCCGGCAAACAAGGTGGAGATAGAGGCGTGCCACCACGAGGGCATTGAATTTGTTGAGCTGTGTTCGCCCACCCGCTTCATGACCGATGATGAGGGCAATTTGACAGGCATTGAATACCTGAAGAATGAACTGGGAGAGCCGGATGCCAGCGGCAGGCGAAGTCCGGTGCCCGTCAAAGGTTCTGAAACCGTGATTTCCATTGACAACTTTGTGCTGGCCATCGGTCAGGCGACGGATTCCTCTTTTGTCGGACAAGAGGGGAGGGCTGTTTCCAGAGTGGAGACCTTTAAGGGGTCCCTGACGGTTAATCCCGATACCCATCAGACGGCGATTCCCTATGTTTTCTCGAGCGGCGACTGTGCAGGCCCTCCCGGGCTGCTCGTCTCCGCCATAGGGGCAGGCCGACGCGCTGCGCGTGGTATTCACAAGTACCTTATGGGTGAGGACATGACCATGCCTGAGACCAGGCTTCGGGTCGATGCGAGGCGTATGAAGGGCCATATCCCCGGTACGATTTTTAGCGGCATTGTAGGCATCGAAAAGAAGGGCCGGATCGGTCAACCGGAACTTGAACCGGGCTCTTTCGAGAGACAGCATACCTATGCCGAAGTCGACCTGACGGCCACTGAGGAAGAAGCACTGAAAGAGGCTAACCGCTGTATGCGGTGCTGTCTTACATGCTATAATCAAGACGTTTAGCCTGGCAAGGTGTAAACACGATCGAACAGCTTCTTTGTATTGATGACAACATTTTGACGATCAGAGCCCTGCTCGCCCGATTCATTTTGGGCGGGCAGGGCTTTTTTATTTCAACATCCCGCAGCCCTGTCCGGCAGGACTGTCCCACAGGGCAGAACCGGATTCGAGTGTCGGAGGGTTTGGTCGTTGCTGACCCTACCTGCCCGCCACTGTTCAAATACAGCCATTTTCCTGTCGAAATACATAGTTTGCCCCATTTACTTCACCTTTTGTTTGCTATGTCATACTATTATGTCATTTTTTTCTATCATGTGCCTTAGGTTGCACCCTGTTGCATGGTTTTTGCAAATGGGGTTTTAGGCTCTACCACCATTTTACAGTTCTGAGCATGATGACATAACGACGAAGAGATTGGGTTAAAGGGGGTGGTATACGAAGGAGGCCCGGGTAAGGCAAACCCTAGTACGCACGTATGAAAGGAGACTCAGAATGGACATGCGATTTTTGAACGTATCGCGGCGGGATTTCATGAAATACTGCGCGACGACAGCGGCTGTCCTGGGGCTCTCAGAGGTTGATTTTGTCAGTAAAGTCTCTGAGGTGCTGGCCGCCGCTGGCAAGAAACCGCCGGTCATCTGGATTGCCGGTCAGGACTGCGCCGGATGCACGGTGTCTCTGGCTGGATCCTTGAATCCACCGGTTGCTACCATGATCTTGGAGCTCATATCGCTCAGGTATCACGAGACGATTATGGCGGCCTCCGGGTATCTGGCGGAAGCGACCTACGAAGCCACGGTAAAAGAAGGTGGATATGTCTTGATCGTGGAAGGCTCCATTCCAATGGCCGATGATCGGTTCTGCATGATCGGGGGCCGGCCCTTCAGGAAGATCGTGGAAGAGGCCGGGGCCAAGGCCGCAGCGGTTATTGCGGTGGGTGCTTGTGCCACTTATGGGGGGATTCCCGGGGGCACGCCCACGAAGGGTGCGGGCGCCGGAGCGATCATCAAGGACAAGCCGATCATTAATCTTTCCACCTGTCCGGTGCACCCTGATCACATTGCAGGGACAATTCTCTATTACCTAACCACGGGCAAGGTCCCGCCCCTGGACAAGATCGGCCGTCCTACGATGTACTTCGGGGAGCTGGTTCATGACAACTGCAGGCGGCGGTCCTACTTTGACAATGAGATGTTTCTGAAGGACTGGAACGATCCGGCTCAAAAGAACTGGTGTTTGTATGAGAAGGGGTGCAAGGGGCCCGACACGTATGCCGACTGCCCGGTCCGCAGATGGAATGACGGGATGAACTTCTGCATCGACTGCGGGGCCGGCTGCATGGGGTGCGCGGAACCTGGTTTCTACGTGGGGATGTCACCGTTGTATACGGCTGAAGGTGAGCGGTCACGGAAGATCATGGCCCGGAAAAAAGCCGGCTTGATCCCCCCGCTGAAAGAAGAAGAGGCTTGAAAGGAGGTGGTAGAAGATGAAAATCGTTGTTGATCCGGTTACAAGAATTGAGGGGCATCTCAAAATCACGGTTGAGGTCGAAAACGGCGTGGTGAAAGATGCATGGAGCAGCGGCACCATGGCTAGGGGATTTGAGGCCCTTTTAACGGGAAAGGATCCAAGAGATGCTCCCTTTGTCACCAGCCGCTTTTGCGGCGTATGTTTCAGCGTTCATCAAATGGCGAGCGCCCTTGCCCTGGATGAGGCTTTTGGGGCAGAGGTGCCCTTGGGTGGTCGGCTCCTCCGCAGTCTTTGCAACGCGGCGGAATATATCTATGATCATGTGCTCCACTTTTACCACCTCAGTGCATTAGACTACATTGATGTGATGGCCGTGGCTGCCTACAAGGGTCGGGACAAGGACCTGAACGCCTTGAAAGAGAAGGTGGTCGGCTTGGTCAAGGCCAAGGATACCTATCCCCTTACCCCGCGTTATAAACCAGATGAGTTTTCCGTGTCAGACCCGGATATGGTGATTTCAGCCGTCAAGCACTATGTGGATGCCCTCTCCATGCAGGCCAAGGCCCGGAACATGGGGGTGATTTTTGGCGGAAGGCAGCCTCATTACCAGAGTATCGTGGTAGGAGGCTTCACCCAGTTGCCTGACATAAATCAGGTGGCCCGGTTTCGCGCCATGCTGGATGAGCAGGCCAAGTTTGTGAACGAGGTCTATATCCCGGATGTTCTGGCCTTTGGGACCGGTCCCTTATTGCCTCTGGCCACGGCGGGTGTTGGGGGCGGTCATTACAACTACCTGTCCTACGGCAGTTTTGAGAAGGACGTGGCGGGCAAGGACCTCCTCTTTCCTTCGGGTGTGATCGTGGGGTTGAATCCGGCCGATATCAAGGCGGGCCCTGTTGATCAAAAGAAAGTGACCGAATCGGTCAAGCACGCCTGGTACCGGGAAAACAAGCCTCAGCATCCATACAACGGGGAGCAGGTCTTCGATCTCGATCGGAAAGAAGCCTATTCTTTCATAAAGGCGCCCCGTTACAATGGGTTGCCCATGGAGGTTGGGCCCCTGGCTCGGATGCTGGTTGCCAAAAATCCCGATTTAATGGGATTGGTCGCAAAGGGCGTAAAACCTGGCGCGGTGGCCCGTCATGCTGCTCGGGCCATTGAGACGAAGCTTGTCGTGGACGCAGCCTACACCTGGTTGGATCAACTGCTTTCTGAAATGACCAAACCCGGATTCAAGATCCACGATACGGCCCACTATGAACCCCCGGACAGAGGCATGGGTGCGGGGTTCTACGAGGCACCCAGGGGCGCCCTCGGGCACTGGGTCAAAATCAAGGATAAGAAGATCGAAAACTACCAGGCCGTGGTTCCTTCCACCTGGAACGCGTCGCCCCGGGACGAGAAGGGGGTGAGAGGCCAGTATGAGGAGTCCCTTATCGGGGCGCCCGTACCCGATCCCGACAATCCGATTAATGTGGTGCGGGTCATTCGTTCCTTTGATCCTTGCCTTGCCTGCGCCGTCCACCTGATCGACCCGAAGACCAATGAGATTAAGAAATTCCTGGTCGAATGACGGAAGATAGGGAAACATCCAACGCTTCAGGAACAACTGGGGGGGGCCTTAGCGCCCCCCCCAAAAAAATTGTGGTCCTGGGGGTAGGCAACCTGCTTCTCTCCGATGAGGGCGTCGGTGTTCATGTGGCTCAAAGACTCATGGAGATGAGGCTGCCACCCGGTGTCCGGGTGGTTGAAGGCGGCACCGATGGCTTCAGGCTCATGAATGTGGTCGTCGACACGGATCGTCTCATCGTGGTGGATGCCGTAAAAGGCGGAGCAGCCCCCGGTTCGATCTACCGGTTTGACATTGAAGATGCCCCTTCATTTCCGATGGCTTACAAGACCTCGGTCCACCAGGTTGGCATCCTGGAAGTGATCCACCTGTCAGAACTTGTTGGCAAGACACCGGAGACGACGATCATCGGGGTGGAACCCAAATCCCTGGACATGGGTATGGCGCTTTCTCCCGAGGTGGAGGCTAAACTCCCCAGGGTCATTGAGTTGATCTTCGAAGAGGTCAAACGTCCTTTCAAAAAAACGATATAGGATCCCGCCCCAGAAATTTCTTACATGGTCCTCGGTATGGGACTCCCCTGACAGGACGGCATCAGAAATCCTAATTGGTAATATCTAAATTCTAAACAAGTCCCAATGTCAAATGACCAAAATCCAAAACATGTTTAGAAAATTACAGAAAATTTTAACTTTGATATTGTTTAGGATTTAGATATTCGTGCTTTGAGTTTGACATCTTCCCATCTTGCTCCTTCGCCCGTTGGAGGGCCCGGAGAGCCTTAGCGATCAAATCGGCAGCGCTTTCTTTCAAATCCGGATTCAGGACGGCAAATCCCGTAGAACTTGTCGCCCCAAAGGGCTGTTTCTCAAAAATATCCCTCAACCGTTCACAAGTCCGGCGGGCATTTTCCTCATCGATGTTGGGGAGGACGACCGCAAAGTGATCGGCTTCGAAGCGGCAGGGTGTGTCGCTCCCTCTAAGGTTGCTTTTGAGAATTCGACCGGCCTCGGCCAGAACACCACGCCCTGTTTCCTGATCGGATGAAGCCTTCAGGTCGTTGAGGTGGTCGAAGGCCATCAGCAGGATAGAGAGCGGCAGATCATATCGTCGGGCTCTGACGATCTCCCTGTCCAGGAAGTTCTCAAAATAGGCGCGGTCATGGAGGCCGGTCACCCCATCAAGCGTCGTCAGTTCGGACAAACACTTGGTGGTGTCTTCCAGACGATTGCAGATCATGGTCATCAGGTTGAAGAAAAACTTCTGTGCTGTGGGAGGGAAAAGCCATTGGAGTCTTCGGATCATTTTCTCATTGATTTCGAGAAGCTCCGTTCGTTCTTTGGCAACAACCGTGGCTGACCTCTGACAGTGACGGACCATCCCCATTTCACCCACCACGTCCCCGGTTCCGAGCGTGGAAATCAGTTTGCCCGTTCCGTAAATCGCGGTTTCATCAGAATCGAATTTGTCGAACACTTCCAGCTGCCCCGAGATGACGGCATACATGGAATCACTGATGTCACCTTTACGGAACAGGATGTCTCCGTTTGCATATTCCCTCAGGAGCCCGGCCATCAGAATGTAATGAACCTGCGAGCGAGACAAACCCTGGAAGAGGGGGATGCCCTCGCGCGGATCCTTGCCGAGTTTGAGCCTTAAGAGATCCCACAAGGTCACCAGCTGAATCTTCAGTAAGATTGCGGGCATTATAAACAGATCACCGATCAGGGCCGAGGTGACCGTGACGAGCATCAAGAAGCCGAAAACCATGGTGGGGACAAAACTGGAAAAAAGGAGCACCGAGAAGCCGAGTCCGATCGTCAACGAGGTGAAGACAATAGGTTTTCCAACGGCCGCGGTTGTCCGGGCCATGGCCTGCCGGCGGCTCAGGTCTTTCTTTAACTCCTGATTGAAGCGGAACACATAATGGATGGTATCGTCGACAGAGAGGCCTATAGCAATGCTCGCGATGAGACTGGTGGCCACGGACAGGTGAATCCCCATCCACCCCATCATACCGAAGTTGAAGATGATTGGAAAAAAGTTCGGCATCATGGCATAAAGACCGACCTTCGGGGATAGAAAAAGAATAGACAATAGGATGAAGATACACACAAGAGCGAGGCTTAGGCTCTTGACCTGTCCCATGGTCACCGTCTCGGATGAATGAGAAACGGCCATGGTCAGGCCGGTGACGTCAACCTCCACGTCTCGGGGGAAATGTTTTCGGACGTACTCAACAATGACATTCTCCGCCTGGATGAACTCGGCCGTCGAGACCATGTGCGATCGGCACGTTACATTGATTTTCGAAAAGTCTTTGGACACAAAGTAGTCGATGAACTCGTCACCTCGAAGCATGCGGAAGTTCTTGATGGCTTCGCGGACCACAAAAGCGTCGTTCGGCAGCGCATAGTATTTCTCTTTGTCCCTGAAACCTCGGGTAAAGAGCCCCTCGAATTTCAACAAGTCCACCACTGAGACGGTGACATCGATCCCCTCGATGCCATTCAGAAATGCCTGAAGGGTCTCGACCTCTTGCAGGATTTTCGGGGACGTGAAATATCCCGGCACCCTGGTCCGCAGAACCACATTGATAGGATAGATCCCCGCAAGATGCTTGTGAACGTCCTCAAAGGCCATCTTCACGGGGGCCTGACTCTTGAAATAGCTAATCGGTGACGTCTCCACGCGAATGCGAACTATGCCCGCTCCCGCCACCAGGGCTGTCAAGGCGGAGAAGACCAGGATAGCTGCGGGGTATTTTCTCGTGATCAAGGTAATTCTGCCGAGCAAGGTCTCGATCCATGATTTTGCAAGCGGATCAAAGACACGGGTTGTCTTGGGCATGTGAAGACGCGAGAGAGCCGCCGGGATGAAGATCAGATGGATGCCCAGCATTATGAAGAGCCCGAGGCATGAGAACAGGGCAAATTCCCGGACGATGTCGATCTTGTTCGTAAGGAGCGAAGCGAACCCCACGATGGTTGTGGCCGAAGCCACGATGGTGGGCAGACAGACTCTTTTCAGGCCCTCAATGACGGCTTCGTCATGGGTTTCCTTTCGGGTCGCTTCGTCAAAATAAGCCGCCATGATGTGAAGGGCATAGGCACTGCCTACGGCGATAAGCAACGTGGGTATAATCATGGTGACCATCGAAAGGGTGCCCCCCATGAGTCCCATCAGTCCGAAGGTCCACACCAGGGTAATACATACGGCTGTGAACGGAATCATGGCGCCGCGGAAACTCCTGAAGCAGAAAAGCAGGACGAGAAAAATCACCGTCATGGTAAAGAAGGGAAGGGTCCTGAAGTCTCTAAGGGTGTATTCTGTGAGGGTGTGCCCGACGACCGGCGTGCCGATTTGATAGACGGACAGAGGATCGTCGGATTGTCTGAACTGGTTTAACACCGCCTCAATGCCTTGAGTGGTCTCTTCGGTTGAATAGTCGTCCTTCAACAGGACGACAATGGCTGCGGCCTTCCCGTCAGCCGAGACAAGATTGTTGATGAAGACGTCCGCCAGGTTAAGGTTTCGCTCGAGGTCTTTGAGGGTCCATTCGTTCAGAATATCCAAATCGTCCTTAAGGGACGATAGACTCACCACCTCCTTGACGCCGGGAACCGCTTTCAGGGCCCCGGTCAGCTTGCTTATCTTGTCAAAAGCGTCTTGAGAGAAAACACTTTTTGCCTTGAAGACCACGACAATGTCATCCGAAACCCGTCCAAACTCAGCCCGGTACCGATCATAGTCACGTTTCGCAGGCAAATCTTCGACCAGCATTCGCATCACCGACGTGTCAATACGAAGCTTCGGAAGCTGAAGGGACAGAAAAACCGTTATACAGAAAATGGCGATCAGGAGGGGGACGGCCTGCCGCGTAACCACTTGAAAGAAGCGATGCATGACAAAAACCTTTGCTTTAAGATGTGCCCGCACTCAGTTTCATTCGCCCATCAGCGACGGCTATCAGGTTCAGATAAAGGATGAAGGCAATTTTGGGTGCGTTCTGTTCGAGGTCACTGAGGGTATGCTCATCAATATGCAGAAGCACGCTCTCTTCGAGGGCTGTGGCTGTCGAGGCTCTGGCGCTCGGCTTGCTGATACCGATTTCTCCGAAGACCTCGCCCTGTCCCAGCTCGATCATGAGGGCCTTCCCGTCGGGATCTTCCTGGTCGTTAAGCCTCACTTTGCCGTGTAAAATAAGGTGCATGCCCTTTCCAAGATCCCCCTGTCGGTACACGACTTCCCCGGGCCTGCAGTGTTCGCGCAGGCCGGCCAGAATGACACGCCTCGTCTCGGCAAGGGACAGGTTTCTAAAGAGGGGGATCTTCCGGTAAGAGCCGATGCCCCGCTCCATGACCACAAGGAGCCAGGGTGTCGCCTGCATAATGATGGGCAGAATGAGGAGGTCGCCGAATAATGCAGAGGCCATGGTGATGAGCATCAGCGCCCCAAAAATGCTCGTTGGCAAAAAACTTGAGAAAAGGAGGACCGAAAACCCGAGGCCGATGGCGACTGAGGTGAAAACGATTGGCTTACCCACGTCGGCAATGGTTCTGTAATTCGCCTGGCGTCGACTGAAGTCCTTGCTGAACTGTTGTCTGAAGCGAAATATGAAGTGGATGGTGTCATCCACAGCGACGCCGATAGCAATGCTTGCCACCAGACTTGTGGCAACGGTGAGATGGATCCCAAACCAGCCCATAATGCCAAAATTGACGATAACGGGGAACAGGTTTGGAATCATGGCCAAAGCCCCGACTTTGGCCGAAAGAAAGAGCATTGAGACAAGAACAAAAATACATACAAGGGCGAGGCCGAGACTCTTTATCTGTCCCATCGTCAGTGCGTGTGCCGAGTGAGAGCCGACAACGCAAAGGCCGGTCACATCGAAGTCGATCTCTTCAGGAAAGTATTTTTCCACGTAAGACCGGATCATTTTTTCCGCCTCCATGAAATCAATGGTGGATTCGCAATGGGTCCGGCAGACAATATTGATTCTGGAAAAATCTTCTGAAATAAAGCGGTCCACAAGGTCACCGGCATCGAAAATGCGGTAATTCTTGATGGCTTCCCTGACGACGAACGTGTCATCCGGGACGACATAGTACTTTGCCTTGTTTCTGAAGCTCCGCGTAAAGAGGCCCTCAAACTTCAAGAGGTCCACCACCGATACGGCAAGGTCGACGCCCTGGATGGTAGCGAGACTCTTTTGCAGGGCTTCGACTTTTCGCAGAACACGTGGGGAGGCAAAGTACCCCTCCCGGTCACTTCTCAGAACGACATTGACAGGATAGATCCCGGCCAGCTTCCTGTGGACATCCTGAACGGCCATTTTGATCTGGCTATCGTCCCTGAAAAAGCTTATGGGCGTGGTTTCCACCCGGATCCGGAAAAGGCCTGCCGCCGCGACAACACTGATGATCGAAGCAACCGCTATGACGCCCTTGGGTTGGTTCTGAATCGTCCAAACCACTTTTTTCAAGAAGGTTCCTATCCAAGAACGGTCCTCCAGTCCGATCATTCTCCTGACTTTTTTCATTTTCAGGCACGAAAGCGCTGCCGGGATGTAAGTGAGGTGAATGATCAGCATGAAGACAAGGCCGAGGCAGGCAAAGGTGGCAAATTCCCGGACGATGGCAATTCTGTTCAACAGGAGTGAGCCGAAACTCACCATGGTTGTCACCGAGGCGAATATGGTTGGAAGACATACCCTGAGAAGGCCTTTCACAACGGCCTGTTTAGCCACTGGATCCTGCGCCGCCTCATCAAAATAGGCGGCCATGATATGCATGGCATAGGCGCTTCCGACGGCGATCAGGAGCGTGGGTATGATCATGTTGACCATGGAGAGGGAGACATCTAGAAGGCCCATGAGCCCAAAAGTCCACACCAGCGTAAAACACACCGCCGTAAAGGGAATGAAGGCGCCCCGGAAGTCTCGGAAGCAGAATACCAGGACCAGGAAGATGACCAGCATGGTGAAAAAGGGGAGGGTCTTGAAATCCTTTTCCGTGAATTTTGTGAGGGTGTGCCCTATGACCGGACTGCCTATTTGATAAATCTCAAGGGGATCGCTTGAGTCTCGAAACACCCCGAGGACTGCCTCAATATCCTCGGTTAGCGTATCTATTTCCTGCCCCTCATCCAGGACCACAACCAGGGCCGTTGTCTTTCCGTCGCCTGACACCAGGTTGTTCACAAAAATGTCTGCAAGGTTCAGGTTGCGTCTGAGGTCTTCGAGAGTCCACTCATTGAGAATGTCCAGGTCGTTCTTTAAACTGGACAAGCTCACCACCCGGTTAACCCCTTCCACGGCGCCGAGACTTTGGGTCAACTTCCTGATCTTCTTAAAGACCTCGGGGGAAAAAACATCTTCGGCTTTGAACACCACCAGAATAGCCTCCGACGCCCCTCCGAATTCCTTTTTGTACCTGTCATATTCACGTTTTGCCGGTATATCTTCCACCAGCATCCGCAAAATGGAGGTATCCACATGAAGCTTGGAGAGCTGAGTGCCAAAGAAAGCGGTGATGCCCAGGATGATGGCCAGGACAAGGAAGGCTCTCTGGGACAGGAACTCAAAAAAACGCTGCATAAAACGGGTCCTTGAGGAAAAAAGGCGGGAGGGCAAATTCGAGCAAGACTATGTCGAGCAAAGGCCAAAATGATAATCGTTTGGCCAACGCCCTGTCAAGATAAAAAGCGTGGGACTTACAGGGGCTTAGCCATTAGAAGACGGACTAACCAGGGCCCGCAGGGTCTCCAACACCGCGGTCATATCTTCGGGCATCGGCGATTCAAAGGTCATCAGGGTCCCGGTGTCGGGATGAAAAAAAGCGAGGCGCCAGGCATGGAGCATTTGCCGGCGCACAGCAGCGACGACCTTTTGGGTCTCTTCGTCCAGGAGCCCTTTCCAGCGGCCTTTCCGTCCATAGGCGGCATCTCCCACCACGGGGTGGCCGATAGCCGCACAATGGACACGAGCCTGATGGGTCCGCCCGGTCTTTAAATCGATTTCCAACAGCGTCAGGCCGGAAAACGCTTCCCGGACTTTCCAGCGTGTCTCCGTGGAACGCCCCCGATGGCTTTGTGTTGACATCCTTTTTCTGTCCGTCGGATGACGCCCTATGGGGAGATCGATAATCCCGGCCGCTGGTTTCATCGTTCCGTACACCAGGCCTAAATACGCCTTGCGAATTTGTCGAGTCTTGAATTGGAGACTCAGGCTTTTATGGGCCGCCTCATTTCTGGCGATGACCATACTTCCCGAGGTATCTTTGTCAAGGCGGTGCACGATGCCCGGACGAACCGGGTCGCCTACACCTTCAAGCTCGGGACAGTGGAATAGCAAGGCATTTACCAGGGTTCCGGATGCGTGCCCTGCTCCCGGATGCACGACGAGGCCGGGCGGTTTGTTCAACACGATGACGTCCCGGTCTTCGTAAAGGATGGATAGGTGAATCGGTTCCGGCTCGCAGGCTGCAGGTTCCTCCGACGGGACATCAGCCCGGAGAACATCCCCCGGCCTGGTCAGATACCCCGGTTTCTTGGTCTGTCCATTGACGGTGATATGCCCGGCGCGAATCAAGCGGCTCGCGCGGGAACGGGAAAGGGTGGGCAAGCGGGTGGTTATGAATGTGTCGAGCCGGTGGCCAGCGTCTGATTCCGTGACAATGAAACTCGGGACAGGCACGCTTTTTGAATAGTCCCGCTCTGCTCCGGCATCCTGTGGGCAGGCTTACGGAGAGCGACTGCCTCCTGCAACTTAGCTTCGGTCAGGCCCGTTCGTTGAGGCGGGAGGCGCAATTAATCCAAATCAAATATGGCCTTTATGTCCGACATGACGGCACGTTCATCAGTCTCCTGAGCAATCGAGAGCTCTTTGAGAAGGAGACTCTGCGCTGTGTCGAGCATTTTACGTTCACCGAACGAAAGGTCTTTATCCACTTTCAGCAGGTAAAGATCCCTAAGGACGGCGGCCACTTCGTAAACGGATCCGGTCTTGATTTTTTCCATATATTCCCGGTAACGGCGATTCCACGTCTGGTTGTCGGCGGGAATGTCTCTTTGCTTCATGATGTCATACACCTTGGTCACTTCCTCTTTATCTATGACATCCCGCAGACCGACCGATTCGACGTTGTTGACCGGTATCATAATGATCATGTCGTTTTCCAAGATCTTCATGATGTAGAAATCTTGCTTTTGCCCAGAGATCTCACGCGTCTCAACCGCCTCAATCCGCCCTACGCCGTGAGCGGGATAGACTGCTAGGTCTCCAACTTTGAACATATCAAAAAACCCGTCGTTTGACTTCAGATATGGATTTTGTCGAGTTGAACAGTCATTCATTATATCCATCATATCACTTTCTTCCCAACCGATCAACTCAAATCCCACCCGCGTTTCCTTCTTGGCCCATAGCATGGGCGCTTGATCGGTTACGTTGGCCGAGCATGCGGATGACACCCGTTGCAAGAAACACGTTCCGAAAGGGCAACAAAAAACTATCCCGATCGCTGTTGGGGCCGACAGGTCCTAACGGAATCGGCGGCAACAAGAACGGGCGAGGGGATGAAGCGCGTGGCTTATCCGTGCGCCCTACATGGCTTTTTAAGAAAAAAGGATTGGTGTGATTGCTCACACCAATCCTTTGAAGAGGTTACGAGCTAGCCGATAGGGCTATTAAACCAGAAACGGCACCATGAGAAGAGCCACGACGTTCAGGATCTTGATCATGGGATTGATCGCGGGACCTGCCGTGTCCTTGTAAGGATCGCCGACGGTGTCGCCGGTGACCGCCGCCTTGTGGGCGTCGCTTCCCTTGCCGCCAAAGTGGCCGTCTTCAATATACTTCTTGGCATTGTCCCAGGCAGCGCCTCCTGTGGTCATGGAAATGGCCACAAAGAGTCCGGTGACGATACTGCCGATCAAGAGGGCTCCGAGGGCGACAGGGCCCAGCAAGAAGCCGACAATAATCGGCGTAACGACCGGGATGAGGGCCGGCACGACCATCTCTTTGAGGGCAAAGCGGGTCACGATATCCACGCAGGTGGCGTAATCCGGTTTTGCGGTCCCTTCCATAATCCCCGGGATTTCCCGGAATTGTCGCCTGACCTCGACCACGACCTGGCCTCCGGCCTTTCCCACGGCCATCATGGCAATGGAGGCAAAGAGATAGGGCAGGAGTCCGCCGATGAAGAGGCCCACGATCACGTTCACGTCGCTCAGCGAAAAGACCAACTTAGCGCCTTCTCCAGCCGCCTCACTCAGCTCCTGAATGTACGCGGCAAAGAGCACCAGAGCCGCCAGACCGGCTGAACCGATGGCATAGCCCTTGGTGACGGCCTTGGTGGTGTTGCCGACAGCGTCCAGAGGATCGGTCACTGCGCGAACACTCTCATCCATCCCAGCCATTTCCGCAATACCGCCCGCATTGTCTGTGATCGGGCCATAGGCGTCGATCGCGATGACCATGCCGGTCATGGAGAGCATGCTCATGGCCGCCATGGCGATCCCAAAAATGCCCGCCAGGAGGTGAGAGACGTAGATAGCAGCGCAAATCAGAAGAACGGGGATGGCTGTGGCCTGCATGCTAACCGCAAGGCCGGCGATGATGTTGGTGCCGTGACCCGTGGTGGAGGCCGTGGCGATACCCTTCACCGGGCCTCGAATGCCCGTATAGTACTCGGTGACGATGACGATACCCACGGTCAGTATGAGACCGATCAGGGTGGTCATGTAGATATTCATGACCGGAATGCCCACACCGCTCATCATCTTCATGGTTGCAAAGTAGAATAGGATACCGGCGATAATGGCCGCCCCGAACATGCCTTTATAGAGGGCGCCCATAATGTACTGGCTGCCACCGAGCCTTACAAAGAAACTTGCAACAATAGAGGCTACAATGGAGATGGCGCCCAGCACCAGCGGGAAAGTCACGGCCTTATGGTAAACATCTGCTCCCACCTTGGCCTCCGGGAAAAGGAGGCTGGCCAGCAGCATGGCGGCTACCGCCGTGACCGCATAGGTCTCAAAGAGGTCTGCGGCCATACCGGCGCAGTCGCCCACGTTGTCGCCCACGTTGTCGGCGATGACAGCCGGGTTTCTGGGATCGTCTTCCGGGATTCCTGCCTCCACCTTACCGACAAGGTCTGCCCCGACGTCGGCGCCTTTCGTGAAAATGCCGCCGCCAAGCCGGGCGAAGATGGAGATCAGACTCCCGCCAAACCCGAGCGCTACCAGCGCCTTGATGTCGTGGGTCATCGTATAATAGCCGGCCACGGCTGCCAGGGCCAGGCCTGCCACGATCATCCCTGTGACTGTTCCGCCCCTAAAGGCCATGGAGAGTCCGGCTGCAAGGCCCTTCTTGGATGCTTCTGCCGTGCGCACGTTGGCAATGACCGACACACGCATGCCGATATAGCCTGCAAGGTACGAAGCTGTGGCCCCGATCAGAAAGCCCACAGCCGTCGTCAAGTTCATCGTGGCTCCGATAATAAGCACGATGACGGCGGCAGCCACAACGACCGTCTTCAACTGACGGTTCAGGTAAGCGATTGCCCCTTCCTTGATCGCGGCGGCGATTTCGTTCATTTTCTCATCCCCGGCCGGGGCACCCTTTACAACGCCGATCAAAAACAGCACGAAAACGACACCGGCAATGCCCACCAGTGCACAATACAGCTCAATATTGCTCATCACTGCACTCATAGTTTCCTCCCAACGTTACGTTCTAAAATAGTCTTTCCATGAAATCGATTCATTGCCTCCGGGACTCCCTTGAAGAGTATGGTCTCCACAGCATCTCGGGCCGTCAAGACAACATCTTCCAGGAGTGCCTCCTGCTGGGCGTCAAATCCGGCCAGCACATACGCTTTTGTCTCTTGCCGCGTTTGTGGACGCCCAATGCCGATGCGGAGGCGCGTAAACGCCCCGCTCCCCCATGCTTCCATCAGAGACCTCACGCCATGATGTCCTCCATCGCCTCCTTTCCGTTTTATTTTGATTTTGCCAAAGACAATATCTATGTCATCGTGGACCACCAGAAGGTGCTTCAGGTCCAGGTTGAAAAAACGAGCCAGATTCCAAACAGCCGGGCCACTCAGATTCATAAATGTCATAGGCTGGGCCAGGATAACCTGCCGCCCCTCGATCGTGCCGACACCAAAAAGGCATTCAAACTGCTCCTTGTTCAGTGATATCCGACGTTGAGCAGCCAGCCTGTCAATGACCATGAACCCGATATTGTGCCGTGTTCCGCGGTAGGCCGGACCGGGGTTTCCCAGGCCGACGATCAGCTGAGCGCTGTCTTCCGACATCTGGCGCTACTGCTCAGAAGCCTCGCCAGCGTCTTCCGCTTCCCCACCTTCAGCCGTTTCAGCTCCCTCCGCAGCTTCCTCTAATTCTTCTTCGGGCACGGCCTCTTCCTCCACCGCCGGCGCGCCAACCGTGAGCACCGTGAGACCCGGGTCAGCCAGAAGCTTTATCCCCTCCCCCAGGACAATGTCCCCAACATGAAGGGCATCACCGATGTCGAGGTCGGTCACATCGAGTTCGATGTTGTCAGGCAAGTCTTTGGGGAGACAAGATATTTCGAGTTCGTGGCGAACCACCTGCAGGAGTCCGCCGCGCTCAATCCCCTTTGACTTTCCCGTTACCTCGACGGCCACGCTGACGACGATTTCCTTATCGAGAGATATCTCGAAAAAATCGACGTGGAGATATTCCCTTGAGACAGGCGACGTTTGTAACTCCCTGACCATGGCCGTCACATTTTTCGTCCCGCCGTTTTCGATCAAGAGGTTTAGAATCACCTGATCACTTCCGCTCGTTTTGTAGATATTCTTGAGTTCAAGCGGAGACACAGACAGAGGTAAAGACTTCCTTTGCGGGCCATACAATATGGCAGGAACCATGCCTTCCCGTCTAAGGGTCCGTGCCGGTCCCTTGCCAAAGGTATTTCGTTGCGTGACTTTCAGATCAAATATGTCCAATGAACTTCCTCCTTGCTTTCCAAGCCTCTAAAACGCCTCTTTTTCCCGATCCCTGCCTCGTTCTTTCCTGACCTCGGACGAAACGGAACTGAATGGCTTTTCAAAGGTCTGGCATTCGTAATTTTGCTATTTCAACTGGGCCAAGCAGCCCTATCAAACAAACAGGGAACTCACCGAACTGCCGGTATGGCAGCGGTGAATCGCCTCCGCCAAGAGTTTGGAAACCGACAGAACGCGAATCTTCTGAGAGCCCTTGGCGTTTGCCCTCAGAGGAATCGTATTGGTTACGACGATTGTCTGAATCACAGAATCGTTAATCCGGTCCACCGCCGGACCAGACAGGACGGCATGGGAACAGCAGGCATGAATCTCTGACGCCCCACGCTTCCGCAAAGCCTCAGCGCCTTCGGTCAAGGTGCCGGCCGTATCAACCATGTCATCCAGGATGACGACGGTCTTCCCCTCCACGTCCCCAACGACGTTCATGGCTTCCGCCTTGTTTGGTGCCTCCCGGCGTTTATCGATGATGGCCAAACAAGCATTCAGACGCTTTGCAAAGGCCCGAGCCCTTTCCACACCCCCCGCATCCGGCGAAACGATAACCGTATTGCCCCCGGAGAAGTTTCCCCTCATATATTGGAGAAGGACCGGAGCTGCAAAAAGGTTGTCCACGGGAACATTGAAAAAACCTTGAATCTGCCCCGCGTGGAGATCCATGGTGATAATGCGGTTTGCGCCTGCAGTCTCGATCAAGTCGGCAGTCAGTTTCGCACTGATCGGCACCCGCGGGGCCACTTTTTTGTCCTGCCGCGCGTATCCATAATAGGGAATGACAGCCGTAATCCGTTGCGCTGACGACCGTTTGAAGGCATCAATCATCAGCAGCAGTTCCATCAGGTTGTCGTTGACCGGAGAACAGGTGGATTGCAAGACAAAAACGTCTTTGCCTCGAACATTTTCTCTAATTTCTACTTGAATTTCACCGTCACTAAAGGTCTTCAATTCTGCCTCACCCAGCTTGACGCCGATGTGACGGCAGATATCTCTAGCCAGTTCAGGATTTGAGTTTCCGGCAAACACGACGAGTCTGTGCATAGATCACCACAACCAGTCGGGTATGATTCTGAAACGAATGCTGCCCTGCAAAAAACAGATTTGATTCATCATCGCCCGATTCCGACCATTTTTTGGCTGGGGCGGGAGGATTCGAACCTCCGAATGCAGGAACCAAAATCCTGTGTCTTACCGCTTGACGACGCCCCAACCGATTCTTCAAGAGAGCAACAAGGGGACCCAAAAAGTGTCCCAGTCGCCCCGGTCTTTCATCTTCTCAACCGCCTTGGCCGCCAGATGCACGTCGCTGAACAGGCCGAAAACACTTGGCCCGCTGCCGGACATGAGAGCAATTTCGGCACCGAGGTCTCGGAGGCCCTTTTTTATCAGGCTTATCTCCGGAAACCTCTTGACGGTTACTTGCTCTAAATCATTAAACAAAAAGGGTTTAGCGCGGGAAAAATGTGTCTTAAGGGGCGGAATTTTAATATCTTTTCCGTAATTTGTCAATCCTAAATTAAAGTTTTTGTAAACCCAACCCGTGGGGACCTCAAATCGGGGACACACCAGTACGACGGGCTGTTGCGAAAGGTCTTCGTACGGTTCCAGATCACCCCCAATTCCACGGGCAACGGCCGGCTTCCGAAACAGAAAAAACGGAACATCAGCGCCAAGCCCGAGCGCAATCTGCCTCAGTTGGCCGTCAGTCAGGGGCAAACCGTAGCATTCATTCAAACCTGTCAGAACGGCGGCGGCATTACTACTTCCGCCACCCAGCCCTGCAGCGACGGGAATGACCTTGTCAATAAAAATGTCCACGCCATGGTCTATGGACAGGGCCCGAAAAAAAGATGCTGCCGCTCTATGGGCAAGGTTGCTGCTGTCTTCTGGGACCTTGGGGTGATCGCATTCGACGCGAATGGAGGCCTTGTCAAGGGTCAGAACAACCGTGTCAAACAGGCCGATTCGAGAGACAAGGGTGACAATGTCATGGTATCCGTCCGGCCGTTTGCCGACCACCTTCAGAAAGAGGTTAATCTTGGCGGGTGAGGGTACCACCAGCGAATTTGCTGTGCGTAAGAGCCACGTCCTCCCCCGATGGCGGGATCTTCGACGGGCGTGGTCAGAGACAACTTCGTTGTGGGGCTGGAATAATGGAATAATGGAATTTTGGAATAATGGGTTTCGGAAATCTGCTCTTACCCCCAACATTCCATCGTTCCAGTATTCCAATATTCCACTGCAGGTCCAATACGCCAGAAAACGGTTATGCTTGCAACCAATGCTTGGAAGCCCCCTGTGGGGGCCAAACAAAGCCAGGTCCTCTGGACCTGGATTCTTCACTTCGTGATATTCAGAGCCAGAAAACTTCGCTTTCTCTTCACCAGAAGGGGTACCGTGTCTCCCTCTTTGATCTTTTTGATCTGAGACTGATAATCTTCCATGGTCTTCACGGGCTTGTGATCGATTTCCAGGATAAGATCCCCCGGTTGAACGTCAGCCTTGTCCGCCGCACCATCCTTCTCCACATCCACCACAACGACTCCCTCGTCGTCCGATATGTCAAATTGCCTGCCAAGCTCGCGGGTCAGTGTGGAAACCGTCATGCCCAGAACAGCTTCTTCCACAGGTTCTTTCGCGGCAAGGGTTTCTTTCTCGTCCGTGCGCTTGGCGATTTTAACATCAAAGGTGCGTTCCTTGCCGTTTCGTATGACTTTAAGGGTAATCTTTTTGCCTACTGGAACATCTGCAATCCTCTGGGACAGGTTTCGGCTGTCCTCGACTTCGTTCCCGTCCACCTCGACAATGACGTCTTTTGGCTCAAGGCCTGCCTTATCTGCTGGGTCGCCCTTGAAGACCTCGCCGACGAGGGCGCCCTTGCCATCTTTCACGCCGTAATATTCAGCCAGCTCCGGTGTCAGATCCTGGATACTCACGCCGAGCCAGCCACGCGTTACGGAGCCCGAGCTTTTCAGCTGTTCAATAATCCCCGAGGCCAGGTTGATCGGAATGGCAAATCCAATTCCCATACTCCCACCGGTCCTGGACAAGATGGACGTGTTGATGCCCACGACCTCACCCTTCATATTAATCAGAGGGCCACCGCTGTTGCCGGGATTAATCGAGGCATCCGTCTGGATGAAATCGTCGTAGGGTCCGGAGCCGATGACACGACCCTTGGCACTCACGATGCCCGCCGTCACCGTATGCTCCAAGCCAAAGGGGCTTCCGATCGCTACAACCCACTCGCCCACCTTGAGGGCATCGGAGTTGCCCAGCGTGACGGCCTGACATCCATTCCACGCCTCCACTTGGATCAGAGCAATATCGGTCTTAGCGTCTCGGCCAACGACCTCGGCATCATATTCCTTGCCGTCCGGCGATTTGACCTTGATTTTATCCGCATTTTCTATGACATGGTTGTTGGTGACAATGTAGCCTTCCTTGCCAATGCAAAACCCCGAACCGAGGCTGCGCTGTTTGAATTCGCGGCGAGGTATATCTCCAAAGAATCTCTCGAAGAAATCACGAAAGGGGTCGTCTTGACCGAAAGGGTCTTGCGGGTGCTGAGGCCCTTGAAAATGCCTGAAGCCCGGTCCCCCCCCCTGAATGGTCTTTTCTGTTCGTATATTGACAACAGAAGGACTGACAGCCCCGGCCACCTCTGTAAAGCTGGCCGGAACCATGACCGTTGTCGCTGGATTTGAGGCCGAGGAATTTTGAGTGACGTTTAAGCCGGCGGCCAAGAAAACCCCCGCCACGATGGAGATCAGGACGACCGCCAAAAGGGGGCCGCGCCAGCTTCTTGTTTTAGTGGTGTTTCTTGGATCCATGCCTTTTCCTCCTGAATGGTGACGGCTTCCTAAAAAGCTCCAACTTCTGCGTTGCACTGCGTCCTCGCCCTGTTAAATTCTCGCTACGCGAGACGGCCGGGCCGATTTAACAGGGCAAGTCACTGCGACGTACCATAAGTACGCCTCATTCCTCAGGACTGGTCCGCCGTTGGTGTGGCGGGCTTGTGCGCCTTGAATTTGGAGCTTTTTACTTTGCCGCCTAATTTGGACTTTTTACGAGTCCATCAATGTGGACGAAGGGACCGATAGTCCCGTTCATGCAACGCGTTATTTTGTCTCTTTGACGTACCGCATCCTCAGATCATACAGAATGTTCGTAATCAATTGTTCCTCATCATCCGTTCGATTTCCCCTGGTCTTTTCCTCCAACATCGACAGGATATCAATGGAGTGTTTTGCCATGGGAAGATTCTTGCTCGTGGCTCCGGTTTCAGGGTCCGGTATCTCACCGAAATTGAGCAGTGCGGAGGAACTGATAGAGAAGATGAATGTGGCAAGATTGACCTCGGGAAGCTGCGCCTCCTGGTCTTTGACTGAGTCAGCCTCCGGGATCGAAGACGCCTTCTTGGACGCTTCTTCCGGTTCGCCCTTCTCCTTCTTGTCTTCAACAGGTTCGCCTGTTTCCGGGGAAAACGTCCGTTTGTCTTTTATGACAAATCCCTTTTCTTCGTCTGGCATGGTTCCCTCCCTGGAGACGTCCCAATATGGTAGGCGCATAAGCCCCCATAACCGCCGCCACATCTATAAGTTGTGTTCGGCAGATTGTCAAGGTCCTGGGCCGCCCTGGATTCTCTACCCGCTTTCTACAGCTCCAGCGGGATGACTGATTTCACCAACGGAAGGGCTCGAAGCTCTTCGATGACCTTTGGTGGGGTGGGCGTGTCCGTGTCTATAAAGATCACATTACGGCCTCCGTCCTTTTCCTGACCCACATGCATTCGAGCAATATTGATCTTGCGCTTCCCAAGCAGCGTGCCGATGCTGCCGATGGCTCCAGGCTTGTCGGCATTGCGGATGAGAAGAAGGTGCCCTTCCGGAACCACTTCCAGTCTGAAGCTGTTGACCCGGACGATTCTCGGCTCGCGCTTGCCGAATATCGTTCCGGAGACCGTGTTCGAGCTCTCCGACGCCTTCACCTGAAGCGCTATCAGGTTCGTAAAGTCTTCGGCCTCGAGGCTGCGCGATTCGGTTACCTTAATGCCCCGTTCTTTGGCGATGACCGGCGCATTGACGAAATTGACGTCGTCTTTGAGGAACGGGGTGAGTAGGCCTTTCAAGGCGGCCGTTGTGACCGGAGCCATGTAGAGGTCCTGAAAATCTCCCAAGTATGTTATGGTGACCGTTTGAATGGCGCCCACGGCGAGCTGGGCCTGAAGACAGCCCATCCGATCAGCCAGGGTTAAATAGGGTTGAAGTTTCTCGAGCAATTCCCCTGTGACCGAGGGCACATTGACGGCATTCATGATCGTGCCTGTTTGAAGGTAGCTGATGATCTGTTCCGCTACGGCCACGGCCACGTTCTTCTGAGCCTCGGCTGTGGAGGCCCCAAGATGGGGTGTACCGATCACATTGTCGAATTTAAAAAGAGGTGAATCACCGGGGGGTTCGGTTTCAAAGACATCCAGTGCCGCACCTGCCACTTTTCCAGACTTCAGTGCGTCGGCCAAATCTGCTTCGCTCACAATACCACCCCGGGCGCAGTTGATGATCATCACCCCCGGCTTCATCTGTTCAAAGGCGGTCCTGTTGATGAGATTCACCGTGTCCTTCAGTTTGGGAACATGGACACTGATGTAGTCCGAGGCCGCATAAAGTTCTTCCAACGAGACCAATCTGAAACCGGCCTGTTCCACGAGGTCCTTGTTGGCATAGGGGTCATGAACGATCACTTGCATCTTTAACCCCTTGGCCCGATCCGCCACAATGCTGCCGACCCGCCCATAACCGATGATCCCAAGGATTTTGCCAAAGACCTCTCTACCCTGAAAGCGTTTCTTTTCCCACCGTCCAGCCTTCAAAGATCCCGTCCCCTGGGGAATGTTCCTCGACAGGGAGAGGAGCATGGCCACGGTGTGTTCCGCGGTGGTTACGATATTGCCCCCCGGCGTGTTCATCACCACGATCCCCCGTCTCGTGGCCCCCGGGATGTCCACGTTGTCCAAGCCGATGCCGGCCCGACCGATCACTTTGAGCCTCGTGGCCGCTTCGAGAAGATCTTCGGTCACCTTTGTAGCACTTCTGATCACCAAGGCATCGTAATCTTTTATGATGTCCTTCAGCGCCTCGGGCGAGAGGCCCACATTGACATCCAGATCAATACCCTCGGCTTGCTCGAATATGCTAATTCCATCATCCGCCAGCTTGTCGCTTACCAGGACCTTCAATTTCGGTTTCCTTTCAATCAATTTTGATGGACTCGTAAAAAGTCGTCACCCCGGTGAAAACCGGGGTCCAGATGGGTTTTAACTTATTGATGTTACTGGATACCGGCTGCAGTTTATCCCGCACTTTATGCGGGGCCGGTATGACGGAAAAGTCGATTTTCCGACTTTTTACGAAGCCGTCAATTTTCAGTAGGCCAAACAGATATATCTACCTGCAAAACAGATGATTTGTCAAGAAACTCATCCCGTCGCCACCGGTTTTACTCTTGACACAGGGGACTTGTTCCTTATAGCTTCGCCGCAAAATCGAGGAGGCTTCAAATGAAAGAGCGCGTTTACAACTTTGGTCCCGGACCGGCGGTGCTGCCGCTACCGGTACTGAAAGAAATTCAAGCCGAATTCCTGAACTTCAAGGGTTCAGGGATGTCTATTACGGAGGTGAGTCACCGCTCAAAATGGTTTGACAGTGTTGCCGAGGATGCAACCGCCCGTGTGAGACGCCTCCTGAAACTGGATGAGAGGTTCCACGTCCTGTTTCTTCAGGGCGGGGCAAGCATGCAGTTTTGCATGGTGCCGATGAACCTGCTCCCTGACAATCAGTCTGCCGACTATGTGAATACCGGGATCTGGTCCACCAAAGCGATCAAAGAGGCCAGACTTCAGAGAAAGACGGTTGACGTCATTGCCTCATCAGAGGACAAGAATTTCTCTTACATTCCCAAAGATCTTCCCTTCAACCACGACGCCGCATACGTTCACGTGACGTCCAACAATACGATCAAGGGGACTCAATGGGCTGCTTTTCCTGATACGGGCGATGTGCCGCTCATATGTGACATGTCTTCAGACATTATGAGCCGGTCTTTTGATGCATCTCCTTTTGGCCTTATATATGCCGGGGCTCAAAAGAATCTGGGCCCGGCCGGAGCCACCCTGGTGATCATTCGGCACGATATGCTGGAGCGGGTCCCCGGCGATCTGCCTACCATGCTCAAGTACACGACCTTTGTGGATCACAACTCCATGTTCAACACGCCTCCCTGCTTTGCCGTGTACGCGATTCAACTGGTGCTCAAGTGGCTGGAGGAGACGATCGGCGGGATCGAGAGAATAGCGGAACTCAACAGAAAAAAGGCCGACCTTCTCTACGCAATGATTGACAGATCCGGTTTTTACGCGGGCGCTGCGGAAAAAGATAGTCGCTCTGTGATGAATGTCACTTTCCGGTTGTCCACGGAAGAACTGGAAAAGCAATTCATCCGGGAGGCCCTCGAGCATGGCCTGGTCGGACTCAAGGGGCACCGTTCAGTGGGTGGATGCCGGGCTTCCATCTATAACGCGATCGGGCTGGAAGGCGTGCAGGCTCTCGTTGATTTCATGAACGACTTTGAGCAGAGCAGAGGTTAGAACGAAGACCTTTGACGTATGCGTTGTCGGCCACATCACCAGAGACGTCATAAGGATTGAGGCGACTCGGCGAGAAATTCTCGGGGGGACGGCCTATTATACGGCTTTGGCCTTGAGGAGACTGGGCCTTGACGTGGCCGTCGTGACCAAGGTGGCAAAAGAGGACAAGGATAGGTTCCTCCATGACCTTGAGGCAGACGGCATTGAGGTTTTCTGTCATCAAACCGGTGTTTCATCAGTTTTTGAAAATGTTTATCAGGGGAAAAATTTGGATGAGAGGGTGCAGCGGATCAGGGCGGTCGCGACGCCATTTACGGCCGGTGAGGTCAGGGCGATCGCAACGAGCGTTTTCCATGTGGGCCCCCTGACACAAAGGGATATTTCCCTGGATCTCCTGAGGGGAATATCCTCCGGGTCAAGCCTGGTCTCACTCGATGTGCAGGGAATGCTGAGGCCGGCCCACGTGGGCACGATTGCTGAGGAGGATTGGCCGCAAAAGCATGAAGCCCTCGGGTATGTCAATATTCTGAAAGCGAATGAAAAAGAGGCCCTTGTCCTTTCCGGAGAAACCCGTGCGGACGCGGCTGCAAAGGCCCTTGCCTCTCTTGGACCGAACGAAGTGATTATTACCCTGGGAAGTCGGGGATCGTTGATCTATGCCGAGCAGACGCTGCATCAGGTGCCGTCCTTTCCGGCCAAGAGGAGGGGCGATCCAACCGGGTGCGGTGATACCTACGTGGCCGGCTATCTGCATCAAAGACTCAGGGGTGCATCGCCGCAGGAGGCCGGCAGGTTTGGGGCGGCCATGGCGACCCTGAAGCTGGAAGGTGGCGGCCCATTTTGTGGGAGTGAAGCGGACGTCTATACCCGCATAGCAGCCTGTCGGAAAACCGCATTTCCGTCAGCCCCCTAGTCACTGCATGAGATAACTTCGTATCCCATTTCCTTCAATGCTCTGATAATCGGCTCCGGGGGGCATCGCTTCAGACGGAAGTAGTGAATTTTTTTATCGGTTCGGTGGGCGGCATAACCCACGCTGATGATCTCGCCTCCCTGATCGTGAATGATGTGCGAGACCTTTTCAAATCCATTCGACGCCTTGCCCACATTGACGTCGAGTCGCGTGCCGTTGGTCAGAATACCCATAATATCGATGAAAGCGTGTAGAAGGTCGGTCACTGTAATAATTCCGACGACCCTACGATCATTATCCACAACCGGCATCCCGCCGATCTTTTTCTCAAAGACGACTCTCGCGGCGACTTCCACATCATCATCCGGGTGAATTGTGATGGGATTCTTTATCATCAGGTCAGCAACGGACAGGCCGGTGACCATCGCCGGCAGAAGACCCTGCTTCATGTCTCCCAGGGTGACCCAGCCCTTAAGCCTTTCGGATTCGTCCACCACGGGCAGGTGGCGGATCGAATGCTCCTGCATGACGTGAATCGCTTCCTGAACTGAAGTACGATCCGATATGGTTAAAGGCTTTTCGATCATCAAGGACGCCACACGCATGGCCTTTTTCCTCCGCTGGACAGATTTATCCGCCTTCGCAGAAGCCCACGGGCTTGCCCGCGGATGAATACGCAGACAATCAATATGCTACGGCGCGATGTCGCCCCTAACCTGAGGCGGATAACCGCGTCGTAGCCGCAGGCGAAGACGGGTACTTTGGTGAGACCACAGGTTTAACCGTGGGGCTCCATTCCTGACGACTACTACAAAAGACAAGATTCGTCAACAATTGGCTGGGGTAATGGTGGTCGTTGATAGCGCGCGATAGCGTGACTGATCATCCATCGCGCTAACTTCTTGGCTTGAGCAAAAGACACTCCGATCACTCTTGCGCTTTTGGCCCAACACCTCTCACGTAACGGAACATTATTATGAGGACGACTCTCTGGGAATCTGTCTCAAGTTTTGAAGGTTATCGAAATGATACAAGGGGCTCTGTGTAAGGATGGCGGGTGGTGAGACGGAGGAGATGTTTCTCAGGCAAAGGTCATCGGCGTTCGGGCTGGTAAGCGCACAAAGGTTCTTCTGCAAGATAGTCCCCTGTTGCCTCATAGGCCCTGGCCCGGCATCCGCCACAGACTTTCCGGTACTCGCATTTGCCGCATTTGCCTTTCAACTTGCTGAAGTCTCTCAGCTCGTTAAAGACCTTTGATTCGTTCCAGATTGCCGCAAAGGACGTTTGCCTGACGTCTCCGCAGTTTACATCGAGGAAACCGCAGGGCTGGACAATGCCGTCGTGAGATATGAAGCAGAACCCGGTTCCGCCAAGGCACCCGCGGGTGACGGCGTCAAGGCCGTGAGTGTTAAATGTGACACTCTTTCCCTCTTCACGGGCCCGTTGTCTCAAAATCCTGTAATAGTGGGGGGCACAGGTGGCCTTGAGCTGCAGAGGAACCTTGTCTTTCTGATCGTAGAACCAGTTTAAGGTCTTCTCATAGTCCTGTGCAGAGATTGCCTGGTCAACGATGTATTTTCCCCGTCCGGTCGGCACCAGCAAGAAGATGTGATGGGCCACAGCCCCGAGCTTCACAGCAAGTTCTTGAATCTTCGGGATTTCTTCAAGGTTCTGTTGTGTGATGGTCGTGTTGATCTGGAAATCGATGCCCGCTCCCTTGGCGAAACCGATGCCCCGGATGGCGCCTTCAAAGGCCCCGTCCACCTGACGAAATCGGTCGTGGCTCTCCTTGGTGGCCCCATCCAGGCTGACACTGATTCGCTGAATACCGGACTCGGCCATTTTTCCGGCCGTGGTTTCAGTAATGAGGGTGCCGTTTGGCGCCATAACCATGCGAAGCCCTATTCGGGTGCCATGCCGTGCAAGTTCAAAAATATCGGCTCTCAGCAGCGGTTCTCCCCCGGTCAGAATAACCACAGGGGTGCCCACTTCCCTGATCTGGTCGAGAAGGGCAAGACCGGTCTCCGCATCCAATTCATTGGGGTACGGCCCCATGGTGGCTGCCGCCCGGCAGTGGATGCAGGAGAGATTGCAGTTTCTGGTGGTTTCCCAGGCCACAAGGCGGAGATTTGCGTTTCCTTTGGGTGATCCCCCGTGCGCCGGTTCTGAATGGTTGTGTGGATGGCTATGCACGATCGGCCAACTCCTTGGCTGCTTCTTTGGCAAAATAAGTGAGGATAAGGTCTGCTCCGGCGCGCTTGATGGCCGTGAGGGTTTCCATCATGATCCGTTTGCCGTCAAGCCAACCGAGCTTGTCCGCTGCTTTGATCATGGCGAACTCTCCACTGACATTGTAAGCGGCTATCGGCAGATCAATCTCTTCTCTGACACGGTAGATGATGTCCAGATAGGCGAGCGCAGGCTTGACCATGATGATGTCCGCCCCCTCTTCCACATCCATGGTCACCTCCCGAATCGCCTCCAGACTGTTCGCCGGATCCATCTGGTAAGTCCGGCGATCTCCGAACTTCGGGGCTGATTCGGCAGCCTGGCGGAAAGGATAATAGAAGGCCGAGCAATACTTGGCTGCATAGGACATGATGGGCGTGGTTTCAAAACCATTCTCATCCAAAGCTTCCCGTATTTCGGCCACACGGCCGTCCATCATGTCAGAGGGCGCCACCATGTCGGCACCCGCCTGAACGTGTGAGACGGCTGTGCGGGCCAATAAATCGAGGGTGGCGTCGTTGTTGACGACGCCGTTCTCCACAAAACCGCAATGCCCGTGATCCGTGTACTCGCAAAGACAAACATCCGTGATAATCACGAGATCCTTCACCTTTTTCTTCACGGCCCTGACCGCTTTTTGAACGATCCCGTTTTCGGCATAAGCGGACCGTCCCAACGGATCTTTTTTGTCCGGGATGCCAAAGAGCATGATGGCCGGAATGCCAAGATCGTGGACGGCCCTCGCTTCTTTTAGGATATGGTCCACCGAAAGCTGATGATGTCCGGGCATTGAGGCGATAGGCTTCCTGACATCCTTTCCCTCCACGGCAAAAAGCGGAAGAATCAGGTCGTCCACGGAGAGTTTCGTCTCACGAATCATACGCCTGAAATTTTTATTTTGCCGAAGCCGTCTGGGTCTGTAATCCGGGAAAAGCATCATTCACTCCTTGACGACTTCGCAAAAAGTCCAACTTCTGCGTTGCACTGCGTCCTCGCCCTGTTAAATTCTCGCTACGCGAGACGGCCGGGCCGATTTAACAGGGCAAGTCACTGCGACGTACTGTAAGTACGCCTCATTTCTCAGGATTTGTGCGCCTTGAATTTGGAGCTTTTTGCTTTGTCGTCTAATTTGGACTTTTTGCGAGTTCATCACTCCTTGAGACATTCTCAAAAGGCCTCTGTACAGGTGGATATGGATCAGCCCGTGAAAAGGGATGAAGGATGAAAATAGGGTTGCAGCCCTGCCTGTCAGGCGATGCCGATCTCCTCATCACTCAGATAACAAGCAGGATCAGGGGCCCAGAGATCTCCGGTTGCGGCCTCAGCCCGCACCCGGAAGTTCCCACCACAGATGTTGAGCCATCGACACCGGGCGCAACGGCCTGTGACATACTGCTTCTTGTCCTTGAGCTTCTTCATGAGGTCGTTGGTAAGATCGGCCCAGATCTCGCTAAAGGGCCGCTTTCTCACATTGCCGAAACTGTAGTGCCGCCAGAACTGGTCGGCATGGACGGCGCCATCCCAGCTGACACAGCCGATCCCACGGCCGGAACTGTTTCCCTCGTTCCATTGCAGCAGTTCGAGGACATCCTTCGCCCGCTGTGGATCCTCTTTGCACATACGGAGGTAGAGATAAGGGCCGTCTGCATGGTTATCCACCGTCAGCACCTCCGCGGGTTTCCCGCGGTCGTGAAGGTCCTTGGTGCGGTTGATGATCAGATCCACCACGGCCCGCGTTTCCTCATGACTCAGATCCTCTTCAATCAACTTGGAGCCCCGTCCGGCATAGACCAGGTGATAGAAACAGATCCGCGGCACATCCAACTCTTCAAGGAGGTCAAATATTGCCGGGATCTCCGCTGCATTTAATCGATTCATCGTGAAGCGGAGGCCCACCTTGATCCCCGCGTCCTGACAGTTTCGGATGCCCGTCACGGCACCCTTGAAAGCCCCCTTTACGCCCCGGAACCGGTCGTTCACATCTTCCATGCCGTCGAGACTGATACCCACGTAAGAAAGGCCGATTTCCTTAAACATCTTGGCCTTTTCCGCGGTAATTAACGTGCCGTTTGTGGAGATGACCGCTCTCATGCCGAGGCCGACAGCGTACCGCGCCAATTCCGGCAGGTCCTTGCGCATCACGGGCTCCCCTCCGGAAAAGAGGATCACCGGCACACCGAACTCGGCGAGATCGTCCAGGAGGGCTTTGCCTTCCTCGGTAGTCAGTTCGTTCTTAAAGGAAAGGTCTTTGGCGTGGGCGTAACAGTGTACACATTTAAGGTTGCACCTTTGGGTCACGTTCCACACAACCACCGGTCGCTTGTCCAGGGAGAACTGCAGCAGATGTGACGGAAGCTTCTTTGATTCTCGTCCGTACCGCAGGGCGTCTGAAGGCTCGACCGTGCCACAATACAATTTAGATATTCCTATCATAATTCACCATACTCAAAACGCTTGGGACCGTGAATCGACATCCACCTTCTCCCGCCGCCGCCACATCTGCTTCACGCTTGACACTTTACAAGCTGTCTGCCTCAGTGGCGGTAGCCGTGAACCCCGGTCTGGATACACCCGCTCTCAGAGACTACATGTCAGAAGGTGATTCCGATTTCTCAGTCTCAGCGTAAATTTGTCTTATTAGGTTATTAAAGAACGCTTCAGGGTGTTCTAAGGCCTCTTTATTAATAATAAAAGTATCCTCGCCCACCTTGTCCCGAATAAGCTTGAAACCGTATTCAAAGTTGGTCGTCAGTTCCTTGTAGAAATCTCCGAGTGCGCTTTGCGAGGAGAACATCTTCATTATAATCATATCGAGGGCAGTTTCGTCGAGCCTGATTTTCAAATCGTGGGTCTTCTGAAAGTAGGCCTCCACCTTTTTAACTTGATCATGGTACGTCGCCATCTTGTCCAGGATTGAGCCGACCTCATTCGGTCCTCTGGCATAAATGTCGCAGAGGAGGTCTATTCGCGAAGGCGTAAGAGCGATGCGGGCTTCTTGAGCCAAGGTCGCCTGATTATTCCTGATGTATGCTTTTAAAGATTCCTTTTCCGCGTCCAGAAGCTTTCCATACAGGCGGCTCCATTTAGGAGCATCCGGCTTGGCCAGCATCTTCAGGAGGACATCCTCGGGGTCCTTTACGAGTTCTTCGTTCACTGCGAGCTGCCTGATGCCTGTCGAAGGGAGTCTCTTCTCAAACTGCAACAGGCGCTTTTCGATGGCACTCACAAGCCCGCGGGCTCCGGTCTGTTCCTCGTAGGCGAGATGGGCCATTAGACGAAGCGCTGAATCTTCAAACTTGGCCGATATGCCGTAAGCTTCAAAGTCGAGTTTCTTGCTCAACAACACAGGATTATTTGGGTTTTTCAGGATGTCGAACAGATCGTCTTCCGTAAGTTCTTCAAACACCGCAACCACGGGAAGCCGACCCACGAACTCGGTCTCAAACCCGAACTTGATGAGATCCTCAGGCCTTACGTATTTTAAATAGTCGCGGGCTTCCGTTCGACTGGTGACCGAGGCGCCAAAGCCGATTCCCTGAAAGGCCATTCGCTTCCTAACGATCTCCCCAATTTCGCTAAAGGCGCCGCTCATGACGAAAAGGATATTCCTGGTGTTGACCACCCGTTTCTTTTTCTTGCCGGTTTTCCGGTAGCGCTCAATCTCCTCAAGCATCGAAATGGGATCGTGCGGGACTTTGAGGTCAACGTCGGTCTCCTCCATGGGTTTAAGGAGGGCTCGTTGAACGCCGGTTCGCGACACATCCGGCCCGATGAGATTGTTGCTGGAGGCAATCTTATCGATTTCGTCAATGTATATGATGCCGTACTGGGCCATTTCAATGTCATCGTCCGCTTCACGGACCAAGTCCCGAACGAGATCTTCGACGTCGCCTCCCACATAACCGGTTTCGCTGAATTTCGTGGCATCCGCTTTGACGAAGGGCACGCCGATCTTTTCCGCGATCAATTTGATCATGTAGGTTTTTCCCACGCCGGTCGGCCCGATCATCAATATATTATTCTTGATGTGCCCCACCGTTGATCTTTTTCGGTCGTGTTCGGAGGATTGGGCGTGCTTGATCCGGTTGAAATGGGTGCAGATCTTGGTGGCCAAGATGGCCTTGGCCTGATCTTGTTTGACGATATATTGGTTCAGATAGGCCTCGAGTTCCTCGGGTTTCAGCGAGAACTCGATCTTCTTCTTGGGAGGCTTTTCGTCCTGTTGTTCATCAACGGCCGCTTCCTCCGGAAGCACGAGTGGCGAGATCAGCTTAACCCGGCCCCCGAATTTCTTCGACAGGAAGTCGCCGATCTCCTTTTCAATGTCTTTAGGATCAGGAAGTTTTTCGTCTTTTTCCATCATCTCACGACGCGTATGCGCTTTTGGTGTTATTTTGCATTTTTTGCCGTCCGCATTCAACAATATAATCACCACCCCTTGTAACGCAAGTTTGAAGCCGTCTCAAATCACGCTTGACAAACCCGGGCAAAATGGTAACAGATGGGGCCGATTTTGTTGAGGGCGATTAGCTCAGCGGATAGAGCACAAGCCTCCGGAGCTTGGTGTCGCCGGTTCGATTCCGGCATCGCCCTCCAGTTCGAGCAACCTGGCCACAAGCTTGATGGCTTCTTCCCGGGTCTGAACCTCTCCACTCAATCTCGCTTCCTCCACGGTTTGCAACAACCTTCCAATCTGCACGGAGGGGGAGAGTCCGAATTGTTCGATCAGATCTTTCCCTGTAACCAGCCTGGCTGAGGCCATGGCAGGCTTGAAGTGCTCGAAATACCGGCGCAGAATTTCCTCAAAGAAAGCCAAGAGCCCCTTTTCCACCTCGATGTCATGACCTGTCTTTGCCCGTTGGTCGGCCACGCTGTGGAGTAGCAGTCCAACCACATGGTCCTGGTACTTCCTGACGAAGCGGACAAGGCCTTTCGCGGTCAGCCGGTTTTCCTGGTGAGCACTGAAGAGATGCAAGGGGTGGAGGTGATTTCCAACGATGAGTTCAAGATACGCTTGTTCAGCAGCGGACATCCTTAGTCTCGAGTAGACGTTTCTTGCCAGGAGAGCCCCTTTCTCCTCGTGGGTCAGAAATCGCACTTTCCCTGAATCGTCAACGCTGTGTGTTTGAGGCTTGCCTATGTCGTGAAGCAATGCCGCCCATTTGAGCAGCACGTTTCGCTGGTTCCCTGTGACGTAAGCCCGAATCGGCTCTACGTAAGAAGGCCAAAGCATTTCAAGTTTCTCGATGAGGGACTCCATTTCTTGGTAGGTACGCATGGCGTGATCGAGGACACTTTGTCCCTGTTGATCGGAAGGACAATGGGCGCACGGTTCAAGCTCGGGAATGAGTTGGATCAGAAGCCCGGCCTCGAACATCTGCTTGAGGTAAGGAAAGGATCCCCAGGCGCCCATCATTCTCATCAGCTCTGTCCTTATGCGCTCGCCCGCAGTCCGAGTGATATGTGGCGAAAGCTTTTTAATGACGGACAGCGTATCCGGGGCAATGTCAAAGCCCAAGACCGCGCCCAGACGAAAGGCCCGGATCATCCTGAGCGGATCGGCTTTGATGGCTTCCTCTGAAATGACCCGGATCGTTCTTGATCTGATATCATTCAGTCCTCCAACCGGGTCGATAAGCCTTCCACCTTCCAGGTCAAGGCCGAGGGCATTTATTGTGAAGTCCCGTCTTTTCAGGTCATCTTCGATGGTTTTGCCCTGCAGAGGAGAAAAGTCGAGGAGATAATCACCAGAGGCAACCCGAAAGACGACCTGGGTTCCTTTTCCCAACGCAATCGGGGAAGTTCCCAGCTTGGCGGCCACTTTTTGCGCAAAAGCGCCGGCGTCGCCCGGGACTGCGAAGTCATGATCGTTGGACGGACGATTGAGAATGCGGTCCCGAAGGGATCCGCCCACAAGATAGACAGGTCCAATCCTCGAGAATTCAGACAGTTGCTGTGCTATCTTGACCAGCTCTTTCTTCAATTGCCTGAATGGCCTTGTCCGAGAATCCCACGATTCGGGTCACCGTGTCATGATAGTGGGGATCATCTTTGAGTTTGACAAACTTCTCCCGTTGACTCTGGATCCGCTTCAGGTCAGGCAGGTCCTCTTTATTGCCGACCCTCTGCAGTGCTCGGATGACAATCCTGAGAAGCATCATGAAAGAATTCAGGTTCTCCACGCTCTTTTTCAAACCGTACACCCGGCTTGTGGGCTGGCCATACGCCAAGATGGATGCCTTGAGCACGGGGCGGGCGATGGGGGGATTGAGGATGGAAAGGAATATATACATCTCCCTTTCAAGGGACAGAAGATACTTCAGGAATGACTCCTCGTCCTCGGTGGCAGCCCACTCAAGCCATTCCATAGTGTTGGAATGGATTGTCTCGATTTTTCTGATGAAGTCGTCTTCCCGATTTTGAATGGTTTCAACAGCCGCTTTAACAGCATCAGGGTTTATGTTGTGCTCCAGCTGGAGCACCTCCTCAGGCGTGATTTCAATCTCAGTGCCTATTTCCCAATTTGCCTTTCTGACAAGAATAGTCGCCAAAACGATCGCATCCCTGTCTGAGGGCAGCACCTGTGTTGGCGTACTGGCAAAATCCTCGAGGAGTTTCTTCAGGGCCTCTTCAGGATGGTCCAGGCGGGCGATCAGAAACTGGAGGGCATTCAGGAAAGACACCCGGTCACTTCTTCGGCTCATTTCTTTGAGGTAAAACCACAAGAAAAAGAATATGTTTTCGCCGTACTTGGCAAACTCCGCGATTCTGTCTTCAAAAGATTTTCTTAAAAAGCCGCCCTTTTCGTCAAAACAAGCGATGATTGCCTCGACAAGGTGTCTTGCTTCTTTGGGAGAGATACGAAACATTTTGGCAATGATGTCGTAATCCTCGTCATCAAAGGTGACCGATGCGGTCATGATGGCTATGAGTTTCTTCCTGGTCTTGGAACGCCCCTTAAAAAACATGACCAAATCGATGATCTTACCATGAATCTTTGCGGAGACCGGTTCTTCACCGGGCCCCCCGGCTTCCAGCAGATCTCCCTTGACCGTCAAACTGTTCAGGATCTCATCTTTGACGGGATCCAGTCTGTCTTGCACATTGCCGAGAAGTTCCCTTTCGACGCCGGGCCCTTTATTTCCCGTTTCAATAATTTCCAGCACGGTGGTAATTTTCGTCAGGCTGCCCAGGATGTCATAGGGCGAAAAGGTCTGAAAATTTCCTTCATAAATGGTGTTGATGATCTGTATGGCCTCCTGGGATGCGCCGCCGAACTTCTCAAAGACTGTGTTGACAAGGTCCATTTTTTCCTTGTGCAAGATCTCCTGGTCACTGGCCAGCATGAGCCATTTGACATTGTTGATCTCTATGGGGGGCTTAATGAGCTCTCCCTTGAGTTCGTCGGCACTGAATACGGCATTGTACGCATTGGTGATGTCGTAGATGGGAATGTGTATGCTTTCTTTTTTTATGAGGCGGTCGACTTTTCTCACGATGTCTTGCATGCTGGCCTCATCCAGCCGATTCAGGCCGGCGACCAGCGTCAGGTTCGGGTCGGGTTTGCCGTCTTGATCGTGGACCAGGGGAACCTCAAACTCTATCCCGTGTTCCCCAATGACAATTGGACTGCCGTCATAGACCGCCTGGTAATACTGGGACAGGACTTGAATGCATGGCCCCAGGAGCTCAAGGTCGTCGCCGCCGGTCCCGGGGACCCGAAGAAAAAGGGTCGTGATGTTGTTGGCCCGAAACACACTCAATGCCTCGATAAGCTGCTCATGGAGGTGGGCTTGCGTTGACTGGTGCCGCTTGGCCAGGGCCGGCACCGACTCAAGATTGATGATGAGATCTCCGAAAGTGATCACGTAGTCGAGACCTATGGGGTTTATCTCGCTACTGTGAAGCCCCCGATATTTCAGCAAAGCCTGCCCGTCATTATGAGGCATTTCAGAGAGCTTGCGCACTTTTGCGACAATCGTCTCAACGTGATCTCTTGTCTTGGGCTTTCCTTTGAAAAACTTGTAATCAAGAAAACAGGTGCAGATTTCGTAAACCAGTTCGATCAAAGAGATTCTCCAAGGATCGGCCATCGCCTGCTCATGCTGGTAGGCCCTTGCAATCTCACCGATGATGCTCAAAGCCTCCCGTTTTTCTATACCGCCAAGCTTTTCAAAGAGCTCTTCGGCTTCTTTATCGAGTACAAATTGATCCTCATTCATCGTTTCACACTCCCGATGTTTACCCCAGAAGTCATTTCAAAACTCCTTACTCACAATCAATCCGGAAATCAAGTGCTATGTCCTGTTACGCTTTGCATCATCGCGCTTGCGGTGGCGTTTCAATCCGCGGACGTCCCGCTTCCAGCCGATTTCCTTCTTGCGCCCTTTCTCCTTCCAACGGGGCTTGAAAAGGGCCCGGGAGCGGTCCAAATCGAAGGTGACGCTACCCGGCAATGCTTCGGGTGATGGGACGGGTTCCTTGCCCTGCTTCGGGGGCTCTTGTTTCTTCTCACGGGGAAGAGACGGTCCCACAAAAAAATCCACGGGAATATAATGGGTGGCATACAAAAGCTCGCCGTGTCGAAAGAATCGAATTCCGGCCTCAAATGCCTTTCCAGCTTGAATGGTCAGCAGGACGGGGATGGGGTCCCGCCTCATGCCGATACGCTTGGCCATGGTTTTGGTGGTGGATAGAAAAACCCGCTTTTCCCCGGATGGTCTGATCCCGTGCTTGCACACAACAGGATAGGCTCGACGGCGTACACAGTGATAAAGAAGGTTGGGGGGCGGGGTTTCTTCTCCACGGCTCAGTCCGTGGTCATCATGCAGGGCCTTTATTTTGTCCCCTTCTATAACAAGGGCGGCTTCAGTCGAGGTTGCCAGGACTTCCTGGATATGAGATTTCCGCACGTATCCAAAGCTCGGTTCCTCTGTGATGGCCCTGGTAAGATCCTTCAGGCGCACAAAGCCTTGATCGTCCAGGACCAGGCCGAACTCGTCAGGACGTCGTGCCAGAATGTAAGCCATCAGCTTCCTGAGCCGTTCGCGATCTTTTAGCCTGTTCATGCTGGATGAATCATAACCCGGATTGCGCTAAGGATCAACGATGAAGCCTCCCTTCCATTGTGGAGAGAGAGGCTTCACGGTTCAAAGGGGGAGAACATGGGTCCGTCTGACGGGTGCCCATCCATGAGTCCAAAGGGGCACTGCGTTGTGTCCAATTCAGAAATGAGCAGTTTTTTCGATGAGCAAAGCCGCACAAGGGTTTTCGTTGAGGCGTACACATCGTACTCCGCAGACGGAAACCCGCGGAGAACGCTGCTCATCGGAAAAAGGGCCATTTATGGGTGGACACTAACGGGCTTCTTACGAAAGCGATAAAGCCTCTACCAGGGGAAGAACGGTGTATCCAGCAGCAGAATCAACTTGCTCGTCCATGAAGGCCCGCAAAACCCTCGCCGCGGTGGTTTCGTAGTCTATCGTATAGGTTCCCTCTTCGATTCTGTCCCGGAGGACAGAGATCTTTTCCGCTCTCATTCCCGACGCCGGCTGGACAAGTTTTCTGGCGGTGAGAACCCTTCTTAACGCTCCGGACAGATTGATCGTGGGCTGCTGGGTCATCTCGACACGGACATAGCCTTGCATGGTCTTCCCGGTTTTCATCTCACCGACTCTTGCCCTTGTTGATTTCTTCCAGTTCGTCTCTTAGAAATCTCGAATCCTCGATGGACATGGTTTTCTTGACCACGCTTTTATCCTTGTCGATGACCTTAAAAACGAGGCGGGAATCATTCTTCCCGTCTTCAGGGTTTTTTTCGGGTCTATTTCCCAAAGGTCTTAAGATCTTTTCGGCCCTCCGCGCAAGTGACCCGTCATGTATAATCTTGTGAACGATGTCAGATGTGACTTTCTCGACGATGGCCTTTCGCCTCGCCTGCACCGAGATCATGAGATGGTCGGGAGGGTCTGGTCTTCCCATACCCCCATGGTTCGGCACGCTCCTGCCTTCGCTGAGCTGTTTGCTGTAGGTCCTTAGGACGTTATGGATGTGGTGAGTTGTTACCGGCATGAAATTCAACCTTGTTGTTCCATCCTCTCCATCGGAATTTGCGAGAAAAACTTTAGGGAAAATCTTGGTCTCTGGCCGCCTCGGAAGTTGCGCGCCTCTTTCGGCTCCTTTTTCTGGATCTTTTATACAGTGTCATTACGACAACCCATTTAAAACACAAGATGTTTTTCTTGACACCCCAGCCTCGTTGTCCTATAGAGAGACACTCTTAGTCAAAGGCTTCACGTCTACCATCATCCCGGGCCGGCGCCGCAAGGACACACCATGGGCGAACCTCATTTTCTTCGCAGTATGGTCACTCCCCAAAGGGGCAGTAAGGGTTTTAGCCTTATCGAACTGATGGTTGTCATCATCATCCTGGCGGCCTTGCTTTCTATTGCCATTGGTCTGATGTTGGATATGAGAGAAAGGTCTTACGTTTCCACCTTGAAAGCGGATCTTAACGCAGCGTACGAGGCCGCCCTTGATTTTCACACAACGAATCCAGCCGGGACGGCCACCCTTGACGACTTGAGGGACCACGGGTACCGGGAGAGCCTTAACGTCACACTGACCGTTGTCAACGGAAGTCTAAGTAATCTGAGAATCACGGCGACCCATGTCGGCGTGAGCGGTGTTTACCAGATTGATGAAAATGGGCGTATATCCAGACTGTAAACTCAGATGACAGAGGTGGGTCGTCACATGGAAAGAAGAAGAAGGGTCCATTACCTTATAAACAGGAAGATGCAACTGGGGTTTACCCTCAGATTCATGTTTGTCACCGTCCTGTTTGCGCTCTTTGTCGGATTCGAAGTCTATCTCACCGTATGGCCCGTGGTCTCGCAGTTCGTTCCCAGAGAGCTCATGCACCTTGTAAGGGGACAGGTTCTGCTCAGAACGCTTTTGTTTCTCGTTCCAATCATTCTTGTCATCGCCTCTTTCACAATTCTTATCTCCCATCGTGTGGCCGGTCCCCTGTTTCGTATCCAGCGAACCATCGATGAGGTGGTACGGGGAGAGGACGTGGAAAACATAAACCTCAGGAAACATGATGAGCTCAAAGATCTGGCAGGAAAGATCAATGAGCTCATCGGCGTGATCAGAGCGTTGAGAAAACCGACCAAGGGCTGAGCCCCCTTCCGTTTTTTTTCTTGACAGTGGAAGCAAAAGGTGGCATCAGCAATCTCCGAGGATTGAACGAAAGCACATGGAAAACAGAACTCGCACACAAATGGGCATATTCTCCTATACCTATTATTATTGGTACCCAGGAGAGGTTTGCCCGGGGCTTGTGACGATGATTCGTTAGATCAGAACAGCAATTAGCCAATCAAAGCCGGGGGCAGACCGGAAAGCCTGCCCGCGGCTTTTTTGTTTTTGGAGGGGCCGCGGAGGAAGCAATGACCGCGGCCCTTTTTACTTCATCCTAAGGAGGTAGCGCCATGATTATCGTCATGAAGAGCAAAGCAGAAAAACGGGAGCTGGACAACGTGATCGAGTGGATTAAATCCGCGGGCTACGAGCCGCACGTGTCCCAAGGGGTTGAAAGAACCATTATCGGATGCATTGGCGACGAGCGGGGGAAGGTGGTGCTGATGGCGGCGGAAAACATGCCGGGTGTCGAAAAGGTCATGCGGATCTTGCAGCCATACAAACTTGCAAGTCGGGAAACCAAAGAAGGCAACACGGTGGTTAAGGTGGGCGATGTGGAGATCGGGGGCCCCAAATGTGTGATTATGGCCGGCCCCTGTGCCGTGGAAAGTGAAGAGCAACTGATGGAAGCCGCCAGGGCGGTCAAAGAGGCCGGGGCTTCCATATTGAGGGGGGGCGCTTTCAAACCAAGAACGTCCCCGTACAGTTTCCAGGGTATGGGCGAAGAAGGTTTGAAGCTCTTGGCGCGGGCCCGGGAAAAGACGGGTCTTCCCATCGTCACTGAAGCCATGAGTGCCCCCGAGGTCGAACTTGTGGAGCATTATGCCGATGTGATTCAGGTCGGCGCCCGAAACGTCCAGAACTTTCCTTTGTTAAAAGAGGTGGGCCAGGCGAAAAAACCGGTCCTTTTGAAAAGAGGCATGATGACCACCCTTGAAGAGCTGCTCATGTCGGCCGAGTACATATTGGCATCCGGCAACGATCAGGTGATCCTGTGTGAGCGAGGCATTCGCACCTTTGAAACATCCATGCGCAACACCCTTGACATCAGCGCGGTGCCGGTCCTAAAGGAAAAAACCCACCTGCCGGTGATTGTTGATCCGAGTCATGCCATTGGTCAGTGGCAGTTCGTATTGCCTCTATCAAGGGCCGCAGTGGCGGTCGGCGCCGACGGCCTGCTCATAGAAGTTCATCCAGATCCGGAGCATGCCCTGTGTGACGGCGCACAATCGCTGAAGCCCGAGAAGTTCCGCAATCTCGTCGCTGAAATCGAATCGATTGCAAAGATTGTCAGAAGGGGGTATGCAAAAGCCGATGGAGCAAATTAGGGTTAATCTGGAAAGGTCCGGCAAGGACGCCTACGAGATTCTCATTGGTGATCATATCCTGGACGATGTGGGCTTAATCACCAAGGTGAAGAACGATGCGGATCGGTGCGTGATCATCACAGACTCGGAGGTCAACCCCTTGTATGGGGACGCGGTCCGGAAAAACCTGGAAAAGGCCTCGTTTCCCGTGGACATCATCGAATTCCCCGCAGGCGAGTCATCAAAATCACTCGACACGGTGCTTGATTTGGTCCGGCAGTTGATCCGACTCAAGGCAAGCCGCAAATCGCTTCTCATCGCCCTGGGAGGCGGCGTGGTCGGGGACATGACAGGTTTCATCGCATCCATCTATATGAGATCGATCCCCTATGTTCAGATCCCGACCACCCTGCTGGCGCAGGTCGACAGCAGCGTGGGCGGAAAAACGGGTGTCGACCTTCCCGAGGGGAAAAATCTCCTTGGAACATTCTATCATCCAAAGGCTGTGTATATCGACCTGTCGTTCTTGAAGACCCTGCCGGAAAAGGACTTCGCCAACGGACTTGCTGAAATCATCAAGTATGGCGTCATCGGCCATCACAGTCTCTTTGAACTTCTTGAAACCGAAAAAGACGGGATCAAAGCGCGGGACCCCAGGCTGATCGAGACATTGGTTGCGCGTTCCTGCAAGATAAAAGCGGAAATTGTGGAGATGGATGAGAAAGAGCTCGGCCTCAGGCGCATCCTCAACTTCGGTCATACCCTGGGGCATGCCCTGGAGGCTGCATCCAACTACGCCCTTTTTCACGGGGAGGCGGTCGCCATCGGCATGGTCGGGGCTTCAATGATATCAACGAAGCTGAATTACCTGGACGCCGCCTCTCACGAACGGATCCGTGAGCTCATCGAGGCCTATGGCCTGCCCACGAAGATACCGCAGGACATGGAAACGGAACAGATCATCGGTTTCATGGGAACGGATAAGAAGACGATTGCAGGCCGACTTCACCTGGTCCTCGTCAAGAAAATAGGCGCCCCCTTTGTCACGCCTGACGTTTCGTTGGATATGATTCGGGGGGTCGTTGAGGAACTGAGGGCATGAGCGAAAAATTCTTAGATGCCTTGAGATGCCGGATCGAAGATCTGGACAGGGACTTGCTCAAACTTCTTAACGAGCGGGCAACGGTCTCTGTGAAGATCGGAAGACTCAAGGCGGAAAACAGCCTCAGCATCTACGACCGCGAACGGGAGGCATCCATTTTCGGGTATCTGGCCGACCAGAACAAGGGCCCACTCAGCGCCTCGCAGATCCACAAGATATTTGGTGAGATTATCAGGGTCTCCAGGGAGCTTCAGTCTATCACGGGGGACGATTCTACCGCAGGGATCGGTGAGGTGAGCGGCACGACTGCCATCTACGGCATTCTCGGAAATCCTGTGGCTCACAGCATGAGTCCGCTCATGCACAACGCAGCGTTCAGACGGCTCGGCATCAATGCCCTCTATCTGCCCTTTGAAATAGAGGACCTTGAGGGCGCCCTTGCCGGCATGAAAGCCCTGGGCATCAAGGGGGCCAGCGTTACCCATCCCTTTAAGAGGCGGGTCCTCAGCCTCACAGACGAGATTGACGGCACGGCCGAAACCATCGGAGCGGTTAACACCCTCGTTTTTGAGAAGGGCGGGATACGAGGGACCAACACCGATTGGGTGGGCGCGGTCAAGTGGCTCGAGACGTTGCTTCCTATAGAGGGACGCCGCTTCGTGGTGCTGGGCGCCGGAGGGGCGGCGCGGGCTGTTGTTTTTGGTGTCATGAGCAAGGGCGGGCAGGTCACGGTTCTGAATCGGTCTGCGGCGCGGGGAAAGGCCCTGGCGGACGAATTTGGTTGCGAGTTCGTTCCCTTTGCCGAGGTGGAGAAAATTCGGGGAGACTGTCTGGTCAACACAACCCCGGTGGGGATGTACCCGAACATTGCGCAGACGCCCGTATCCAAAGGGGTGCTCAGGCATTACAGAGCGGTTGCAGATGCCATTTACAACCCCCTGAAGACCCTGTTGTTGAGGGAGGCAGAGGCCGAGGGGTGCAAGGTGGCGAGTGGGTTCGAGATGTTTCTGTTCCAGGGAACGGAACAGTTTGCCCTTTGGACGGGAGAAGAGCCTCCGGTCGCGTTGATGAGAGAGGTGGTTTTAGAAAGGCTTCGGGCCCTGTGAAGAAAATTGAACCCAAAAGAAAGATCCACGGTGTGATCCGCGTTCCCGGCTCAAAGAGCTATACCCAGAGGGCGCTGATTGCCTCCGCACTGGCTCGCGGGCGGTCCTTTTTGAGAGGAGCGCTCGTTTCTGAAGACACGGTCCATCTCACAGACGCCCTGGGTCTGCTGGGGGCGCATATCACCCACGGCCCCGAAGGCCTCATGGTGGAGGGGACCGGCGGCAAGCTGGTGGTCCCTTCTTCTGTTCTCTATCTCGGCAACAACGGCACCGGTATGCGGTTTCTGACGGGCACCGTCGCCCTGGGACACGGCACATTCATCCTTGACGGCAACGAGCGCATGCGCCAGCGGCCTATCCAGCCCCTTGTGGATGCCCTGCAAGCCATGGGCGTTGAGGCCTCGTGCGTTGGGGACAATGGGTGTCCTCCCGTGGAAGTCCGGGCCAAAGGGCTGCCGGGAGGCAAAACCAGTTTGACCACGGCCCTTAGCAGTCAATATGTATCGTCACTCCTGCTGGCCTCGCCATACGCCAGGAAATATACGGAGATCGAGATCAGCGGTTCTGTGCCGTCGTGGCCGTACATCGAGTTGACCCTGGATGTCATGGCGCATTTTGGCGTGGATGTCTTTGTCTATGAACGAAGGCGTTTTCTGATTGAAAGCCCGCAAGTCTATCAAGCCGGAGACTATGTCGTTGAGGGCGATGCATCGAGTGCAACGTACTTTATGGCGGCCGCCGCTGTGACCGGCGGCACGGTCAGAATATCGAACATAAGCCACACCTCTCTTCAGGGCGATTTGCGGTTCTTGCAGATTCTGCAGGGCATGGGCTGCACGGTGTCCTGGGAAGGAGAGGGGGTCGAGATCAGCGGGCCTTTAACAAACCACGGGGATCTCTCTTTTGACCTCAACGAGGTGCCGGACATGGTCCCGGCTCTCGCGGTCGTCTCCGCTTTCAGGCGGGGAAAGACGCTGCTTGGAAACATCCTGCATCTTCGGGTGAAGGAATCGGACCGGATCGCCGCCCTGTCCCATGAACTCAGAAAGATCGGGGCCGGGGTTGAGGAAAAGAAAGAAGGGATGCTTGTCCAAGGGATGGCCTGCCGCGGCGCTGAGATAGAATGCTACAACGACCACCGGATCGCCATGAGTTTTGCCGTAGCCGGGTTAGTCATCGACGGCGTTGTCATCAAAGATCCGGACTGCGTCAAGAAGTCCTTTCCCGATTTCTGGGAGAAACTGGAATCCCTGGGATAGTGAACAAGGGCTCAGGTCTTTTGTCTCTCACAAAGGTCCTGAAGAAGTGGAGTTAAAGAATCAGACACAAGCTACTGCCCTTTTGGACTCGGGGGTGGGCACTGTACGATAGACTTGTCTCTGAATGGTCTCTGTAGCCTCTAAACAACTCTAGGCACTTTAGCTCACTTTAGACACTCTGGGCACTCTATCATGAACATTGTTCTCATAGGCTATCGTGGCACCGGCAAAACGTCAGTCGGATCAGCCCTCGCCAAGAAGCTTGGCAGAACCTTCTAC
>Ga0307423_1000094_pt1 | contig 52348 bp, 40 predicted proteins | sample SalMarWE160310MG_FD_202154 | JGI IMG/M metagenome (GOLD analysis project Ga0307423, IMG submission 202154) | Salt marsh sediment microbial communities from the Plum Island Ecosystem LTER, Massachusetts, United States - WE1603-10 | ecosystem: Environmental > Aquatic > Marine > Intertidal zone >...
CTGCCGGTTGCCGTGGCATTTGGACTTATGGGGTACCTAGGCATCGCACTCGATGCCGGGACGATCGTGGTGGGGAATCTTGCGCTCGGAATCGCTGTTGATGACACCCTCCATGTAGCGAGTCGGTACCACGGCAGAGTCGAGGGAGGAGAACGTCCGTCTGACGCACTGCGGTGGACTCTTGAGCGGGTTCTGTCTCCGGTAGTCTATACGACGATCGTGGTGACACTGGGATTCGCAGTGCTGGGACTCTCACGTCTTATGTTCACGCGAAACCTGGGTCTGTTGACCGCCTGCGTCTTGGTACTGTGTCTACTGGGCGACGTGATCCTCTTGCCGGCGCTATTGGTCCTCTCAGACCGACGCCGAGGCCGACACACCAGACAGGCCTAGCGACCAGAAAAGGGTAAGCGATGCGTAATCCCCAGGTTTCGCGGAGCGCCCCGACTCGCGACCTTCCTCCCCGAGGAGGAAGCAGATGGCAGAGAAGGCGGCGACGCTGACGGATCGGGACCGGTACTGGCTCCGGCAGCAGGAATCGTGGGAGAAGTCGGATCTATCCGCGAAGGAGTATGCGCGGAAGCACCAGCTGTCGATCCATGCGTTCTACCAGGCACGCAAGCGGTTACGATCGATAGGCGCGCTGGATGCGGCGCCGCCCCGGTCTCCGAAGGCGAAGTCGCGGCCGAGTGGCGGGTTCACCCGGGTTGAGGTGCCGGCCACGCGGGGGCCCCGCTACCGCGTGCGGCTGCCGAACGGTGCGCTGGTCGAATGGGACGGTGCTTCAGGGGCCGAACTCGCCGAAGTTCTCGGCGCCGTGAGTCAGATCGGATGATGGCGGTCACCGAGGAGGTCGAGGTGTGGCTCCACCGGGAGCCGGTCGACTTCCGTCGCCAGATCAATGGTCTGGTGCTGATCGTGGAGCAGGAGATGGAAGCGGACCCGTTTGCGAAGCGGGTCTATGCGTTCACGAACCGGAGGCGCGACCGCGCGCGGCTGCTCTACTGGGATCGCAACGGTTTCGCACTATGGTTGAAGCGGCTCGAGAAAGATCGGTTTCCGTGGCCAGACGATGGCGCGGAGACGATCGTTGTCGGACGTCGAGAGATTGCTTGGCTGCTCGACGGCATCGATTTCTTTCGTCTTCGTCCACACGAGGAGATTTTCTACGAGTCCACCTTGTAACACGTAGAGCAGCGTCTAAGATATGTGTCGTGGTGGACGTCGCGGAGAAGCTCCCGGACACGGTCGAAGCACTTCGCATCTTGGTTCTCCGACGCAACGCCGAACTCGAAGAACGCGACGCCGAGATCGCCCAGCTGCGCGAGTACGTGCGGCTACTCCGCCACCAGCGGTTCGGGCGCACGAGCGAGAAGGTCTCTTCGGGTCAGCTCTCGATCTTCAACGAGGCGGAGCGAGAGGTGGCCGAGGCTGCCTCGGGGGAGAAGGAACGGGACGAGATCCAGGTTCCTGCGCACACGCGCAAGAAGGGGGGCCGACGGCCTCTCCCGGAGTCACTCCCCTGCATCGAGATGGTTCACGATCTTCCCGACGAGGAGAAGGTCTGCGCGCGAGATGGCTCCCGCCTGGTGGAGATCGGGCGTGAGGTGAGCGAGCAGCTGGAGATCATCCCGGCCAAGCTCCGCCGGGTGCGGCACATCCGGCCCAAGTACGGGTGCCCCAGCTGCAAGGAGGGCGTGAAGGTGGCCCCGGTGCCACCCCAGCCGATCCCGAAGAGCATTGCCTCGCCGGCGCTGCTGGCTCACGTAGCCACCCAGAAGTTCGTGGACGGGATGCCGCTGTACCGGCAGGAGGTGGCTTTGAAGCGGATCGGGGTCGAGCTGCCACGATCGACCTTGGCCTCCTGGATGGTGAAGGTCGGGCGCCTGGCCCAACCCCTGATCAATCTTATCCACGACGAGATCCTGGCCACGGGCTTCGTGCAGGCCGACGAGACACGCTTCCAAGTGCTGAAGGAGCCGGGGCGAAAGGCGACGAGCCTCTCGTATCTCTGGGTCCTGCGGGCGGGGGGCCGGGCTCGGCCAGCCGTCGTCTATCACTACGACCCCTCGCGCGAGGGCGAGGTGGCGGAGCGACTTCTCGAAGGCTTCCAGGGCTATCTGCAAACGGACGGCTACTCCGGGTACGACGCTCTTGGATTGAGGGAGGGCATCATCCACGTTGGATGCTTTGCTCACGCACGAAGGAAGTTCCACGAGGCTCTGAAGGCCCAGGGCGGCGGCAAGAAGAAGGCGAAGCGGGGGAAGAGTTCGAAGGCCAGGCAGGGATTCGAGTGGTTCCAAGCTCTCTATCGCATCGAGCGCGATCTTCGGGACCTGACCCCAGAGGAACGCTACCGGGTGCGGTTGGAGCGAACGAAGCCGGTCCTGGACGAGATGTGGAGGTGGCTCGAGGACTCCCGCGACACGGTCCCGCCGAAGAGCATGACCGGGAAGGCCATGACCTACCTCCACAACCAGTGGCCGAAGCTCCAGCGCGTCCTCGAGGACGGACGCCTCTCGCTGGATACCAACGATGTCGAGAATTCCATCCGACCCTTCGTCGTCGGCAGGAAGGCTTGGCTCTTCGCGGACACCGTGGCCGGCGCCGAGGCCAGCGCGAACCTCTACAGCCTGGTCGAGACGGCCAAGGCGAACGGGATCGAGCCCTTCGCCTACCTCCGCTTTGTTCTTGAGCGGATCCCTGCGGCGGAGCGCCTCAAGGACTTCGAGGCACTCCTACCCTACCACCTCGACCGGAGCCTCCTGGATTCAGCCTGATCGCGGTGCCGGGACGGTGTCTACGCACCGCTTACAGAAAAGGGGCCTGACTGGTCGAATAGGTGAGGCGGGAAAATCCGACCTAAAGTCAAGAGCTTGCGGCGTCGATTTCTTGCGCAATGGGGTACGACCGCAACGAGGATCGAGTTCTCTACGCAGAGTACCGAAGGGAGGTCGAAGCGGGCCCGCTCTCGGATGCTCTTCGCAGTGCAGTATTTGTGTTCTTTGTCATTCAGACTGTTTTCATTGCTACAGATTGGCTTCTCTTTCCGGAAAGCTTCCTCCAGTTTCTCCCGGTTCGCCTTGGGTTGGATGTTGTTTTCGCGGTGATCTACTTCTGGACCAGCCGAAGCCATCCGCTTCCGTCAACGTACGCTACGTGCTTCACTGGCGGTGCAATGTTGTTGATTGTGACACACGGAAGTGGCGGAGGTGTAAGCGGCTACTACGTTGGATTGGTGGTGCTCTTCACGGCGATTGGGACGCTTGTGCCGGTCACTGGAAGGCAGGTATCGCTAGTAATTGCTGGACTGTACGTTGGCTACATCGCGGTACCTTTCATTCGGAGTGATCCGGTCCCCTGGAGCGAGTTTGGCCTGCACCTCTTCTTTCTCGGAGCCGCGGGACTTGTCGGTGTAGTTAGCTGCGAGGTGCTGGACCGGATGAGGTTCTCCGACTTCAAGCAGCGGCGAGCTCTCGAGCGGGCGGGAAATGAGCTTCGGGAGCTCGACAAGGCAAAATCGCGCTTTACGGCGAATATCCATCACGAGCTTCGGACGCCCTTGACGCTGATGCTGGCTCCGTTGGATGCGGTGCGAAGTGGTGACTTTGGAGCGGTCCCCGAGGCGATCGAGCGCGCGTTGCAGACGATGAACGCCAATGGGCTGCGGCTCCTGAAGCTCATCAACAATCTGCTCGACCTGGCGAAGATCGAGAGCGAGGACCTCTCGATTCGACGAACCGCTGTCGATTTGGCGCAGCTGGCCGCCGAGCTGGTCGAGGGCGCTCGGCCGATGGCTCAGCGGAAGGGGATCGAGCTCGTGCTCGAGGGCTTCCGTGACCTGCCGGTCGCTCACGTCGATGCCGATGCCTTCGAGAAGATCATCGTCAACCTGCTCGGAAACTCCCTCAAGTTCACAGAGTCGGGGGAGATCGTCGTCTCCGGTGAGGTGTGCGAAGAGGGCATCCACATCGCCGTGTCGGATACCGGCATTGGGATACCACCGGCGCAGCTCGAGAAGGTGTTCGACCGGTTCGCTCAGGTCGATGCCTCGGCGACGCGGAAGCACGAGGGAACCGGAATCGGCCTGTCGCTGGTTCAGGAGCTGGTGCAGCTTCACGGAGGGCGCGTCTGGGCCGAGAGCGAAGGGGAGGGAAGCGGCACGGAGATGCACGTCATCTTGCCGATCGGCGAGGCCGACGCGGTAGAGGATGAGGTGATGCTCCAACCCTCGGACGGGCGAGCGCTCACCGCGGCGGGGTCGTTCGAGGCGATGGCGAGCGAGATCTCCCCCGAGCTCGGCGGGGCGGCTGACGGCCGGTTCGCCGAGATGGAGCGCAGCGTCGAGCGCTGGGCGGGGGCGAGGACGGAGTCAGCCGGCGAGGAGGTCGGGACGAGTCACCCGCCGGGAACGCCCGGGGTCGTCGTCGCGGAGGACAACGCGGAGATGCGTCGTCTGCTCGCGTTCCTGATCGGGCGCGAGTTCCGGGTGCGCGTCGCCAGCAACGGCCGCATGGCGCTGGAGGCGGTGCGGGAGTCTGCCCCGGAGCTCGTGGTGACCGACGTGATGATGCCGGAGATGTCGGGCACGGATCTCTGTCGGGCCCTCAAGGAGGATCCCGAGACCCGTGGCATCCCCGTGATGCTGGTGACCTCGAAGGCCGAGCGGGAGATGAAGATCGAGGGGCTCGAGCTGGGCGCCGATGACTACGTGACGAAGCCGTTTCATCCCCGGGAGCTCCTGGCCCGGGTCCGTTCGCTGGTGCGGCTGCGGCAGCTCCAGAAGGAGATCGCGGCGCAGAACGCGTCGCTCGAGGAGAGCAATGCCGAACTCGAGCGGACGCTGTCAGAGCTGAAGGAGGCCGAGGTTCAGCTGGTCCAGGCGGAGCGACTGGCCGCCGTGGGTGAGCTCTCGGCCGGGGTGGCCCACGAGGTGAACAACCCCCTGAACTTCGCCCGCAATTCCCTCGCCACCCTGAGGACCTATGTGGACGATCTGCGCAGCGTGGCCCAGCGGGTCAGCGAGCTCGATACCTCGAGCCCCTCGAAGCTCTCGGCGCAGCTCGAAGAGCTGGAGCGGAAAAAGGCGGAGCTGGGCTTCGATGAGCTCGCCGATGGCCTCACCGAGCTGGTCGGGATCGTCAACGAGGGACTGCACCGGACTTCTCACCTGGTGAGCGACCTGCGGGATTTCGCAGCTCCTCACCGGGGGGAAAATCGACCAATCGATGTCCGGTCCGGTCTCCGTTCCACCGTCCACCTTCTCGGCCACAAGTTCCGGGAGTGCCAGGCGGAGGTGGAGCTGGCGATCGACCAGAGGGTCCCCAGCGTGTTGGGGGATGCTGGGGCCCTCAACCAGGTCTTCCTCAACCTCCTCAAGAATGCCGCGGAGGCGATCGAAGGAGAGGGTGGGGCGATCCAGGTGACGGTAAGCGAGGAGGAAGCGCAGGTGCTGGTGCGCGTCCGGGACACCGGTCCCGGCATGGAGGCTGCCGTCAAGGAGAGGCTCTTCGAGCCCTTCTACACCACCAAGGCGGCCGGGGCGGGGACCGGCCTGGGGCTCTCGATGAGCCGCCGGATCGTGGAGCGGCATGGGGGCAGCATCGAGGTCGAGTCCGAACCGGGCGAAGGAACCTGCGTGACGGTTCGCCTGCCGGCCGAGGGAGCGAATGGAGCCTAGACCGCGCAGCCTGCTCGACTACCGCGAGTACCCCGTGCTCTACGTCGACGACGAGCCGGAGAACCTCCGCATCTTCGAGCTGGGCTTCCAACGCGAGTTCTCGATCGTCACCGCCAAGAGCGGAGAAGAAGGGCTGCGGGTCCTGAACCAGCAACCCGTTGCCCTGGTGCTGTCCGATCACCGCATGCCCGGCATGACCGGAGTCGACTTCCTGACCCGGGTGCGGGAACTCGACCCGAAGACGATCCGCGTTCTCGTGACCGCCTACGGTGATGCCGAGACGCTGAGTGTCGCGATCAACGACGGGTCCATCTACCGCTACGTTCCGAAGCCCTGGGATGCGGACGAGCTGCGCCTCACTCTGAAGCGCTCCATCGAGGTCTACGCACTCGACCGCGAGCGCGAAAGCCTGGTGCGCGAGCTCACGGCTGTGAATCATATCGCCCAGACCATCAACCAGGAGCTCGACCTGAAGCCGCTGCTGGACCAGCTCCTGAGCGCGATCACGCAAGAGCTGGGCTTCGATGCCGCTGCCGTACTCTTCCTCGATGAGCGCCGGGAGAACCTCCAGATCGATCGGCTGGTCCCGGCCGACGACGCGATCGACAAGGTGATCACCAGCGAGCCAATCCGCGCATCCGCGGCGCCCGCCTTCCTGGGTCGTCTGATCGACGGAGAGGCGCAGACACTCAGCGCCGCGAGAGTGACCGATTACGAGCCTCCGATTCGGCGCTGGGTGGTCGAGGTAGCGGCCGACGAGATCCTGGTGGTTCCCCTGGTCGGGAAGAAGGGGGTGATCGGTGGGATCGCCGTCGACAACCGGCGGGGGGGTCCCCCCTTCGCCGTCTCAGACCGCACTCTCATCGAGGGCCTGGCGACCCAGGCCGCGATCGCCATCGAGAACGCGAGGCTGGTGGAAGACCTGCGGCGCTCCCGCCAGCAGGTGCTGCGTGCGGATCGGCTGGGAACCCTCGGCACCCTGGCCGCGGGCCTTGCCCACGAGATCAACAACCCCCTGGTCTCGATCCACACCTTCCTGAGCCTGGCCGGCTCGAAGCGGGCGGAGGACGACGAGGAGTTCTGGGGCGACTACTACCGGCTCGCCTGCCAGGAGGTGGATCGCATCCGGGGTCTCGTCGCGACCATGAACCGCCTCAGTCGCTCCGGGGTGGAGCAGGCGCCGCACGTGCTTTGTGACCCAGTCACCCTGGCGCGCGAGGTGGTCACGCTGCTCGCTCCCGAAGCCGCGGCAGCCGAGGTCGAGATCGAGGTGAGCGGGGAGCCCGAAACGCCGAAGCTGAGGGCGGTACGTGACCAGATTCACCAGCTGTTGATGAACCTCCTCCTGAATGCAATCCAAGCGTCTCCAGCGGGAGGGAAGGTCCAGATCCACGTCACCCCGGGAGGACCGGCTGGCCGCGAAGGAGCGGCCATCGAGGTCGTCGACGCCGGCCCGGGAATCGCGGAGGAGGATCTCGAGAGGATCTTCGATCCCTTCTTCACGACCAAGGGGCCCGATCAGGGCAGTGGTCTCGGTCTGATGATCTGTCACCGGATCGTCGCCGACCATCAAGGCACCATCGAGGTGTCGAGCCGGCGCGGTGAGCGCACCACCTTCCGCGTCCATCTCCCGGCCCAGCCCGACCCCGCCGCGGGGGGTTAGCCGGGGCCCGTTCCGCCTCGCCCCGGAGCGTCGTGGACCGCACCAAGTCGGTTGACCCCCGGCACCTGGACTGATAGAAGAAACCAGGACTTGTGCTGATTGGGGGGAGCAGCCCCCGCTCAGGGGAGCCGAGATCTGATGCGTCGCAGTCTTGCAGTGGTTGTTGCCGGTGTCGTGCTCATGCTCGGCGTACAGAAATCCCTCGCCGAGCCCCGGACGGAGCTCGCGATCCTCCCGATCGTGGTCCACAGCCTGGAGCACAAGGAGTACCTGGAGGCCGGTCTGGCTGACATGCTCGCCTCCCGCATGGGTCGCGTACCGGGCTTGGCAGTGATTCGCGTGCAGGGCGAAGGCCAGGCCACCACCGACCTCGAGGCCGCCAAGACCCTGGGGAGAGAGGCGGGTGCCGAGTACGTGCTCTTTGGATCTTTCACCCAGTTCGGGGAAGGTGCGAGCCTCGACTTGCAGTGCGCGGCGGTGTCCGAGGATGCCGAGGGGCCGTCCCGGTCGATGTTCATCCAGTCCGGCAGCCTGGGTGACATCATCCCCCACCTCGACCAGGTGGCAGAGAAGGTGGGCCGCATCCTGCTGGCCGACGACACTGCGACTGGTGCGGCTCCCGAAGGCCTCCCCTCCGTCAGCGCCGCGGCACCCGGCGAGGGCGGCGCAATCTCGGACGAGGTGCTTCAGGACGCGATTTCCGAGCTCGAAGCCCTGCGTGGCCGGGTCGATGCCCTCGAACAACGCGTCTACGCGCCGCCCCTCGAATCGTTCCCCGAGGAGGACCTCCGGAGCGGTCGGGAAGTCCTGGAGCGCGATCCGGAATCCCATTCGGACCTGCGCTAAGGTTTCGCCCCAGCCCGTTCCTGGCGGTGTAGCTCAGCCGGTTAGAGCGACGGTTTCATAAGCCGTAGGTCGGTGGTTCGAGTCCACCCGCCGCCACCACTCTGGCCGCTCGCCCTCTGTCGCTCAAGCAGCGCTTCGGCTCCGCCGAAGCGTTGAACCGGGAGTCGCTGAGGATCGGGAAGTGGAGACAAAGCCGGAGCCGCGCTTCAGGAGGAGGCTGCCCTGCAGGCTCAAGGTGGCGGGGAGCTCGCACTCCGCAATGGTGTTGAACGTGTCGAGGAATGGTCTATTCGTCCAGACCAGTGCGGGGCCTTCACCGGGGGCCGCCGTGGTGATCGATCTCGACGTGGCGAGCGGCTCGGACACCGTTCCGATCGAGGGAAGAGTGGTCTGGAGGCGCGTGGTCGCCTCACACCTCCGAACCATTACCCTGGGTGGAATTGGCGTTCGCATCCAATCCGCCCCGGAAGCCTATTACCGCTTCCTTTCAGAGGTGGCAGGTGAGGCGCCCAGTACGGATCCGTCCGCCGGCTGCGAGACCGCCGGGCCGGCGCTGGAGTCGCGCTCGGATTCTCCGGTGATCGAGTTTCGAGTCCGCGTCAAGCAGGAAGGGGGCTCTCGGACGCGGACGCTGATGCTCGAATCCGAATCCGAGGAGGAAGCGCGCAACGGGGCCAGGGAGATCGTGGGAGCGGGCTGGGTGATTCTCGAGCTGAAGCCCGTCTCCTGAGGCGCGCCGTCCTGGCGGCGCGCTCCCTCTACGGCACGCGAGGGACGATCTCTTCGCTCAGACCGTGGCGCGTCGGATTTGTCTCTTCAGCCGGTGGATGTGCCGCCGGACGCGCCTCAGCTCGTCGTGATCGCGCACCTCGAGGGCTGCGTCACGCCGGTGCTTCAGCTCCCGGATCTGTCGCTTGATCGCGCCCTTGTCGATTCCCACGATGTCGTGGTGCTCGCGCATCTCGATGTCCAGGTGTCGGCAGATCTGCTCGAGCAGCTGCTGCTTCCGCATCTGCGTGTAGCCGGTGAGGCCCTCGATGCCCTCCGCCACCTCCCGGAGCTGACCGACCGTCATCAGGTTGAGTTGATCGAAGTCCATGGCAGTTTCCTCGCCAGAGCTCGGGTTCCATTTCCCGAGTATATCCCGGCCCGCTGCGCTGCGGCCCCCCGTAGCGTGCCATTTCCTGATCGAGAGGGGTGCTCTCCCGGTGGGTGTCGGGTTGGTCGGCACCCTTGCGCCGCCCGCGGTCCGCCGTTATCAGATGCGAGGCCGATCTGGGGCACGCGAGCCTGCGAGGACCGAGGCGTGATTCCTTTCGTCGATCTCCGAGCGCAGTACCGGGAAATCCAGGAAGAGGTCAAGGAGGCGGTCGCCCGCGTTCTGGCGGACGCCGCCTACGTGCTCGGGAGCGAGGTCGAGCGCTTCGAGTCGGAGTTCGCGGACTACTGCGGCGTGGCGCACGGCGTGGCGGTGAACTCGGGAACCAGCGCGCTCCACCTGGCGCTTCTGGCCGCGGGGGTGGGCCCGGGTGACGAGGTCATCACCGTGCCGTTCACGTTCGTCGCGACGGCCGCCACCATTTGCTATGTCGGCGCTACGCCGGTCTTCGTGGATGTCGATCCCGTTTCCTATACGTTGGATCCGGCGCGGATCGAGGCGGCGATCACGCCCCGGACCAGGGCGCTGATTCCGGTCCATCTCTACGGACATCCCGCGGACATGGATCCAATCCTGGAGATCGCCCGAGGTCGCGGTCTCGCCGTGATCGAGGATGCGGCGCAGGCGCACGGCTCGGAGTACAAGGGCCGGCCTGCGGGCGGGCTCGGCGACCTCGGCTGCTTCAGCTTCTACCCGACCAAGAACCTCGGTGCGTGCGGCGAAGGGGGGATCGTGGTGACCTCGGATCCGGTGCGGGCAGAGCGCGTGCGGCTGCTCCGACACTGGGGGCAGACGGACAGGTACCGCCACGAGCTTCTCGGGTTCAACTATCGGATGGACGGGATCCAGGGCGCGATCCTGCGGATCAAGCTGCGGCGTCTGGAGCGCTGGACCGAGATGCGGCGCGCCCACGCGGCGCGTTACGACAAGGAGCTCGCGAACTCGGGAGTGGGCGCGCCGGTCGAGATGCCCTGGGCCCGCCACGTCTATCACGCCTACACCGTGCGCTCGCCCGCCCGCGATGCGCTCCGTGACGCGCTGGCGGACGACGGGATCCAGTCGGCGATCCACTACCCGGTGCCCTTGCACCTCCAGCCGATCTTCAGCGATCTCGGATACGCACCCGGCGCCTTCCCTCGAGCGGAGGCAGCGGCGGACGAGGTGCTGTGCCTGCCGATGTTCCCGGAGCTCCCCGCGGATGCTCCCGAGCGCATCGCCGCGTGCATTTCGAAGGCGCAGGCCAAAGCCTGAGCTCCCGGAATGTGGTACAAGCGGGGTGAGCCCGCGCCTGGAGGGAGACATGAATCTTCTGGGACAGCCCGCCTTCGTCGGACGCCATTGTGGCAGCAGTGATCACGAGGTTACTCGAGAGATCGTCGACTTCTACTCCGCCGCTCTCGACGATCGGAACCCCCTCTATCAGGAGATCGCTCCACCCCTGCTCTATCACTCCGAGTGCTACCTGTTCGTGACTGAGTGGTACCTCGAGAACATCTTTGGGAATCTCCATGCCCAGCAGGACTGGGAGCTCTTCGCGCCGATGCGCATCGGGTCCCGGGTTCGCTCCCGATCGACCATCGTTGAGCGCTACCACAAGCGCGGCCGCGACTACGTCGTGAACGAGACCGACCTCGTCGATGCGGAAGACGGACGACTCCTGGTCCGCGGGCGAACCCATCAGTCCTTTCTGCCGTCGAGGGAGGATGCGGGCGGCTACGTCGTCGACACCTCGACGGCTACCCAGAAGAAGGCGCGTCCACCCTTTCCCACGGCGACCGGCGCGGATCTGCCGCCCGTCAAGAAGACCGTCGACGCGCGCCGCTGCTGGATGTTCTCGGGCCCCGCCAAGAACTATCACACGGATGCGGCAGAGGCGAAGAAGCTCGGCTTCCCGAACATCGTCGTGCAGGGGATGATGGCGACCTGTTTCACCGCTCAGGTGATGCTCGACCACTTCGGTCTGGGCTTCGCGGAGGGTGGCAAGATGTCCCTCAAGCTCACCAATGTGCTCTGGGTCGACGAGACTGTGACCACTCATGCCAAGATCCGGGAATCCCAGCCCGAAGGCACGAAGAACCGGGTGCACTGCGACGTGTGGGCCGAGAAGGACGACGGGACCCGCATTCTGATCGGCACGGCGAGCGCTCTCGAGGACTGACCGTCCCTTGCGCGAAGCCGCCCGGCGAGGTGGGCAGGGGCTGGCCCGGAGGCGGCACCAGGGCACAGCCGATAGAATCTCGAGATGCGAGTTCGCGAGGTGGCCGCCGCCGCCCGCAACCTGGATCTCCCCGGGCGGCGGGTGCTGGTGGCGGTCTCCGGGGGCGTCGACTCCGTCGTCCTCTTCCACGCCTTGCAGCGCCTGGCCGGCTCCCTGGATCTCGGTCTCTGCATCGGCCACGTGAATCACGGCCTGCGCGGAGAGCAATCGGACGGGGATGAAAGCGCAGTGCGGGCGCTGGCGGCCAAATGCGACGTGCCGGTGCATGTCGCCCACGTCGATCCGAAGCGTCTCCGCCAGGGCAGGGGGAGCCGCGAACGTCCAACGCTCCAGGAGGCGGCGCGGCGCACCCGCTACGACGCGCTGCGCGCCATCGCCGAGGAGCATCGGGCCGAGCGACTCGCCACCGCCCACACCCTCGACGATCAGGCGGAGACGGTGCTGCTGCGTATGCTGCGCGGAAGCGGCCCGGACGGTCTGGGTGGGATCCCCGAGCGCTCTTCGGATGGATTCGTGGTGCGGCCGTTGCTGCGCATCCCGCGCGAGGAGATCCTCAGCTACGCGGCGGCGCAAGGACTGTCCTGGCGCGAGGATCCATCCAATGCCGATCCCGCCTTCGCCAGAGCGCGCCTCCGGGCCATCTGGCTTCCGGGTCTGCGCGATGCTTTCAACCCGCGGCTGCTCAGGGCAATCGGTGATCTGGCCGAAGCACAGCGAAGAGATTCGGAATGGATCGCGGAGATCGTCGAAAGCAAGGCGGAAGAAATCCTGACGGAGGAGGAGGGGGGCCTGCGGATTGCGCGGTCCGGCTGGGAAGCCCTGCCCGAGGCGCTGGCGCGCCGAATCGCCCGGCTTGCGCTGCGTCGCACCGGCGCGGCGCGGGACATCTCCCGCGTTCATCTCGAGCGCGTGGTGAATACCCTACGATCTGGTCGCCCTGGCTCCTGTATCGAGCTCCCGGGTGATCTGGAACTCGCCTGTGAACGCGACGCTTTCCATCTCCGTCGGACCCCGGTGCCAGGGAAGGGCGCGTGCTAGTCTGGAAGGGTACAGGGAAATCCGCGACGGGGATTCGAGTTCAGACGTGATCCCCCAGGGGAAGTGTCGGCGCGGTCGGGGCGCGATTCGATGCCAGGAGCGAACGTGAATCAGCAGTTCTACAAGAACATGGCCCTCTGGGTCGTGCTGCTCCTGATGATCCTCCTGTTGGTGACCGTCTTGCGCGAGGGCCAGGAGGCGCCCGCCGAGATCTCCTTCACGGAGTTTCTCAACAAGCTCGAAGCCGGCCAGATCGAGACCGTCACCCTGGAGGAGGGGCACGTCACCGGCCAGTACCGGGACGGGACCGACTTCGCCACCTACGTGCCACCGATCTATGACACGCTGGTTCCCAGGCTCGAAGAGAAGGGCATCGAGATTACCGCCCGTCCCAAGCGAGAGTCCTCGGTCTGGCAGCAGATGCTGATCTGGTGGGTTCCGTTCCTGATTCTGATCGGCCTCTGGGTCTTCTTCGTCCGTCAGATGCAGGCGGGTGGTGGCAAGGCGATGAGCTTCGGCAAGTCCCGCGCGCGGCTGCTGACGGAGAACCAGCAGCGGGTCACTTTCGAAGACGTCGCCGGGGTCGAGGAGTCGAAGGTCGAGCTCGAGGAGATCATCGCCTTCCTGCGCGAGCCCAAGAAATTCACCCGCCTGGGCGGACGGATCCCCAAGGGCGTGCTCCTGGTGGGTCCGCCGGGCACCGGCAAGACCTTGCTCGCGCGGGCGGTGGCCGGCGAGGCCGGGGTGCCGTTCTTCTCGATCTCCGGCTCGGACTTCGTCGAGATGTTCGTCGGTGTCGGCGCCTCACGGGTGCGAGACCTGTTCATGCAGGGCAAGAAGAACGCGCCCTGCATCATCTTCATCGACGAGATCGACGCCGTGGGCCGCCACCGCGGCGCGGGCCTCGGCGGTGGCCACGATGAGCGCGAGCAGACGCTGAACCAGCTGCTGGTCGAGATGGATGGCTTCGAGAGCAACGAGGGCGTGATCCTGATCGCGGCCACGAACCGCCCGGACGTCCTGGATCCGGCGCTGCTCCGGCCCGGCCGCTTCGACCGGCGGGTCGTCGTGCCGCGGCCTGATCTGCGCGGACGGCTGATGATCCTCAAGGTCCACACCCGTCGCGTGCCGCTGGAGGAGGACGCGGAGCTACAGGTCGTGGCGCGGGGAACGCCGGGCTTCGTGGGCGCCGATCTGCAGAATCTGGTCAACGAGGCGGCACTGCTCGCCGCCCGTCGCGAGGCCAGCCGCGTCGGCATGATCGATTTCGAGCAGGCCAAGGACAAGGTCCTGCTCGGGGCCGAGCGTCGCAGCCTGATCATGAGCGACGAAGACAAGCGGATCACTGCCTACCACGAGGCGGGCCACGCCCTGGTGGCGCTGCTTTCCGAACACGCGGATCCCGTTCACAAGGTGACCATCATCCCGCGCGGGATGGCCCTCGGTGTCACACAGACGTTTCCGACCGAGGACCGCTTCAGCCTTACCCGCGAGCAGATGCTCGCGATGATCAAGCACGCCATGGGCGGTCGCGCAGCCGAGAAGATGGTCTTCGATCACCTCTCCACGGGGGCCGCGAACGATCTCCGCCAGGCGACGCTGCTGGCCCGGGAGATGGTCTGCAAATACGGCATGAGCGAGACGATCGGTCCGGTGTCCTACGACGAAGAGGGCGCCGAGGTCTTCCTGGGGCGCGATTTTGCCACCCACAAGAACTACAGCGAGAAGACCGCGGAAGCGATCGACACGGCAGTGGCGACGATGCTCAACGAGCTCTACGAAGCCGCCAGGCTGCTTCTCCTCGAGAACAGGGATTCACTGGATCAGATCGCCGATGCCCTGCTGGAGCGGGAGACCCTGGAAGGGGCCGATCTCAAGCTGATCATCGCGGGGAAGCCGCTTCCCCCCTTGCCATTGCCAGTCGAGCCCGCTGCGGAGGAGGCGATACCCCCGCAAATGCCGAAGCACTCGGAGGATGCCAGAGGAGGGGGCAAGCTCCCCGATCCGGAACCGATTCCGAGCTGATTGGAGCCCGCCCCCCGGGAGATTTCATCGCATGACCCAGTCGACGGTCTTCCCGCAGGAGCGTGTGACGATCGTCGGTGTGCTGAACCTGACCCCCGATTCCTTCTCGGACGGCGGTCGCTTCGTTCGCGCCGGTGCCGATCTGGATCTGGAAGCGGCGGTCGCCGAGGCCGAGGCGCTGGTGGCGTCGGGTGCGGGGATGCTGGACGTGGGTGGAGAATCGACGCGGCCCGGCTCCGAAGAGGTCCCCGTCGATGTCGAGATCGCCCGGACCCGCCCCCTGATCGAGGCTCTGGCGAAGAGCATCTCGGCCCCCATCTCCATCGATACGCGCAAGGCAGCGGTGGCCGAGGCAGCCCTGGAGGCCGGCGCCGCCGTGGTCAACGACATCTCGGGCCTCCGGTTCGACCCGCTGCTGGCGGGTGTGACCGCCCGGGCCGGCGCCGCGATCATCCTGGGTCACCTGCGCGGTGATCCGGCCAGCATGCAGCGCACCGTGCGGTTCGAGGACGTTGTCGCGGAGGTGGCGGCCGAGCTCCGCGCCTCGGCGGACCAGGCTCTCGAGGCGGGGATTCCCGCGGAGCGGATCGGCGTCGATCCGGGAATCGGCTTCGGGAAGCGCCTCGCCCACAACCTCGATCTGATCGCGAATCTGGGACGGATTCGCCGTTCCGTCGGGCTTCCGGTCCTGGTGGGTCCTTCCCGCAAGTCCTTCCTCGGTGAGCTCACGGGGGATCCCGTCGATCGCCGCACCGAGGCCACGTTTGCCGCGAGCGCGGTGGCGATCTTCTCCGGCGCGGACGCGATACGGGTCCACGACGTCGAAGGTGCGCTGCAAATGGCGATGGTCGCCCGGGCCTTGAGGGAAGCACGGAGAGACCCGACATGATCGAGTTCATCATCGGGCAACTCGGTCGTCAGTTCGCCGAGTTCTGGAACTTCATGCGGACCAACTACGATCCGGTCCGGGACACCATCGACATCGCGCTGGTCTTCTTCGCCGTGTACTGGCTGCTCCTGCTGATCAAGGGGACGCGCGCGGTGCAGATCCTGGCCGGTCTGCTGGCGCTGATCGCCGCCCGGCTGATCTCCGAGATCTTCCAGCTGATGACGCTGACCTGGATCCTCGACGTCTTCTTCTCCTGGGGATGGGTGATCATCATCGTGGTGTTCCAGGCGGACATCCGCCGCGCTCTCGCCCGGGTGGGGCGCGGGTTCTTCCCGCAGCTCAGCGAGCTTCAGGAATCTCACATTCTCGAGGAGATCGTCCGGGCCTCCCAGACCCTCGCCCAGAAGCGGGTGGGGGCCCTGATCGTGCTCGAGCGCGAGAACAGCCTGGAAGATCTCATCGAAGCGGGCACGCCGATCGACGCGGCGGTGTCGAAGGAGCTGTTGACCTCGCTCTTCCTGCCCTACTCGCCGCTCCACGATGGCGCGGTGGTGATCCGGGAGGGCCGGATCTCCCACGCCGGCTCCATCCTCCCCCTCACCCTGCGCGCCGATCTTCCCGAGGGCGTCGGAACCCGCCACCGGGCTGCCGTAGGAATCACCGAGGAGGCCGATGCGGTGGTGGTCGTCGTGTCCGAGGAGACGGCCACCATCTCGGTGGTGATGGCGGGCGAGATGACCCGCGATCTCGATGCGCCGAGGCTCCGGGTCGTGCTCCGGGATCTCCTCACCCGAAGCGAGCGGGAGGCCGAGGCTGCCGAGAAGCCTGTGGAGGAGGTCGCGGAGCCGGTCCCCTCGGAGGGCAAGCGCGCTCCGGATGCGGCGGGAGCGGTGGGAACGCGATGAAGTGGCTGTTCAGGAACTTCGGTTACAAGCTCCTGGCGGCCGGCGTCGCGCTTCTCCTCTGGGGGGTCTCCCATGGAACCGCTTCCATCGAGCGGGGCTTCGACGTGTCGATGGTGCTGCAGGGCGTACCCGACAACCTCGTGGTGACGGATCAGAGCACCGACGCCGTGAACATCCGCGTCAAGGGAAGTCGGGCCGCGCTCAGGAGCCTCACGGTCGCCGACATCCAGTACGTGGTCGATCTCTCGGGTGCCAAGGCGGGGGTCACCAAGCACGAGGTCGATGCCGAATCCGTGAAGCTGCCCCGGGGCGCCGAGATCGTGAGCCGGTCACCCTCGAGCATCGATTTCACCCTGGAGCCGCGCGGCACCAAGGCCGTCAAGGTCCGGGTGGACCTCGCCGGGGAGCCGGCTCCGGGATTCGCGGTCTCCGCCGTGCGGGTCGAACCTCCCCGGGTGCGGATCACCGGACCACGGAGCGAGGTACTCCGGCTGAGCGAGGTGGTCACCGAAACCATCGACCTGTCGGGCGTCGACGAAACCCTGGAGCGCGAGGTGCGTCCGTTGTTGACCGGGTCTCACGTACGCTCCGCGGACGAGGACCCGATCAAGGTCCGGGTTGAAGTGGTTCCCCTCGAGCCGGGGGGGGCGGATGCCGAAGAGGAGGCGGAAGGGGGAACCGGATGAGCGGCCAACGCAGACTGGCGCTGTTTGGAACCGACGGGGTCAGGGGGACTGCGAACGTCTATCCGATGACGGCCGAGATGGCCCTGTCACTCGGGCAGGCAGTGGCCTACGTGTTTCGCGGCGGCGGCCGGGGAAAGCACCGGATCCTGATCGGGAAGGACACGCGACTTTCGGGCTACATGTTCGAGGACGCCCTGGGAGCGGGGATCTGCGCGATGGGTGTCGACGTGATCCAGGTGGGACCGATGCCGACGCCGGCCATGGCCTTTCTCACCACGGACATGCGCTGCGATGCGGGTGTGATGATCTCGGCGAGCCACAATCCCTACCAGGACAACGGCATCAAGTTCTTCTCCCACGATGGGTTCAAGCTGCCCGATGAGGTCGAGCTCCGCATCGAGGAGCTGATCGCCTCCGGTCAGCTCGGAAAGCACCGCGCTCCTCCCTCGGAGCTCGGGCGCGCTCGGCGCATCGATGACGCGGCCGGGCGCTACGTCGTCTTCCTGAAGAAGACCTTCCCCATGAACATGGATCTCACCGGGTTGCGGGTGGTGCTCGACTGTGCGAACGGCGCCGCCTACAAGGTGGGTCCGACGGTCTTCGAGGAGCTTGGCGCCGAGGTGTTCACCATCGGTGTGGAGCCCGACGGGCGCAACATCAACAAGGAATGCGGCTCTCTCTATCCCGAGAAGCTCGCGGCCAAGGTGCGGGAGCTGCGCGGGGACGTGGGAATCGCGGTGGACGGCGATGCCGACCGCAGCGTGATGACGTGCGAGAAGGGTGAGATCATCGACGGTGACGCGATGCTGGCGGTGTGTGCCCGGGATCTGGTCGAGCGTGGCGCCCTCCAGGGGGGCGCCGTGGTTGCGACGGTGATGAGCAACCTCGGACTGGAGAAGGCCCTCGAGAAGATCAATGTGAGGCTGGTCCGGACCCAGGTCGGAGATCGCTACGTCGTCGAGGAGATGCGGGCCGGGGGATACAACCTGGGCGGGGAGCAGAGCGGTCACATCATCTTCCTCGACCACAACACGACCGGCGACGGTCTGCTGACCGGGCTTCAGGTCCTCGCGATCATGCGGCGCAAGGGTCGCCGACTCTCGGAGCTGGTGGCCGACATCGAGCACTTTCCCCAGACGCTGGTCAACGTTCGCGTCTCGGAGAAGCAACCGATCGATGAGATCCCCTCGGTGTGCGAGGTCGTGCGAAGGGTGGAGAAGGATCTCGATGGTCGTGGCCGGGTGCTGATCCGCTACAGCGGCACCGAGCCCAAGGCCCGGGTCATGGTCGAAGGAGAGGACGAAGCGCGGGTGGAAGAGTACGCCAACGAGATCGCCGAGAGTCTCCGGCGCGCTCTCGGGAGCGTCTAGCCCGTGCGAGTCCTCACGCTCTCTCTCGATGCACTGGTGGCCCTGCGGGACGCCACCGAAGGAAACCAGCCGGATCTCGCTGCTGCGGCGACGGTCGCAGAATTGGTCGGCGCCGATTTCGTTCGCCTCGGGGTGACGGAGGAAATGCGGCCGGTGCGAGAGGCGGACCTTCGGGCCGTGCGCCGCGCTGCTGCGGCTCTCGAGCTGCGCATGGCACCCGTGCCCGCCCTGGTGAAGGTGGCCCTGGAGACACAGCCGGAGCGGCTTCTGCTCGCCTCCGAAGGCCGGAAGGGCCGGGTGACCTCCGGCCCTCTCGACTTCCGCGCTTGGGGAGCGGCCCTGCCCCCCGTGGTGCGGACGCTCCACGAGGCGGGTCTCCAGGTCGCGGTTCGGATCTCACCCGACCTCGAGTCGGTCAAGGCGGCGCATGCGGCCGACCTGACTGCGGTGGAGTTCTTCACCGGTGCACTCGTCGATCTCCCCGAGGTGGAGCGGCGGGCGGATCTGGAACGCCTCGCCGATGCGACGCGTCTGGCCGCGAAGCTCCGCCTCTCGGTCGGAATCGGTGGGGGCCTGGGCATGCGCGACCTGGCCAGCGTGTTCGCGGCTGCCCCGGCGGTCCAAGGCGTCGCGGTGGGCCGATCCCTGATCTCCCGGGCGATCCTGGTCGGGCTGGACCGCGCGGTCCGGGACTTCCGTGAACGCCTGGGCTGATGGCTCCGCCCAGGGGGCCTGGCCACCCGGTGCCTGGCTCGGCTCTCGCCGGCTGCAGTAGAGCGCTGATCGACAATTCGGGCTAGAAGTCTTCGCATGATCGACGCGGTCTGGCCCCTCCTGAGCGCCGAGCAGATGCGCTGCCTCGACCGGCACACCATCGAGACGCTGGGCGTGCCCGGTGAGCTGCTGATGGAGTGCGCCGGAAGGGTCGTCACTGCCGAGGTCCTGTCGGAGCTGCCGAGGGGGAGCTCCGTCTGGGTGGTCTGCGGCGCGGGAAACAACGGCGGGGACGGCCTGGTCGTCGCCCGGCACCTGCATCTCCTCGGGATTTCCGTGCGCATCGTCTGGGTCGGCGATCCCAGGCGTCTGCGTGGCGACCCCGCCGCCAACTGGAAGCGCGCCCAGGCAATCGGTGTTCCCGTCGCCCAGGCTCGCTGGCGTCCTCTCCCCGGAGACGTTCTGGTGGACGCGATCTTCGGAACCGGTCTCGATCGCGCCGTGGAGGGGGCGGCGGCCACGGCAATTCGCAAGCTCTGCGCGAGCCGTCCCGCCTGCAAGGTGGTGGCGGTGGACCTTCCATCGGGACTCAACGCCGATTCGGGGCAGCCACTCGGCTGCGCCGTCGAGGCGGACGTCACCGTGACACTGGGGCTTCCCAAGCTCGGCCTCGCTCTCCAGCCGGGGCGGAGCCACGCCGGACGCATCGTCGTCGGTCGCATCGGAATCGCCGACGAGGCACCAGAGCTCGGGCGCACCGCGGAGCTCTGGACTCGCCGCGCCGCTGCGGCCAGGCTTCCCTCGCGGCCGGCGGACGGGCACAAGGGGAGCTTCGGCCACGTCCTGATCGTCGCGGGCTCGGAGGGAAAGACAGGCGCCGCGGCACTCGCCGCGGAAGGGGCCGCTCGCGCCGGCGCCGGACTCGTGACCATCGCCTGTCCCGAGAGCACCAACGCCGTTCTCGAGGTGAAGTGCACCGAGCCCATGACGGCTCCTGTCCCCGAGACGGCGGCGCATGGGTTCGCCTCCGGCGCGGAGAAGCCGATCCTGGATCTCGTCGAAGGTCGCGACGCGGTGGCCGCCGGGCCGGGCATCGGACGCGGTGACGAGACGTTGGCTTTGATGCGACGCATGGCCAAGAAGATCGAACGGCCGCTGGTGCTCGATGCGGATGGTCTGCTGGCTTTTGTCGAAGCCGCTGCGCTGCTCCAGGTCCGAGCGGCGCCAACTGTCTTGACCCCGCACCCCGGAGAGGCTGCCGCGCTGCTGGCGTGCTCCCCTGCGGAAATCAACCGCGATCGCCTGGCTGCCGCGCGCGCGCTGGCGGAGGAGACCGGTGCGGTGGTGGTTCTGAAGGGAGCGGCGACGGTGACGGCGGAGCCCGGAGGGAGGTGTGTGGTGAACGCGAGCGGGGGGCCGATCCTGGCGACTGGCGGCACCGGCGATGTGCTGACCGGCGTGGTGGTCGGTCTCCTCGCCCAGGGAACCCCCGCCTTCGAGGCCGGCGCGTTGGGAGCCTTCGTCCACGGCTGGGCCTCCGATCGCCTGGCGCTCCGCTGCGGCTCCTCGGGCGTGCTGGCGGGAGATCTCGCTGCCGAGATTCCGGCGGCGGTGACCTCGCTCCGGGAATCACTGAGGGACACGGCACCGGTTCTGGGTGGATCTGATGGAATTGCATTCCCGGAACCCCGCTGAGACCCGAGCGCTGGCCCGGTTCCTGGCGCGTGAGATCGACTCGAGAGGCCTCGTGATCGCGCTCATCGGGCCGCTCGGCGCGGGCAAGACGGTCTTCGCCAAGGGACTGGCCGAGGGTCTGGATGTCGACGAGGGACTCCTCTCGAGCCCGAGCTTCGTGATCGCAAACGAGCTGAAGACTCCGGACGGAGTTCGATTGGTCCACGCAGATCTCTACCGGGTAGAGAGCGAGGGAGAATTGGAGTCCGCGGGCTGGCTCGACTGGCTGGCGGATGGCTCCGTGGTGGCGATCGAGTGGGGGGATCGCTTCCCCAAGGCGCTACCCCGGGACCACCTGGAGGTGCGACTCAGCGGTGCCGACGCGGATCAGCCCGAGCGACGAACCATCGAGGCGCGAGCCGGGGGACCGGCCTCGCAGGCCGCACTCGAGCGCTGGAGAAAGAGACGGCTCTGATCCTTCTGAGCAACTCGGAGGTGGCGAGGGCCGCCCTGTGCGTGTCCGCAGTGCTGCTCTGGCTGGCACTCCCGGGGCGCGCGCCGCATCCGGCCGAGTGCACGGAGCCCGGGGAGCGCGCCTCGCGGGACGGTTGGACCCTGGGAGCCGCCTGCGCGCCAGAATCCGGCGAGCTTCCTCCCGTGCGGGGACCGGCCCGGCGTCTCTTCGGCCTTCCCCTCGATCCCAACCGAGCCAGTCCCGCCAGCCTGGAGACGCTCCCGGGGATCGGGCCGTCGCGGGCGGCGGCCATCGCCGCGGCGCGATCCAAGGCTCCCTTTTGCGCGCTCGCCGATCTCGATCGGGTTCCGGGGATCGGCCCCCGGACCCTCGAGAAGCTCTCTGGACTTCTCGAGGTCGATCCATTCTCATGTACCGGCCGTTAGGAAAAGCGGGTATAGTGCCGGCACTTCCGGCGGCTCCTGCCGGCGGCTGAGGGCTCTATCGAAGGAGGCCCTTCTCTAGGATTCTCTAGGAGGATGGCGATGAGGGGAAAGCGTTTCGCGTGTCTGATCCTAGTAGCGGCAGTCGCAGCGCTCGGTTGCGCGAACGGCCGCCCGGTCCCGCTGGCCTGTGCAATCATCGGGCAGGTAGGGTTGGGAGCGGCCGGTGTCGCCGCCAGTGACACCAATGCCCAGAGGATCGGCTACGGTGCCGCTGGCGTCGTCGTCGGATCCGTCGCCGGATGGTACCTCTGCAAGTGGGCCCAGAAGGAGGAGCCGCCCCCGAAGCCGAAGCCGCCCGCGCAGCCCCCGGCGGCCAAGCCCGCGCCCCCGCCCGCGCCCGTAGTGGTGCAGGAGCGGATCGTCCTGCGCGGCGTGAACTTCGACTTCGACAAGTCGGAGATCCGACCGGACGCTTCGGTGATCCTCGAGGAGGCCGTCTCGATCCTCTCCGGCAAGCCGAACGTTCGGGTGCGAATCGAGGGATACACGGATTCCACCGGGCCCGAGGACTACAACCAGGGCCTCTCGGAGCGGCGCGCGAATTCGGTACGCCAGTACCTGGTGGAGCACGGCATCGCGGAAGCGCAGCTCACCAGCGCTGGCTTCGGGGAGTCGAACCCGATCGCCACGAACGACACTCGCGAGGGGCGGGCCTTGAACCGACGGGTGGAACTCCAGGTCCTGGAGTAGAGCGACGGCCTCCTGGCTCGCGCGAGTTCGCTCGTTCCTCGAGCAGAGCCTCTGGAGCAACGAACCCCTGCACCCGGCGCCCCTGGCCTGGTTGCGGGGGTTCGTGCAGCTCTCCGTCATCATCGGCGAGGGCTTCGTTCGCGATCAGCTGCTGCTGCGTGCGAACGCGCTCACCTACCTGAGCCTCCTCGCTCTGGTTCCCCTGCTCGCCATCGCGGTCTCGATTTCGACCGCCCTCGGCATGAGCGCGGAGAACATGACGCGCCGGATCCTGGAGCAGGTCGCCGCCGGCAGTCCCGGGGCCGTGGACCGGATCCTCCCGCTGATCGAGAACCTGAACTTCGCGGCCCTCGGAGCTACGGGAGCGACGGTCTTCTTCTTCACCACCGTGCTCGCGCTCGGAAACGTCGAGAAGGCGTTCAACCAGATCTGGGGCGTGAAGCGCCAGCGGTCCTGGGAGCGCCGCATTCCCGACTACCTGGCCGTGCTGATCGTTTCACCGATACTGCTGGGCGTGGGGCTCTCGCTGGGCGGGACGTTCCACAGCCAGGCGCTGGTGCAGCGGCTGCTGGAGATACCGCTCTTCGCGACCCTCTGGGCCGCCGGGCTTCGCCAGGCGCCGGTGCTGCTCTCGATGTTCGGCTTCGCCTTCCTCTACTGGTTTCTGCCCAACACCCGGGTTCGCGTCGTCTCCGCGCTCCTGGGCGGCGTGGTGGCCGCGGTCCTCTTCAGCCTGGCGCAGTATGGCTACGTGCAATTCAACGTCGGTGTCATGCGCTACAACACCATCTTCGGTTCGATCGCGTTTCTCCCGCTCCTGATGGTGTGGATCTACTTCTGCTGGGCGATCATCCTGCTCGGCGCAGAGGTGGCCTACGCCCACCAGACACTGGCGCTCTACCGGCGCGAGGTTCGGGGGGCTCCGGCCGGCCCGGCGGCCCGAGAGAGCATCGGGCTCGCCATCGCCGTCGAGCTGGCGAGGGCGTTCCGCGACGGCCGCTCGCCCTGGAGTGTGGACGCACTTTCTGACTTCCTCGACATCCCGCTGCGAACCGTCCGCGACGTAACCGGCGAGCTCGAGGCGGTGGGCATTCTGGTGCCCTCGGCTGGCGAGCCGGTCGGGGGGTATCAGATTGGACGACCCCTGGAACGGATTCGCGTTGCGGACGTCCTGGTGGCGTTGCGCGGCTCTCGGACGGCGGAGATCGCCGATTCCGAGATGGCGCGCGTCGTCGCACGGGTGCTCGGAGAGGTGGACCGCGGTGCGGCGCAGGTCGCCGAGGCGCGCACTCTCCGCGACATGGTGGAGGAGCTGGATTAGAGGCTTTCCGGCTGCGCCTCTATCCGTTGACCCTCTGGATTCCGGGCACTAGCCTGCGTTTCTCACCAGGTCGCCTGCGAGGCCACCCGGAGCCCCCTTGATGCGCATCGATTCGAGTCGTGACGCCGGCCCCGGCAGGGGCGACAGCGTGGTCGTCGGGATGTCCGGTGGCGTCGACTCCTCCGTGGCCGCCGCTCTTCTCGTCGAGCAGGGCTACCAGGTCATCGGCATCACCATGAACCTGGCGGGAAGCGAGAGCCGCTGCCGGTCGCTGGAGAACGCTGACGATGCCCGTCGCGTTGCGGATCGCCTGGGCATCCACTTCCAGGTCGCCAACTACAAGGATCGATTCCGCGAAGAGGTGATCGAGCCCTTCGCCGACGCCTACCTCTCGGGCCGCACGCCGATCCCCTGCGCGGTCTGCAACGAGCGCTTCAAGTTCCGTCGCCTTCTGGAGGAGGGGCGCGCGCTGGGAGCGCTCACTGTGGCCACCGGCCACTACGCGCGCATCGACACCGATGCCAGCACCGGCGAGCGCCGCCTTCGCAGGGGCCGGGATTCCCACAAGGATCAATCCTACTTCCTGTTTCGCCTGGGACCCGAGCAGCTTCGTCATACGCTGTTCCCGCTCGGGGATCTGACCAAGTCCGAGGTGAGGGAGAAGGCGAGGTCACTGGGTCTCCCGACCGCGGAGAAGCCCGAGAGCCAGGAGGTCTGCTTCGCTCCCGACACCGATTACGCGCGGGCCGTGGAGGAGATCAGAGCGGGCGGGCTGCCGGGCGAGGGCGAGATCGTCGATCGCGAAGGCGCGGTGCTGGGCCGGCATGCGGGCGTGCATCGCTTCACGGTGGGCCAGCGACGGGGGCTGGGGGTAGGCGGGACACGCAGGCTCTACGTGACCGAGGTCGATGCGGGGCGGAATCGGGTCGTGGTCGGAGGGCTGGAGGAGCTCTTCTGCGCGGGCGCCGAGATCGACGGCGTGAGCTGGGTCTCGGGTCGACCCCCGCCATCCCCCGCCCGCGCTCTGGTACAGGTTCGCTACCGCCACGCGGGCGCGTACGCTCGTCTCGAGATCCAGGCGAACGGCGAGCTCCGCGCCCACTTCGACGAGCCGGTCCGCGCAGTCGCGCCGGGACAGGCGGCCGTCTTCTACAACGGCGACGCAGTCCTCGGTGGCGGGTGGATCGCAGGGCAGATCCCGTGAGCCACCCGCTCCGCCGGCCCGACCAGCGGCTGTTCGAGCACCTGGGATTCCTCTTCGAGGACCTCCGTCTGCTCGAGACCGCGCTCAGCCACCCGTCCGAGTCATACGAACGCGACGGAAGTCGAGGGAACGAGCGTCTCGAGTTCCTGGGCGACGCAGTGCTGGATCTGACCATCGCGGAACTCCTCTACCAGGCGCACCCGGAATGGTCGGAGGGCGATCTCACCCGGGCGCGCGCCACCCTCGTGAATTCGGCGGCGCTCGCCGCCAAGGCTCGCAGCCTGGACCTCGGCGACTACGTTCGCCTCGGCGGCTCGGAGCGGCGCGGCGGTGGCGCCGAGAAGGACTCCATCCTGGCCGGCCTCTTCGAGGCTGTGCTCGGAGCGATGTACCTGGATGGGGGTCTGGAGCCGGTGGAGGCGCTGGTGCGTCGGATCTTCCCCGAGGCCCACGACTCGGAAGGCGCACGGCCCGAGCGGGATCCCAAGACCCGCCTCAACGAGTGGGCTCTTGCCCGATTTGGGAGCGCTCCAAGCTATCGGCTCGTCGACGACACCGGCGTGGAGAATGCCGATGATCGCTTCACCGTCGAGCTCTTGCTCGACGGGAAGCCATCGGGCTCGGGGACGGGCCGCACCAAACGAGCTGCCGAGCAGACTGCGGCGGCCCGGGCCCTCGAGCGCGGGCGAGCCCTTGACGAGTGAGAGACCTCATCGCGCCGGAGTGGTCGCGATTCTGGGTCGCCCGAACGCCGGCAAGTCCACGCTGCTGAACCGGCTACTGGGCCAGAAGCTGGCCATCGTGACCCGCAAGCCCCAGACGACCCGCAGCCGGATCCTGGGCATCCTCACCCTGGAGGATGCGCAGCTCTTGCTCCTCGATACGCCGGGATTCCACGACAGCCCCAAGGCCCTGAACCGCTTCCTGAACGAGACCGTGGAGGAGGCTCTCGAGGACTGCGATGTGGCGGTCCTGCTGGTGGATGCGCTCGAGGGATGGGACGAGGGTCACCAGGCGCTCTGCGCGCGCCTGGCGAAGCGAGGCGCGCCGGTGGTGCTGGTGGCGACCAAGAACGATCGCCCCGGGAACGCGGCCCGAGCGTGGCCGCCTCCACCGGTAGAGGGGTCGGCGTTCGCGCTGCGGGTCTCGGCGACGACCGGGGAGGGCGTCGACGCCCTGATCCGCAAGCTGGTGGAGCTGGTGCCGGAGGCGCCCGCCTACTACCCCGCGGACGAGGTGACAGACCGGTCGCTCCGCTTCCTCGCGGCCGAGCTGGTGCGGGAAGCCGCCTTCGTCGAACTCTCCCAGGAGATCCCCTACTCCACCGCCGTGGAGATCGAGGACTTCGACGAGTCGGTCGCCGGTCTGGTGCGGATCCGCGCCAACCTGGTGGTCGAGCGCCGCTCCCAGAAGGGCATGGTGATCGGGCAGGGCGGCGCCATGATCAAGCGGATCGGGATCCGCGCACGCCGGAGCATCGAGGGTCTGCTGGAGAGCAAGGTCCATCTGGAGCTCTGGGTGAGGGTCGAACCGCGCTGGTGGCAACGCCCCAACCGGCGGAGATCTCTCGGTTACTTCTGACCGCATGGCGGTGGTCGTTCGGCCCGCGCAGGCGGCGGGAGCAGTGTCGGGTTAGTCTCTCCGCCTTCCCATTGGGATTCGGACGGCTTCAAACCTGCACATGATCGGAGACCCGCATGAGCGAGATAGACGTTGTCATCGCCAGCGCCGCGCGCACACCCATCGGCAGCTTTCAGGGCGCTCTCTCCTCCCTCTCTGCATCGGATCTCGGCGCAGTGGCGATTCGGGAAGCCGTGAAGCGCGCCGGAGCCCAGCCCGAGCAGATCGAGCGCGCCATCATCGGGAACGTGCTCTCGGCCGGTATGGGTCAGGCCCCCGCCCGCCAGGCCGTGATCAAGGCCGATCTTCCCGTCTCGACCTGTGCGGTGACCGTGAACAAGGTGTGCGGCTCCGGTCTTCAGGCGGTGATGTACGCCCGGCGCGAGATCCTGATCGGCGACGCCGAGGTGCTGGTGGCCGGCGGGATGGAGTCGATGACCAACGCGCCGTACGCCCTTCCGGGCGCCCGCGGTGGCTACAGAATGGGCAACGGCCAGCTGATCGACACGATGATTCACGACGGTCTGTGGGATCCGTACAGCGACAAGCACATGGGCAACTGCGGTGACATGGTGGCCGAGAAATACGGCTTCACCCGGGAGGACCAGGACCGCTTCGCAACGACCAGCTATGAGCGCGCGCTGGCGGCCCAGAAGGAGGGCCGCTTCAAGGAGGAGATCGTGCCGGTCTCCGTACCCCAACGCCGCGGGGAACCCCTCCTGGTGGACGAGGACGAGGAGCCGAAGCGCGTGAAGCTCGACAAGATGGCCGGACTGCGGCCGGCCTTCTCCAAGGGTGGAACGGTGACGGCGGCCAACGCCTCGACCATCAACGACGGCGCGGCCGCGCTGGTGGTGTGCTCCGGCGCAGCAGCCGAGCGCAACGGCTACACCGTGCTCGCCCGCATCCTGAGCGACGCCTGCGCCGCCGTGGAGCCGGAGTGGTTCACCATTGCGCCGGTCCACGCCCTCGCGAGCCTCTACGAGAAGACGGGCACGAAGCCCGGCGACTGGGACCTCTACGAGATCAACGAGGCCTTCTCCGGTGTGACGATGGCTGCGATGAAGGAGCACGGTCTGGATCCGGAGACCGTGAACGTCAACGGCGGTGCGGTCTCCCTCGGCCACCCGATCGGGTGCTCGGGAGCACGCGTGCTGGTGACGCTGCTCTACGCCCTGCGCGACCGAGGCAAGAAGAACGGAATCGCGACGCTGTGCATCGGTGGCGGCGAGGCGGCCGCTCTCGCAGTGGAGCTGGTCTAGCGTTGGAGGACGGCCGTCGCGAGGTGACCATCCACGAGGTCGGCCCCCGCGACGGCCTCCAGAACGAGCCCGAGGTGGTCCCCAGCGACGCCAAGGTCGAGCTGGTGACGCGGCTGGCCGATGCGGGCCTGCGGCGCATCGAGGTCACCTCCTTCGTATCTCCCCACTGGATTCCACAGCTCGCGGACGGCGACGAAGTCGCGCGCCGGGCTCCGCGCCGCCAGGGCCTGCGCTACAGCGCCCTGGTTCCCAACATGAGGGGCTACCAGCGCTTGCTCGCCAGTGGGCTGCCCACCGCTGCCTTCTTCGTCTCCGCCAGCGAGACCCACAACCGCAAGAACGTCAACCGCTCGATCCGGGAGCACCTGGACGGCTTTCGACCGGTCGCCGAGCGGGCCAGGAGCGACGGCATCTCGCTTCGCGCCTACCTGAGCACGGTCTGCGGCTGCCCCTACGAAGGGGCGGTCGCCGCCCCTCGCGTGGTGGCGCTGGTGCGGGATCTGCTCGACCTCGGGGCGGACGAGATTTCACTGGGCGACACCATTGGCGTTGGCACGCCGGACCAGGTGCAGTCGCTCGTGAAGGCGGTCGGGGAGGTCGCTCCCCTGGAGAAGATCGCCCTCCACCTGCACGACACCTATGGCCGGGCTCTCGTCAACGCCCGAGCGGGATACGAGAGCGGGATCCGGATCTTCGATTCCTCTCTGGGTGGACTCGGGGGCTGTCCCTACGCCCCCGGTGCCTCGGGGAACGCTGCGACTGAGGACCTGGTGGATCTACTGGAGGCCTCGGGTGTGGCGACGGGAATCGATCTGAACGCGCTGGTGGAGACCGCCGCCTGGGTCGAGCGGGATCTCCTCGGGCGTTCGCTTCCGGGCCGGGTGTTTCGCGCGCGGCTCGGGGCGGGCAGGTCGGGGGGCGCGCCCAGATCCCGCGAAGAGTGAGCCCGCCTCATCTGGAGCACTTCAGTTCACCACGGTGGAAACCGATCTGATTCTCTGCTAGATTGCCAGCTAACGTTAACTGGCAGACAGGTGGGCAGTTGTACTCGATCGGCGAGATTTCCGAAATATCGGGCCTCTCCGCCCGTACCGTGCGCTACTACGAAGAGCTCGAGCTGCTGCCGGGAGTGCGGCGTCGCGCTGGGGGCCGCCGGGTCTACGGCGATGACCAGCTGGAGCGGCTTCGCTTCATTCAGCGGCTCAAGACCCTCGGCTTGAGTCTCGCGGAGATCCGCGAGCTCAACGCGGTCTACGCCATCGGTGGCTCCACCCACGCCATGCTGCTGCGCCTCGACGAGCTCCTTGCCCGGCGTCTTCAGGAGCTCGACGAGCGGATCCGGGAGCTCTCGGATCTGCGCGACGAGATCGGCAGCTATCGCGACCACATCGCCAACCGGATCGAGGAACGCCAGTGAGCACGGCCGCCATCTCGCCCGCCCCGCAACGACCGCAGCGCGTCCGCATGGTCACCGCCGCGTCACTGTTCGACGGACACGATGCCGCCATCAACATCATGCGGCGCATCCTCCAGGCCCAGGGCGCCGAGGTGATTCACCTGGGTCACGATCGCTCCGTCGACGAGATCGTCACGGCAGCGATCCAGGAGGATGCCCACGGAGTCGCGGTCTCCTCCTACCAGGGAGGACACCTCGAGTTCTTCCGCTACCTGGTGGATCGCCTTCGCGAGCTGGGCGGCGACCGGATCCGGGTCTTCGGCGGCGGCGGTGGGACCATCATCCCCGAGGAGATCGAGGCGCTCCAGGCCTATGGCGTGGACCGCATCTTCAGCCCCGAGGATGGCCGGCGGCTCGGGCTGGAGGGGATGATCCGCGCGATCATGGAAGAGTGCTCGCGGCGCGCCCCGCCGCCGCTCGGCGACGAGGTCGAGCGCCTGACGCCCGAAGATCCTCTGGTGGTCGCCCGCCTGATCAGCTGGCTGGAGATCGCAAGGGAAGAGGCCGAGTCCGATGCCACCGAGCTCCGTACGCGCCTGCAGGCCAGCCGCGCGGGCGATCCGGCGCCGGTGCTGGGCTTCACGGGGACGGGCGGCTCCGGCAAGTCGAGCGTCATGGACGAGATCGTTCGGCGCTTCCGCCTGGATCATCCCGATCGCTCGGTGGGGCTCCTGCTGGTCGATCCCTCCCGGCGCCGCTCGGGAGGCGCCCTGCTGGCAGACCGGATCCGCATGAACGCGATCCACGGACCGCGCATCTACGTGCGCTCTCTCGCCACCCGCCAAGCCCACCTGGCCCTCTCTCAAGCGGTCCGGGACGCCGTGGCGGTGCTCCAGGCTGCTCGCTTCGACCTGATCCTGGTCGAGACCGCCGGGATCGGACAGAGCGACTCGGAGATCGTGGATCTCGCCGATGCATCGATCTACGTGATGACGCCCGAGTACGGCGCCCCTTCCCAGCTCGAGAAGATCGACATGCTGGATCTGGCCGACGTGGTGGTCCTGAACAAGTGTGATCGTCGGGGATCCGCCGACGCGCTTCGGGACGTGCGAAAGCAGTGGCGGCGGAACCACGTGGAATTCGATCGTCCCGTTGACGAGGTCCCGGTCTTCCCGACTGTCGCCAGTCAGTGGAACGACCCCGGGATGGACCGTCTCTACGCGGCGCTCCGGAGTGCGATGAGGGCGCGCTCGACGGGAGACGCTGCCCGGCCGACCGCCATCCAGATGAGCGAGGCGGTGTCCCTGCTTCCGGAGGGGCGCGAGCGCTACCTGGCGGAGATCGCCGCGACGGTGCGGACCTATCGGGAGCAGACCCTGCGCGAGGCGGAAGCGGCGCGCGACGCCCAGGCCCTCGAGAGGGTGCTGCGCGACGGCGCCGAGGCGGCGCCCGAGCTGCGCCGCCGCCGCGAGCAGGCGCTCGAAGCCCTCGGCGGTGAGATCAGGGAGGAGCTCGGGCGCTGGGGTGAGACCCGCGAGCGCTACGCCGCCGAGCGCCAGGAGTACCAGGTGCGCGGCCGCGGCATCTCGGTGGAGAATCATACCGCGACGCTCTCCGGCACCCCCCTGCCCAAGGTCGCACTGCCGCGCAGCGAGGACTGGGGCGACCTGGTCCGCTACTTCCGCCTGGAGAACCGGCCCGGCTGGTTTCCGTTTACGGCCGGGGTCTTTCCCTTCAAGCGGGAAAGTGAGGATCCCACCCGCATGTTCGCTGGCGAAGGCGGGCCGGAGCGGACCAACCGCCGCTTCCATCTGCTGGCTTCGGGGCAGCCGGCGACCCGGCTCTCGACGGCATTCGACAGTGTGACCCTCTACGGCCGCGATCCCGACGAACGGCCCGACGTCTACGGCAAGATCGGGACCTCGGGCGTCTCCGTCTGCTCCCTCGACGACGCGAAGAAGCTCTACTCGGGATTCGATCTCTGTGCTCCCGACACCTCGGTCTCCATGACCATCAACGGACCGGCCCCGATGGTGCTGGCGTTCTTCCTGAACGCCGCCATCGATCAGGCCGTGGAGAAGCACCTGCGCCAGAACGGCGGCATCGAGGCGGTGCGCGCGCGGTTTGCGAGCCGGGACCTTCCCGAGTACCAGGGCGAGCTTCCCGCGGGCCATGATGGTTTGGGACTCGGCCTGCTCGGTATCTCCGGCGAAGAGGCCGCCCCGCCGGAGGTCTACCAGCGCATCAGGGCGGAGGTGTTGCGCACGGTTCGGGGAACCGTCCAGGCCGACATCCTGAAGGAGGATCAGGCACAGAACACCTGCATCTTCTCCACCGACTTCGCACTCAAGATGATGGGTGACATCCAGAGTGTCTTTACTGTCCACCAGATGAAGAATTTCTACTCGGTGTCGATCTCCGGCTATCACATCGCCGAGGCCGGCGCGAACCCCATCACCCAGCTCGCCTTCACCCTGGCCAACGGCTTCACCTACTGCGAGTATTACCTCGCCCGCGGCATGTCCATCGACGACTTTGCGCCGAACCTCTCCTTCTTCTTCAGCAATGGCCTCGACGCCGAGTACAGCGTGATCGGAAGAGTCGCCCGGCGCATCTGGGCCATCGCCATGCGCGAGCGCTACGGCGCCTCCGAGCGCAGCCAGAAGCTCAAGTACCACATCCAGACCTCGGGCCGCTCCCTTCACGCCCAGGAGATGGCCTTCAACGACATCCGAACCACGCTGCAGGCCCTCTCCGCCACCCAGGACCACTGCAACAGCCTGCACACCAACGCCTACGACGAGGCGGTGACGACACCCACCGAGGAATCCGTGCGCCGGGCCCTGGCGATCCAGCTGATCATCAGCCGCGAGCTCGGGGTGAGCCGCAACGAGAATCCGCTGCAGGGCTCGTACCTGGTCGAGGAGCTCACCGATCGCGTCGAAGAGGCGGTGCTCTGCGAATTCGAGCGGCTCTCCCGACGCGGCGGGGTGCTCGGCGCCATGGAGACCCACTACCAGCGCTCCAAGATCCAGGACGAGAGCCTCCACTATGAAACCCTCAAGCATTCGGGGGAGCTCCCCGTGGTGGGTGTGAACACCTTCGAGAACCCGGATCCGCAGGCATCCGCCACACCGGCCGCGCTGATGCGCGCCAGCGACGAAGAGAAGCGCCAGCAGATCGCGGCCCTGCGCGGGTTTCAGGCGCGAAATGCCGCGCGCTGCGATGGCGCGCTCCGGCGCCTCCAGCGCGTCGCCCGCAGCGGTGAGAACGTGTTCGAAGAGCTGATGGATACGGTGAAATACGCCAGCCTCGGCCAGATCAGTGCGGCGCTCTTCGAGGTGGGCGGCCGTTACCGCAGGTCGATGTAACGGCTATTCTCGGCGCTTCACAGGAGACCGACGATGGCAGATATCGAGCGGTGGCGTGAGCTCGCCAAGAAGGAGCTCCGAGGCGGAGATCCCGAGTCGCTGGTCTGGGAGACTCCCGAGGGCATCGGTCTGAAGCCGCTCTACACGGCGGAGGATCTCGAGGAGCTCGAATTCGCCGACACCACGCCAGGCCTGTTTCCGTTCCTACGCGGACCGCGTGCGACCATGTACGCCCACCGCCCCTGGACCCTCCGCCAGTACGCCGGCTTCTCGACGGCCGAGGAATCCAACGCCTTCTACAGGGCCAACCTGGCCGGCGGGCAGCAGGGCCTCTCCGTGGCCTTCGATCTGGGGACCCACCGCGGCTACGACTCGGACCATCCCCGGGTCGTCGGAGACGTCGGCAAGGCCGGCGTGGCCATCGACTCCGTCGAGGACATGAAGATTCTCTTCGACGGCATTCCGCTGGATCGGGTGACCGTCTCCATGACCATGAACGGCGCTGTGCTGCCGGTGATGGCGTGCTTCATCGTCGCGGGGGAGGAGCAGGGTGTCCCTCGGGAGAAGCTGGCCGGCACCATCCAGAACGACATCCTCAAGGAGTTCATGGTCCGCAATACTTATATCTACCCGCCCGAGCCGAGCATGCGGATCGTCGCCGACATCATCGAGTACACGGCGAAGCAGATGCCGAGATTCAACTCGATCTCGATCAGCGGCTACCACATGCAGGAGGCCGGCGCGAACTCGGTGATCGAGCTGGCCTTCACGCTGGCCGATGGAATCGAGTACGTGAAGGCGGCGCTCTCCAAGGGTCTCGACGTGGACCGGTTCGCCGGCCGGCTCTCCTTCTTCTGGTCGATCGGCATGAACTTCTATATGGAGATCGCCAAGATGCGCGCCGGGCGCCTGCTGTGGGCGGAGCTGATGCAGCAGTTCGGGCCCAAGGACCCGCGCTCCATGATGCTGCGGACGCACTGCCAGACCTCCGGGGCCAGCCTCACCGAGCAGGATCCGATCAACAACGTGATCCGCACCACCGTCGAGGCGATGGCTGCGGTCTTCGGAGGCACCCAGTCCCTGCACACCAACGCCTACGACGAGGCGGTGAGCCTGCCGACCGACGCCGCGGCGAGGGTCGCCCGCAACACCCAGCTGATCCTCCAGGAGGAGAGCGGGATCACCAAGGTCGTGGATCCCTGGGGCGGGTCGTACTTCATGGAATCGCTGACCCAGAGCGTTGCCGCCGAGGCGCGCAAGCTGCTGAAGGAGATCGAGGAACTCGGAGGCATGACCAAGGCGATTCTCCAGGGCATGCCCAAGCTCCGGATCGAGGAGTGCGCCACCCGTCGCCAGGCGCGGATCGAGCGGGGCGACGACGTGATCGTCGGCGTGAACAAGTACCAGCTCGCAGAGCACGGGGAGATCGAGGTCCGGGAGATCGACAACGCGGCGGTGCGAAACGCTCAGGTGGCGCGACTCGAGCACATCCGCGCATCCCGGGACCAGGGGGCCGTGGACTCCGCCCTGAAGGCTCTCGAGGCCGTTGCGCGCCAGGGGGAGGGGAACCTGCTGGAGGCGGCGGTGGCCGCGGCCCGAGCGCGCGCCACCGTTGGTGAGATCTCCGAGGCACTGGAGAAGGTCTTTACCCGGCATCGCGCGGAGATCCGCTCCGTCTCCGGGGTCTACGCCGGTGTGTACCACGGTGACGAGGAGTTCGATGCGATCCGGGAGCGCGTCGAATCCTTCGCCGAGGCAGAAGGTCGCCGCCCGCGAATCCTGGTGGCGAAGCTCGGTCAGGACGGCCACGATCGGGGCATGAAGGTGATCGCCACCGCCTTCGCCGACTTCGGCTTCGATGTGGACATCGGGCCGCTCTTCCAGGTGCCGGGCGAGGTTGCGCGCCAGGCCATCGAGAACGACGTGCACGTGATCGGCGTCTCGAGCCAGGCCGGCGGCCACAAGACCCTGGTTTCCGATCTGATCCGCGAGCTTCGAGAGCGGAACGCTCGGGACATCACCGTCGTGGTCGGAGGCGTGATCCCGCCCCAGGACTACCCCTATCTGCGCGAGCAGGGGGTCGCCGCGGTATTCGGACCGGGCACTCCGATTCCGAAGGCAGCCGGAGAAGTGCTCGACGCGATTCGCGCCAAGACAGCCGGACCGTGACCCGCTCGCGCGGCAAGCCGGGAGCGAGCGCGAGCGGATCCTCGCGAGTGGCTTCCGCCGAGATCGAGGAGCACTGCCGCCAGGTGCGCGCAGGTGACCGGCGCGCGGTCGCCAAGGCCATCACGCTGCTGGAGAGCACCCGGAGCGACCGCGCCAGCCTCGGCCAGCAGATCCTCGAGTCCGTCGTCTCCGAGACGGGAAACGCCATCCGGGTGGGCATCACGGGACCGCCCGGAGTCGGGAAGAGCACCTTCATCGAAGCGCTTGGCCTCCGGCTCATCGAGCAGGGCCATCGGGTGGCGGTCCTGGCCGTCGATCCCAGCAGCCCGGTGACGGGAGGAAGCATTCTCGGTGACAAGACCCGGATGGAGCGATTGAGCCAGGAGGAGGCTGCCTTCATCCGTCCTTCCCCCTCGGGGGGTGCTCTGGGGGGAGTCGCCCATCGAACCCGGGAGACCATGCTGCTCTGTGAGGCGGCGGGCTACGACGTGGTCCTGGTCGAGACGGTGGGGATCGGTCAGTCGGAGATCTCGGTCCGCTCCATGGTGGATCTGTTCGCCCTGCTGCTTCAGCCAGGTGCTGGGGATCAGCTTCAGGGCATCAAGAAGGGCGTGCTCGAGCTCGCCGACGCCCTGGTGGTCAACAAGGGCGACGGGGAGCAGAAGGCGATTGCCGAGCGGACGCGGCAGGACCATGTCCAGGCCCTCCAGCTGCTTCGCCCCACCTCGGCGACCTGGCGCCCTCCGGTGCTGGTCGTGAGCTCCTTGACGGGGGAGGGCATCCCCGGCTTCTGGGAGGCCGTTCTGGCTCACCGGGAGGCCCTGCGGGCGAGCGGCGAGTTCCAGGCGAGGCGCCGCTCCCAGGCCCGGGAGTGGATGTGGGCCCTGGTGGGGGAGGGGCTCCAGCAGGCCTTCCGGCGGCATCCGGAGGTCGCAGGCCGCGTGGCCGAGCTCGAGGCCGATGTCGAGGCGCAGAGGATGACGCCCGCGGCCGCCGCCCGGACCCTCCTCGAGGCCTTCCAGGGCCCCTGAAGGCGGCGCCCCCTCGTGGATCCCGAGGCGACCCTGTGGTGGCCTCCACACCCCTCTGAAAAGCCGCAAGTTCAGAGGGGATGTTGCCGATGAAACGTGCGGAGCCCCGGCTGTGGGTGGGCCGGCTCGGAGAGCCTTCGCAATGGTTCAGATCAACATGGCCGCGCGCGAGATCACGCTGAAGCTCGTGTACTACGGGCCGGCGCTCTCGGGCAAGACGACCAATCTCCAGAAGCTTCACGAAATGCTCGACAGGTCCGCCCGCGGCAAGATGGTCACCCTCGATACCACCGATGACCGCACGCTCTACTTCGACTTCCTTCCCGTCACCTTCGGAACCCAGAGCGGCATGGCTGTAAAGCTCAAGCTGTTCACCGTCCCCGGTCAGGTGATGCACAAGTCGACCCGCAAGGTGGTCCTCGCGGGCGCCGACGCAGTGGCTTTCATCTGCGACTCCCAGCGGGCGTCGGCCAGCGCCAACGCCTACTCCTGGCGGGACATGGAGGCGAATCTCAAGTCGAATGGGATCGACTTCGAGGCCATTCCCAAGGTGGTGCAGTTCAACAAGCGCGACCTGCCCGACATCAAGCCCCTGGAAGAGATCCGCGCCGCCTGGGGCGACATCCCGACCTTTCCGAGTGTTGCGACCCGAGGAGAAGGCGTGGTCGAGACCTTCCGGGAGCTCCTGCGCCTCACCTACAGGCGGCTCGATGCCAAGCACCAATTCGCCGAGAAATTCGGCGTTTCCGAGGAGGACTTCATGAAGGGAGTCCTACAGAACCTCGCTGCGTCCTCTCCGTAAGCCCCCGCTCCACCTCCAGTAACGGTTGTTTGACACGCGAGTCAGCCGCTGATACGGTGAGCGCGGCTCCCCGCGATGCTCCCGAACGGCGCCCGCTGCTTCAGATCCGACGGAACTGCATTCGCGGTCCGTACGGGAGGAGATCGGCAATGACGGATTCTCTTTCCAGACAGGTGCGTCCCCCCACGCGGCTTCCCTACGACGCCAGCGACGTGCTGGTGTCCGTGGATGCGGCCCTCGAGGAGATCCGCGCCGGTAAGCTGGTGATCCTCGTGGACGACGAGGATCGGGAGAACGAGGGCGACCTGTGCATGGCTGCCGAGAAGTGCACGAGCGAGGCCATCAACTTCATGGCCAGGTATGGCCGAGGGCTGATCTGCCTGCCGATGACCGAGGAGCGCCTGAGACAGCTCCGGCTCTCGATGATGGTGCCGGACGCCGAGAACAGCTCGAGCTTCGGCACCGCCTTCACGGTGTCGATCGAGGCCCGCGAGGGCGTCACCACCGGGATCTCCGCGGCGGATCGCGCCACCACCGTCGCGGTCGCCATCTCTGACGACGCCCGACCCCAGGACATCGTGCGGCCCGGACATGTCTTCCCGCTTCGAGCTCGGGACGGCGGGGTGCTCCGCCGCGCGGGTCAGACCGAGGGATCCGTGGACCTGGCGCGGCTGGCCGGCCTGAAGCCCGCCGCCGTGATCTGCGAGATCATGAACGACGATGGCACCATGGCGCGGATGCCGGACCTCGTCGCCTTCGCGCGCAGGCACGGCCTCAAGATCGTGACCGTCGCAGACCTGATTCAGTACCGGCTTCGTCACGAGACACTGGTGCGCCGGTCCGGGGAGGCGACGCTGCCCACCCGGGATGGCGGCGAGTTCCGGGCGATCGTCTACGAAAACGACATCGATCATGTCGATCACATCGCCCTGGTGAAGGGTGAGATCCGCGAAGACGACGAGATCCTGGTCCGCGTTCACAGCGAGTGCCTCACCGGGGACGCCTTCGGCTCCCTGCGCTGTGACTGTGGAGAGCAGCTCGCCGCCGCCATGAAGCTGATCGAGGAAGAGGGTCGCGGCGTGATCCTCTACATGCGCCAGGAGGGTCGCGGGATCGGGCTCAAGAACAAGATCAAGGCCTATGCGCTTCAGGACGGCGAGGGTCTCGACACGGTCCAGGCCAACGAGAGGCTCGGCTTTGCCGCAGACCTTCGCGACTACGGCGTCGGCGCGCAGATCCTCGTCGACCTCGGTGTCCGGAGGATGCGCATCATCACCAACAACCCCGGCAAGCGCGCGGGTATCGAGGGATACGGTCTCACCATCGTCGAGCGGGTGCCTCTCGAGATCACGCCCAACGAGAAGAACTTCGAGTACCTCCGGACCAAGAAAGAGAAGCTCGGGCACGTTCTCCACCTGATGAGCTAGGGGACCCAGCGGATGTTCGAATCGGTAGAAGACGTCGAGCTGCGTCTGCGCGAGCAGGGATACATCTGCGGCAAGAACATCGCGACGGTGGTCTACCTCGCGACCCAGCTCGGGAAGCCGGTGCTCGTCGAAGGACCCGCCGGGGTGGGCAAGACGGAGCTGGCGAAGGTGGTCGCCGCGGCCACCGGGCGGAACCTGATTCGCCTCCAGTGCTACGAGGGGCTCGACGAGGCCAAGGCGCTCTACGAATGGGAGTACTCGAAGCAGCTGCTCTACACGCAGATTCTCAAGGAGAAGTTCGCCGAGACCATGGCGGGTGCCACCACTCTGCGCGATGCGGCCGCGCGGGTGGCTCAGGAGGACAGCGTCTTCTTCTCGGATCGCTTCATCGTGGCGCGTCCCCTTCTCCGGGCGATTCAGGCGGAGGAGCTGACCCTGCTGCTGATCGACGAGGTGGACAAGTCGGACCCGGAGTTCGAGGCCTTCCTGCTGGAAGTCCTCTCGGATTTCCAGGTGACGGTGCCGGAGGTCGGCACCCTGGCGGCGAGGAATATCCCCTTCGTCTTCCTCACCTCGAACGACGCCCGGGAGATGAGCGACGCCCTGAAGAGGCGCTGCCTGCACCTCTACATCGACTTCCCGGATGAGAAGGCCGAAGTCGAGATACTCGATTCCAAGGTTCCGGGCATCGATCAGCGGCTGGCGCAGGAGCTGGTCGGTGTGATGCAGCGCCTTCGCAAGCTCGATCTGAAGAAGACCCCGTCCATCGCCGAGACCCTCGACTGGGCTCGCGCCCTGCTGGTGCTGAACGCCTCGGAGCTCGACGAGGCACTGGTCGGCGAGACCCTGAACGTGATTCTCAAGTACGAAGGTGACATCCGGAAGGCAGAGGGTGAGCTCGGGCGTCTGATCACGCGGAAGACCGAGGAGAAGGCGGAGACCGCGAAGACGCCCCCTCCGCCGCCCGCCAAGAAGAGCGTCCTCCACTAGGCATCCGTGCAGAAGAAGATCATCGAGTTCACGAACCTGCTTCGGAAGAGCGGAGTGCGGGTGTCGATGGCCGAGTCCATCGACGCCTTTCAGGCCCTCGACGAGCTTCCCCTGGGGGATCGGGAGCTCTTCCAGGGCGCGCTGCGGGCGACCATGGTGAAGCGGTCGGAGGACATTCCGACCTTCGACCAGCTCTTCGAGCTGTACTGGTCCGCCTTCTACGACAACCTGCGCGATGCCTTCGACCAGGCCGGTGAGTCCATGAGCGGCGAAGGCTTCGACCTGGAGACGCTGCTCGGGCAGATTCTGGAGGGCATCGGGAGCCTGGAAGGCGACCTGGATCTCTCAGAGCTCGCCAAGGCGCTGCTCACCCAGGATCTCTCCCAGCTCGAGCAGATGATCCGCGATGCCGCGGGCCAGGCCGGGGTCCAGCGCATCGAGAACATGCTCCAGCTCGGGTTCTTCACCAGGAGGACCATGGAGCAGCTGAACAGCGAGGGAGCGGGGCGGGAGCTCCGTGATCTCGCTCAGCAGCTCCGCGAATCCGGGATGCCCGATGCCCAGGTCGATGCGCTCCTCGAGCTGATCGAGAAGTTCCTGGAGGCCCTCCGAAAGGGCGTCCGCAGCTATACCGAGCGCGAGCTCCAGCAGCAGAACTTCGACTACATGGAGAAGTTCCGGAGGGAGAGCCTCCTCGAGAAGAGCTTCTACAATCTGACCGAGGACGAGATCAAGCGCATGCGCGAGGTCGTGAACCGGCTCGCGCAGCGGATCAAGAACGTGCTGTCGATTCGGAAGCGCCGCCAGAAGCGGGGCAAGCTGGACCTGCACACCATGCTGCGGCGCAACATGGCCCACGGCGGCGTTCCCTTCGAGATGGTGTTCAAGGAGCGCCGCAAGGATCGTCCGAAGCTGGTGATCCTGTGTGACGTTTCCTCATCCGTGGCGAATGTCTCGCGTTTCATGCTGCAGTTCGTCTACAGCCTCCAGGAGTGCTTCACCAAGATCCGCTCTTTCGTCTTCGTCGCCGAGCTCGGAGAGGTGACCCAGGTCTTCAGGGACGAAGACATCAACGCCGCCATCGAGAAGGCCCTCGACGGGGGGGACGTGATCAACGTCTATACCCGCTCGAACTTCGGGCAGGCCTTTCATTACTTCTGGCGGAACTACCTGTCCGCTGTCGACCACCGGACGACTTTCCTGATTCTCGGAGACGCTCGGAACAACTACAACGATCCCCGCGCCTGGTGTCTGCGCGAGATCCGCACCAAGGCGAAGAACGTGGTCTGGCTGAACCCGGAGAGCCCGAGCGCCTGGGGATTCGGCGACAGTGTGATGGACAAGTACCTGCCGCAGATCGACGCGGCCGAGGAGTGCCGCAACCTGAAGCAGCTCTCTCGTATCATCGACAAGCTCGTGCTCTAAAGAAAGACGCCCCGCCGGGTTTCGACCTGGCGGGGCGTCCTAAAGGGCGGAGGGCGGTGGACAGATGATGGGGGGTGAGAGGTTGGACATTTCGGTGAGAAATGCCATATCCACCGCCGCTCCACAAACTACTGTAACAGGCATTATGCTCCGTGGCTCCATCGATTGTCAAACAGGATTTGCAGAAATTCAAACAGGATTTGTGGAAATCCAATCTATATTAAGAAAACGCTTTAATATCAATCAGTTAAACTCATTCTCTAATGTGGAATATCCATTGATCCAGAAGTCGCGGTGGAGTTTGACGTTCAACCGCTGTCTCAAGTAATTTCCGGCCTTCCAGACACGCGGGTCTCGGCGGCGAAAGGAGTCGATCTTGGCGAGTGTGCGGCGCTTCTTCATCCGCACCTACGGCTGCCAGATGAACACTCACGACACCGAGAAGGTCGCCAACCTGCTCTACCATCATGGCTACGTCGAGGTCGGGTATCCGGAGCAGGCGGAGCTGCTTCTGATCAACACCTGCTCGATCCGCGAGAAGGCCGAGCATCGGCTCTACAGCGACCTGGGGATGCTCCGTCAGTGGAAGGCAGCGGTGCCGGGCCGGGTGCTGGGCGTGGGGGGCTGCGTCGCCCAGCAGGAGGGGGACGCGATCCTGCGCCGCTTCGGCCATCTGGACTTCGTCTTCGGGACCCACAACCTGCGCCGGGTGCCGGCCATGATCGAGGCGGCCCGCTCCGGAGCACGCCAGTCTCGCACCGAGACACTCCGCTCCCTGGAACGCTTTGATCTCCCCGAACGACATCCGGCGTACGCCGGCCAGACCCCCGGAAGGGCCCTGCTCACCGTCATGGAAGGCTGCGACATGTTCTGCAGCTTCTGCATCGTTCCCATCACCCGGGGACGAGAGATCAGCCGGCCAGCCGAGGACATCGTCCGGGAGTCGGAGTCCCTGGCCGCCGAGGGCGTCCGTGAGCTCACGCTGCTGGGGCAGGCGGTCAACGCCTACGGCCGCCATGATCTTCGCCGCGGGCGGGCTCTAGCGACCGGCACCATGCCCTTTGGACAGCTCCTGAAGCGCCTCGCGAGGATTCCTGGAATCGAACGCCTCCGCTACACCAGCCCCCATCCGACCTTCTTCGACGAGGAGCTGATCCGAGCCCACGGAGAGCTCGCCGAACTCTGTCCCCACGTCCATCTGCCGCTCCAGAGCGGCTCGGACCGGATCCTGGGAGCGATGCGTCGCCGCTACACGGCGGCCGAGTACCGGGGCATCGTCCGGCGCCTCCAGTGGAGCCGGCCCGACATCGCCATCACCACGGACTTGATCGTGGGCTTCCCGGGAGAGACCGATTCGGATTTCGAGGCGACCCTGCAGCTGGTCAGGGAGGTCGGCTTCGTGGACGCCTACTCCTTCAAGTACTCCCCGCGGCCGGGAACCGCGGCTGCCGAGCTCCATCCGGCCCTCTCCCCTGAGGTAGCCCAGGAGCGGCTCGAGGTTCTCCAGGAACTCCAGCGCGGTCTCACCCTGGCGGCCCACCGGGCGCGTGTGGGGGAGGAGACGGAGGTCCTGGTCGAAGGTGAGAGCCGCCGCCGGGGTGGCCAGCTCCAGGGTCGCGATCCCTATCACCGGGTCGTCAATCTCCCTGGAAACCTGGCAGAATGCCGGATCGAGGTGGGGGATCTGGTGGTGGCCCGGATCGTGGAGGCCACCCCCCATTCCCTGATCGGGACGGCCCAATCAGCAAGATCGGTGAAGGAAGGAGGGCGGCTCGCCGATGAGAAGCAGCGAGAGACCACCCTCACGTGAAACCGGGGCGTGCGGGACACCCCCCATCCCGCCCTCCAAGCTGTGAGACGTCAAGCGACCTGAGGGAGACCGATGGCGAAGGCCCGCATTCTCGCGGTGGACGACCAGCTCTACTTCAGGGTCTTCCTGGAGGATCTCCTCCAGCAGGAGGGCTACCAGGTCTCCACGGCATCGGGGGGAGAGGAGGCCCTCCACCTCCTCGAGCGCGAGAGCTTCGACGTGATCCTGACCGATCTGGTGATGCCCGGCATGGATGGCAGTGAGCTGGTCCAGCGGGTCAAGGAGGGGACCGCAGATCAGGAAATCATCGTGGTGACCAGCGTCGGCGACGTGAAGACCGCCGTCGATGCGATGAAGCTCGGGGCCACCGACTACCTGCTCAAGCCCATCGATCGCAGCGCGCTGCTCCGGGCGCTGGAGGAGATCCTTCGGCGCCGTCGCATTCGCGAGGAGCACGCGCGGCTGGTGGCGGAGAACCTCGAGTTCATGGGAGTCTTCTCGTTGTACGAGCGGGCTCTGGGTCTCCATGCGACCCTCTCTCTGGAGCCCCTGGCGGATCGCATCGTCGAAGGGCTCTGCCTCGAAACACACGCCCAGGGTGGACTCCTCTGGATCGCCCGCCGAGATGACGGGAGCCGGCTCCACCTGGTGGGAGTCAGGGGTCTGGTACACGTCGAGGATGAGCCCGAGGAGCTCCGCGCGGCGAGCCTGCCCAAGGAGCTGGAAGCCCTGGCCGAGAGCGATTGCACCTCCTGCCTGGGTCCGGTGGATGCGAAAGCCGAACCGGATCGCATCGCGCTCTACATCGCGATCCGGCAGGCCGGACGGCTGATCGGGATCGCTCGGCTCACGGACAAGCTCGATGGTGGAGAGTTCGGCGATGCCGACCGCGTCGTCGCCGAGCGACTCGCGAACTTCGCGGCCCAGGCCGTCGCCAACGCCATCCAGTTCCGGGCCCTCGAGCGGCGCTCGTTTCGGGACCCGACGACGAAGGCGTACACGCGCGCCTACTTCGATGACGTGGTTCACAACGAGATCCGGAAGGCGAACCGCTTCGGCCGGACCTTCTCCGCCGTGCGGGTCGAGTTCGACGGGATTGCTGCGCTGCGCGATCGCCTGTCCCAGGCCGAATTCGCGCGTTGGCTCGAGGCCGTCACCTTCCAGATCGGCCGCTCACTGCGCGCCACGGATCTGCTGGCCGCCGAGTCGGACAGCGAGTTCCTGGCGCTCCTGCCGGAGACCGACGCCCTCGGCGCCACAGTCCTGAAGCGCCGGATCCGCTCCGGCCTGGCCGGTTGCAACGAGCTGCGCAGCGTGGATCCGCTCGAGTGTCCCGTGGTGCTGGCAGCGGCCGCTACCTTCCCGGCGGACGGGACCCAGCTCGAGGCGCTCAGAGGAGCCCTGGAGAGCCGGATCCGAGCCGACCTTCACAGTCTGGTTCGTTCCCTCCAGCTGGAGAGAACTCCCTTCCGGGGCCTGGTGGATGCGCTGCTCGCCGAAGCCAGCCCTGGACGTGCCGAGACCGCCGAGCAGATGACGCGGTTCCTCTTGGGAGAGGTCTGCCGAAGGCCCGACGAGCGCGGGATGCTCTTCGTGGCTCCTGGCGCCAGCCTGATCGGCGCCTTGCGCGATGGCCTGGGCAAGCTCCGGGGCGTCTCGACGCGGACCGAGGTCGTGCTGGTCACGGATCGCAAGATCGACCAGATCGCCGGCGTTCCCGTGACCTGGGTCTCCTCCCTGCGAGCCGGGACGACGGCGCCGTTCCTGATCTACTACCGGGAGGGGCCTCCCTACGCGATGGTTCGGGACGAGCAGGTGGAGGAGCAGTCGGCCGCCTTCTACCACAGCAGCGATCCGGTCCTGGTCGAGCATCTGGCGTTCCAGCTGAGTGGCGACCTCGGGATTCCAATCGGTGAGTAGGATGGCGGCGGGGGTGACGCGAGTGAGGGCAAGGCGTTGACGGGTGCGATTCTGATCGCGGACGGGAACCGCACCAGGGCGGAGCAGATCGGTGCGGCCTGCGCCGCGCGCGGCTTCAGCACCAGCCTGGTCGCCCACGGCGCGGCCGCCCTCGAGGCGGCGCTCTCCGACGTGCCCGACGTGGTCGTCGCGCCCACGGATCTCTCGCTGATCGACGCCCCGAAGCTGGCCGAGATCCTGCGTGCGAATCCGCGCACCCAGAGCACCCGCTTCGTGTTCCTGGGAAAACCGCACGAAGGGCCCCCCGACACCGGCTACTTCGACGAGGTTCTCCCCAGCTCGGCGGATCCCGACGACATCGGCATGCGGGTGGAAGCGATCCTCGCCCAGCACGCGCGCATCGACGCGATGGAGCGCGAGAGCGGGGCGGATCACGAGGTCGAAGGAAAGCTCTCCCAGATCCCCCTCACCGACCTCCTCCAGCTGTTCCACATGAACCGCCGCACAGGCACCATCGAGCTGACGCGTCGGGAGATGGGAAGGTCCGAGGAGCTCGGCACGATTCTTCTCCGCGAGGGCAATCTGGTCCAGGCGACGGTAGGCTCTGTGGACGGTGAGAAGGCGCTCTTCCGTCTGCTGGCCTGGGGCGAGGGATCGTTTGCCTTCACCCCGAACCCGGTCAGGGCGGCGGCCCGCATCCTGGCGCCGACCCGCGGGCTCTTGATCGAGGGGATGCGACAGCTCGACGAGTGGAACCGAATGCGCGAGAGCCTCCCGTCCCTCGATGCCCGCGTGGCCCTCGACGTGGACACCGGCAAGCTCCCCAACGTGGTGCACCCCCTCACCCAGGAGGTCCTCCTCCTGCTCGAGATCTACGACCTGGTCCGCGACGTCGTGGACCACTGCTCCCACCCGGATTACCAGGTGCTTCGGACGATTCACACCCTGGTGGAGCGAAAGATCGTCCGGCTGAGTCGCGATCCGGCCGGCCCTCCCGCGGGAAGCGGCGATGCGCTGTTCTCGCCGGCCCAGGTGCGGCGTCTCCAGGACTGGCTGCAGTCCGGCAGGTCGGGGGGCACCAGGAGCCGTATGGCGAAGCTTCTCCTGATCTCGTCGGACGTCTCCGCGACCAGGGACTTCGTGCGGCTGCTCGGGACGCTCCCGGGGATGCAGCTCTCCCCGCGCTTCCGGCAGGATCGCTTCGCCGCCGAGGACGTGGAGACACTGGGTCAGCTCCACGTGGGTGACGGCGTCGGCATCCAGCTCCTCCACGTACCCGCGGATCCGTCCTTTGCCCCGGTCTGGCCGGTCGCCGCTCATGGCGCCCTCGGGACCCTGTTTCTGCTCTCGGGCTCGGTGAAGAAGGCCGAGGAACGAATCCACGCCGTGAGCGAGGTGATTCGCCGCCTGCCCCGGCCTCGCATCTTCCATCTGCTGCTGCTGCAGAAGGGCCAGCGACTGACGCCCGAAGAGCTGCAGGAGAAGCCGTCGCTCCTGGACGAGGCTTCCCTGTTCCTGGTTCAGACTGAGAATGGCAGAGAGACGGCATCGTTGCTGCGAACGATGCTCGGGCGGGTGATGCCGTGAGTGAAACCGATCTGAAACGCTTCGCTCCCTTCTCCGACCTCACGGAGTCCGATCGGGAGGCCGTGGCGGAGTTGCTGGAGCCGATCGAGCTGGCTCCGGGCCGGCAGTGTTTTCGCGAGGGACAAGAGGCGGACGGTCTGCTCTTGATCGATCGAGGCGAGCTTCGCCTCGAGAGCGAGCGCAGCGGCGAGCTCGGCATCGGGGGCGAGGGCACGGCGATTGGCGGCCTATCCCTGCTCCTGGTGGGGCCCCGCGAGATCACCGCGATTGCGGTCGTCCAGACGCGCGTGCTGCAGCTCTCGCGGGCCGCCTTTCTCCGGCTTGCCGAGGACCACCCGCGCGCCGCCCTCCGGTTGGTGCAGGTGATCGCGGCGGAGTTCGCGGGCGCGGTGCGCGAGGGCCTGGACCGCTGGGTCTCTCCCGCCGGTTGACCACGGATTTTCCACGCATTAAACTGCGCCGCCAACTCGGGGCGACGGGTTCTGCTTCTCGGCAGTCTCCCCAATGGCCCCTTCAGACATCTCGAGAGTTGGGGTTTCCAGCGAGCCAATGAAAGAAGGCAGGATTCGCGAGGCTTTGACGTTTGACGACGTTCTCCTCGTGCCCGCCAGCTCGGAAGTTCTTCCCAGGGACGTCGACTGCCGCACGGAGTTCACCCGCGAGATCTCGCTCGCCATCCCGCTCCTGTCCGCGGCGATGGACACGGTCACCGAGCACGAGACCGCCATCTGCATGGCGCAGAATGGTGGCATCGGCGTGATCCATCGCAACATGACCGTGGTCGAGCAGGCCACCGAGATCGACAAGGTGAAGCGCTCCGAGTCGGGCCTGATCGTCGATCCGATCACCATGTCGCCGGAGCAGCCCATCCACGAGGCTCTGGCGCTGATGGCGCGCTACCGGATCTCGGGCGTGCCGATCACCCGGGGCGGCAAGGCCGTTGGAATCCTCACCAATCGCGACCTGCGTTTCGTCAAGGATACCTCCCAGAAGATCTCGACGGTCATGACCAGCGAGGGCCTGGTGACGGTGCCGCCGGGCACCACCCGGGAGCAGGCCAAGGAGCTGCTCCACCGGCACCGCATCGAGAAGCTCCTGGTGGTCGACGCTGGCGGAGACCTGTGCGGTCTCATCACCATCAAGGACATCGAGAAGAGCGAGCGGTTCCCGGATGCCTCCAAGGACTCGCGGGGCCGGCTGCGCTGCGGCGCGGCCGTGGGGGTGGGGCCGGATCGGCTCGAGCGCACCGAGGCCCTGGTGGGTGCCGGGGTGGACGTGATCACCGTTGATTCGGCTCACGGTCACTCGACGGGCGTGATCGAGACCATCACCGAGCTCCGCCGCACCTTCCCGGAGCTTCCCATCATCGGCGGCAACATCGCCACCGCGGAGGGCGCCGAGGCACTGATCAAGGCCGGCGTGTCGGCGGTAAAGGTCGGCGTCGGGCCCGGCTCGATTTGCACCACGCGGGTCATCGCGGGCGTGGGAGTGCCCCAGTTCACGGCGGTCATGGACGCCAGCGAGATGGCCAGCCGCTTCGGTATCCCGGTGATCTCCGACGGCGGCATCAAGTACTCGGGAGACGTGGTGAAGGCCCTGGCCGGCGGCGCCGGGACGGTGATGATCGGGTCGCTGTTCGCCGGTACCGATGAGTCCCCGGGAGAGGTGGTGCTCTACCAGGGACGCTCCTACAAGGTCTACCGCGGGATGGGCTCCCTCGGCGCCATGTCCGACGGGAGCCGAGATCGGTACTTCCAGGCCGAGATCCACGAAGAGGACAAGCTCGTGCCCGAGGGGATCGAGGGCCGCGTTCCCTACCGGGGAAGCCTCACCAACAGCATCTTCCAGCTGGTGGGCGGATTGCGCTCGGGCATGGGCTACTGCGGGGCCGCGAACCTGTCGGATCTCCGCAACAACACCAAGCTGGTGCGGATCTCCGGGGCCGGGCTCCAGGAGAGCCATGTCCACGACGTCATCATCACCAAGGAAGCCCCGAACTACCGCATCGAGTAGAATCGACGGACCCCCCGAGTCATAGCGGTCCTCCTCCGGGCCACCACGATCAAAGAGGCAGACGCCGCGATGTCCCCCGATGCTCATCGCGACCGGATCCTGATCCTGGACTTCGGTTCGCAGTACACGCAGCTGATCGCCCGACGGGTTCGCGAGCAGCGCGTCTACTGCGAGATCCATCCCCACAGCCTGGGCCTCGACGAGGTGAAGGCGTGGAGCCCCGCCGGACTGATCCTTTCGGGTGGGCCTTCCAGCGTTCTCGATCGCGGGTCTCCGGATCTGGCCCCGGCGATCCTCGAGCTCGACCTCCCGATCCTCGGCATCTGCTATGGGCTCCAGCTCCTGACCCGCCGTCTCGGTGGCGTGGTGGAGGCCGCCGGCGGCCGTGAGTACGGCCGCGCCCTGCTGAAGATCAAGGGCGAGCATCCCCTCTTCGCGGGCCTGGATGGCGGTCCGGAGCGCAGCGTCTGGATGAGTCACGGCGACCGGGTGGTGCGCCTGCCCCAGGGCTTCGAGGTCTTGGCGACCAGCGAGAATTCCCCTTTCGCCGCGATCGGTCACACCGAGAAGCCGATCTTCGGCCTTCAGTTCCACCCGGAGGTGGTGCACACCGAAGCCGGCGACCGGATCCTGGCCAACTTCGTCCACGGAATCTGCGGTTGCAGCGGATCCTGGACCGTCGAAGCCTTCGTCTCCGAGGCAGTGGAAGCGGTCCGCGCCCGGGTCGGGGAAGGCCGCGCCGTGTGCGGGCTCAGCGGAGGGGTGGATTCGGCCGTCGCCGCCGCCCTGAGCCACCGGGCCCTCGGCGACCGGCTGACCTGTATCTTCGTCGACCACGGCCTGCTTCGTCAGGGGGAGCGCGAGGAGGTGGAGCGGACCTTCCGGGGAACCCTCCAGGTACCCCTGGTGACCGTGGACGCCAGCGATCGCTTCCTCGCTGCTCTCGAAGGCGTAACGGATCCGGAGGCGAAGCGGAGGATCATCGGCGAGCTCTTCATCGACGTCTTTCAGGAGGAGGCCAGGCGGATCGGTCGGGTGGATTTCCTGGTCCAGGGGACTCTCTACCCGGACGTGATCGAGAGTGTCTCGGTTCGGGGGCCCTCGGCGACGATCAAGACGCACCACAACGTGGGGGGGCTCCCCGAGAAGATGCAACTCACCCTCGTCGAACCCCTTCGCGAGCTGTTCAAGGACGAGTGTCGGCAGGCCGGAGGGCTCCTCGGCCTCTCCCGGGCGATCGTGTCCCGCCACCCCTTTCCAGGCCCCGGTCTCGCTGTCCGGATCATCGGCGAGGTCACCCGCGAGCGGCTCGAGGCGCTGCGCCAGGCCGACGCGATCCTGATCGAGGAGATCCGCCGGGCGGGGGTCTACGACGAGATCTGGCAGGCCTTCGCGGTCTTCCTGCCCATCCAGAGCGTCGGCGTGATGGGCGACGAGCGCACCTACGAGAACGCCGTCGCGCTCCGCTGCGTGAGCTCCGTCGATGCGATGACGGCGGACTGGTCGAGGCTTCCAGCGGAGCTGCTCGCGTCGGTTTCAGGGCGTATCACCAACGAGGTCCAAGGCATCAACCGGGTGGTATACGACATCTCGTCGAAACCCCCCGCCACCATCGAGTGGGAGTAGCGGGATTGCCCCCGACACCGTTTACGCACCTGCATCTCCACACCCAGTACTCGCTCCTCGACGGGGCGATCAAGCACAATCCGCTCTTCGAGCGGGTCAAGGCGCTGGGCATGTCCGCGGTTGCAATGACCGACCACGGGAACCTGTTCGGTGCCGTCGAGTTCTACGAGAAGGCCCGGGCCAACGGCGTCAAGCCGATCCTAGGCTGCGAGGTCTACATCGCCAGCGGCTCGCGCTTCGACCGGGAGAAGCGCGAGCGGGATGCCAGCGGCCTCGATGCCATCCACCACCTGCTACTGCTGGCGATGAACGAGACGGGCTACCGGAACCTGATCTACCTGGTCTCAAAGGCCTATCTCGAGGGCTTCTACTACAGGCCGCGGATCGACGTGGACCTGCTCCGGCAGCGGCACGAGGGGCTGATCGCCACCTCCGGCTGCCTCTCCTCCACGGTCTGCCGTGCCATCACCGGCGGGGAGATCGACCGCGCCTGGTCCCTGGTAGAGGACTTCTCGTCGATCTTCAAGGACCGCTACTACCTCGAGCTCCAGCGTCACGGGATTCCGGAACAGGACGCCGTCAATGCCGAGCTGGTGAAGATGTCTGCGGACCTCCGGCTCCCCCTCCTCGCCACCAACGATGCTCACTACCTCGAAGAGCACGACCACGAGCACCACGACGCGCTGCTCTGCATCGGAACCGCCGCGAACCTCGATGATCCGAAGCGCTTCCGGTTCGAAGGAAGGGGCTTCTATCTGAAGTCCGGCGACGAGATGATGGATCTCTTCCACGATCATCCGTCCGCTGTCAGCAACAGCATGGAGATCGCCGAACGCTGCGACGTCGAGATCCCGATGGGCAGCTATCACATGCCCGAATTCCAGGTGCCCGCGGGCACCACCCGCGAGGCGGTTCTGGAGGAGAAGGCATTCGCCGGGCTCCGCGGGCGCCTCGGCCTGGCTCCCGACCAGCCCTTCAGTGCCGAGCTTCGCCCCTATCTCGATCGCATGAACTACGAGCTGGGCGTGATCAAGAAGATGGGCTTCGCGGGATACTTCCTGATCGTGGCGGACTTCATCGAGCACGCCCGGAGGAACCAGATCCCGGTGGGCCCCGGGCGGGGCTCTTCCGCGGGCAGTCTCGCCGCCTATGGTCTTGGCATTACCGGTGTAGATCCAATCGAGTACGACATTCTCTTCGAACGGTTTCTCAATCCAGAGCGGGTTTCGATGCCGGACATCGACGTCGATTTCTGCATGCGCGGTCGCGACGAGGTGATCCGCTACGTCGGCGAGAAGTACGACGGGGAGGGGGAGGAAGGAAAGCGGGTCTCCCAGATCATCACCTTTGGGACCCTACAGGCGAGAGCGGCGATCCGCGACGTCGGGCGCGTGCTGGGCATGCGCTACGGCGACGTGGATCGGATCGCGAAGCTGGTCCCGGAGAGTCTCGGGATCACGCTGGACGAGGCCCTCCAGCAATCGCCGGAGCTCCGCGCTCGCGTCGAGGCCGACGGGCAGGTGGCGAAGCTGGTCGAGACCGCGCGCCGCCTCGAAGGGCTGACGCGGCACGCCTCGACCCATGCGGCCGGAGTCGTGATCGGGAACCGGCCCTTGATCGAGATGGTTCCCCTCTACCGGGACTCGCGCTCCGGCGACGTCATCACTCAGTGGGACATGCGCTGCGTCGAGAAGGTCGGCCTGGTCAAGTTCGACTTTCTCGGGCTCCGCACGCTCACCATCATCGCCGACGCGGAGCGGTTGATCCGGAAAGGGGGGTTCCCGGACTTCTCCGCCGCGACGATCCCCCTGGACGACGAGCCCACCTACGACCTGCTCTGCCGCGGCGATACCGAGGGCGTGTTCCAGATGGAATCCTCGGGCATGACCGACCTGGTCGTGAAGATCAAGCCCCGCGAGTTCCAGGACGTGGTCCCGCTGATCGCACTCTATCGCCCCGGACCCTTGGGCTCGGGAATGGTGGCCGACTACGTCAGCCGCAGGCACGGGATCACCAAGGTCGAGTACCTGGTTCCCGAGCTCGAGGAGCTGACCGCGGACACCCTCGGCGTGATCGTCTACCAGGACCAGGTGCTCCAGATCGCCAACCGCCTGGCTGGGTACACACTGGGCGAGGCCGATCTGCTGCGCGGGGCGATGAGCAAGAAGAAGCCCAAGGCGATGGCCAGGCACCGCGAGAAGTTCATGCGCGGGGCCGAGGCCAATGGCATCGACCCGGAGAAGGCCGACAAGATCTTCGGACTGATGGCCGAATTTGCGAGCTACGGCTTCCCGAAGGCTCACTCGACGGCCTACGCGCTGATCACCTACCAGACGGCCTATCTGAAGGCCAACCATCCGCGCGAGTACCTCTCGGCCCTGCTCTCCGTCGAGGCGGGGAACCACGACAAGCTGGCGCGCTACATCGCCCACGCGCGGGAGCAGAAGATCGACGTCCTGCCGCCCGACGTGAACGAATCCGAGCGAGACTTCACACCGGTGGCCGGGGGGATCCGCTTTGGTCTCGCCGGAGTCAAGAACGTCGGCGAAGGGGCGATCGAGTCGATTCTCTCGGTGCGGGGGGAGGGAGGGAGCTTCAAGAGCCTGCTCGACTTCGCCTGTCGCATCGACGGCAGGAAGGTGAACCGGCGGGTGGTGGAGAGTCTGGTGAAGTGCGGTGCCTTCGACTCCATCGACGAGAACCGCGCCAAGCTGTGGGCCGGCCTCGACGTGGCACTCGAGAGCGGAGCGGCCGCCCAGCGGGACCGAGAGATCGGCCAGGTGAGTCTGTTCGGGGATGCGGCCGACGGCGGGCCAGCCCTCCCCGAGATCCCCGACGCAGCCCCCTGGACGGAGCA
>Ga0307423_1000095_pt1 | contig 52042 bp, 48 predicted proteins | sample SalMarWE160310MG_FD_202154 | JGI IMG/M metagenome (GOLD analysis project Ga0307423, IMG submission 202154) | Salt marsh sediment microbial communities from the Plum Island Ecosystem LTER, Massachusetts, United States - WE1603-10 | ecosystem: Environmental > Aquatic > Marine > Intertidal zone >...
TCCGTGGGCCTCTCCTTTGCGCCGAAGGCCATTCCCGCCTGGAGTGGATTCCTTCAGTACGCCAGCGGCGACGGCGGCTTCGATCCAGTGACGTTCGTGGACGGCGCAAACGAGCAGGAGCTCGACCTCACGGTGGACTACCAGATCAAAGACGGTCGCTGGCGAGGCTTCTGGCTGCGGCTTCGCGGGTCGGCGCTGGATACCGAGGGCGCGGAGAACACCGCCTGGCAGGTGCGTCTCATCCTGAACTACGCCTTGCCCGTCCTCTGATTTTCTGACCTCGAATGGAGTAGAGAAACGCATGACGCGCGCGAGCGCTCGTCGACGGGTACCGATCCTCCTTCTGGTCTTCGCCCTGACCTCCTTCGCACTCGCCGGAACGGGCTGCGCGGTGAATCCCGTCAGCGGGCGCCCGGAGGTGGTCTTGGTATCGGCGGCGCAGGAGCGCGAGATCGGTCGCGAGGAGGCGGAGAAGGTCGAGGCACAGATGGGCCTGGTGACCGATGCCAAGCCCGAGGCGTACGTCCGGGAGATCGGCCGGCGTCTGGCCGCACGCTCTCCGCGCCAGGACGTCGAATACCAGTTCTACGTGGTCGACGCAGCGGAGCCCAACGCCTTCGCCCTGCCCGGGGGTTATGTCTACGTCTCCCGGGGCCTGCTGGCGCTGGTGAACAGCGAAGACGAGCTCGCGGGCACGATCGCGCACGAGATCGCACACGTAGCCGCCCGCCACCACGTCCAGCGACTCACGCTCGCCACGCCCTTCGCCATCCTGCTGGGACTGCCCGCGGCCATCGTGGGCACCGTCAGCACGACGCTCGGCGCTGTCGTCGCCATCCCGGGACAGCTCACGGGCGGCCTGGTTCTCGCCGGTCACAGCCGAAAGCAGGAGCGGGAAGCGGACCGCATCGGCATGGAGCTGACGGCGAGCGCCGGCTGGGACCCGGGAGCCCTGTCCAACTTCCTCTACACGCTCGAGCGGGAGGATGCGCTGGTTCACGGGGAGACGCGCGGAACCGACTTCTTCGCCTCGCACCCCGCGATGCCGGAGCGCGTCGAGGACGCTGCGAAGCTCGCCGATACCATGGAGTGGACCCCGTCGCAGCCGATCGCCGCTGACCACGAGGCGCTGCTCGACCGCCTCGAGGGAATCCTGGTGGGGCCCAACCCCGCCAAGGGCGTGTCCGTCGAAGGCGACTTCCTCCACCCCGAGCTGGACTTCGCACTCAGCTTCCCCCCCGAGTGGAAGGTCCAGAACCAGCCACAATTCGTGATCGCCATCCCGCCGGAGGGAGATGGAAGGACCGCCATCGTCCTGTCGCTGGCCGAGGAAGACGAGGACCCGGTGGAGGCTGCGCGGGCCGACAGGCTCGACGAGGGCGCCCTGGCGAAGCTCGAGCGCACCGAGATCAACGGTCTTCGCGCGGCGCGGGTGGTGACGGCGAAGTGGGACTCGATCTTCGACCTGACCTGGATCGCGCACGGAGCGCGCGTGTACCGGATCGCGAGCGTGAGTCCGGCCTCCGAGTTCGGGCGTCACCGGGATACCTTCCTGGGCGTCGCGCGGAGCTTTCGGCCGCTCCGCGCCGAAGACCGCGCCAGGATCCGAGAAGATCGGCTTCGGGTACGGCCGGGCCGGAAAGGTGAGAGCCTGGCGGCGTTCCTCGAGAGGACGAACGGCACCTGGAGCCCGGAAGAGGCAGCTATCGCCAACGGCCTCGGCGACGACGTGCGCCTCGACGGAGGCCAGCTCCTCAAGGTGCCGATCTCGCAGCGTTACACGCCGGAGAGTCGGTAACGGTCAGTCGATACAGCGCGGATCTCCTCGGCGGCCGCTAGTCCTGACTGCGAGTCAGCTCCTGCTTGCACTTCCCTCCGGCTTCGTCACCATGAAGCCGGCTCCCCAAAGATCCGAACTCGCAGTCATTTCCTGTGGCTGCCCAAATCCGGCGAAGGCGTCCAACGCGCCCTCCCGAACCCCCAGATCGAAAGGAAAGACGATGAAAGAGTGTGTACTGGTGGACGGCGTTCGCACACCCACGGGACGGGCACACAACGAGAAGGGTGACCTCCGGACTCTGCGGCCGGAAGACCTGCTGGGCGCGGTCTACAAGGCGCTCTTCGAGCGCAACAAGCCGCTCAAGCCCGAGGAAATCGACCTGGTGACGATCGGCTGCGCCAACCAGAGCGGGGCGCAAAACATCATCGGCCGGCTGAGCTGGCTCAGCAACGGGTATCCGGAGAGCGTCGCGGTGAACGGCATCGAGATGCAGTGCGCCTCGGCGATGGCGGGAATGGAGCACTGCGCGCGCGGGATCATGACCGGTGAGCTCGGCATCACCATCGCCGGCGGCGTGGAGATGATGGCGCGCATCGCGATGGGCGCCAACATGGACCCCCCCCCGGCGCTCGGCAAGCGCTACCCCAACTTCATGGACCTGACCATGGGCATGACCGCGGAGAAGGTGGCGGCGCAGTGGAAGATCGGGCGAAAGGAGATGGAGGAGTTCGCACTGGCCAGCCACCAGAAGGCCGCCAAGGCCCACGCCGAGGGCCGTTTCAAGGACGAGATCGTACCGATCGAGGTGACCTACGAAGACGGGTCGAAGCAGGTCGTCGAGAGGGATCAATGCGTGCGCGGAGACACCACGCTGGAGAAGATGGCGACCATGGCACCCGCCTTCAAGCCGGACGGCGTGGTCACCGCGGCCGTCAGCTCGCCGCTGAACGACGGCGCCTCGGCCGTGCTGCTGATGGACCGCGAGAAGGCCGACCAGATGGGTCTCTCCTACACGCTCAGGTACAAGGGCGGAGCGATGGCGGGCGTGGACCCGACGATCATGGGCATCGGCCCGATCCCGGCGGTCCGCAAGCTGCTCGATCTGACTGGTGTGAGCATCGACCAGGTCGACGTGGTGGAGATCAACGAGGCCTTCGCCAGCCAGTCGATCGTCTGCCTGCGCGAGCTCGGGATCCCCTTCGAGAAGGCCAACCAGTGGGGCGGCGCGCTGGCCATCGGCCACCCGCTGGGCCAGAGCGGCACCCGCATCACGGTGACCCTCAACTCGATCATGAAGGCGAATCCGAGCTACCAGCTCGGGCTGTCGACCCTGTGCGTAGGCTTCGGCCAGGGCAACGCCACGCTCTGGGAGCGCGTCTCCTGAGAGTGCTTCTCAGCCGCTGAACGACGAGTTTCGCTCGCTCACGCCGGCGGCGGACGATGCCGGCCCTCGGATGGGTCAGGCGCGCTTGCCCCCACCGGGTGCGAGACGCTCGCGCGCGCCCAGCACCTGCTCGACCCCGGGCATCGGGCGGCAGGTCACCAGGAACTGGAAGGCGAAGGCGCTCGGCCAGATTCGGGCCAAGAGCCGGCTTCCCCTCTCGAGCCAGCGGCCGAGACGGCCGCCGATCACCGCCTCCCACGGGACCGGCACCGGGAGGATCTTCTCGATCCGGTAGCCGCAGTCGCGCAGCGTGCGTCGCAGCGAGACGCGGTTGAACAGACGTGCGTGCTCGATGTCGAGAATGCCCCGGTCCGTGTAGTTGAAGCGACCGAACATCAGGGCGAGGCGGTTGGTGATGAAGGCGACGTTGGGCGTGGCCACGACCACCAGTGGCGCTTCCGATCCCGGCCGTAGCGCGCGACTGCGGTTGCGCATGTCGAGCAGCAGGCGCTCGGGATCCTGCAGCTCCTCGAGGACGTCGAGGAGCAGCACCACGTCGTGGTCGAAGGCGTCGAAAGGAAGCGGCCTGCTCAGGTCGGTCTTCTCGAAGTGATCGACGGTGCCCGGCGCGGGCTCGAGGCGATCGACGCCCGTGACCTCGATCCCCATCTCCCGGCAGCGCCGGGCGACCGTGCCACCCCCGCATCCGATGTCCAGCAGCCGGCGCGGCGCCGCCTCGCGCACCACCTCGAGAGCCAACACGTGCGCCGAATAGGAGTTGTCTTCGTAGTTACGGGAGCCCTGCTCCAGATCCCGGAACTTGAGGGAGCACATCATCCCCATCCGATGCAGCCGATAGCGCAGGGTCTCACGCAGGACGTCCTTCCCGTACTGCACGCCCTGCACGTAGCACTCTTCGTCACCGTAATGGGTGGGAATATCGAACTCCTCGATCTTCGCCCCGACGTTCACGGCCTGAAGCAGGATCTCGGTGTCGAAGTGGAAATCGTTGGTGTTGATCTCGAATGGCACCTTGCGCAGAAAGTCGGACGAGTAGGCCCGGAATCCCGTGTGATACTCGGAGAGATGCAGACCGGTCAGGTAGTTCTGGATGATCGTGAGGATGCGATTGCCGGCGATTTTGTAGAGCGGCATTCCGCCGGCGCGGGCGCTGCGCAAGTCGCCCATGCGGGATCCCAGAACCACGTCCGCGCCCGTGCGGTCCCAGATCTCGATGAACTTCGGGAGCAGCTCGGGCGCGTACTGGCCATCGCCGTGCAGGAGGATGGTGAAACCGAAGCCCCCCTCCAGGGCCTGGCGATAGCCGAGCTTCTGGTTGCCTCCATAGCCCTGGTTCACGGGGTTCCGGAACACCGAGACGTTGTCGATGCCGCGCGCGTCCACCCAGCGCTGCAGGACCTCGGCGGTGGCGTCGCCACCGGCGTCATCGATGACCATGAAGTGGACGCGGTCGCTGTTGAGCAGCTCCTTCGGGACCCGCTCGAAGACCGACTCGATGTGGCGCTCGGCCCGGTAGGCGACCACGAACACCAGCACCCGATCGGAGCCTTTGCGCTGCTCGACTCGAAGCTCGGGCTCGTCCATGGGGGGCTCCACTTCCTCAGCCTATCATCGACACCTCCGGGGCGCGAGATGAGGTGGAGGGCGGGAGCCCGGGGGAACGAATCGCTGGGAATTCGCCGCGATCCGTCATTCGAATGCCCGAGTCAGGAACCAGAACAGCCCGACGCAGCAGAGCGCCGCAGAGCTCACCTCGACCAGCAGGCGGTGCGGTCTTCCATCGCGAACGCGAGCCAGGTCCCGGAGCAGCGGCCAGAGCGCCGCGACCAGAACCAGCTGTCCCACCTCGACGCCGAGGTTGAATCCGAGCAGTGCGGGCACCAGGCGTTCCCTGGGGAGGGCGATCTCGACCAGGACTCCCGCAAACCCGAAGCCGTGCACGAGTCCGAAGGCAAAGGAGATGGCGACGCGCAGGCGTGCGGGCTGCCGGGCGAGGGTGAGAAGCGCGAAATAGCAGCACGCGAACAGGGTCATTCCGGCGAGGGTGAGGGTTCCTATCCGACCCATACCGAGGGCCGAGAGCAGGATCATTGCGCCGAGACCCAGCACGAGCACCGTCGGGATCGAGCGGGGCCGACCGCCCAGAAGGAACGCGTTCTCGGCGGCGACGAGAACGATCGAGAGACCAATCAGGGCGCCGATCTCCTGGGACTCGGGCTTCGCCAGGCCGAAGGCCGCGACCGCCAGCGTGATGCTGTGAGCGACGGTGAATCCGGTGATCACCGTCGCGAGCTCGCCGAAGCGCGCCGCAATCAGGATGAGAGCGAGCACGAAGGCCAGGTGATCGGGTCCGGTCCCGATGTGCTCGATCCCGATCGTCAGGTAAGACCAGAGAGAGCTGCCCGTGGCTCCATCGGCCGGGTCCCCTTGCTCCGATTCCAGCCGCCAGGTCGGCTCGGCAGTGGTGAGCACCCGTTCGAGCACCGAGGCGCCCGGCGCCCTGACGCGGGCGAAGTGCAGATGCCCCGGCGCGACCTCGTGGAGGAGCCGACTCCGGATCTCCCGCGCCCCTCCCTCCGCACAATCGACGCGCCACTCGATTGCCACGCGGCCCGGGGGTGAGGCGAGAACCCGGGGCATGCGGCGCACCGGACAAGGCTCACCGCCCGAAAGCAGCTGCAGCCGGTCGATGATGTATGCGGCCAGGTTGGGGTCGAGCTGCGGTCCCCGGACGTAACCCCACGGCAGTCGGGTGAGCTCGATCTGCGGGATCCGCAGGGTGACGGTCGCACCCTCGGAGTCGAGCTTCCAACTCGAGTAGGAGGCGCTCCGCGTATGCGCCTGCGCCTGGAGTGCGCAGACCAGCGATGCGGCGAACAGAACTCCGCCGAAGGCCCCCCGAGTGGCCCGACAGCGCCCGCCAGCCGTCACTTGCCGGCCCCCCACTCCAGCGTCAACACCAGGAGTCCCGTCGCGGCGATCCAGCTCCCCACCACACGGACGCCCGTCTGCACCCAGAAGGCCCGGTAGCGGACCACGCGGGTCACGACGTGGAAGAGGAGAAGGCCGATGCTGCTACCCACGCCCGTGATGAAAAGAAAGGGGCGCTCGATCTTCGTCTCCGGATCGTAGGTGTTGGTCTGGCCGTCGAAGAGGCCGAAGAGGAGAGCCATCGTCATCGCCAGCGACACCGGAAGCTTCCCCCGGACCGCGACCAGCAGACCGAGCACCAGCATGGAGAGCCGGAGCGCCGCGGGTCCGAGGGGAAGGTCGATCTCCAGGATTCCCGCTGCGGTGCCCACCAGCGCCGCTCCCAGAAAGGCCAGCGGAAGGCGCCAGGCATGCGGACTGCCGAGCTGTCCCGACCAGAGCGCCAGCGCCAGCGTCGGAAGCAGCGTCTCGAAGTGGAGCAGGGGGTGAAGCATCCCCGAGTAGAAGTCCCCGACGGCGAGGCTCCCATGGGCCAGGGCGGGCGCGGGATCGAGCCAGATGAGGCCGCCGAGCGCAGTCGGAATCACCAGGTGAGGTCGAAGGACGGGGGTGGGCGCCGTCGCGGTACGGATCATCTCGGCAAGAGCTGCGCCGTCAGGAACAGACCAGCGGCGGCGATGGCGCCGCCTCCGGCTCGGAGCAGCTTGACACCATGGGGAAGCTTGACCACGAAGCCGATCCCGATCCCGGCGAGGTGGATCAGGCCCGTAGCCATGACGAAGCCCGCGCTGTAGGCGACGGCGCCCGTCTTCCCCGGCAGCTCGACACCGTGAGCGTATCCGTGGAAGACCGCGAAGAACGACACGATCAGCAAGGCCGCCCAGAGCGGGGGGCGCCGATCGAGCGCGATCATCGATCCCAGCACGAGCACCGAGACCGTCACCCCGAACTCGGTCCCGATGAGCGGAAGGCCGAGGATTCCCGCGACGCCACCCAGCGCCATCACCTGGGGAAAGGCCACCGGCAGCACCCAGATCGCCGGGTTCCCCAGCTGCGCTCCCCACATCCCGACCGCGAGCATGGCGAGCACGTGGTCGATCCCTCTCAGGGGGTGGAGGAAGCCGGTGACGAATCCCGCACCCGCGGATGCGCCCTCGGCGTGGGCGAGGGCGCCGGTCGGCAAGACCATCAGCAGAAGCAGAGCCGGAAGAGTCCGCGCAACCCAGTGACACCTCATCTGAGCTGGTCCGCCTTTGCCGCCCAGATGAAGTCGCTCTCGGTGAGGCCGTCGATCTTGTGGGTCCACACCAGGAGCTTCACCCGTCCCCAGGAGAGCTCGATGTCCGGATGGTGGCCCTGCTCCTCCGCCAGCTCGCCCACCTGGTTGGTAAAATCGAGCGCCTCTCTGAAGTTCGCGAAGCGGTACTCCTTCGCCAGGTGGTGACCGTTGACCAGCTTCCAGCCGTTTCCCAGCTCGTCGTGGAGGGCGCTGAGTGGGGCACCCTCGAGAGGCGGGACGCCGCCCTTGCAGGGAACGCACTGCTTCGAGGCGAGCTCACTCATCTGGATCCTCCTCCCCCGAAATCCCAGCATAGCAGCGCGCTGGCGGCTGGTGGTCGAGCCGGCAGCCGTGCCGGGAGTGGTGGCGGCTTGACGACCGCGCGCCCGCCGGGCGCGCCGGGCTCAGCCTCAGCCGCGTCGCCGCCGCCAGGCGCCGCTGGCAGCGGGCAGGCCACCCACGATCTCGATCTCGCGGTGGGCCCAGCCCAGGGACTGCAGCTGATCTCCCACGGCCTCCAGGCGGGAGGTCACGATTCGCCCGTCGGCGAAGACCACGGTCTCGGGCTTCTCGATCACGATCGGCGTGGCCTTCCAGAGCGCGGCGGCCGATTTCACCCTTCCGGGAGAATCGACGACGACGATCATGACGGGCGAGGCGCCGGGCTCACAAATTCCCACCGGGCCCGATCCCCGGGTGTCGCCTTCCGCCGGAGCATTCGAGAAAGGCGACTCTCGGACCTCCGGCACCCGGGCGAGCTTGCGCGCCCTGTGGGCGGCCTGCCCCCCTTCCTCGCCGAGGCGGCATGCGATCGTTCCGGCCCCGATCAGAAGAATGCAGGCCGCACCGAGAAGTCGTTCGCCCCTCATCGGACTTCGAATCGGAGATCCATCCCGGTGGCTTGAGCGGACGCACTCGCCGATCTCTCCGATTACCCGGTCACACTCCTTCACGCCGGACACGCCGCGCTGCAAGAGGGAGGGCGCCACCGACCGGATCACCACCTCTCGCGTCGAGGGAAACGGCCCACCATGAGGACACAGCTTCGGCGCTTCACGAGTCCCAGCAGCGAATTCTTGAAGAGAGCGCAGGGATTCTGGGGGGAACTCTCCGAACTCCCGTGGCTGCCATCCCTCAGGGATCAAGGCCAAAGGAGCCTCGCTTCCAGAGATCCGAGGAAGCTTCGGCCAGGCAATACGACCCAAGGGGCCATCGGATCGTCTTTTGAACGCCCGGAGGTCGCCCCCTGGGAAGCCATGGTTCACCCGGGGGGGCGCTTCCTCCGGGGTCGAGCCGCGCGAGAGTCGCCGTCCGTCCCGCTCGGGTGCCACCTGGCACGCCCCGTCTGGAGCGCTGCTCGCCATCGCCGCATTCGACGGTCCGTTGAAAATACCAGCTGATGTCGCAATCATGCGGTGGTTTCCTGCAAAGGAAGGGGGATGAGACAGGCGGCCACGCTCATCTTGCTGCTCGCCGCCGCCTGGCTCGCGTGGTCGGGCGATCGCGACGCTCTGCTCCTCGCCTTTGGCGCCCTTTCCTGCGTCTTCGTGGTCGCGATCTGCCTCCGCATGGACGTCATCGAGCAGCCGAGCTTCACCGCTTCCATGGGTATCCGCCCCTTTCTCTACCTTCCTTGGCTCCTCTGGGAGATCCTCAAGGCCAACCTCGATGTGATTCGGGTCATCCTCCACCCGAAGCTCCCGATTCGCCCTCACCTGATCCGAGTGGAAGCGAGCCAGCGAAGCGAGCTCGGCCAGGTGATCTACGCCAACTCGATCACTCTGACGCCGGGGACCATCTCCCTCGACGTTCGCGACAACCACATCCTGGTTCACGCGCTGACCGACGGAGCGGCCGATGGGCTGAGGAAAGGCGAGATGGACGCGCGCGTCACTCGGCTGGAGGGTTCCCCGCGGTGATGTTTGCCGTCGCCACTGCCGGGATCCTGGTCGCCATGGTGCTGGTCCTCAAGCGGGCCTTTTCCGGCCCGACCGTCTACGACCGGATCCTGGCAGCGAACCTGATGGGAACCCACACGGTGCTGCTGATCGCCGTGACGGGCTTCCTGACCGGGAGACCGCAATGGCTGGACGTGGCGCTCATCTACGCACTGATGAGCTTCATCGGCACCCTCGCGGTCCTGCGGTTCTCAAAATACCGAAGCTTCGCCAGCGACGAGCAGCTCAAGTCGTGAGCGGCCTGCTCGACATCGTCAGCTGGATCGCTCTTCTGGTGGGAGCGCTCTCCTGCATCATCAGCGCCGTCGGCGTCCTGCGCATGCCCGACATGTTCACGCGCGCCCACGCCGCGGGGATCACCGATACCGCGGGGGCGAGCTTCATGCTGATCGGTCTGATGTTCCAGGCTGGACCCGATCTCGTGACCGTGAAGCTCTTGACGATTCTGGTCTTCCTCTACATTGCGGGCCCTACCACCACGCACGCGCTGGTGAAGGCGGCATACTCGCGCGGCGTCAAGGCCGTCGTCGGCCCTGGAGAAGAGGAGCCGTGACCTTTCACGTCGAAGCGGTTCTCTTCGCCCTTCTCGTCGCGACAGCCTTCGTGATCACCAGGGTTCGCAACCTCTTCGCCGCGGCCGCCCTCTTCGGAGTCTTCAGCCTGCTCTCCGCCTCGATGCTGGTGCTGATGGACGCCGTCGACGTCGCCCTCACCGAGGCAGCGGTCGGGGCCGGAATCTCCACCGTCCTGATCCTCGCCACGCTCTCCCTCACCGGAGACGAAGAGCGGCTGCCGAAGCGCGTTCCGATCCTTCCTCTCCTGACCGTCTTCGTCACCGGAGCGATGCTGCTCTATGCGACCCCCGACATGCCTCGCTACGGGGACCCCAAGGCGCCCATCCATACGCATGTGGTGCCGCGCTACCTCGAGGATTCGCCTCGTGAGATCGGGATTCCCAACGTGGTCTCCTCCGTCCTTGCCAGCTACCGCGGCTACGACACCTACGGAGAGACGATGGTGATCTTCACGGCGGGAGTCGGGGTCATGCTCCTGATGGGACGAGCGAGGCAAAGGAGCCGGCCGGGCCGGGGCTCGTGATGCAGTACAAGATGCGGGTCCGTGAAACCGTGGTGCTTCGCGTCGTCGCGAAGGTCCTGATTCCCTTCATCTTGATCTTCGCGCTCTACGTTCAGTTCCACGGGGACTTCGGCCCCGGCGGAGGCTTCCAGGCCGGAGTGATCTTCGCCGCAGGGTTCATCCTCTACGCGATGGTCTTCGGCCTCGATGCACTGGAGGAGATAACGAGGCCCGGCGCCGTGGAAATCGCGACCGCCCTGGGTGTGCTTCTCTACGGAGGCGTCGGTGTCGCGTCGCTGTTGCTCCACGGCAACTTCCTCGATTATGGGGCCCTGAACCACCACGATCCCGTCCACGGACAGGAGCTCGGCATCTTCCTGGTGGAGCTGGGAGTCGGAATCTCCGTCGCCGCGGTGATGATCGCCATCTTCTGCCATTTTGCCGGTCGCGGGCGCGATTGATGGAGATTCTGGGCCTCTGGAACTACTGGATCGTCATCGTGATGATGATGATCGGCCTCTACATCGTGATGTCGCGCGAGAACCTGATCAAGAAGATGATGGGCCTCAACATCTTTCAGGTTTCCGTGATCCTCTTCTACATCTCGATGGGGAAGGTGGAGGGCGGCACCCCGCCCATCATCGTGGAGGGTGCCAAGAACGTCGTCTACTCCAATCCGCTTCCGCACGTGCTGATGCTGACCGCGATCGTCGTGGGCGTGGCAACCACGGCGGTGGGGCTCGCGCTGACGGTGCGCATCGGTGAAGCCTACGGAAGTCTCGAAGAGAACAAGATCGTCGAACTGGATCGCGAAGCGGAGAGAGAAGCGACGGGGAAAGCGGGATGAGCACGCATGTCCCGGCACTCCAGGTCGTCGTTCCCCTGCTCTCGGCACCACTCTGCCTCTTGATCCGGAATGCAATGGCGGCGCGCGTCTTCGCGGTGGGAGTGACGTGGGCTTGCCTCGCCATGTCCGCGTGGCTGCTCCATGCCGTCGTCGGGGCCGGTCCCATCGAATACGCCTTCGGCGGATGGCCGGCGCCCTGGGGCATCGTCTATTCCGTGGACTCGTTGAACGCCTACGTCCTCGTGATCGTCTCCGCGATCGCCTCGGTCGTGCTCCCGGTGGGACCGGGCGCAGCCGCCCATTCCATCGCGGAGGGTCGCGAGCATCGTTTCTATGCCGCCTTCCTCGCCTGTCTGGCCGGCCTGCTGGGCGTCACCATCACCGGAGACGCCTTCAATCTCTTCGTCTTCCTCGAGATCTCTTCCCTCGCCTCCTACACGCTGATCGCCCTCGGCCCGAGACGCAAGGCGCTCACCGCGGCCTTCTCGTATCTGGTGGTGGGAACGATCGGAGCGACGTTCATCCTGATCGGCGTCGGTCTCATGTACCAGATGACCGGTACTCTCAACATGGCGGATCTCGTGGCCCGGCTGCCGGCGGTGGAGGGAGCCCGGACCCTTCTCGCCGCCTTCGCCTTCTTCAGCGTCGGCATCAGCATCAAGCTCGCGGTCTTCCCGATGCATCAATGGCTCCCCAACGCCTACGCGGAGGCTCCGGCGGTCGTGTCCGCCTTCCTGGCTTCGACCACCACCAAGGTCTTCTACTACGTGCTGCTTCGGATCGTCTTCACCCTCTTCGGCGTGGGCTTCGTCTTCGAGGAGCTGCATCTGCATTTCCTGCTCCTGCCGCTCTCCCTGGCCGCCATCTTCGTGGGTTCCACGGCGGCGATCTTCCAGAAGGATCTCAGGCGTCTGCTCGCCTATTCGAGCGTCGCTCAGATCGGATACATGACCCTCGGCCTCACCTTCGCCAACCTGACCGGTCTCACCGGCGGCATCGTTCACCTCTTCAATCATGCCCTGACGAAGGGCGGCCTGTTCCTGGTCGCGGCCTGCGTCTTCCGCCGGGTCGGCTCGACGACCATCGACGGAATGCGCGGTCTCGGCAGGCGAATGCCATGGACCACGGCTGCCTTCGTGGTGGGGGGACTCGCCCTGATCGGCGTTCCCGGCACTGTGGGGTTCGTGAGCAAGTGGTACCTGGTGCTGGGCGCCATCGACAAGGGCTGGTACGGAATCGCCTTCCTCGTGGTCGCGAGCTCCCTGCTGTCGGTCGCGTACGTCTGGCGAGTGATCGAGGTGGCCTACTTCTCCGAGGCGCCCGACCTCTCTTCGAGAAAGGATGCTCCGCTCTGGATGCTGATCCCCACCTGGATTCTGATCGGGGCCACGCTGTATTTCGGACTCTTCACCCATCTGAGCGTGGGCGTGGCGAATCAGGCCGCTCGGCGGCTTCTGGGCATCGCGCCGTGACGCCGGGCCACGTCGCGGCTCTCGCCGTCGCGCTTCCCGCCCTGGGAGCGCTGGGCATCGTGCTGGCGGGACGTTGGCACGGCTTCCGCGACGGCGTCATGTTGGCCACGACCTGGATCACTTTCGCAGCGGTGCTCGATCTCCTCCCCGCCGTCCTGGGCGGCCACCGCCCGGGGGTCGAGGTGATCGAATTCCTGCCCGGGGTGGCCCTCGCATTCGAGGTCGAGCCGCTGGGGCTGCTCTTCGGCCTGGTGGCGTCCACGCTCTGGATCGTCACCGCCCTCTACGGCATCGGCTATCTCCGCGGCCTCCGAGAGCAGCACCAGACGCGCTTCCACGCCTGCTTTGCACTGGCGATCGCAGGGGCCCTGGGTGTAGCGTTCTCGCGCAACCTCTTCACGCTCTTCCTCTTCTACGAGGTAATCACCTTCTCCACCTACCCGCTGGTGACCCACCACGGGACCCCCGAGGCCGTGCGGGCGGGCCGCGTCTATCTCGGGATCCTGGTCGGCACCTCGGTGTCATTCTTCCTGCTCGCGATCCTCTGGACCTGGCGCCTCGCCGGGTCCCTCGAGTTCCAGCCGGGGGGATTCCTGGCCGGGACGGCAGGCTCGACGGCTCTCGCGCTCCTGCTCGCACTCTACGTGTTCGGCATCTCGAAGGCGGCCGTGATGCCCTTCCATCGCTGGCTTCCCGCCGCAATGGTCGCCCCCACGCCGGTCAGCGCGCTCCTCCATGCCGTGGCGGTGGTGAAGGCCGGGGTCTTCTCGATTCTCAAGATCGCCATCTACGTGTTCGGAATCGATCTGCTTCGCGATGTCGGCATCTCGGAATGGATGATGTATGCGGCCTCGGCCACGATCCTGATCGCCTCGATCGTTGCCATTCGAGAGGACAACCTGAAGCTGCGCCTCGCCTACTCCACCATCGCTCAGCTCTCGTACATCGTCCTCGGGACGGCCCTCGCCACCTCGTCCGGCGCCCTGGGCGGGGGCCTGCACATCGCCATGCACGCGATGGCGAAGATCACCCTCTTCTTCTGCGCCGGCGCGATCTACGTCGCGACCCACAAGACCGAGATCAGTCAGATGGACGGCATCGGGCGCCGGATGCCCTTCACGATGTTCTCCTTCTTCGCCGCTTCGATGAGCATCATCGGCTTGCCGCCGTTCGGCGGGGTGTGGAGCAAGTGGTATCTGGCGCTCGGCGCGGCCGAGGGCCATCACCTGCTCTTCCTGGGTGTACTGATGGTGGGCTCGCTGCTCTCGATCGGGTATTTGATGCCCGTCGTGGTCCGGGCCTTCTTCCGGGAGCCCGAGCCGAGCCGCGCTGGCCCCGATCCGGGGCCGCGGATTCGCGAGGCGCCGCTCCTCTGCGTGGTGCCGCTCTGCGTGACCGCCGCGGGCGGCCTGGTGCTGTTCTTCTTCGCTCCGGCAATCCGCCTGATGTTGCTCCCGATCACCGGAGGATGAAGTGAACGACTGGAGGGCGAGGTGAACGACGAGAGCGCCCGGAAACGCTACTGGCTCGATGATCCGGCGAACGTGCGCCGGGTCATCTGGGGGCTGGTGGGCGTTTGCGCGCTCGTGGTGATAGCGGACCTCCTCTACGAGAAACACGTCCATTACGGCTTCCAGCACTGGTTGGGCTTCGACGCCGTCTTCGGCTTCGCCTCCTGCGTGTTTCTGGTCCTCGCGGCAAAGCAGCTCCGGAAGATCCTGAAGCGCGGCGAGGACTACTATGATTGAGAGCCTTCCGCCCGGGTTGGTCCTGGTGCTGGGGGCACTCCTGGTGCCCCTGCTGCGCGGACGCCTCCGGCAGGCCCTGCTCCTGTCCCTGCCGGTGCTCGGATTCGTGCAGCTCTGGCTGCTTCCCGAGGGCCTGATCCGGTCCGTGGATTTCTTCGGCTATCCCCTCGTGGCGGTTCGGGTCGACGCGCTCAGTAAGGCCTTCGGCTACGTCTTCTATATCGCCGCGCTGCTGAACACCATTTACGCCCTCCACCTCAAGGACGGCCTCCAGCACGTCTCCGCCCTGGTCTACTCCGGGGCCGCAATCGCCGCCGTCTTCGTCGGCGATCTGATCAGTCTCTTCGTCTACTGGGAGCTGACCTCGATCGCTTCGGTCTTCTTGATCTGGGCCCGGCGGACCGAGCGATCCTCTCGCGCCGGGATGCGGTTCCTCCTCGTCCAGGTGAGCTCCGGGGTCCTTCTGCTGGCCGGAGCCATCCTCCACTTTACCGAGACCGGCTCTCTCGCCTTCGACCACCTGGGTCTGGTGAGCCTGGGAACCGGGCTGATCCTCGTCTCCTTCGGCATCAAGGCGGCCTTCCCCCTCCTCCACAACTGGCTGCAGGATGCCTACCCCGAAGCGACCGTCACGGGCACCGTGGTGCTCTCCGCCTTCACCACCAAGCTGGCGATCTACGCGCTGGCGCGGGGCTTCGCGGGAACCGAAATCCTGATCCCGATCGGCGCGACGATGACGGCCTTTCCCATCTTCTATGCCGTCATCGAGAACGACCTGCGGCGCGTGCTCTCCTACAGCCTCAACAACCAGGTGGGCTTCATGGTGGTGGGCGTGGGGATCGGTACCGAGATGGCGATCGACGGCGCCGTCGCGCACGTCTTCGCGCACGTGATCTACAAGGCGCTCCTCTTCATGTCGATGGGCGCGGTGCTCCTGCGGACCGGAACGATCAAGGCCACCAAGCTCGGGGGCCTCTACAAGTCGATGCCCTGGACCACCTGCTTCTGCGTGGTGGGTGCCGCGTCGATCTCGGCCTTCCCTCTCTTCAGCGGCTTCGTGAGCAAGTCGCTGATCCTGACGGCGGCCGCCGACGAGCACCACACCATCACTTTCCTGGTGCTGCTGTTCGCCTCGGCCGGCGTATTCCATCACTCCGGCATCAAGATCCCCTACTTCGCCTTCTTTGCCCACGACCGCGGCCTTCGGGTCAAGGAGGCGCCGCTCAACATGCTGCTCGCCATGGCCGCCGCGTCCGCGCTCTGTATCGGCATCGGCGTGTACCCCGATCCGCTCTACCGCCTGCTGCCGTTCACCGTTTCCTACGATCCCTATACGACGACCCACGTCGTCACCACGCTCCAGCTGCTGTTCTTCTCTGCGCTCGCCTTCACGGTGTTGATGTTGACCGGCCTCTACCCGCCCGAGCGCGAGAGCATCAACCTCGACTTCGACTGGACCTATCGGCACGCCCTCCCTGCGCTGGGCAGCTTCTTGACCCGAACCGCGGGTGCGCACTCGGCGGCGCTGAAGGAGGCCGGCCGCCGCGTGCTCGGGAGAGCATTGGAGAGGTTTACGCAACTGCACACCCCTCCCAACATCCTGGGAGAGCCGTGGCCCCCCGGCCCCACGGCCATGTGGGCCGCACTCCTCCTGGCGGCTTACCTGCTGCTCTACTTCCTCTGAGGCGCGAGGCGAGGCCAACTCGTGGTCAGCGGAGCCGCGGCTTCGGGGTGCGGTCGCCCTCCCCTTCGTCCTCCTGCCCGCGTCCATCGCGGAGCTCCCGATCCTGCCGACGACCATCCCCGGTCGGGAAGCGGGGGTCGAGATGCCAAGCGTCTTCAGCTACATGTTGAGAACTGACCGATCTTCCCCGTCCACACCGATGGGAAGGGAGGGGGGGACGGCGTTGCCTCTGGTAGGAGGAGATTGCTGCCGATGCGACTCTCGAGCCCCCGCGTCCCCCCGATCGATCCCGAGGCGCTCCGGGGCGAGCCCCGTGAGATCCTCGACCGCTCCCGGATGAACGGGCGCACGATCAACATCTTCGCCACCCTGGTCCACCACCCCAAGCTGATGAAGCGCTGGCAGGTGTTCGGGAACCACGTGCTCAACAAGTCGACGCTGCCGCCGCGCGACCGGGAGCTGCTGATCCTGCGCATCGGCTGGCTCTGCCGCTCCGAGTACGAGTTCGGCCAGCACGTGGTGATCGGGAAGCGGGCGGGGCTGAGCGACGAGGAGATCGAACGCGTCACGCGCGGACCCGAGGCGGAGGGCTGGGATCCCTTCGATGCGACGCTGCTCCGGGCCACCGACGAGCTCCACAGCGACGCCTTCCTCAGCGACGCGACCTGGAAGGAGCTCGCGGCGCGCTACGACACCATGCAGCTGATCGACGTGGTCTTCACCGTCGGCCAGTACAACCTGGTCTCGATGGCCCTGAACAGCCTCGGCGTCCAGCAGGACGAGGGCTTTCCGGGATTCCCCGCCCGATGAGCGGCCGGCTCCAGGACAAGGTCGCGATCGTGGTCGGAGCAGGGCAGACTCCGGGCGAGACCATCGGCAACGGCCGCGCCACGGCGCTGCTCTTCGCACGAGAGGGAGCGCGGGTGATGCTCGTCGATCGCCGCCTCGATTCCGCGCAGGAAACCGAGCGCATGATCGCAGGCGAGGGCGGCGAGTGCTTCGCCTTCGAGGCCGAGGCGACCGACGAAGAGAGCTGCAGGGCGGTGGCGAAGGCCTGCGTCGAGAGATACGGCCGCATCGACATCCTGCACAACAACGTCGGGATCGGCGGTGGCGATGCCGGGCCGGCCCACCTGACGGAGGAGGCCTGGGACCGCATCATCGGCGTCAACATGAAGAGCGTCTTCCTGATGTGCAAGCACGTGCTTCCGATCATGCGCGAGCAGGGGAGCGGGGTGATCACCAACATCTCTTCCGTGGCCGCCACCTGCGCCACCGGCATCGTCGCCTACAAGACCTCGAAGGCGGGCGTGAACGCATTCACCCACGCCCTGGCCACGGGCAATGCCAGGCACGGCATCCGCGCCAACGCGATCCTGCCGGGTCTGATGAACACCCCGATGGCGATCGAGAACATCTCCAAGGCGCGCGGCATTCCGCGCGAGCAGCTGATCGCCGCCCGCGACGGCCAGGTCCCCCTGAGCCAGAAGATGGGCACGGCCTGGGACGTGGCCTATGCCGCCCTCTTCCTCGCCTCCGACGAGGCCCGTTTCATCACCGGCGTCCTGCTCCCCGTCGACGGCGGGCAGAGCGCGCGAATCGGCTAGGAGAGTGACCCAAGACTCATTTCACAGTTCACGGATGCCCCTGTTTCTTTGCGCGAGCCCGGGTTCTCGGACCGAAAAGCGGCCATCCGTGAGATCGGTTTCGCGTCTTGGGTCAGTCTCCTAGGCGAGAGCGCGCTCGAGGCTCTCGCAGACCGAGCTCAGCACCTTGACCCGGGCATACCGCTTGTCCTCCGCCTCGACGAGCACCCAGGGCGCGAACGGCGTGCTGGTCCGCTCGATCATGTCGTGGACGGCCATCTCGTAGCGGCCCCACTTCTCGCGGTTCCGCCAATCCTCGGCGTTGAGCTTCCAGCGCTTGAAGGGGATCTTGGCACGGGCCTGGAAGCGGCGCGATTGCTCCTCCGGGGAGATGTGGAGCCAGAACTTCACCAGCACGATGCCGTACTCCACCAGCTGCTGCTCGAAGTCGTTGATCTCCTTGTAGGCGCGCTGCCACTCCACGTCCGTGGCGAAGCGCTCGACGCGCTCCACCAGCACGCGGCCGTACCAGCTCCGGTCGAAGATCATGAAGCGGCCGGCCCGGGAGAGGTGGCGCCAGAACCGCCACAGGTAGTGGTACGCCTTCTCCTCGTCCGATGGCGCGGCGATCTGGATCACCCTGTAGTCCCGAGCGTCGAGCGCCGGAGTGATCCGGCGGATCGCCCCGCCCTTGCCAGCCGCATCCCACCCCTCGAAGACGAGAGCGGCGGAGATCTTCCGATCCCGCGCCTTCCTGTGGAGAAGATTCAGCCGCGCCTGAAGCTCGTCGCGCTTCTTTGAGTAGTCCTTCTTGGGGAGCTGCTTGGTGAGGTCGAGGCTCGAGAGCACGAGGATTCGCGACCCTCCCGCCACGGAGTCCGGAGCCGGGACCGGAGCGGGTTCGCCCGCGGGCTGGGCTGAGCCGGCGAGGCGGCGCTCGATCGCCTCGAGGAGCTTGGTGCCCACCTCGAGGCTCCGGAAACGCCGGTCCGCGCCCTCGATGATCGCCCACGGCGCATGCTCGGTGCTGGTCCGAGCGATGATGTGGCCGGCGGCGGAGACGAAGTCCTCGTACATCTTCCAGTGCTTCCAGTCCTGCTTGGTGACGCGCCAGGATTGGAGCGGGTCCTTCTCCAGCGACTGAAGCCGCTTCTTCTGGGGCTCGCGGCCCAGGTGCATCCAGCACTTGAGGATGGCCGCACCGGAGTCCGCGAGGGTCCGCTCGAAGGAGAGGATCCTGGTGAGGCGCTCGTCGAGCTGGCTCTCCGAGATCTCTCCGTACACGCGGTCGAGCAGCGGTCGGGAGTACCAGGCGGAGAGAAAGATGCCGAGCTCGCCATTTCCGGGGAGATCCCGCCAGTAGCGCCAGAACTCCGGCCTCTCCCGCTCTTCCTCGGACGGCTCCGCGTAGGCGCGGGTGAGGATCCACCGCGGGTCCATCCACTCGTTCAGCAGGTTGGTGGTCTCTCCCTTCCCAGCGCCATCCACCCCCGCGAAGAGGAGGATCACCGGGAAGCCGACCTCCCGGACCCGGACCTGGGCCTCGAGGAGCGCTTCTCTGATCTGCGTCGCCCGCTCATGGTACTCCTTCTTCCCGACCTTCTGACCCAGCTCCGCGGTCTTGAACATGCCCTCATTCCATCCTCTTCGTCGGCCACCGCCGCACCGCAAGCTCGAGCGCGCGGCGGCGCCACTTCTGCATCCCGAGCCGCTTCATGGCGCGGACCGTCTCCTCCACCGGGTATGCGACGCGGCGGATACGCGCCCGCGCACGACCCTCCTCGAGCTCGAGGAGCGCCCAGCTGGCCCGAGGGTCGCCGTCGAAGGGCCGGCCCACGCTGCCTGCGTTGATGATCAGCATCCCGTCCACGGTACGGACGAACGGCAGGTGGGTGTGACCGCCCACGAGCACCTCCGGCCGCGGTGTTCCAGCGGGAAACCAGGCGCGAAGCGTCCGCGATGTCAGGCTCGGGTACATCGCGTCGAGAGTCCCCAGAGGGCTCCCGTGCACCAGCCGGATCCCGATCCCCCCGACCTCGAGCTCGCGATCGTCCGGCAAGCCCAGCAGATACTCGCGATTCTTTCGCTTCAGGACCGCAATCGTCCAGAGCATGTGTCGCTTCGGGTCGGGACGCGCCCGGTCGGCGAGCGTTCGGAGCTCGATCTCCTGGTTGCCGAGGATGGAGGGAATCCCCGCCTTCCGGACCCGCGACACCACCTGGTTCGGGTGGGGGCCCTGCCCGACGAGATCACCGGCACAGAGCACCTGAGCCACCGCCTGCCGGTCGATGTCCACGAGGACGGCCTCGAGAGCGGGCAGGTTGGCGTGGATGTCCGAGATCACGGCCACACGCACCACGGTGTCACCTCTCCGCCAGCGCGAGCTTCACGCCGAAGACGGTTTCGAAGAGACCGAACTTGCGCCGCGCGGCCCACTTCTCCAGGAGCAGATCACCCTCCGCCTCGAGCTCGAGCAGGACTTCGTTCTGCCCGGTTCGAACCTTGACGGCGTGGACGTTCTGGCGATGCTCCCGGTCCAGCAGGTCGGCGGCGCGAAGGATCGCCGCGAGGCGCTCGACCACGGTGCGATCCTCGCCGGAGAGCGCGGCGAAGGGGGGGTGCTTCGTGGTCGGGTGGGCCTTGCGGTGGTACCGCGCCACGTTTGCCACGATCGCCCTCTCCCGCGGGTCGAGCCCGACCAGGTCGGATTCGGAGATCAGGTAATAGGAGTGCTTGTGGTGCTTCGCCATCGAGACGTAGAGGCCCACGTCGTGGAGGATCGCCGCCGCCTCCAGGAGTGTCCTCTCCTCCTCCCCCAGCGCGTGTAGATCCCCGAGCTGGTCGAACAGAGAGAGCGCGAGGCCCGCCACCCGGACTCCGTGGGGCTCGTCCAGCTGGTAGCGGCGTCCGAAACCGAGGGCGACGCCCCGGAGCTCCCGCCGGCGCTCCTCCAGCGCGCCTCGCCGGGCCAGCTCGTCGATGGTGTCGAGAACCAGGCCCTCCTTCAGCCCGACGTTGGGCACGTAGAGCCGGTCCACACCGAAGATCTCGCCGATCTTCAGGTAGACGACTCCCGCCGGCAGGATCACGTCCGCCCGGTCCTCGCGGAGGCCAAACTGCTCGATCCGCTCGTGGAAGGAGATGGCGGCGAGCTTTCGAATCCACTTGCTGAGGCGCGCGAGTGGGATGACCCGGACTCCCTCGCCGAGCACCGGCCCCCCGGTGGCCGGGTCGCCCGCCAGATCGGCCAGGGTGACGATCGAGCCGCCCGTCGCGGCCAGAAAGCTGAGCGGCTCGGGCCCCATCGCGGTGAGAACCCTTGCCCGGATCGCTTCGACATACTCGGTGAGGAGCGAGAAGAAGTCCGTCCCGCCGTCTCCGGGAAGCGCCTCCAGGAGCCGGACCGCCCCCATGTCGAAGGACTCCGCCCGCACCACGTCGCCGTCCTTCATCACCAGGACCTCGACGCTTCCGCCGCCCACGTCCACCGCTCCCGTCCGCCCCCGCGAGATGTCCAGCGCGGAGCTGATCGCGCGACGCACCAGGTGAGCCTCCTCTGCGCCGCTGATCACGCGGATCTCGATCCCCGTCTCCTCGCGGATCCGGTCCCGGAGCACCTCGGCGTCCGAGGCCTCGCGAAGGGCGCTGGTGCCCACGGCCCGGACGTGCTCGACCTCGTGCCTGTCGATCATTTCGCGGAATCCGCGAAAGGCGTCCAGTGCGCGATCCCCCGCGGTCTTGCCGATCTGTCCGGTGAGGAAGACGTGCGACCCGAGCCGGACCGGGGTGCGCACGTTCTCGAGCACTCGCGGCTCGTGGTCTTCTCCCACCTCCACCAGGACGCAGCGCATCGCGTTCGTTCCCACGTCGATGGCTGCGACCCGGGTCAAATCAAACCTCCTGCGAGATCGAGCACCCGCTGATCCACCTCTGCCCAGAGCGCGCGGTAGGCCTTGGCTGCCCGGCTCCAAGGGGCGTAGGCCTCGAGCGGCATCCGGTGGACACCCATCTGCTCCACGGTGCTGGAGTAGGGAATCGACGTCTCCAGGAAACGGAAGGGACCCTCCCGCTCGCCATCGACGACCTCCCGGTGCATCGTCCTCCTGCGGTCCACCATGGAGAAGAATGGTAGGACGGCGAGCTTGCGCGGGCCCTTCTTGCGCAGGTGGCGGGCCAGCTGGTCGAGAGTGCGAAGTGAGAGCGTGGTCGGGATGGTGGGGACCAGGATACCCTCCGCAGCCTCGAGCACGCTCTCCAGCACCAGGGTCATCCCCGGCGGGCAGTCGAGAAGGGCGAGATCGTAGTCGACGGAAAGGGGCTCGATCAGTCTCCCGATCTGCCGCTTCGGCTTCTTCGTGCCGTCGAGGGCGATGTCCATCCTCCGGTAGGAGAAGTCCGCCGGGAGAAGATCGAGTCCCTCGTAGTCCGAGCCCTTGATGAGGCCGTCGAGGTCCAGCTCGCCACGCACGAGCTTCTTGCCTCCACCGCGAACCTTCGGCTTGACCCGGAGATAGAAGCTGGCGGCGCCCTGCGGATCGAGGTCCCAGATCAGGGTGCGCCAGCCGCTGCGCGCGGCGAGGAAGCCGAGGTTCACGGCGCTCGCCGTCTTCCCCACGCCGCCCTTGATGTTGAGGATCGCGAGTACCCTCACGACCCCTCTCCCTGCGAGAACAGGCGGGCGAAGATCTTGCGATTCTCCTGCGAAGCGAAGCGGTCGAACCGTTTCGCGAAGCGCTTCCTCTCCGCGGCCTGCCCGGCTTCGAGGTGGGCGAGCAGGCGACCCATCGCGAGATGGGTGCGGACCGAAGCCGAGCCCTCCTCCGCCATCTCGGCGGAAAACCTCTGCAGGCTCCGCCTCTGGACCCGGTAGTCGTTGAAGTCTCCGAGGTTGTCCTGGAGCCGCTTCAGCTCGGACACCAGCCGGCCGACCGCCTCCTCCGGGTAGAGACTACGGAAGAATTCGAGGAGGTAGCGCAGCTTCTTGCCGCGGATGCGGACGTCGTGGAGCGCCGCGGCGGGGCTGTCCTCCTGGATCGCCCAACCGCGGCGCCGCATCCGGCGGTAGACCCGCCAGATCCGCTCCGATGCCACCTCCCGGACGGGGCGCTCGGCGTTGGGGGCGAGCAAAGAGCCCGCCGGTGCCCCCGTCAGGAAGCTGCGCCACTCCTCGACCAGGCGGCGGTAGCGCTCCGAGTCGAGGGCCGAAACGAGTCGATCGTGAGCGAGCTTCTTCCTCCTCTCCAGGAACTCCTGGAGCGGGTCCAGGTCCGCCCGGATCTCCTCCGGAAGCTCCGCCAGGTAGACCTCCATCTTCAGGAGGTAGACGTCGAGGTCCCGCTTCGGCCCCGTCTCGAGGAAGAGCCAGCGGAACTCCTGCTTGAACTGCTCGACGTCGACCTCGGGGTAGACCTCCCGGATCTGGGTGAGAGCGGAGCGGGTCCGGCGGAGCGCGACCCGGAAATCGTGGAGGAACTCTGAATCGAGGTCTCGCCGCGTCCCCTCCTGGTTCCGGAGCATGGTGGTGAGCAGCGAGAGGTGGATCGCGCGCGCTGCGTCTCGCGCCGGCATCGCCGGATCGAGCAGCAGCTCGAACTTCGATGTGTAGTCTCCCGGGGCACGGCCGTGCGGCTCGAGCGCGTGCGCGAGCTCACCGGTGGCGGCGGGAAGAAGCCCGCACTTCTCCCTCAAGAAGCCGACCACCCGCCTCCGCTCCCTGTCATAGCCGCGCAGCGGGGCGATGGTTACCCGCGGCTCGAGCTCGTGGAGCTCGCCGCCCTCACAGAGCGCGCTGGTGCCCGACTCGATGCGAACCCGCACCGTGGTCTTCTCCTCGTCATCGAGGACGGCGATCGTGCGAACCCGTACGCTCGAGTCGACCAACGGCAGCAGGCGCCTCATGGAGAGGACAGCCGCGAGCTGGGAGCGCAGCGGGCCGGGGGGGAGATCGGCGGGGAAGCCGGGATCGCCCGGGTGGCAGAGGCGGTGTCGCACGCGCCCCTCCGCGTCGCGCCAGAGGTGAACGCGACGGGGCCCAAATCCGGCCGTCTCGTAGCTGCCGCCGCTCCGGTGGACCCGCCAGTCGAACGAGTCGTGGAAGGTCTTGGCCTCGACCGTCTCAGGGGAGGACACGGCCTGGAACCGCGAGCTGAGCCTCCGCTCCAGCTCCTCGGCGGTGAGACCCCCGGGCAGGCGAAAGGACGCAGGGTCGGTCGAGAGCTCTCCCGGACCGCGTCCCACGAAGGGTCCGCGAATCCCGAGCAGATCGAGTCCGCGCTCGAGCTTGCTGAGCAGGGAGGGCCCGAAGTGGGGCGAGGCGAGGAGCTCCTCGCCGACGGCCGTGAGCACGTCCGACCCATCGGCGACCTCCTCCACCTCGACCTCGCAGAAGCGCCCCAACGGCTCAGCGTCTGACGGTTGAGCCTCCTTCCCCGCGGGGAAGACCTCGACCTCGTCGAGGCAGAGCTCGGCGACGGTGCAGTGGCTCGCCACGACCTGCCGGACCCTGCGCCTGGTCCGAAGGCGAAGGATGGGGAGGAGCTTCGCATCGCCGACCAGCGAGGCGACTGTGTCGCCGACGACCCCCTTCGGCACGCCCCCCTCGCCCAGGACCTCCTCGATCTCGCGGCGGTCCTGGAGCATCCCCCGGCCCTCCCTCTCCGAGATCTCCTTCAGCGTCGCCTTCAGGATTCCGGAGCGCCGCCGGTAGCGGAGGGCAACACCTGCGGCGAAGAGAAGGAGATCCTCCGTGTCGAGATAGAGGTCCTCCTGATCTCGTGTCTCGACCGGGGAGAGCGCGAAGCCCGCGATGGCGGGCCTCCGTGCCAGCTCCTCGAGGGCGTCGGGAGCACGCACCTCGAGCTTGATCTCCCTCTCTCTCTCCGCCACCGCGGGCAAGGATACCAGCTAGTCCGGTGAGAATGGGATTGGGCGCTGCCACCGCGCTCTGCCATCATCTGAGCTTCAGGATCGCCCGCCCCGGCGGGCTCTTAGGACGGGAGCCATGGCGAAGGAAAAGCTCGAATCCGAGAAGGAGATACAGGAGCAGTTCTTCAACCGGGAGCTGAGCTGGCTCTCCTTCGCTCGCCGTGTCCTGGCGTTGGCCGGGGACGAGGCCATCCCGCTGATGGAGAGGGTCCGCTTCGCCGGGATCGTGGGGATGCTCCACGACGAGTTCTCGATGAAGCGGCTCAGCGGCCTGAAGGGGCGCGTGGAGAAGGGCTCCCGCAAGATCTCGCCGGGCGGGAGCACTGCCGACGAGCTCTTTCAGTCGGTGCGGGAGGAGCTCGGCGAGCAGAACGCGATCCTGGGCCGCATCTTCCAGGACGAGCTCCGGCCGCTTCTCGCCGCCGAAGGCCTCCCGATCGTCGACTACCGCGATCTGAGCAAGAAGCATCAGCGGTCGCTCCGCGACTACTTCGAGCGTTCCGTGGAGCCAATTCTCACCCCGCTGGCCGTGGACGCCGAGCATCCCTTTCCCTTCATCAGCAACCTGGGACTGAACCTCTCGGTCATCCTGCCCGAGGCGAAGGGAAGGCAGGAGCGCTTCGTCCGCGTGAAGGTGCCGGACAACCGGCCCCGCTGGGTACCCTTTCCCGACAACCGGGGCTTCGTCCCTCTCGAGCAGGTGATCGCGGCGAACCTGGATCTGATGTTGCCGATCCCGCCGGACTCCGTGTACTGCTTCCGCGCCACCCGTGGCACCGGGGGAACACCCGACGAAGAGGCCGAGCTCTCCATCGAGGAGGCCAGCCGCGAGCCGGGAAGCATCGTCCGGCAGGTCTCGGGCGAGCTGAAGGCGCGGAAGTTCGCCGGGGTCACCCGCCTTCAGGTGGATGCGGCGATGCCAAAGAAGCGGCGGGAGTGGCTCAGCAGGCAGCTCGGGATCGGCGACGAGGACGTCTACCCCGCCGAGTCGATCATCGGGGCGCATGACCTGCTGAAGCTCGAGGCTCCCGGCCGGCCGGAGCTCAGCTTTCCATACCACCAGCCGGTCACCCACCCGCGGCTCCGGCACATCGACGAGCGCGAACCCGCAGCGATCTTCAGGGAGATCGCGCGCGGGGACATCCTCCTCCATCACCCTTACGTGAGCTTCGACACCTCGGTCCTCCGGCTCATCGAGGCCGCGGCGGAGGATCCCGCGGTTCTCGCCATCAAGCTGACGATCTACCGGACCAGCAGCGATTCGCCGATCCCGCGCGCACTCGCGGAGGCCGCTCGACGCGGAAAGCAGGTCGCCGTGCTCGTCGAGATCACCGCCCGCTTCGACGAGGCGCCGAACATCGCCTGGGGCCAGTACCTCGAGAAGGAGGGGGTGCACGTCTCCTATGGCGTGGAGCATCTCAAGACCCACGTGAAGCTCGCCCTCATCGTCCGTGAGGAGGAGGGGGAAATCCGCCGCTACGCCCACGTGGGAACCGGCAACTACCACTCGGGCACCACCAGGGTCTACGAGGATCTCGGGGTGCTCACCGCCGATCCCGAGATCTGTGACGATGTCGCCGCGGTCTTCAATTCCCTGACTGGATCGATGCCGTTCGCCGAGTGCCGGCGCCTCCTCGTCGCTCCCGCGACGATGCGAAAGCGTTTCACCGAGCTGATCCGGCGGGAGAGCGAGCACGCCGGGGCCGGCCGACCCTGCGGCATCCGGGCGAAAATGAACCAGCTCCAGGACTTCGAGATCATCCGCGAGCTCTACGAGGCGAGCCAGGCGGGTGTGCCGATCGAGCTGAACGTGCGGGGCCTCTGCTGCCTCCGACCCGGCGTTCCCGGGCTCTCCGAGAACATCCGCGTCTTCGGGGTCGTCGGCCGTTTCCTGGAGCACAGCCGCATCTTCCGCTTCGAGAACGGGGGGCAGCCCGAGCACCTGCTCGGCTCGGCCGACTGGATGAAGCGGAACCTCGACGGCCGGGTGGAGACCATCCTGTCGGTCGCCAACCAGGACCTGCAGCGCCAGATCGACGAGATCCTCGGGGTCTACGAGATGGACAACGCCAGCGCCTGGGACTGCGACGCCGATGGCGTCTACCGACAGCGGACGCCCGCGGAGGGCGAGGAGCGCCGCGCCGCCCAGGAGACGTTCATCGAGATGGCCCGGAGCTGAGAGCGACTCCTACCGGCGCCTGCCTGGATCCGCCGCGCCCGCCCCGAGATCGGCCACGCGGGCCCATCCCGAGGCCCCTCTCGAGGGTGGAATCCGCGGCCGCCCGGGCTCAACCGGGGCTCCCGAACAGCCGATTTGATGGGAATGCTCTACGAGATCGGCCTGCTCTGCACCATCGTGCTGGGGCTCTGGGTGCTGGTAGACGTAGCCGGCGCGCTGCCGCGCCGAATCCAGGCCCTGCCGATGGCACTCTTGGGCGCCTCCTGCGCCCTGTGGGCTGGTGGCGAGCTGCTGATCCGACAGGCGGGAGGGCCGGCGGAGATCCTCGTGGGCCGGCGCGTGCTCTACCTCGGCTCGGCCATTCTGCCGATCGCGTGGGCCTGGACTGCGGCCGACGCCGCTCGGTCCCGCTGGATCCTCCGCAAACCCTGGCTGGTGGCAGTGGCAGCGGTGCCCCAGATAATGATCTATGCCCTCCTCTACACGGAGGCGCACGCCTGGTTCGTGCATGGTACCGCGTGGCCGCCCGCCTTCGGCCCCCTCTACTGGGCGTACGCGGGCCTCGGATGGAGTCTCGCCACGCTCGGGACCGGCCACTTCCTGCTCGCGGCGGTTCGCCTCGGCAAGGCCAGCCCGGTGCGGATGCTCGCCATCGTCATCGGCACGACGCTTCCCCTCCTGGCCAGCCTCTTCTACACGACCACCAGCCGGTTCGAGACCGATGCCGATCCGACGCCGATCCTGCTCGGCGTCGCGATCCTGGTGGTTCGGCTGGCGGCCATCGATTCCGGCCTCACCGCGGTTCTTCCAGTCGCGCGCAAGGACGTGATCGAGCAGCTGCCATCGGGCGTGCTGGTCGCGGATCTCGAGGACGAGATCGTCGACGCCAACCCCGCCGCCGTCTCGATCCTCAGGGAGAGGAAGCTGACCGGGAGGTCCCTGGAGGAGATCCAGGCGCAGCTGCAGGCCGATCGCACCCGCGTGATCGAGGTAGAGAAGTTCTCAGTGAAGGGGCTCTTCGGAGTGGTAGGGAGGTGTGCCGTCCTCAACGACCGCACCGAGGCGCGTCGCGTCGAGCAGCAGCTCCAGCAGGCCCAGAAGCTCGAGGCGATCGGCTACCTGACGGCGGGCATCGCCCACGGGATCAACAATCCGTTGGCCTTCCTCAACTCGAACCTGGGCGTCCTCGAGGAGCTGGCGGCGGGGTTCACCGACGACACCGTCCAGACAGCGCTCGGCGCGAAGTTCGCGGATCTCGCAGCCGAGGCCCCCGAGATCGTCGCCGAGATGAAGGACGGTCTGGATCGCATCGCCCGTCTGGTGGAGACCCTGATGGGCTTCGCTCGCTCCACCTCCCCGGACGAGGACCTGGTTCTGGTCGACCTGCACAGAGTGGCGGAGAAGGCGAATGCCCTGGCCGCGGTCGGCGTGGCATCGAACACCATCCATCTCGCCCTCGAGCCGGTGCCCAGCGTCCTGGGTCGCGAAGAGGAGTTGGTCCAGGTCGCGACGAACCTGCTGCTGAATGCGATCCAGGCGGGCGGAGACTCGCCGGAGATCGAGCTCCGGGTACGCTGCGACCGCGACCTGGTCGCCCTCTCGGTGCTCGACCGCGGCCCGGGGATTCCCGACGACTTCCTGCCCCACGTCTTCGACCCCTTCTTCACCACCAAGGGGCTGGGCGAAGGGACGGGGCTGGGGCTCAGCTTGAGCTTCGACCTGGCGCGCCGCCACGGGGGAACCCTGGAGGCGGCGAACCGCCCCGGCGGAGGCGCCGTCTTCACCCTCTGGCTGCCTCCCTCCGCGGGGGCCGAGTCGGATGGCGAAGACGCTCAGCCAGTCGGCGCGGTGGGGATCAACGCCCGCCCGTGATGTAGGTCTCGAGCTCTTCGATGGTGAGCCGCTGCGCCTCGATGACCGCCTTCACGATGTCACCGATCGAGACGATGCCGATCAGGCGTCCCTCCTCGATCACTGGAAGGTGCCGGATGTGCTTGTCCGTCATCAGGACCATGCAGGCTTCCACCGTCTGCTCGGGCTCCACGGTGATCACCCGGCGCGTCATGATCTCCTGCACCTGGGTGTCCTTCGAAAGCCGGCCCTGCAGGACCACCTTCCGGGCGTAGTCTCGCTCGGACAAGAGGCCGCAAATCTCACCCCCTTCGAACACGATCAGCGCTCCGACCTCCCGATTGGCCATCTTCTGCAGGGCATCGTAGACCGAAGCCTGCGGAGCGACGGTCTCGACGGCATAGCCCTTGTCATTCAGGACCTGACGAACCGACTTCAAGGTCACCTCCTCCGTACCTGTCCTGCGTCCATCTCAGCCTACCTTTACCTTAGTATAGGTCGATCCGAATCTCTCCAGCGTCACCACCCCCGGGGGTCTCGGCCGAGGGCAAGCACTCCGAGGAGAGCGGCTGGGAAACCGGGCCGCGGCGCGTTCTGATAACCTCCCACCGCGCAAGGCCCGGCCGCTCATCGACCGAGCGCTGGGGAGGGAGGCTTCGTGGAGAAGGCGCTGACCAGAGCAGAAGTGGATGTCGTTGTCGTCGGTTCCGGCCCCGGCGGGGCTACGGTCGCCCGCCACCTCGCACAGGCCGGGAAGCGGGTGATCCTGCTCGAGCGAGGAACGGACCACCGCGAACGGCCCTACTACGGCACGCACCTCGGCGCCCTGATCTACGCCGACCGGGGCGGTCTCCTCTTCACCGAGGAGGGGCTGAACATCGTCAGGCCGCTGATGACGGGCGGGGCCACCAACATGTTCACCGGCTCCGCCGCCAGACCGCCACAGTGGCTGAAGCAGAAATACGGGGTCGACGTCGACGTGGAGGTCGAAGAGACGATCAAGGAGCTCGCACTCGACCGGCTGCCGGACGACGCTCTCGGCGAGCGCTCCACGCGAATCATGGAGGCGGCGAACTCGCTCGGCTACGACTGGCAGCCGCTGATGAAGTTCATGCGCCCCAGCCACACCGCCCGCTTCGACTGCGGCGCCAAGTGCATGCTCGGCTGCCGGTGCGGCGCCAAGTGGACGGCCAACGAGTACGTCGACGACGCCGTTGCTGCCGGATGCGAGCTGATGACCCGGGCCCGAGTGGACGATCTGATCATCGAGGGCAGACGGGTCGGCGGAGTCCGCGGCAAGATGGGAAGAAGCGCTCGCTTCGAGATCCGCGCGGGGGTCGTGGTGCTGGCCGCGGGCGGCATCGGGACACCCATCATCCTGCAGAACGCCGGCTTCTTCGAGGCTGGCCATGGCATGGCCATGGACACGACGACGATCGTCTACGGCACCTCCAAATACGGGGGAATCAGCTCCGAACCACCGATGAGCGTTGCCTACACCGACGACGACAACGGCTACATGCTGAGCACGCTGATCGATCCCTGGCTCCTCTACCCGATGATCAACGTATTGAAAGGCATCAAGTATCCCTTCACCTGGTTCAACTACGGCAAGACCATGGGGATGATGATCAAGATCAAGGACGAGCTCTCCGGTGGCGTCAGCCTGGAGGGACGGGTCAGCAAGCCGCTGACTCCCCGCGATCGCTACAGGCTGAACCACGCCTCGATCGTGGCGCGAAAGATCCTGGTGCGGGCCGGCTGCGATCCGGATTCGGTCTTCGTCGGCCCGCTGCGCGGCACCCATCCCTGTGCGACGGTGCGAATCGGCGAGATGCTCGACCAGAACCTGCGGACCGAGGTCGAGAACCTCTACGTCTGCGACGCCAGCTGCTTTCCCGAGTCACTCGACCGACCCACCGTCCTCGCCATCATCGGCCTGGGCAAGAGACTGGGCGAGCACCTGCTCCAGGACGTGCTGGGCGGCGCGGCCAGCGGTGGCCCGGCCATGCCTCCCGTCGACTAGTCTGGGACTTCTCTCAGTCTTCCCGACTCCACCTCGTAGATGAGGCCTCTGATCCACCTTCCGGGGGAATCATGGAAAAGGCACCACGCTACTTCCGCTGCATCCCGCTCGGAGTGGAGGGAGGTCTGATCGAGAGCAACCTCCCCGCCTACCTCCTGGCGCCCATCGGTTCCACCGACTTCGTCTGCCTCGACGCCGGAACCCTCCTGGCTGGCCTCCGGGTAGCTCGGGCCCAGGACTGCTTCTCCGACATCGAGATGCCGCCCGGCTCCTCCGACTCGATCGAGGGTCGGGTGCTCCGCCACCACGTCAAGGCCTATCTGCTCACCCACACCTACATCGATCACGTGAGCGGACTGATCATGAACTCGCCGGCCGACAGCGCCAAGCCGATCATGGCGCTCGAGGAGACTATCGAGGGTCTGCAGCAACACGTATTCAACTGGGTCACCTGGCCCAACTTCGGCGGCGGGAGTGAACCCAAACCCATTGCCAAGTACCAGCTGGTGGCGCTCGAGCCAGGTGAGCGCTCTTCGATTCCGGGCACCGCCATGTCTGTCGAGGCCCAGCCGCTGGCCCACGGCGTCCGGACCGATTCGGCCGCCTTCCTGGTGGATGCCGAAGGCCATACCGTCGTCTACATGGGCGACACCGGACCCGACCATCTCGAAGATCGGCCGACGACCCTCCGCCTCTGGGAGCGGCTGGTTCCCCTGATCCGCGACGATCGACTGCGGGCCATCTACATCGAGTCGTCCTACTCTGACGAAACACCGGAAGACCAGCTCTTCTCGCACCTGACTCCGAAGTGGATCATGCGCGCCTTCCGCCAGCTCGCGGGGATGGTCGCACCGCGAAGTCCGGTGACCGCCCTCGCCGGGCTCGGGGTCGTCATCACCCACATCAAGCCTCACCTCGATGTCGGCGAGAAGACTCGGGACGTCGTGAAGCGACAGCTACGGGAGCAGAACGATCTCGGCCTGCGCCTCGTCTTCGCCGAGCAGGGCAAGCCCTTCGAGATCTGAGGGATGGAGCCCTCAGTGCCTCTTCCGATCCGGATACACCTGGGCCAGGAAGGGCTTGGGATCGGTGAAGCCGCCTATCACGGAAATCGGATAGCCAAAGCCGCTCTTCGCCAGGGTATCCAGACCCTCGATGACCCTGCCGAGTTCCTCTGGCGGCAAGGCGATGACGATTTCGTCGTCAGCTACCTGCCCCAGCGCCCGCTCTCCGTAGCAGGGAATCGCGACGGACGTCTTCCCGGTCGCGTAATAGCGACCGAAGGAGTCCATGCACGCCCCCTCCCCGACGAAGGTGAAGTCGAAGCTCTCGTATCGGACCTTCTGCATTCCGCAGAGCAGCATCATGATCTGAGCTGGATTGCCGAACATCATGATCATGTCGGGCTCGAAAGTCGCATTGCTGAGCGGTCCGGCCACGATGGCCTGGCCAGGAGGCACCACCGGGTAGTCCTGCTGCTGCTTCATCGCCTCCTGGGGAGAGGGCATCCAGGTCAGTGACAGCTGTCTGCATTCTTCCTCGACGTCCTCCTCGAGACTGGGAATCAGTCCGTGAACCCGCTTGCACCGATGGTTCAGCTTGTCATCGCTGGTCACCGCCACGGTCAGCTTCGAAACCCGGGCCATATAGGGAATCTGGCAGAACACGCACCCCGCGCTCCACCGGATCACGCCCTCGATGTTCTCCAGCTCACCGGCGTCCTCCAGCCTGCGAAAGGCGATGGGCTCGGTCCTGAGCTTGAGTCGGGTCTTGATGGCTTCACTCTTCTCGGCCCATTTTCTCGTCTGGCTCATCTGACGCTTCCCCTCTGCTCCCCACCTCGGCCGCGAATCTGGCGTTCCAACGCCGCGGGCAACGCCAGGCCTCTCCGCCGACGTTCCTAGAGGAAGAGTACACGGTTCTCGACGGTGGGTCGCAACGCGAATTCGCCTACCATGGGTGCACTCGCTCTCGAGGCGCCGCTTGCTGATCTCCGACCCGCTGTTCTACGCCGTCGTGATTCCCGCGATCCTGCTGGTGGGAATCTCCAAGGGGGGGTTCGGCGGAGGCGTCGGGCTGATCGGAACCCCCATGGTGGCCCTGGTCACCACGCCGACGCGGGCCGCTGCCATCCTGCTACCGATTCTCTGCGCGATGGACATCGTGGGCGTGATCGCCTATCGGAGGAGCTGGGACCCGGTCAACATGCGGATTCTGGTGCCCGGCGCGGTCCTCGGGATTCTGCTGGGCGCGGCGACCTTCCGCTTCCTCGACGAGAACCTGATCCGCCTGATGATCGGAGTGCTGGCGCTGGCCTTCGTCCTGCGATACTGGCTCGCGAGAACGCCGGCAGTAGAGTCCATGACTCCCGATCGGAGAGCGGGGAGCTTCTGGGCCGCCGTATCGGGCTTCACCAGCTTCGTCGCCCACGCCGGAGGCCCGCCTCTGAGCGTCTACCTGCTGCCCCAGAACATGGACAAGACGCTCTTCGTGGGGACCACGGTGATCTACTTCGCGTTCGTGAACTATCTGAAGCTCGTCCCCTACTCCCTCCTGGGCCAGTTCAGCGCTGAGAACCTGCTCACATCCCTGCTCCTGTCGCCGCTCGCGCCCCTGGGAATGTGGCTGGGGATCTGGCTCCACCGGCGCATCGACGAGCGCCTCTTCTACCAGACGGTCTATCTGATGCTCGCCGTCGTGGGTCTCAAGCTTCTCTACGACGGCCTGGCGGCGGCGATCGGTCAGCCGCTCAGGTAGTCGATGCCTTCCTTCGCCGCCTCGCGGACCTCGGCGTCCGGGTGCTGGAGCAGCTTCTCCAGGCTGCCGATCACGGTGCTGTCGCCGATCATTTCGAGGGCATCGATCGCCTCGATCACGACCCCGGGAGCCGGGTCGTCGAGCGCCGAGACCAGTCCGGCGGTCGCCTCCGGCGACTCGGCGTACCCGAGCTGTCTCGCGGCGAGCCCGCGCACCTCGGCGTCGGGGTCGTCGCTCAGGACCTCGAGCAGGACCTGCAGGCCCGGCCCCTCGGGCTCGATATCGAAGAGAGCGGTGGATCGCTCGTCGGGATCGGAGCTCTTCAACTCCTGCAACGCCCCGGCGAGCTCCTCCGCTTCGTCGAGGTTCGCCGGCTTCGGGGCGGCGGCCGGTGGCTCCATCGATGTCGCCTCCTCGGCCGACGGAGCCTCGCCCCCTTCATCGGAGCCGCAGCCAGCGACACCGAAAGTGAGGGCCAGGAGCCCCGCGGCGATCCAGATGAGCAGCTCGGATCGGATCGGGATTCGCAAAGAATGCATGTCTGGAGGTCCTCCTACTTCTGCCGCGTCTCGACGGACCGCGGCGCGACCTAGAATAGTAAATCTCCTGCTGCCCGGGAGAAGCTCGACACGGGATGGACGCTCGGCGTCTGCGGACCGCTCTGTTTCTGGGGTTTAGGATAGGGCGCGATCGGGGAGGGAAGCCAAATCATGCGTCTGGGTCGTCTTCTTCTCGTGGTGATAGCCGTCCTGTTCGTCTGCTTCGCGGTCGTCTATTTCTTGTTTCCCGAGCTCATCCTCGAGGCAATGACCGCGTCTGCGCGGCGCACCGCTGGGCTCGAACGTTTCGAAATCAACGTGGAGGCTCACCGGATCGTCTATCTGGAGGGAGGAGCTGGTGAACCGGTCGTTCTTCTGCACGGCTTCGGGGCGAGCAAGGATCTCTGGAACGCAGTCGCCGCCCGGCTCACGCCGCAGTATCGCGTGATCGCGCCCGACATCCCGGGATTCGGCGAGAGCCCGGCGCTCGATGACGCACGATACGATGTCGAGAGCCAGGCCAGACGCCTGCGTGCCTTTCTCGAGGCGCTCGATATCGACGAGCACCACATCGGCGGCAGCTCCATGGGGGGCCTCATCGCGGTCGTCTACACGGCGCTCTACCCGGATGCCGTTCGAAGTCTTCTGATTGGCGCCGCACCGGGTGTTAGATCCCCGGAAAGGACCGAGATCGACAGAGCCGTCGAGCGCGGCGAGAATCCCCTGCTGATCCGCAACGAGGAAGACTTCGACAGAATCATCAGACTGATCTTCTCTCGTCCTCCCTCCATTCCCGGCCCCATGAAACGGGCGATGATGCGCACCGCGATCCGGAACCGCGCGATCCACGCGAGGCTGTTTGACGAGCTCACGCAGTCCGGATTCGGTGCGCTGGAGCCCCTGCTGCCCGAGGTCGAGGCGCCGACCCTCGTGTTGTGGGGTGCAGACGATCGCCTGGTTCACCCGTCATCCGTCGCTGTGTTCACGCGCGAGATTCGCGGAGCGGAGAGCGAGATCTTCGAGGCGTGTGGACATGCTCTTCCGCGTGACTGCCCGGACCTGCTGGTCGACCGCTACCTCACCTTCCTGAGTGGAGTCCATACTCGAGCGCGCCGCGGGCCCTGACCGGACGGACCTCGATTCTCCGGTCTCCCAGCGTCCCCCTCGGGTCCGATGACCTCCAGCTCGGCCAGGTCGGCTGGGGATGGAAGGCCCGCGCCGAGCCTCGATGCCTGCGGGCCCTCCGGTGCACCAGCCCCGCCCCGAGGCCCCCTGACGGCCTGTCAAGCCGGATCTTCGGGCGGTCGAAAAGAAGCCCAAACCGAGACTCAGGGCGAGAGATCTTGCGAGACGACGCAGAACGAGTCCGTGACAAGCTCCTGCGCATGGCCCTCGACGACATCCGCTGTGCCGACTATCGAGGTGCGATCAGACGCTACAAGCGGCTCACCGGGCTGGACCCCGACAATCCCTCTCTGCATCTCAAGGTCGCCGAGATCTCGCTCAGGCTCGACAACAAGAGAGGCGCGGTCGACGCCTATCTGATGGCCGCCGCGCTCTTCTCCCGCGACGCCTTCGACGCAAAGGCGATCTCGCTGTACAAGCAGGCGCTCGTCGTCGATCCAGAGCGCTACGACATCTGCGATCTCCTGGCCGCAGCTCATCAGCGCCTCGGCCACATCGGCGACGCGATCGAGACCCTCCGAAGCGCTGCGAAGGCGCTGGGGCGGGAAGGCCGCGACACCGAGGCACTCGGTTACCGCAAGAAGATCGCGAAGTTGAATCCTGCCGACACCACGAGCCGCCTCGAACTCGCTCGTGAGCTTCAACGGGCCGGGCTTCAGGGTGACTCCGTCACCGAATACGCGGAGGTCGCCATCGAGTTCGCGCGCCGGGGCGAGCTCGACCGCATCCCCGGGATCTTCCAGACCATCGTCCAGATGAAGCCCCAGCATATCGCCCAACACCCGACGGCTTCGACGCCTCTCGCTGAAGGCGCTCCATCTGTCGCACCGGCCCAGTCCGGAACCCGCTCCCCAGGCAATGGTTCCCCCGAGGCAAACGCCACCGAGCTGTGCACTTGCCTGGGCTACCTGGACAGTCTCGAGAAGCTCTATCGTCGCGTTGCTCAGCTCCACCGGGAGTGTAGCTAGTTGGCATGGTGATGGAACGGATCCCGCTTCTCGAGCACTACCGCGCCATTTCGAAGTTGCCCACCGGAAACCTTCGAGAGACGCCTTTTGGTGTTCTTCTGTTTGCGTTCGCGATCCACGAACGAACCATCGCATTCGAGATCCAGCGGACCCACATCAAGAAGACGATCATCCTGGAGGACGGCATTCCATTCGAGTGCCACTCGAATCTTCTTCACGAAACGCTGGCGGCATTTCTGGTCCGGCGCGGTGTACTCAGTGATTTCCAGGCCAAGGAGTGCCTCGCCGAGGCGGCGCTGCGCGAGGTCCGGCTCGGGGAAGTCCTGATGGAGAAGGCTCTCCTCGATGCGGTCGGGCTCTACAAGGCCCTGCAGCAGAACCTGGCTCAGAAGCTGCTGGAATGCTTCACCTGGGCGGACGGCGAGTTTCGAATCCGCCCCGAACTCTCCGAAGCCAGCTCATCGATGAGCATCAACGTGCCCCAGCTGATCTTCACCGGAATCACGAAGTTCGCTCCCCAGGACCAGGTCAAGAGCGGCGCTGGCCCACTGCTCGAACAGCGGCTCGTCCTGAATCCCTCACCACCAGCGTCCTTGAGCGCCCTCAAAGCTTCTGCTGCGCAGACGGGTGCGATGAACGCTGTCTTTCAGCGACTCCAAACCGGTGAACCCCTCCCGGCAAGCCTCATCGAAGACGACGGAGCGCTTCGCGTCCTCTACGCCCTCTCCGTGATCGGAACCGTCGTCTCATCGAGTGATCCGCTACTGAAGGGGCCACCCCCAGAAGCGGTCCGGAGAAGCCCGCCTCTGGAGATGGAAGCGGCACCGCTCACGCCGACGGCCGCCCGGTCGGATGCGCGAGGCGGGTGCAGTCCCGACGCCCTCGTCTGGGGTCGCGATGACACGCCAGAGGATCGCGATCCCCTGGATTCCGTCTTCGAATCCTTGTGGGTGGACGACCCGGTCGAAGTCGAGATCGAAATCGAGCTGACGCCGGATCCGCCGAGATGCGAGGTATCCGCTTCCGATGCACCCGTCGACGTTCGTGATAGACGGCGTGTCTGCAATGAAATCATGACCGACTACCTCACCCACAAGGACAAGGATCCGTTCGACTTTTTGGGCGTTTCAGCCGACGCATCCAGCACACTGATTCGGGATCGGTACATCCAACTGTGCAAGAAGTACGCTCCATGGCGCTTCGAGGCCCCCCCGTTTCAGGCGGTCTCGGAGAAGGCGGATGAGCTGCTTCGCGCCGCGATCTTCGCCTTCGGCGAACTCAAGGACGAGAAGCGGAGGAACGAGCTTCTGGAGCAGCGCGGGGGTCGCACACCGAAGCGAGGGCAGTTGCTCCCCAGCTCTCATTTCGCAAATGCTGCGGAAGAGCTCGCAGAGACCTATTGCCAGCGTGGCTCCGAGCTGATGGCTACCGGGAATTTCGGAGCGGCAAGGGATCTGTTTTCCCTGGCGTTGAACTCGGATCCCGAGAACCGCGCCTACGTCGTCGAGCTCGCCTACGCCCACTTCCGCGAGTCTCCGAGCAACGCTCCCCAGGTGCTGAGGGAGCTGGAAGCGATCTCGAGCCAGGACCCGGGCTGCGTCCAGGCCTGCCTCTACGCGGCGGAGGTCGCCCACGCGCTCGGCGAGCTGGAACGCGGCGAGGCGCACTTCCTTCGCGGCTGCGAGACCTGGGCCGGCGGCGCCTGCCGGACCTAGGACCTCTCGAAGGGCCGGTAGACCCGCGGCTGTCGTCGGCGCGGCCCCGACTGAACAGCGTTCAGCGCGCCCGAAACCGGGCTCGATCCGCCCGGCGCTAGGCTCTTTGCATGCGTGTCCTGATGAGCCACGTCGTCCGGGACCATGTGCTCCTGAGTGCCCTGGCGGCCGCGCTCCTCGCTCCGTGGCTCGGCGTGGCGTGGGCCCTCGCGTTCTGGGCTGCGAGCATCCTGGTCGACGTCGACCACCACCTGCACTTCGTCCAGTTTGCCGGTTGGCGCCGCTGGCTCGACTTCCGGGGAATGTTCCGCTTCAACGCCCACCTGTTCGGCGCCATCCGCCAGGGCGACTGCCTGTTGCTGGAGGTCTTCCACACCGCCGAGGCTGTAGCGTTGCTGGCCGCGCTCGCCTGGGGGGTGTCGCCCGTCTTCCGGCCGGTCTTCTGGGGGGTCTGCCTCCACCTCGCGGTCGATGTCGTTCACCTATCGCGGCACGGGGCGCCCCGGGCGAGGGCCTGGTCCTTCGTCGAGTACGCGGTGAGAGCAGCCGACCTCCGCCGACAAGGGATCGACCCCACCCGGCTCCCCAGAGAGGCCGCGGCGCGAGCCTGAGGCCGGAATGCCCTGCCTGAGACGCCACCGGGTGGACGTTTCTCTGTCGATCGGCAGAATTGACAGCTATCTATCTGATTTAATTGACCAATAACCGAATGGAGATGCGGCGGTGAAGCCTTCTGGTTTACAATTGAACGATTTTAGTTACAATAGACACTAATCATGGCCTACCTGGTGCGCCGCAGCCCGAGCCGCTTCGAGATCCGGGAGAGCCACTCCACGCCGAGAGGGCCGCGCTCCCGCGTACTCGCGAGCTTTCTCGGGACCTTGACCCGCGATGTCCTGGACCGCGCCGCCGCCCGGGCCACGCGGCCCTTCAGCGCTGCCGCGCTCGTTCGCCGCGCGCGCACCCTGGGCATCCCGGTATTGGAGCGCTCGCGGGAACCCGAGGCCCGAGCCCTGCTCTCGCGACTGCGCCGCGGCGATCCCCTCGACCCGGTGCTCGCGGCGTCGCTGCGACACGCCCTCGCGCGACTCCCCGAGACGCCGATCCCGCAGTCCCTGGCAGAGGTCTCCGACTGGGTCGGCGCGAGCGCCGCGGAGCGAGGCACCGCCCTTCGCGAGCTCCTCGATCTCTACGGACGCATCGCCCGCAGCCGACCGCCACGACGCCGACGCGAGCGCTCGCGCTTCCCGCGCTTTTCTTCGCAACGCGAGGCCAGCTGAGCGTGGCGACCACCTCTCTCTCCGAGAAGGTGCTGCTGATCGAGGAGGGCTTTCGCCGGCGCCGCATTCCCCACGCCTTCGGCGGCGCCATCGCCCTCGCCTACTACGCCACGCCACGCGCCACCATCGACATCGACGTGAACGTCTTCATTTCAGTGGACCGCGCCGACGAGGTGCTGGGCCTGCTGGAAGAGCTCGGCGCCGAGCCCCTACGCGACGAGGAGCGCGCGCAGCTCGAGCGCGACGAGCAGGTGCGCGCCCACTGGGACACGACCCCCGTGGACCTCTTCTTCTCCTACGACACCCTTCACGAGAGCTGCCTCGAGCGACGCCAGCGCATGCCCTTCGGCGACGGCGACTCGATCCACGTGCTCGCCGCCGAGGACCTGCTCGTCTTCAAGGCCCTTTTCGATCGCGACAAGGACTGGCGCGACATCGAGGAGCTGGTCTACGCGATGGCCGGCGAGCTCGACGCCGCCTACGCTAGGGGCTGGCTGGAACGCATCGTGGGCGAGCCGGACCCACGCTACCAGCGGCTCTGCGAGTTGCTCGACCGCTACGCGTGAGCTCGGAGAGCGACGGCCCTGAGGAATCCCTCGCCTCGCCGCGCTGCACTCCCTAAGCTGCCGGCCATGCCGAAGAAGCGCGCATGGGAGCTGCGGGATCCGGAGGCGAACGCGGAGGCCCGAAAGTACGCGCATCCGGTGCCCAGCCGGACGTACATCCAGCAGTACCTCGAGGACCAAGGTGTTCCGGTGCCGTTCGACGATTTGGTCGAGGCATTCGGGCTGGATCGCCAGGAGCGGAGAGCGCTCGGCGTACGGCTGAAGGCCATGGTCCGCGACGGGCAGGTCATCCCGAACCGTCGAGAAGGGTATTGCCTGGTCGATCGGATTGCGCTCGTCACGGGCGTGGTGAGCGCGCACCGGGACGGGTTCGGGTTCGTGGTTCCGGACCACGACGGGGACGACGACGTGTACCTCCCGCCGCGCACCATGCGGGAGCTGATGCACGGGGACCGGGTTGCGGTTCGCATCCGGGGGCACGACGGGCGGGGGCGGCCGGAAGGCTCGCTCGTCGAGGTGCTCGAGCGGAATACGAGCTCGGTGGTCGGGAAGTACCTCCAGGAGCGTGGAGTCGGGTTCGTCGTGCCGGAGAACCCGCGCATCACCCATCGGATCGTGGTGCCCGCCGACGCGGTGGCGAGCGCGAGACCGGGGCAGGTGGTGCTTGCCGAGATCACGGCGCAGCCGACCCGGCAGACGCAGCCCATCGGCCGGATCGTCAAGGTGCTCGGCAAGCCCAACGCGCCCGGCATCGAGATCGAGATTGCGATCCATGCCCACGGCCTGCCGACGGACTGGCCCGTGGCGGTCGAGAAGGAGGTCCGGCGCCTGAGGAAGGAGGTGCCGGCCGAGGCGAAGCGCGGGCGCGAGGATCTGCGGCACCTGCCGCTGCTGACGATCGACGGAGCGGATGCAAGGGACTTCGACGACGCGGTCTTCTGCGAGCCCACGCCTGCCGGCTGGCGGCTCTACGTCGCCATCGCGGACGTCGCGCACTATGTCGAGCGCGGGACGTCGCTCGACGAGGAGGCCCGGAACCGTGGGACGTCGGTCTACTTCACACGCCGGGTTCTGCCGATGCTGCCGGAGGTGCTCTCGAACGGGCTCTGCTCGCTCAACCCCAAGGTCGATCGCCTCTGCATGGTCTGCGAGATGCGGGTGGGGCGTGACGGAAAGGTCTCACGGGCGCGCTTCTTCGAGGCCGTCATGCGCTCCCAGGCACGACTGACCTACGAGGAGGTCGCCGCAACGATCTTCGACGGCGACGCGAAGCTGCGGCGGAAGCACGCCCGGCTGCTGCCGCACCTCGAAGACCTGCACGACGTGTTTCTTGCGCTCCTCGGCCACCGGCGCGAACGCGGCGCCATCGACTTCGACATCCCGGAAGCCTACGTCGAGCTGGGCGAGGATCGCCGGATCGAGTCGATCGGCACCTACGAACGGAACGACGCGCACCGGATGATCGAGGAGTGCATGATCGCGGCGAATGTGTCCGCTGCACGCTTCCTGGGTCGTCACAAGCTTCCCACGCTGTACCGAGTGCACGACAAGCCCACGGAGGAGCGGTTCAAGCAGCTGAAAGCCTTTCTCGCGACCTTCGGAGTGCCGTTTCCGAGGGTAAAGGACCTCCAGCCCTGGCACTTCGCCCGGGTGCTCGAGCGCATCAAGGGCAAGTCCTACGGCACGCTGGTCGAGACCGTGCTGCTCCGGTCCATGGCGCGCGCGGCGTATCAGCCGGACAACCTCGGCCACTTCGGTCTGTCGCTGGCTCACTACGTCCACTTCACCTCGCCCATCCGCCGCTACCCCGATCTGCTCGTCCACCGCGCCATCAAGCATGCGCTCTCGGGCAAGAAGCCCGGCAGCTTTCCGTACTCGCCCAAGGACATGGACCGACTCGGCCAGCACTGCTCGATGACAGAGCGGCGTGCCGACGACGCGACGCGGGATGCCATCGCGTGGCTCAAGTGCGAGTTCATGCTCGACAAGATCGGCGAGGCATTCGACGGAGTGATCACGGGCGTGACCGGCTTCGGAGTGTTCGTCCAGCTCCAGGACGTGTTCGTGGAGGGGCTCGTACACGTGACGTCTCTCGAGAACGACTACTACGAGCTCGATGCTCCGAGGCACCGGCTGGTGGGCGCCCGCGGCAAGAAGGTCTATCAGCTCGCCGCTCCGCTCCGGGTGCGGGTGGTGGACGTGGACATGGAGCAGCGGAGGATCGACTTCGAGCCGGTGGAGCCGAAGGTGCAATCCCGAGGGAAGCGGGCCCGCGGCGAGATGCCGGACCAGCGGGATCGCCGCCGACGCGCAGCAAATCGCGCGAAGGAGAGGAGGCCCAGGTAGAACGGCTACCAGCGCAGAGCGGCGATGAGCCACCGCACCGCCGCTTGCTGGCCGATGCGAGCGACGACCCGAGATCGCGGGCCATCCCCTGTTCGCTTGTCTGCCCTGGGCCCGAGGCCGCAGCTCCAAAGGCACGAGCTGTTGGGACGGACGAGCCTCAGCGCGAATGCGCGAAGACGTCCGGGAACTCGCGCAACAGCATCTCGGAGACGACCTCGCCGACCGCGCGGTAGAGCTCCGGAGAATAGTGGCAATCGAAGTGACGCTGGACCTCTTCCGGGGTGCTCGCGATCTTGCGGAAGCGGTCGATCGGGGTCACGCAGTGGAAGCCCTTCGACTCCGCGTCCGCGCAGAGCTCTTCCATGAAGCGCCAGCCGTACGGCACCTCGCGCGCGAGCGCGACCTTGCGGGGAAGTTGGACCACGACCAGCGGCACGCCGAAGGCCTCGGCATCCGCGGCCATCTGGTGGACGATCGCCCGGGAAAGCTCCCTGATGTGCGCCTTCTGCTGCTTCGAGTCCGCATCCAAGGAGTCACGGTAGATGCGTACGAAGTTCCACAGCCGGGGCGGCCAGAGCTTGTCAAACTCCTCGGGCATCGGCACCGGAACGTTCTCCAGCACGAGACCCGAGTCGGTCATGCGGAAGCGCGGCTTCCCGTAGCCCCGGAAGGACATCAGGTTCCGGCGCATGTCGGACTTGTGGAAGCCGAAGACGACCAGGTCCGGCCGGTAGCGGAATCCGTCTCGTCGCATGCGCAGGAGCGCCTGGTCCTGGCCATACCCCATCACGCCGAGGTTCAGGACCTCGGTGTTCGGGAGGGTCGCCTCCATCACGGCCGGAAACGTCTCGTCGTCGCTCACACACTGGCCAAAGGTGAACGAGTCCCCCACGACCACGACCCGTGCGGCGTCGGTGCGCTCGAGCGGGTACTCGCGCGCCCCCCGCATGTGGGCCGAGTTGGTGCTGACTTTCGCGCCCTCGTACTCGTAGTCCGAGAGGCCCGCGGCGGGGACAAAGCCGAGTTCCGGGTCGAGCTCGACGAACTCGCGGGGGTTCAGGCCCTGCCGTTCGCGATGCCAACGCTCCTGCCACCAAGCGTCCGAGACAACGAAGTCCGGCAGCGGCAGCAGCTCGAGCCGCGCGGCGACTTCGCAGGCCAACAAGGTGAGCAGCGTGGAGATGAGGAAGAGGGCGATTTTGCCCAGCATGACGAGCGCGGGATGCTAGCGGGCCTTCGCAGGACCCTCCCCGACCCAGGTGAAGGAGCGATGAAGTCCCGCGATCGAGACAGACTTCCCGTCGGCTCTCCTGCCCGAGTACCGGGCCGGCATCTGGGACCGGATCGCAGACCATCCATCGAGCGAGAAGTGACATCTTGCCGGCCGATCGCACGCTAAGTGCTTGGTTGTTCTCACTTTTGATGGCTCAGAATTTGTGGCCGGCGACGTTCACCATGACGAGCTCCGCGCACCCTCCGAGCGCTTCTTCAGGGCGGTGCGGGTGGTGGACGTGGACATGGAGCAGAGGCGGATCGACTTCGAGTCTCTGGAGCTGCAAGCCCGCGAGCCGCCCGGCAACGCTCGGAGCAGCGCACGGATCCGGTGCGCGGCCCGAACAAGGCGGCCCGAATCATCTGAAGCATGCCACGAGCGGACGAGAAGGCCTCGTCGACTGCGCTGGCCTCGAAGCCGCTGTGGACCATGCAGTCCCTGCAGTGCGGGTTTCCGCTCTCGTGTCCGTAGTCTTGCCATCGCGTCTTGTCGAGCAGTTCCTGGAAGCTCTTCTCGTAGCCGTCCTGATGCAGATAGCAGGGCTTCTGCCAGCCCAAGACTCCGTAGGTCGGGTTGCCCCAGGGCGTGCAGTCGTAGCTCCTCGAGCCTGCGAGGAACTCGAGGAAAAGAGGCGATTGATTGAAGCGCCAGTACCGAAGACGGCGGCTGCCGAAGATCTCTCGGAACAGCTCCTGAGTGCGCTCCCGCGCGAGGAATCGGGCCTGATTCGGGGCCCGCTCATAGGCGTAGCCTGGCGAGATCGTCATTCCCTCGACTCCGAGTGCCATCATCCGGTCGAAGAAGCATCTGGTGCGCTCAGGGTCGGCGTCGTTGAAGAGCGTCGTGTTGGTCGTCACCCGGAAGCCGCGATCCAGCGCTATCTGGATGCCACGGTAGGCCTTTCGGTAAACCCCCGCCCGGCACACGCCGAGGTCGTGCTCCTGCTCGAGACCATCCAGGTGGACGCTGAAGCTCAGATATCTGCTCGGCTGGAAGAAGTCGAGCCTCTCCTGGAGGAGCAGCCCATTCGTACACAGGTAGATGTACTTCCTTCTCTTCAACAGACCGGCGACGATCTGATCGATCTGCGGGTGCAGCAGCGGCTCACCACCGGCAAGGCTCACCACTGGCGCGGGACATTCATCCACCGCCTTCATGCAATCGCCCACGGAGAGCTGGCTCTTGAGAATGTGAGGTGGGTACTGGATCTTGCCGCATCCCGCGCAGGCCAGGTTGCAGCGGTAGAGGGGTTCCAGCATCAGAACCAGGGGATAGCGCTTCGTGCCGCGAAGCTTCTGCCTGAGGACATGGGCGGCCACGGTATACATCTGAGACACAGGGACGGGCACCGAAATTTCCTCCGCGCCAGATTCAGTGTTCGAACCGGGATGGGGGGGCTTCACCAGCTCGATTGCATGCCAATGAAGCCCAGACCGCAAACGCGGGCGCCAGGCTCCGCAGCGACGTGAGTGCACGCCAACCGTTCTGCACGATCGACAGTGGGTGGAGCTCACTGCCGGGAGCATCGACGACCACGCGCACCACGCCGAGCGGGCGACCGTTTGCGGCTTCCGCAAGCCAGGCGGATTCCATATCGACGACTGTGGTGCCCTTGGCGTACAACACCTCGCGCTCGGTACCGCGCACGAAGTGATCCACTGAGAGGACGCACCCCACCCGCGCGCGAACCCCCTGCATCTCCAGTGCACGACACATGCATTCGCTCTCGGTGAGGTAGGGGAGAGCGCCGAGGCGGCGCAGCTCCGACGCGACGACCACATCGCCCACCGTCAGGATCGGATCCACGGCCCCGCAGAGCCCGGCCACCACGAGACACTCAGCTGGATCGTTTCGCAGTCTGTGAATGGCCCGACGCGATCGGTCTGGACCCATGCCCGTTTGCAGCACGTGAATCCCCGGAGCCCCCTTGCGAATGAAACGAGCTTCCAAGAGGAGCGCCGCCAACACCGTCAGGGTGGCGGAACTCGCCGGGGTTCGCCGCTTCAAGCTTCGCCCCGCAGATAGCGTCCCAGGGCGAGGACTGGAAAGACCTGTCGGTAGAGGTGGTACTTGATGTAGAAGTCGCCCGGAAAACCCGTTCCCGTGAACTGTGCCTCTTCCCAGGAGCCGTCTTCCAGCTGTGTCGCGGCGAGCCACGCGACACCACGGTCGACGGTTTCTCCCTGCTCACCGGCAGCGACGAGCGCGAGCAGCGCCCACGCTGTCTGGGAGGCCGTGGACGTCCCCCGACCCCGCATCTCGGGATCTTCGTAGGAGCGCAGGTCCTCCCCCCAGCCGCCATCGTCGTTCTGGTGTGCCTCGAGCCAGCCAACCGCACGCCGAATCGCGGGATCGGTCTTCGCGACCCCGACCGCGATGAGTCCGGGCACCGCGGCGCCCGTTCCGTAGAGATGATTCGCTCCCCAGCGCCCGAACCACGACCCGTCCGGCTCCTGCGCACGCAGCAGCCAGTCGCAGCCACGCCTGACGCGGGGATCCTCCGCCAGCCCCTCGCCGGCGAGCATCTCGAGAACATGGCCCGTGACGTCCGCGCTCGGGGGGTCGATGACCTCGCCGAAATCGCAGAAGGGCAGCGCAGCGCAGAGCGCGCGGGTGTTGTCCACGTCGAAGGCCGCCCAGCCTCCATCCGAGCACTGCATTCCCAATGTCCACCGCACCGCGCGACTGATGGCTGCGTCGACCCGCTTCGACTCCGGGTGCTGAACGGCGCGCAGGGCCATCACCACCTCCGCCGTGTCATCGAGATCCGGGTAGTTGTCGTTCTCGTACTCGAAAGCCCAGCCACTCGGCGCCAGATCCGGTCGGCGAACCGCCCAATCGCCCCGGACCTGGACCTCCTGGCCGAGCATCCAATCGGCGGCGCGCAGAAGGGCGGGATGATCCACCGGCACACTCGCCTCGGTGAGGGCCACCGAGGCCAGGCAGGTGTCCCAGACCGGCGACTGACAGGCCTCGAATCGCCGCGACCCACTGTCGGTAATGGCGAAGCTGTCGAGCCCTTCGATCCCCCTCTTCATCACCGGGTGGTCCATGGGGTAGCCGAGCAGGTGCAGGGCCATCAGCGAGTAGACCCAGGGGGGCTGGATGCCGCCCCAGGAGCCGTCGGCCTCCTGGCGGCGAATGATCCACTCGGCAGCGACCCGCAGCGCGTGTCGCCGCAGGGGGCCCAAGGGCCTCTTCTCGTAGAGGTGGAGTATTCGGTCGAGGCGCTGGAAGCGACCCGCCCAGGTGGTCAGTGGCTTGCGCACCTCTCGCCGCTTGCCAACCCGTAGCTCGTCCAGACCAAAGCCCAGCGGGCGGGACGGCCGGTGAGCTGCCACGATGGTCAGTGGAACGATGGTCTGGCGCGCCCAGCATCCGAAGTCGTAGATGTTGAGTGGGAACCACGAGGGCAGCAGGATCACCTCGGGCGGCAACGCGGGCAGCTCATCCCAGGACCACTCGCCGAAGAGCGCGAGCCAGAACCGGGTGAAGACCCGCGAGCCCTCCATGCCACCCATTGCGCGCACCCGCCGGGCTGCCCTCTCCATGTGCTCCGCGTCCACCGGATCACCCGCCAGACGAAGTGCCACATAGGCCTCCACCGTCGCCGAGAGATCGGGCGGACCCTCGAAGAAAATATTCCAGGTCCCGTCGCGGAGCTGCTTCGAGCGAATCCAGGCCGCCTCCTGCTGGGTCAGCTCCGGATTGCCAAGGCCGAGGAACTGGCGAAGCATGAGGTCTTCGGCATCCATCGTGACGTTGGTCTCGAGCTCGGCCACCCAGTAGCCGGGATCCTTCTGAATAGAGAGCAGGTGCTGCACTCCCTTGGCGAGGGTTTCCTTGGCGAGAACGTCCGGGACGAGAGAGGTGCGGCTTTCCGCTTCGAGCTGCGTGGACATGATCAGAACTCCCGTGGTGTGACGAATGTCTGGAGAAGGACCGCCGTTACGCGGCCTCCGCCGGCAGGCCGCGACTGCACCCCGCCCCGATCAGCACTGCGCGCGCGGCCGCCATGCCGCTCATCACGGCGCTCTCCATGGTGGCCGGCCAGCCCGTGTCGGTCCAGGCGCCGGCCAGGTAGAGACCCGGCAACTGCGTCCTGGGGCCAGGGCGGTTGCGCCGCGTGCCGGGAGCCTGGAGGAAGGTGGCAGAAGGCTCACAGGTGGCAAAGAACTGCTCGACGCGCGTCTGGCTCGCCGCCGGGAACAGGCACTCGAACTCCGGCAAGAAGATACGCCGCAGCGCCTGGGTCGAGAGCCCGACGTAGTCGTCCGCCGCCGACAACGACACGACCAGATACTGTCCCCGCTCGAGGCCCGAGGCCTCCGTGCGGTCGAAGATCCACTGCAGCGGCGTTCCCATCCCTGCTGCGAAGGGGAACTTCATCACGGGTCGCTCGAAGACCACGTGCAGGTCGACGATCGGCGCCGAACCGAGGCGACGAAGAGCCGTCACGTCGACCCCGGCGGCCGCGGGAAGCAATTTCGCCGCCTCCTGGTGAGGAGTGGCCAGGATCACCGCGTCGGCCTCGACCTGGCCGCCCCGGAGCCCGACAACGAGGCCGTTCCCGGGCGTCCCCGCGATCCTGGAGACCCGAGCCCGCAGCTCGACCCGCGCACCGCCCGCTTCGAGGAGCGAGCGGGCCGGGTCGGCGTGCAGCCGTTGCAGGGGCACCGTGGCGTAGCCGATGTCACCGGCATCGGCCCTCTCCAACAGCCCCGTCTGAAACACCCGGGTGGCAAGAGCGAGGGAGCCCTCGGCCGCCGGCAGGTTGAGCGTGGGGCGGATCAGCAGATCCCAGAAGCGCTCGATGGCCTCGGGGCTCTCTCCCTGCTGGACGAGCCAGCTCCCGAAACTCCGCTCATCGAGGGCTGGATCCTCCAGCTGCAACCGCGCCAGCTTGCCAGCGGTCCGTGCCACGCGGATGCGCTGTGCCATGGGGAGATGCCCGAAGCGGAGCAGACTCCCGGCAAGGTGTAGTGGAGCCGGGAGTGCATTTCGCCGCAGCCAGGCGGTGGTTCCGTCGGGCGCCAGAACCGGCACCGAGAGCCGATGCTGCAGGTGGACCAGGCTCTCGACGCCGAGGCGACGCAGGAAGGCGCGGTAGCTGCCGCAGCAGCGAAGGAAGATGTGCTGTCCATTGTCGATCCAGAGTCCCCGGCGATGCGTCGACCAGGTGGCTCCCCCCAGGCGCGCGCGCGCCTCGAGCAGGATGACTCGAGCCCCGGCATCCAGGCAGGCCACCGCCGCACTGAGACCGGCCAGGCCGCCTCCAATCACCACGACACGGAGCTCACCCATGGCCCGCCCCGTCGGGCCCGCGCCCGATCCACAGCAGACGGAGCGCGTGGCGCAAGACGTCCCGGCGCCGGGTCCGGGGTGACTCGCGCAGCACGTCGAAGTCGCAACGCCGGATCGAGTCCACCGCGGCGTAGCCACCCGCGGTGAAGCCGGCTACCGCGAGGCGCGGCCAGCCCGCCAGCGTGCCGACTAGCCGCTCCCCAACCTCCAACAGCCCTCGGACACGATCCATCTGGAAGCAGAGCAGCTCGCGCAGGGCGGTGCCAGCACTGGATGCGTGGAGATCGAGCTCGCGACACCCGAAGCGGGCGAGATCCTCTGCAGGCAGATAGATGCGATCCCGAGCGAGATCCTCCGCTACATCCTGACAGTGCTCCACGAGCTGCAGGCCCGTACAGACGGCATCCGAGAACCCGAGTCGCTCGGGCGTTGCGACGCCGAAGACGTCCAGCACCAGTCGGCCCACCGGATTGGCCGAAAGCTGGCAGTACTGCTCGAGCTCTGCGTAGGACGCATAGCGGCGAATGCGCTGGTCCTGGCGATTGGCGTCGATCAGATCCAGGAAAGGCTGTCGAGGAAGGTCCAGGGCTGCGAGAGTCGGCGCGAGCCGCTGCAGGAGCGGGTGCTCGGGGTTTCCCGCGTAGGCCCGATCGAGATCCGCCTCGAGCCAGTCGAGATGCGCCAGAGAATCGCCGGGCGCCTCGTCGCCCAAGTCATCCGCGAGGCGCGCGAAGCCGTAGATGGCGAGCAGGTGCTGGCGAACCCCCCGCGGAAGCACACGCAGGGCCACCGGGAAGTTCTCGGCTCGGGCCTGATCAAGAATGCTCTCCGCCTCGGGGAGAGCCAGCTCGCCCTGGCTCCGAGATTGGCTGCGCGCGGCGCCGGTCGCGGCTCGACGAGCCGAGGTCATGGCGCTCGCAGGGAGACGGAGGATCTCAACGGGAACGGCCGCGCACGCTACGGCTCCGGGAGCGGACTCTGACCGACCGCGAGCATCGCCATGGCCATCACGCCCTGTGAACGGCGCTTCTCTGCCAGTGGATCGGTATCGACCAGGGAAAGCAGCAGGTTTCCGTCCAGCGTGGAGACCAAGCCGGCCGCAATGGCGGCAGCCCTGGCGCGATCGTCGACGACGGCCTCGACGGCCCTGCGGACCTCCCGACCGAAGGCGTCGTGCAGACCAATCAGCTGCCCGTGAAGCGTGTCGCGGAGGCTCGGTGATTCGAGGAACCAGCGCACGAAGATCTCGATGGTCTCCCGGTGCTCCGATACGAACTGCTCGAAATTGGCGAGAAGCCGGAAGAGGCATTCACGGCCCTCGAACTGCTCGACGGACTCCACCATCTCCTCGACGAAGGGCACCATGAATCGCTTGCAGACCTCCTGGAAGAGCGTCGCCTTGTCGCCGAAATGCCAGAAGATGGTGGCGGAGCTGACACCGGCACGCTCCGCGATGGTGGCCACGCTGGTGCGCTCATAGCCCCGCGCAGCGAAGAACGTCATGGCAGCTTCGATGATTCGCGCCTGGGTCTGGGCCTTCTTCCCTGGATCCCGAGTGTCCGGAGACGCCTGCGTCCGGCTCGAGATTCGACCCGCGGTGTCTGTCGGTACCACATCCCCTCCGTCGCGGGCACCTGCATTGCGAGAGCTGGAAGCCCCACGCCCCCCAGACCCCAATGATCGAGGGTATCGGGGAAAGCGGCAAACGAAAATGCTGACCCGATCGTCCCTTCGATCAGTTCCGGGGCACTCGAGCCGCATTAATAACTGACTCACCGTCACCGGCGTCGATCCAGCCTCGAAGGGCTGGGCCGAGCCCGCGAGGAACGCGGCGCAAGTCCACCACCTTCTGGGCTCCGGTGAGCAGCATCAGGGCGCGCATGCCCTCGACCAATCGCCCGGCGGCGCCCAAGACGCCGCTCACCCCTTCCTCTGCATAGGCGCGAAGGAAGGGAAGCGCCAGAGAGACGGCATCGGCTCCTAGCGCGAGGGCGCGAACCGCGTCCGCGGCGCTCCGAATGCCGCCCGAGGCAATGGTGCGAAGGCCCGCCCGACAAGCAAAGACGACCGATGCCGCGGTCGGAACACCCCACTCGCGAAGCTCCGCACCCAGGGCCCGCTGACGGGGCGAACCGCGAAGGGCCTCGACGCCAGCCCAAGTGGTGCCGCCGGCACCCGACACGTCCACCCAGCGGATCCCCTGATCGCGAAGCCGATCGAGGGTGCGGGGCGAGAAGCCACAGCCGGTTTCCTTGACGACGATCGGTATCGAGAGCCCGTTCACCAGATCGCCGAGCATGGCGAGACAGCCCCGGAAGTCACGGTCCCCCTCGTCCTGGACCAGCTCCTGAGCCGCGTTCAGATGGATGCACAAGGCGTCGGCGCCAATCTCCTCGGCAAGACGCGCCACCCGCTCCGGCCCGGCGCTACGGGCCTGGACGGCACCCAGATTCCCAAGCAGCAGGATGTCCGGCGCGACCTCGCGGACCCGGTAGCTCCCGGCGCTCGCAGGATCGAGCAACATGGCGCGCTGGGATCCCACGCCCATGCCCAGGCCGTGCTTCTGCGCCGCGGTGGCCAGAGCGCGATTCAGCTCCCCGGCCTCCTCGGTGCCCCCCGACATGCCCGAGATCAGGACCGGCGCCAGCAGGCGCCGACCCAGGAGCTCGAGGGAGGAATCCACCTCGGAGCAGGAGAGCTCCGGTAGCGCCTCGTGAAAGAGATGCACCTCGTCGAGCAAGGTGCGACCGTGGCTCTCCACGTCTTCCCGGATGCAGAGCTCGAGATGGGAGGCTTTGCGTCGACTGATCGCGCTCATGAAGATGGCTCCGATGCGTTGGACGTTCGCCCGCTTTCCGGGTGGGGCATCACCATGACCCGCTCACGCTCGTGGACCGGCACCCCGCCCCAGCCAGGCGGCGCTCGCGATCATCAGCCTCCGCGGCTTCGAGAGCCTCACCGGCTCCTCCGAGCAGGGGAAGCGGCGGCGCTGAAGCTCCTCGAGCAAGGCCCGATAGATGCCTCCCATGGCCTCCGCAGGACGAAGGGCGCGGCGGTCCTCCCGCGGCAGGAGGCGGGCGGCACGTTCGTAGAAGATCCGGGCCCGCTCGGCGTAGAGTGCCATCAGCAACCGCAGCTCCTCGCTGCCGCGGGCTTGTTCGACCTTCGCGGGATCGATGCCGAGGCGCTCCAGATCCTCGCGCGGAAGGTAGACCCGCCCGGACGCCACGTCCCCGCCCACGTCGCGCAGCACGTTGGTCAGCTGGACGGCGATCCCCATGGCCTCGGCATATTCGAGTGCGCGCGGGTCTCGAAAGCCCAGGATCCGCACGATCAGCAGCCCCACCGTGGAAGCCACGCGG
>Ga0307423_1000096_pt1 | contig 51776 bp, 43 predicted proteins | sample SalMarWE160310MG_FD_202154 | JGI IMG/M metagenome (GOLD analysis project Ga0307423, IMG submission 202154) | Salt marsh sediment microbial communities from the Plum Island Ecosystem LTER, Massachusetts, United States - WE1603-10 | ecosystem: Environmental > Aquatic > Marine > Intertidal zone >...
TCTGGGCGATACCCACCGCCGCCGCCGCTCAGACCTCACCGGTGCGGGAGCCCCGCAATACGCTCCATGCCGTGCGCGCGGAGGGGGACGGGTGGTCCGCCCCACGACCGCGGGGATCCGGGCCGGCCGGGACGAGGTCCTGGAAGCCGGCGCGAGCCGGGCGCTTGGGCGGGACTTCCGGTTGGCCGGGGGTTGAGCGACCCTATTGCCAGGTCCGGAAGGAGGAACGAGCGTCGAAACGCTGCGACAGGTGGGAGGATGACGATGCATGCGATCCTCGGCAATCCGTGGCGCTTCGTGCTCGCCGCCAAGCTCTGGACGTGGAGTGCGTTTGCGCCACGGGCCCGTGGCACGTGGACCGCCCTTGCGCTGCTCCTCGTGCTCGCGGCCCCCTGTCCGGCTCTCGCCCAGATCGTCCAGGGCCGGCTCCGGGACGCCGCGTCGCAGGCTCCCGTCCAGGGGGCGCTCGTGCTCCTGCTGAGCGCCGACGGCAGGCAGGTGGGCGGATTCCTCACCGACGAGGGGGGTGCGTACCGACTCCGCGCACCGGAGCCGGGCCGCTACACGTTGCGCGCGGAGAGGATCGGCTTCGAGACCGTCACCTCAGACGCCTTCGAGCTGTCGGCCGGGCCCGCGCTCCGGGTCGACCTGGAGGCGGCCGGCATGGCCGTGGCACTTGAAGGGATCCGGGTGGAGGGGCAGAAGCGGTGCGTCGTGCGGCCCGGGGAGGGACAGGCGCTCGCCCGGGTGTGGGACGAGGCGCAGAAAGCGCTCCGCAACCAGGAGTGGACGGATCAGTCCGGACTCGTCCGCTTCCGGCTGGAGCGGTACGAGCGGGAGATGGATCCGGCGTCCCGCGTGGTGATCTCCGAGAGTCGCACGCGCAGCGTCTGGACGGGACGGAACCCCATCCGCAGTCTCCCGGTCGAGGACCTGCTGGAGAAGGGCTTCATCCTGCAGACCGGGGACGGCGGCTACACGTACTTGGGTCCCGACGCTGCGGTCCTGTTGTCCGAGGCGTTCCTCGAAACGCACTGTTTCAGCCTGGAGGCCGACGAGAACGACCCCGGCCTGATCGGCCTCGGCTTCGAGCCCCTTCGCCGCCGGAACGTAGCGGACATCCACGGGACGCTGTGGCTGGGCCGCGCGGATGCGCGGCTCCGGTTCCTCGAGTTCGGCTACACGACCTCCCCGTGGCCGGAGGTCGGCCGCGTAGCCAACGGGCGCGTGGAGTTCGACGAGGTGCCGGGAGGCGCCTGGGTCATCCGCCGGTGGTGGATCCGGATGCCGAAGGTGGTCCGCGACTTCGGCATGATGAATCGAGGTCGGTCGGGGCTGCGCGTCGCGGGGATCGTCGAGGCGGGTGGTACGGCCACCCAGGTCGACGTCCTGCGAGCCGCCGTCGCGAACGACGCCCGATCCGGCCGCGTTCGCGGCGTCGTCTGGGACAGCATACGCGCCCGCCCTCTGCGCAGTGCCGAGGTGTACATTTCCGCCGTGTCCCTCTCGGCGGTCACGGACTCGGCGGGCCGTTTCACCATGGACGGCGTCCCGGAGGGAGCCTACGAGGTCGCCTTCCGGCATCCCCGGCTGGACTCCCTTCCGGTGTACCGGTCGGGCGTGGAGGTCTCCGTCGGGGCGGGGGCGACCTCGGACGTCACCCTCGGCGTGCCTTCGCTCTCGTCCATCTTCGGCGCGATCTGCAGCGATGAGGAGCGCACAGGGGGAGCCTCGGCGGTCGTCGGGGTCGTGAGAACGGCCGGGGATGGCTCTCCCGTGTCCGGGGCCAGTGTGAGCCTGGAGTGGACGAACTTCCGGGTGGTCGGAGGCCGTGAAGTCCAGGGTGACGTGCGGACGGTGCGGGTCACCACCGACGCGCGGGGCCGCTATTCGGCGTGCGGCATGCCACCCGGTGTGCTCCTGACCGCGCGGGCTTCCCTGGCGGCCTGGAAGAGTGGCGTTCGAAGCGCCGAGGTACCCCGGGAGGACGTCGTCGTGCTGGACCTCACGCTGCCCCATACCCATCGCCCCTGAGGCCCTATGGTCCAGCGGAGCGACCATCCCCGCGCGTATGGCGCGTTTGCGCGCGTCATCGCGAAGTACGTGCGTGAGGACGGGGCGCTCGCGCTGGAAGACGCGGTCCGGCGCATGAGCTCCCTGGCCGCACACCGTCTCGGACTCGAGGACCGCGGACTGGTCGTTCCCGGCATGGCGGCCCATCTGCTGCTCTTCGATCCCGAGGCCATCCAGGACGCGGCTACCTTCGCCGATCCCCTGCGCTACGCCACAGGCATCGATTCCGCGCTGGTGAACGGGGATCCGGTCATCGACGAAGGAGCGCTTGAGGAGGCTCGGCCCGGACGGCTGCTCCGCCGTTGGGAGGGGTGCTCCGGGCGCGATTCTTGCGTTTGATCGAGGAAGCGCAGTGGACTGCGGCAGCTACGCAGGCCGACGCGACGCGCGCTGCGGCAGATCGGCGGGAGGAGGAAGACGGATGAACGGCTTCAGGCTCGGCTCGGTGCTCGGATTCGAGATCCGGCTCGACTACTCCTGGTTCGTGATCTTCTTCCTGATCCTCTGGACGTTGAGCGCCGGCTTCTTCCCCTCGAGCGTGCCCGGGCTCTCCCCGGCCACGTATCTCGTGATGGGGACCGTGGGCACGCTCCTCTTCTTCGCGTCTCTCGTCGCCCACGAGCTCTCCCACTCCGTCGTCGCGCGCCGCAAGGGCATCCCCGTGGAAGGGATCACGCTCTTCATCTTCGGCGGCATGGCGCGCACGCGCATGGAGGCGGAGAATCCCGAGGACGAGCTTCTCATCGCCGGGGTGGGGCCCCTCATGAGCCTCGCCCTCGCGGCCCTCTTCTTCGTGATCGCCTGGTTGGCGGCACGGATGGGGTGGGGGACCCCCACGCGGGCCCTCGCCGGCTACCTGAGCTTCATCAACCTCCTGCTGGCGGCCTTCAACCTCCTGCCGGGGTTTCCCCTGGACGGGGGCCGCCTCTTCCGGGCGCTGGCCTGGAAGTACACGGGAGACCTGACGAAGGCGACACGGTGGGCTTCCACCGGTGGGCGATGGCTCGGATACGCGCTCATCGGCCTCGGATTCGTCGAGGCGTTCTCCGGCCGCGTGCTCGGCGGCCTGTGGCTCGTCTTCATCGGGTGGTTCCTGAGGGGCGCCGCCGAGATGACCTTCCGACAGCACCTCCTGACGCGGGTCCTCGAGGGCGTCACGGCCCGTGAGGTCATGACGCGTGACCCCGAGACCGTCCCCCGCGACATCACCGTGCAGCAGCTCGTCGACGAGCACTTCCTGCAGCGACGCTACCAGGCCTTCCCCGTGACGGAGGACGGTCGGGTCTCGGGGCTGGTGACCCTGGACCAGGTGAAGCGGGCGCCGCGGGACCGCTGGTCCGGCTTGCGGGTGTGGGAGATCATGGCACCGGAGGAGGCGCGCATCGTCGTGGGCCCGGACGAGCCCATGACCGCGGTCGTGGAGAAGATGCGCGACTCCGGCACGGGACGCGTGCTCGTGGTGCGCGCGGGCAGGCTCCTCGGCATCATCTCCGGGAGCGACGTCACCGAATGGGCGAGACGGACCCAGGAGCTCGGCGGCCTCGCGGGTCCGCGCGGGGTCAGCCGGGCATGAGCGCCCGGTACCGTTCCGCGTCGGCGGTGCGACCCCACGCGTCGTACATGTCGATCACGTGCTGGAGTGCCGCTCGGGTGCGTCTGTGCTCCGGCGGGAACGCGGCTGCGATCGTCTCGTAGCCCTGCACGGCCAGCGGCTCGGCCTCTTCGAAACGACCTTCCTTGGCCAGGCAATCGCCGAGAAGGTTATTCGAGGTCGCGACCAAAAAGTGGTCCTCGCCCAGGTTCGCCACGTAGATGCGGCGCGCCTCCAGGAAGCGACGCTCGGCGGCAGCATACTTGCCCTCCAACACCAGGACGGCCCCCAGGTTGTTCAGCCGGTCGGCGAGGATCCTGTGGTCCGGACCGAGGGCCGCGCTGTCGATCGCGAGCACGCGCCCCCATGCGGTTTCCGCTTCGACCAGTCGGCCGGTGTCCCGAAAGACCTGGGCGAGGTTGTTGAGGTAGTTCGCGGTCTCCGGATGCTCGTCACCCAGGGCGGTCCGGCTCCCTTCGTACGCCTCGCGCAGCCTGAGCTCCGCTTCGTCGTATCGTCCTCGCCGATAGTAGAACATCCCCAGGTTGTTCAGGCTCTGCAGGTAGCCGGGGTGATCCTCTCCCTCAGCGTCCCGGTGGATCTGGAGCGACTCCTCGTAGAGGGGCTCCGCCTCTTCGAAACGCTCGAGCGTGCTGAGCGTGATGGCGAGGTTGTTCAGGCCCGTGGCGATGTCCAACGGCTGGGAAGGGACGATGGCACGCAGGACCTCGAGCGCCTCCCGGTTAGACCGCTCCGCCTCGTCATACCGGCCTTGCTCGTAGTAGAGGTAGCCGAGGATGCTGTAGACGTAGGACAGCTCCTGGTCCGTGCTGTCCATCACCACCCGGCCCACCTCCGAGGCCCTGTTCAGCGTCGCCTCGGCTTCCTCGTACCGGCCTTGCAGGAGTTGGATCCCACCGAGATGGCTGAGGCTGATCGCAGTCAGGCGATTGCCCTCTCCCAACGCCTCCCTGCGCAGGTCGAGGGCCTCGACCGCGGCCTCCTCCGCCTCCGGGAAGCGGCCGGCCAGCGGGAGGAGCTGCGCCAGGTCGTCGAGGCTGTACGACGCGTCGACGGGGCTCTCGCGCCTCAGGGCGAGGGCGCGCTGGAAGTTGTGCTCCGCCTCCTCGTACAACCCGAGATTCATGTACGTGCGACCCAACGTGGAGCGCACGGATGCCTCGAGCTCCGGCTGGGAGGCGAGCGTGAGCTCCACCTGACGGGCGGCACGCTCGAGAACGTCGACGACCCGTACGTCCCGTCCCTCGTTGCGGGGGTCCGGGGCAGCCAGCATGTCCTGCAGGAACTCGTTGATGGCCGCTGCCTTGTCGGCCTCGGCACGCGCCTGGGCCTCCGCCGCGAGGGCACGGGCGCGTCCGACGGCCGTCACCACCGTTGCTGCTGCGAGCACGACGACCAGACCGGCCGCCATGGCCGCCGGGACCTTGTTCCGGCGGACGAGCTTGCCGAACTGGTAGAGCCCGCTCGCCGGGCGTGCCAGGATCGGCTCGCCCCGCAGGTATCGCTCCACGTCTTCGGCGAACGCCCAGGCACTCTGGTAGCGGCGTGCCGGCTCCTTCTCCAGCGCCTTGAGGAGGATCGTCTCGAGGTCCCGATCCATCCGACGGCCCATCTCTCGCCACACGCGGCTCGGTGGCGCAGGACTCTCCTCGTTGATCACGTGCGGCGCCACCACGGGCGTCCGGATACGGTAGGGCAGCTCCCCGGTGATCATCTCGTAGAGGAGGACGCCCAGGCTGTAGACGTCCGTGCGCAGGTCGACCTCGTCCGGGTTCCCCCGCACCTGCTCGGGGCTCATGTAGCTCAGCGTACCGAGGATGCGGCCCGCCTCCGTGACCCACGTGTCGGAGTCGGTGATGCGCGCGATGCCGAAGTCGAGCACCTTGACCTGCCCGGGCACCATGGACAGGTGCTGTTCCACCCCGTGCCCTCCGCTCGGGACGACGACCACGTTGCTCGGTTTGAGGTCCCGGTGGATGACCCCGCGCTGGTGCGCGTAGTTGACGGCGTCGCAGATCTGAAGGAAGAGCGACAGCAGGGCTCTCAGATCTCGCTCGCCCGACGTGCGCGTGACCGGGTGCACCGCCATGTGCTCGCCGAGCGTGACCCCCCGCACGAGCTCCATCGCGAAGAAGTGACGGCCGTCGTCCGTGCTGCCACTCTCGTAGATCTGCGCGATGCCGGGGTGCTTCAACAGCGCGAGGGCCTGGGCCTCACGGCGGAAGAGCTGCAGGGTCTCCTCCGTGACGACCTCGCCGCCGCGGACGACCTTGAGGGCCACCCGCCGACGGGGATCCTCCTGCTCGGCCTCGTAGACCGTGCCCATCCCCCCTTCGCCGAGGACGCGCACGATGCGGTAGTGACCGATCCTTGCCGGATCGGGAGCGCGGTGGGGCGGGGAGGCCTCGCGCTGCGACGCGTCGGGCCCGCCGGAGAACTGGTTGCGGTCCGTGGGCATGGGTCGATCTCCCGGACGACTACCCGCCGTGCGCCTACTATGCCAGCAGTCGCCACCCCGAACAAGAGGTATCGCCTACGGACCCGTCCAACCCCGCTCCCTTCGCCTCGACGGCCCCTCTACGACAGGAAGACCGGCGGGTCGTTGACCTCGCGCTCCATGTCCCGGACGAGGCCGTTCACGAGCTTCTCGACGAGCTCCTCGATCTTCTTTCCACAGCGCTTCGCCTCGCACTCGTAGGCGTGGAAGAGATGCTCGCTCAGCTCGACCTGGATCTTCAGCTTCGGCATGGCGCTTCCCTGCGGCAGGTGAGCCTACGCGACGGGCACGGCCTTGTGTCCGTAGCAACGGATGCCTCCGTGCCCCTCCTTGCGGACGAGCCTGAACTCGAGCGCCACGTCCATGCCCGGCAGAACGTCCTCCACGTGGCAATCCACAACCTGCGTCATGAACCGCGCGCCCTCCGGCGTCTCGACCACCGCCATCGCGTAGGGCGCCTCCATGAGGAGGTCGTCGGGGGGCGTGCGCACCACCGTGGACGTCACGACGCGGCCCCGGCGAGACAGGTTGATCGTCTCGACGTCCATACCGCGGCACGAGGGGCAGACCCGCCGCGCCGGGAAGCTCACCTTGCCGCAGGCGGTGCATCGGCCCGCCTCCAGCCGGTAGCGGTTGCCGACCTCCCTCCAGTATCTCGGGCTGGGCATCGTCAGACCCTCTCGAAGATGTGAACGACCGAGCTCGCGCCGGACCCGCCCATGTTCTGGGCAAGGCCCCGGTGGGCGCCCTCGACCTGGCGGTCCCCCGCCTCTCCGCGGAGCTGCTCGAAAATCTCGATGGTCTGCGCGACGCCGGTCGCGCCTACCGGATGGCCCTTCGACTTCAGGCCACCGCTCGTGTTCACCGGGATCTTCCCGCCGAGGGCGGTCATCCCGGAGCGGGCCGCTTCGGCGCCCTCTCCGGCGCAGGCGAATCCCAGCGCTTCGACGCAGCAGATCTCGGCGATGGAGAAGCAGTCGTGGACCTCGGCCACCTGGATGTCCTTCGCGCTGACGCCGGCCATCCGGTAGGCGCGCTCGCCCGCCTTGGTGACCGCGTCCAGCGCGGCGATGTCGTCCCGGTCGGCCAGCGCCATGGTCGACGTCGCCTGGCCGCTCCCCACGATCTTCACCGGCCGGTCCGTGTAGCGATGCGCGTCCTCGAGCGGGCACAGCAGCACGGCCGCGGCACCGTCGCTCACCGGCGAGCAGTGCAGCAGCCGGAGCGGGTCGGCGACCGGGGTGGAGCGCATCACCTCCTCCAGGCTCACCTCCCTCTGGAACTGCGCCTTGGGGTTCTTGGCGCCGTGCTTGTGGTTCTTCACCGACACCCAGGAGAGGTCCTCCTCCGTAGCGCCCCAGCGCTCCATGTACGCGCGCGCGATCATCGCGTACAGGCCGGGGAAGGTGATTCCTTGGTAGACCTCTCCCTCCTGATCGGCAGCGGTGGCCAGAATGTCGGTGACGTCCCCGCCGTCGGTCATCTTCTCCACGCCGGCCACCATCACCAGGTCGCTCATCCCCGACGCGACGGACATGAACCCCAGTCGCAGCGCGGCGCCGCCCGACGCGCACGCCGACTCGACGCGCGTGGCCGGGATTCCCGCCATGCCGAGGTGGTCGGCCATCATCGGAGCCAGGTGCTCCTGACGCACGAACTGACCTGCGGACATGTTGCCGACATAGAGATCGTCCAGGTGGTCGGCCCCCGCGGCCTGCAGCGCCTCAACGGCGGCCTCCACGAACATGTCCCGCAGACTCGATTCCCACAGCTCGCCGAAGCGGGTCATGCCGCCGGCGACGATCGCAACCTCACGCATGATCCCTCCTACGAGTTGACGATGATCTTCTCGCGGTACTTCGCGTACTGGCCGTACGTGAGGTAGCGCTTGGGTCCGTCCAGCATGCCGCGCACCGTGGGGGCGCGACCCCTGCGCTCGGGCAGCAGGGTGGTGGCGCGCAGCACGAAGGAGTCGCTCCCGGCGCCGGAGCCGAACGAGGTGATGAGGATCAGGTCGTCGGGATCGGCGACGTCGAGGATCGCTGCCAGACCCGTGGGCGACGATCCCGAATAGGTGTTGCCCATGAGCGGCACCACCCAGCCGACCTCCATCTGCTTCTTGGTGAAGCCCAGCTCCTTCCCGGCCGACTGCGGGAACTTGCCGTTGGGCATGTGGAAGACCGCGAACCGGAAGTCACCCGGCTTGAGGCCGGTCTTCTCCAGGATGGCACGTGTGGCCATGGTCACGTGCTTGAAGTAGGCGGGCTCGCCCGTGAAGCGGCCGCCGTGGCGAGGATAGAACTCCCCCTCCCGCCTCCAGAAGTCCGGCGTGTCCGTGGTGCAGCTGTAAGTCTCCAGGACGTCGACCAGGAGGTTCTCCGAGCCGAAGATGTACGCGGCTCCGCCCGCGGACGCGGAATACTCCAGGGCGTCGTTGGGCGCTCCCTGCGACGTGTCCGCGCCGATTCCGAGCGCGTACTCCACCCGACCGGACTCCACGAGGCCGAGGGCGACGAACATCGCCTCCGTGCCCGCCTTGCAGGCGAACTCGAAGTCGGCCACGTGGACGTCGGGACCGATCCCCAGCGCCTCGGCCACGATCGTGCCCGTGGGCTTCACGGCGTAGGGGTGCGACTCGGAGCCCACGTACACGGCACCGATCCGTGTGGGGTCGATCCCCGCCCGGTCGAGCGCGCTGCGCCCCGCCGCGACGGAGATCGTGATGGTGTCCTCGTCGAGGCCCGGGACCGACTTCTCCTGGAGCATGAGCCCGCGGGCGATGGTGGCGGGGTCCTTGCCCCACTGGTGGGCGATCTCTTCGGTGGTGATGCGGTTGCGCGGGACGTACGCGCCGTAGCCTACGATACCGGCCATGGCCGAGACTCCTCCTCTCCGGCGGTGGGCAGCTTGGATGGGTGGGGACGGTGCGGAAACCGGTTACTCCATGGTCAAGCTGCGAGAGGCTCCGGGTGGGAGCAGTCGGGATGATTCAGCGGTCCGCTGTGGGGGATTCCCGCTCCGTCCTGGATGCACGGCGCTCCAGAGCACCTCATGTTCCGCTGGATACATGGAGGCGTATCATGCTACGAAGAAGTAAGTTGCACATGATGCCGGCCGGAGAGGAGCGCGGGAGCTGGGTACCTCGGCGAGGGCCCCCCGCAGGGGCCCCCGCCGGGAACGTCAGAAGGTGACGGGCGTCGCGGAGCCGTAGAGCAGCCCGTTGAAGAGCAGCTTGAACGTGCCGTGCGGCTGGCCGCGGAACGTCACGAGGGGACCCAGGAGCGCGACGTGCCCCGAGCCCACGGTCGCCTCGAGGGCCGCCGTGGCGCCGTCGAGGTGGGCCTGACCCCAGGCCCACCCGCTCCGCAGCGGCGTCGGCCCCGCGAACCACGCGACCGGGCGTACGCCGCTGAGCGCTGCCTCGGGCTCCAGGTCGAAGACCGGGTTGTTGTCGTAGACGACGTCGCTCCGCGCGGGCATCCCGTATGCGAGGGGATCGGTGGGATCGACACTCACCTGCAGGAGCGATCCGGGAATGAAGAACTCGTCCTCCGGCAGGGATTCACGCGTCCCGTCGGCGACGACGCGCGTCAGGTAGTTGCGCACGGGCACGCCGAGCAGGTGCCCCATCCCGGCCGAGCTGCCCACCGCCACCACGGATCCGCCTGCCTCGACGAACGCCTTGATCTGCGGGATCGTGACGTCGGGCGTCATGTACCCGAGCCAGCCGCGATACTCCGCCGGGATGTCGTCGGGAGCGGGCTGGTTCCCGCCGTCGTAGCGCCGCTCGCTGTCCGTGAACGCCCCGTCCGGGAAGACGATGACGTCGAAGCGGCTCTTCAGGTTCCCCCCGTCGAGGTCCTTGGGGTAGATCCGCTCGTAGGGGAACTCGTATTGCTCGAAGAGCCAGCGGTCCCAACCGGTGGGCATGAGGCCACCGTACTGGTCGTAGAGGCCGATGCGCACCGGGCGGAGCTTCAGCGCCGCACCCTTCGGCGCCCGCGCCACGGCCAGGGCCGGGACACCGAGCTCGATTGCGCCACGCTCCAGGATGTCGCGGGCGTCCGCCGAGGCGGGAACCCACAACGTGCCCGCGCCGAACCTGCGTCCGTCGACGACGTGCTCCTCCTTCAGCCAGTAGACGTCCACGCCGGCATTCAGGAGACGGTTGGAGACGACGAACGCGTCGTTCATCTCGTGGCTCACCAGGTACCCGGCGGGGTTGGACGCGCCGGAAATGGCGGCGGCCGGCGGCGACTCCAGGTCCTCGACCGGCGCGAAGGGCCCGTCGAAGCCGTCCAGGATCCGGGCGAAGTGGACGCCCATCTGCCAGGCGAGCGTCCAGCCGGTCATGTCGTAGGGCGGAATCGGAGGTCCGCCGGGATACTCGAAGTCGTTCGGGTGGTCCTGCGGCTCGAACATGTCGAGCACGTGGGGTGCGAACGCCTGGTCCGTCTTCACGACGTAGGAGCCGGCCGGGAAGCGGTCGGCGCCGACGCTGAAGTCGGCCGTGGCCTTCATCACCTCCACGCCCGTCTTGACCAGCGCGTTCACGAACTTGACGGCGGTCGGGAAGTCGGGCTGGTCGGGCGTGATCACGTAGCCGCGCGGATCGCGGTGCGCCGGGTCGTGCAGGATCTTCTCGTACAGCTCGGTGGGCGCCGCGAAGCCGCTGCGCACGCTCATCCCGTGCGGCATGTCCGCCGCGGCGGCTTCCACGGCCGCGATCCGGTCGGGCGTGACCGTCCAGGAATCCCGCCGACCCTTCTCGATCTGGTTCATCCCCTTCCGCCACATGTCGAAGAGCAGCGTCTCCCGGTTCCTGGACGCGTAGTCCATGACCGCGCGGTCGAGCTGGACGTCGTAGTCGATGGACCGGCGATAGTGCCACGTCTGCGGCGGGACGGGGGCTGGGAGGTCGTTGTGCGCCAGCTGCATCGTGGTAACGAACGGGAGCTGGACCGGGGTCGGGTTGCCGATGATCTCCGTCAGCAGCCCGATCATGTTGTGGAAGTACGTGATGGTGCGCAGGCCCCCGTTCCACCACGTGGAGTAGTTGGAGAAGCTGCGCTGCCCCGACCCCGGCATCCCATGCTCGACCAGGCGGGCGTTCATGGCGGCGCCGACCTCTTCGATCTCCAGCGGGACCAGCGGATCGAAGTGATAGTTGAAGGGGTCGCGGAAGGGCGGCACGAACACCACGCCGCCGGTCTGGCCGAAGCCCGGCTGGTGGTGGTTGTAGACGATCTGCGGATACCACGTCAGGAACATGATCCGGTTCATGTTCGTGGTCTCCGGCATGTTCGACATGAAGAAGTCGCGGTTGTTGTCGTGGCCAATGTACTCGTTGTAGAGCCGCGGCAGGTCCATCATCGACCGCGCCTTCTCGTCCGGCTTGCGCATGTACCAGTCGGCCACGATCTCCTGGCCGTCGGGGTTGGCCTGGACCGCCAGGAGGATCACGTCGTCCAGGAAGCGCATCGTCTCGTCGTCGGTGCGCGAGACCATCTCGTACACCAGCTCCATGAGCTGCTGCGAGCCGACCGTCTCCGATGCGTGTAGGCCACCGTCGATCCACACGACGGCCTTCCCCTCTCGAGCGAGCGAGCGGGCCTCGTCCTCCGTGAGGCCTTCGGCCCGGGCCAGGCGCGTGGACACGTCCCGATAGTGGTCCAGACGCGCCTGGTTCTCCGGCGAGGTGATCACCGCCATGTACTGGTGGCGGCCGGCCGCCGTCGGACCGATGTCGACCAGCTTCATGCGCGGCGACTCGTCGGCCAGCTTCTTCCACCACGCCTCGAGCTGCGTGTACGAGGCCATGTGGTAATCGGCGCCGAGCTCGAAGCCGAGCGCCTGCTGGTCCGTGGTGACCTGGGGGGTCTGCTGCGCGGTCGCGGTCGCGGCCGTGAGGGCGGTGACGAAGACGACGCCGAGGGCCGGAAGGAACGACCAGCGACGGTTGGGTCGTGCGCTCATGGAAGCCCACCTCTGCCTCGAGGGGAGCGACGAGCCGGCGTCGGGAGGTCGGACGGCCCGTCGCGGGGACGGGACGATCCGTCGAGATAGGGGGGCCGCCGCCGCACCGCAAGATGGAGGGCGCGTGGCAGGCGGAGCCCGGAACGCGCGCGGCTAGTCCGCGCGGGCGTTGGCCTCCGCGTAGCCGGCGGAGGGCGCTTCGGGCACCGACCGGGTGCGTCTCGAGGCCTTCGTCGGAGATCGGCCCGCCGGACGACGCCCGGCACCGGGTGCTCGCCGGGCCCGGCGCCGGATCCACCCCGGGACGCGCAGGCTCATGAGCAGGGCGTAGATCGCTGCCAGCGTCAGCGGGAGGCGCACGTCGGCCTTCACGAGCCAGTAGTAGTGCACGACGCCCAGCACCGTCGACACGTAGACGAGCAGGTGCAGGCGCGTCCACCGCTTCCCGAGGCGGCGGATCCACCCCCTGGTCGACGTGACCGCGAGGGGAATCAGGAGGAGGAAGGCCGTGAAGCCGACCGTGATGTAGGGCCGCTTGTGGATGTCCTCCCAGACCCAGTCGAGCCGGAAGCCCAGGTCCAGCACCATCCACACCGAGAAGTGCAGGAAGGCGTAGAAGAAGGCGAACAGCCCGAGCGGCCGCCTCAGCTGGATGAGGAGGTTCCATCCGGTGAGCCGGCGCACCGGGGTCACCGCGAGCGTGACCAGGAGCAGCACGAGGGTGGTCATCCCCGTGACGTGCGTGAGCTTCTCGATGGGGTTCACGCCGAGCCAGCCGCGGAAGAAGCCGGCAATCATCCACGCGGCGGGCGCGAGCGCCCCGAGCCACAAGGTGGTCTTGAGGCCGAGCACGGCCCTCCGGGTGTTCACGGGTTCGTCCTGGAGCGGGGCCGGGTCAGAACCACTTCGCGAGATCCATCCCCGCGTACATGTGCTGGACCTGCTCCGCGTAGCCGTTGAACATCAGCGTCTCGCGACGGCGGAGCTCGCCGATGCGCCGCTCGCGGGCCTGGCTCCAACGCGGATGGTCGACGTTCGGGTTCACGTTCGCGTAGAAGCCGTACTCGTGGGGGTTCGTCACCCACCAGGTGTTGTGTGGCATCTCCTCGACGAAGCGGATCTTCACGATCGACTTGATGCCCTTGAAGCCGTACTTCCACGGCGTGATCAGCCTCAGTGGCGCGCCGTTCTGGTTGGGCAGGTCGCGGCCGTACACGCCGGTCACGAGCAGGGTGAGGGGGTTCGTCGCCTCGTCCAGGCGCAGCCCCTCGATGTAGGGCCAGTCCAGGACGCCGGTCCGCTGGCCGGGCATCTGGGAGGGACGCACGATCGTAGTGAGCTCGAGGAACTTCGCGTCGCCGGTGGGCTCGACTCGCTTGACCAGGTCCGCGAGGGGGAAGCCGCGCCACGGAACGACCATCGACCACGCCTCGACGCAGCGCATGCGGTAGACGCGGTCCTCCAGGCGATACGGCGCGAGGAAGTCCTCGAGGTGGTAGTCGCCGGGCTTGGCTACATGCCCCTCCACCGCGACCGTCCACGGCCGGGGCACGAAGGCATCCGAGTTGTGCGACGGGTCCGACTTGCCAGTTCCGAACTCGTAGAAGTTGTTGTAGGTCGTGATCTCCTCGAAGGAGTTCACCGCCTCGCCCAACTCGGATTTCATGTCCTCGTAGCGCACCTGCTGCGCGCTCCGGCGGGTCCCGAAGGCGGCCAGACCTCCCGGGGCCAGCGCCAGGCCCGCGGCGCCCGCGGCGGCACCCTTCAGGAAGCTCCGGCGATTCACGTACACGTGCTCGGGCGTGATCTCCGAGGACGGGACGTCCGATGGCTTCCTTCCGCGAATGATCATGGCGGCGCTCCCAGGGAGGTGGGCGTCGGACCCTTTCGGGGCCAGGTCGTGTCCGGCTTCTTCACGGCCATCGAGAGGGGCAAGTGTCGTGCTCAAACCCTTCCGACGGGGTGTCGGTTCCCGGAAGCGGTTGTGGGACAAGGCCCGGCCCCCTCGGGCGCCGGGCGCTGCCACCAGCCTGTTCCCGTTTCACGAAACGGGGCGCCCGACGCGGGAAACGGCGCCGTGGAACGCCGACCCCGGCGCCGCGGATTCCTACTCCAGGACCCCGGCGGGCTCCACGGCGAGCGCCTCCCCCACGGCCCGCGCCGAGGCCAGCATGGCGCTGCCCGCCAAGAGAGTGACCACGGCCGCGTAAGCGCCGGGGTCCAACGCGGAGACGCCGCCCACGGCCTGGCGGAGCAGCGCCACCAGCAGCGAGCCGAAGAAGACCGCGAACGCCCCACCCCAGAGGGCGGCCCGCGCGCTCCCGGCGAGGGTGTGCACGAGCAGGCGGCGGTCGGTGGCGCCGATGGCGCGACGCAGCGCGAGCTCGCGCGCGCGTCTCCGGCCGATCTGGAGGGCGGTCGCGTGTCCGCCGTGCATGGCGAGGCCGAGCGTCAGGAGGCCCAGAAGGGCCGCGAGTCGTCCGGCCCACCGCAGGGGAGCCGCGGCGCGCCGTCGTTCCTCGGAGAGGGTCCGTGGCCGTCCCGGGCGGTACCCGGCCGCGCTCAGCACCGCCGTCGCGGTCCGAACGGCTTCGTCGGACCCTCTCAGGAGCACGTCGCCATGATCCACGTCCCGCTGCAGCGCGTTCACCCACACCGCCGGGCGCGCGAGGTCGTCGCCGCCCACCACGGGGATATCGAGATCCTCCACCACCCCCACCACCTCGTACCAGTCGTACATGCCCGCACCGAGGCGCACCAGGTGGCCCAGCGGATCGCCGTTCTCGAACGAGGTGTTCGCGAACGTCCGGTTCACCACGGCGACCGGTTTGGCCCCGGGAGCGTCCGTGGCCGTGAACCCGCGCCCACTGATGATCCGCATCCCCACCGCCTCGAAGAATCCCGGGCCGACGGCGTGGTGCTCCGCCCTGGCGCCCCAAAACGGCATGGGAAGCGTTCCCCGGATGCAGGCGCCACACTGGGCCGTGGCGTAGTCCCGGACGCCGAGACCGACCAGGGCTCCCGGCGTGGACAGGCTCTCGGCCTCCAGGCCCGGAACCGCGGCGAGTCGCGTGAGCAAGTCGGTCCAGGCCGCGCCGCCCCCACCCGAAGGTGCCCGGACGTCCACGGCCACCGTTTCCGCGGCCGCAGGGTGGAACGCCTCCGGTGTCGCCGGCAGCCGTGCCAGCGCCAGCGTCCCGAGCGCCACCGCGCCGGCCACACCCATCTGCACGGCGGAAAGGGCCCGGCGAACGAACGCCTCCCCCCGGTCGGGGGTCGCGCGGCCCCCGGCGCTCAGCAGCCCTGCCAGAGGCGTCCTCCTCCCGACGACGAGCCCGGTGCGCACGTAGATGCCTGCCGCGAGCGCGCCGAGCAGCAGGAGGGCAGGGACGATCGTCCCGGCGGAGGCCACCGCGTCCGCCCGCTCCGTCACCCCCGGCCACGCGGCGCGCAGCGCGCCCCCGGCGGCGATCCCCAGGAGCACGCCGAGCGACAGCGCCGTCGCGACCAGCCGACGGACGTCGTGCAGCAGGAGGGCGACCAGAGCGCGCGGCCCCGCGCCGACCGCGGCCCGCAGGGCGATCTCCCGCCGCCGCGAGACGCTCGCCTCCAGCAGGAGGACGAGCGCGTTCAGGAGGGCTACGGACGCCGCCGCGAGAAGGACCGCGGCGATCAGGCCGCCGATGCGATCCAGCGCCGCGTCCTGGATCTGGTCCGGCCAGACGACGCGCGGCGTCCACGCGATCCCCATCGCCTCGCGTGGCAGGGCCGGAAGCCGCAGGAGCCCCCGCACGCCCGGGAGCTCCACGGCCACGACGGAGCGTACGCCCACGAGCAGCCCGGCGGCCGCCGACAGCGCGACCATCGTGCCACCCACCGCGCCCAGCCTCGCCCTTCGTCTCCTCCGGTCCGCCCGTTCCACCTTCGCTTCCTCCTCGCCGTGGTCGACCCTTCCACGCCGGGAAGATGCCCCCGAGCGCCGACGTGATGAACTCCACGCCATCCCCAGGATCAGCAGCCCCCCCGCGACGCGCAACGACGCCGCGCCGATCCCGAAGAAGCGCAGCGGGCGCTCGCCGGCCACGTACGAGACCGTGCAAGCGAGCTCCGTCGCGGTCGAGGGCGGGGGTGAAGCTCGAACGGTGGCGGGCCGTTTCCCCCGCATCGATCGGGACGGAGGCGCTTTCACGCCTCCCGCGGGCCATCTACTTTGCCGGCTCCGCACCGTGCTGCGTCTCCCAGGAGTCTTCCGATGCTCCCGCGCTCCGTCCGCCTCGCCATGGCCGTCCACCTCGTCACCGCACCGCTCGCGGCGCAGACGCTGCGCACGCTGCCGGACGACTTCTTCGCCGACGCCGACTTCCGGCATGTCGGCCCCGTCGGCAACCGCGTGAGCGCGGTGATCGGCGAGCCGGGCAACGCCAACGTCTATTACATCGGCGGGGCGTCGGGTGGGGTGTTCAAGAGCGAGGACGGCGGCGTGTCGTGGCGGCCGATCTTCGACGGCCAGCACGCGATGTCCATCGGCGCCCTCGCGCTCGCCCCCTCCGACCCGAACGTCCTGTGGGCGGGCACGGGAGAGGCGTTCATCCGCTCGAACGTATCGATCGGGGACGGCGTGTACCGCTCCACCGACGCCGGGGAGACATGGCGCCACATGGGACTCGAGATGACGGGGCGGGTTGGACGCATCGTCATCGATCCCCGCGACCCGGAGGTGGTCTTCGTCGCCGCGCTCGGCCATCTGTACGGGCCGCAGCAGGAGCGCGGCGTGTACCGCACGAAGGACGGAGGCGCGACGTGGGAGCGCGTGCTCTTCGTCGACGAGAATACGGGTGCCGTCGACCTGGTGATGGACCCGGCGAACCCCCGCATCCTCTTCGCCGCGACCTGGCAGATGCGCATGTGGACGTGGGGACGCGAGAGCGGCGGGCCCGGCAGCGGCGTCTGGAAGTCGACGGACGGGGGTGACACCTGGCAGCGCCTCGAGGGCCACGGTCTCCCGCGCGGGACGATGGGGAAGATCGGCCTGGCGATGTCGGCGGCCGACCCCAACCGGGTCTACGCCCTGATCGAGACCAACTCGAACCGCGACTACGAGCCGCTCGAGGACCACGAGGGCGTGCTGTGGCGCTCGGACGACGGCGGCGCGACGTGGGAGATGATCAACGCCGACCACACCCTCGCCCAGCGCCCCCTCTACTACAGCCGCATGGCGGTGGAGCCGGACGACGCCAACGAGGTGCACTTCATGTCGACGCGGCACTCCAAGAGCCTGGACGGGGGCGTGACCATCGAGGCGGGGGGTGCTGGGGGCGACAACCACGACATGTGGATCGACCCGAAGCTCCCGGACCGGATGATCGTAGGCCACGACGGCGGTATCAGCATCTCGACGACTCGCGGGAAGTCGTGGTTCCGCCCGCAGCTCCCGACGGCACAGATGTACCACGTGTTCACGGACAACGCGGTGCCCTACAACCTCTATGGCAACCGGCAGGACGGCTCCTCCTTCGGCGGCCCGTCCAACACCCTCTCCTTCGGCCCGATCCCCATCGGCGCGTGGAAGACCGTGGGCGGGTGCGAGTCGGGCTTCGCGGTGCCGGACACGGTGACCAACGACGTCGTGTGGTCGGGCTGCTACGAGGGGATCCTGGACCGCAGCCAGCTGTCGACGGGGATCACGCGCACGGTGAGCGTGTGGCCGGACAACCCGGAAGGGTGGGCGGCGGCGGACCTCCGCTACCGCTTCCAGTGGACGTTCCCGATCGCGATCTCGCCGCACGACCACAACACCGTGTACGCGGGAAGCCAGCATGTGCACCGCACCCGCGACGGCGGCCAGAGCTGGGAGGTCATCAGCCCCGACCTCACCACCAACGACAAGTCGCGCCAGCAGGCGAGCGGGGGCCTCACCACCGACGACGTGAGCCCCACGTATTACGCGGTGCTGTTCGCCATCGCCGAGTCGCCGGTCGAGGCGGGCGTGATCTGGGCAGGCTCCAACGACGGCCTGGTGCATCTGACCCGGGACGGCGGCGAGCATTGGGAGGACGTGACCGCCAACATCCCGGACCTGCCGCCCTTCGGGACCGTGAGCAACATCGAGCCGTCCCGGTTCGCGGCCGGGAGGGCCTACCTGACCGTGGACTTCCACCAGCTGGGGAACACCGACCCCTACGTCTACGAGACGGGGGACTACGGGAAAACCTGGCGCTCGCTGGCCGCCGGCATCCCGAGGAGCGTGTTCAGCTACGCACACGTCGTGCGCGAGGACCCGGCGCGGGAGGGGCTTCTCTACCTGGGCACGGAGAACTCCGTGTACGCGTCGTGGGACGACGGGCGTGCCTGGCACCCGCTCCAGGGCGACCTGCCCCACGCCCCCGCGTACTGGCTCACCGTGCAGCCACACTTCCACGACCTGGTCGTGAGCACGTACGGCCGCGGCTTCTGGATCCTGGACGACGTCACGCCCCTCGAGCAGCTCACCGATTCCGTGCTGGCTGCGCCGGTCCACCTGTTCGAGCCCCGAGACGCGTACCGCTTCGTGATGCGCGAGGGTCGGGCCGACCAGCCCGGGGACCCCGCGGCCGGGGAGAACCCCGACTACGGCGCGACGCTGAACTTCTGGCTGAAGGACGATCCGACCGGTCCGGTCACGATCACCGTCGAGGACGACGGCGGGGGCGAGCTGCGCCGGCTCCCCGTCCGCGGCGCGCACGCAGGGATGAACCGGGTGGTGTGGGACCTGACGTACACGTCCTCCGCACGGCCGCGCCTGCGGACGGCCGCCTTGGAGCACGGCCACGTCACGGTGGGCGAGCAGGGGTGGCGCCCACAGGTGGACGGGGGCTCCGTGCGCCCGCTGGCCGTGCCCGGCCGCTACCGCGTCCGTCTCCGGGCGGGGACGGAGGAGCGCACCGCCTGGCTCACGGTCCTGCAGGATCCGGCCTCGCGGGCGAGCGCGGCCGACATGCAGGCGAAGCTCGCCATGCAGCTCGAGCTGCGGGAGATGACCGACACCGCGGCAGCGCTCATCGACCGGATCGAGTGGACGCGAAAAGGCCTCGCGGACGCGAACGCGCACCTGGCGGGGGAGGCGGCGTACGCCGACGTCGTGCAGGCCGGCGAGGCGCTGGCGCAGGCGCTCGTCGACCTGGAGATGCACCTGTACGACCTGCGCCTCTCGGGGGGCACGGCCGGGCAGGACACGATCCGCTGGCCGAGGCAGCTCTTCGCCAAGCTGACCAGCCTGGCGGGCTACATTTCCGGGTCGGACGACCGTCCCACCGACCAGGCGGGGGAGGTGCTGGCGCGCTACCGGACGCAGCTCGCCGCGTTGCTCGACCGGTGGACGGAGCTGGCCGCCGGGGACCTCGCGCGCTTCAACCGCATGCTCGCGGACCGGGGACAGCCGCCGGTGATCTCGCAGCCCTGAGCGGCGACGGGGCGCCACCCCGTCGCCGCCCCGTACCGGCGCTCAGAAGCGTACCGGTCCCTGGGCCCGGGCCGCCTCCATCATCCCGATGATCTCGGCGACGGTGCTCACCCCGCGGTCCTGGTCGTACCAGTCGAAGATATACTCGTGCAGCTTCTCGCTGGACATGTCGGCGCGGTGCGCCTGGAACCACGCCATGAGGGGGGCGGGCCGCTCCACCAACGAGCCCACCTCGTTCCACGCGGCGTCGAGAAGGAGCACGGTGGGCGTGGCGGGCCGTCCGTCCGGGGTGCGGTGGGCCTCCATGAGCCCCCGGCCCGTGTGCGAGTCGATCACCCGCATGTCGAGACCGTCCACGAGCTCCGCGAGCCGCGCCAGGTAGGGGATCGTGTTCGCGGAGTCCCCGCACCAATCCTCCGCCACGGCGAGGAGGTGCCACGTTCCCTCGACGGCGTGAGCGCGTGCCAGAAGGGAATCGGGGATCTGCGCGACACGGTAGTGGAGGTGCCACTGGTCCCGGCGGCTGCGCGCCGCCGCGAGGAACTCGGCAAAGGGGCGTCCCCCTTCGTAGAGCGCGCGCAGCGAGTCGGCGGCCATCGGGGCCGTCGCCGGCGCGTCCGCCACCGGGGCGGGTGGCGGGGGCAGCGATCCGCGCGGCCAGGCGAGGACCGCCGCGAGCAACAGGAGGATGATTGTCCCCATCCTCTACCTTCGGTCGCTACCGTCGGCGGCACGGCCGCCGCCGAGCTTGCGGCCGAGGAAGTCGCGCGCCGCCTCGTACGCCGCGACCCAGCTGCGGTGCAGGAGGAAGCCATGGACCTCGTCGGGGAAGACGAGCTCCTCGAAGTCCACGTGGCGCCGGGCCAGCGACTCGGCCATGTCCACCGACTCGGAGAAGGGGACGTTGCGGTCGTCGTCGCCGTGGATGAGCAGCACGGGAGAGCGCCAACCGTCGATGAACGCCATGGGCGACGAGGCGAACGCCAGCTTCGAGAACTCGGGGTGCGCCTCGGCTTCGTAGTCGGGCACGAAGTTCTTGATCACGACGTTCCAGTCGTGCACGCCGTGCAGATCCACGCCGGCCGCGAAGAGGTCGGAGGCACGGGCCAGCCCGAGCGCCGTGAGGTACCCGCCGTACGACCCGCCCCACAGCCCGATGCGGGAGCCGTCCACGTCGTCCCGGCTCTGCAGGTAGAGCCCCGCGCCGATGACGTCGTTGAACTCGCTGGCCCCCGTCGCTCCGTAGTTCAGTGCTTCGCGGAACTCCATCCCGTAGCCGATGCCGCTGCGGTAGTTGACCGCGAGCACGACGTAGCCGCGGCTGGCCAGCACCTGGTTGAAGGCGTACGCGTTGGAGTAGTAGTCGCGGTGGTGGAAGCCCAGGAGCATCTGGCGCCGGGAGCCCCCGTGGAAGAAGACCATCGCCGGGTGCTTCGCGCCGGCCCGCCCGCCCGACGGGAGGAAGAGCTGGCCGTGGATCTCCAGGCCGTCCGCAGCCCGGAACACCACCTGTTGCGGCGTCACCATGCGGTCGCCGGGAAAGGTCCGGGGGAGATCGGGCCCCACCTCGCGGCGGTCCTCGCCCACCATCACGACGGTGTGCGCCGGACGCGTGGTGGACGACGCGTGGAAGGCCACGGTGCCACCCGGGGTGACCACGGCCCCCCATTCGAGACCCTCCCCGCGCGTCACGGCGCGGGGCGGGCCGCCCGCGACGTCCACCGTCCACACGTGCTTGCGGTCGATGTCGTCCTGGTTGGAGTCGTAGATCATCCGGCGCCGGTCCGGCGTCATGGCGACGTACTGCACCTCGAAGCCGCCCGGCGTCAGCGCGACGGGCTGCCCGCCACCCACCGGGACCGCGTACAGGTGCTTCCAGCCGTCTCCCTCCCAGGGGAAGACCAGCCGGTCGCCCTCGCTCCAGAAGAGCTGGCTGTCCGCGTCGACGCCGCTGAACACGCTTCCGCGCCCCTCCGGCGCCCGCCACACCTCGCGGCCCTGCCCGGTCGTGGCGTCGGCGACGCGGACCGAGAAGGGCAACCCCGCCCGGCGCGGCGCGAAGGGGAACTGGTCCCGCTCGTGCGGCACCCGCAGGAAGGCGATCCGCCGGGAATCGGGGCTCCAGACCGGGGAGCCGTCTTCCCACACGCCCGGGTCGAGGTAGCGCACGGCCCCCGAGGCCGCGTCCATGACGCCGATGAAGGAGTGGTCGCCGCGGTTGCTCGTGAACGCGATCCGTGTCCCGTCCGGCGCCCACGTCGGGCCTCCCGGCCCCCCACGCACCGTGGCGAGCTTGCGGGCCTCCGCGCCCTCCTCCAGTCCCAGGATCCAGATCTCTCGGCCCTTCCCGTAGACGATGCGCGTACCGTCGGGCGACAGCGAGAAGCCGCCGCCGTCCACGACCTTGCGCGGCTCTGCTCCGCCCGCGGCCGGCACGATCCACACCGCGCGCGCCTCGGTGTCGGGCGTGGAAAGCGGGTCGGGAACCTCACCCTGCCGGTTCGGCGCGCCCCCGCGGACGTAGAGCACGTGGGCGCCGTCAGGCGTGAAGGTGAGGGAGGAGAGCTCCTGCCCGTCGTCGTCGGCGTAGGCCGTAACGGCGTGGCCGGACCAGGAGGGCCCTTCCGCCACCCACACGTTGCGCGCGCCGCGGTCGTTCTCGACCCACGCGACGCGGTCGCCGGTCGTCGCGGCCACCAGCCCCGAGGCGAACGAGAAGGACAGCGCGTCCTGGACGCGGATCTGTGCCCGGCCGGCCGCAGGCGACGACGCGAGGGCCCCCATCGCGAGAAGGATCGCGCTGCGCCGGCGGCTCATCCCCCCGCACCGCGCCCGCAGGCGGTCGACGACGCTCATGCGAGGCCGTTCTTCACGACCGAGCCCACCGCATCGACGAACCGATCGAGCTCCTCGGGGCGCGTGTAGACGCTGGGCGATACGCGGATCCCCTCGAATTCCGGGTGCTTGATGCCGACGCTCAGGATTCTGTGCTTGTCCCACAGCCAGTTGTTGAGCTCGCCGGTATCGACCCCCTCGACCTGCACGGTCGCGATCCCGCAGGCGAAGCCGGGCTTCAGGCTCGTGTGCAGACGCACCCGATCGTGCTCGAGGAGGCGCTCCGCCCAGTAGTTGCGCAGGTAGACCAGGCGGGCGTCCTTGCGCGCGGGTCCGATCCCCTGGTGGAAGGTGAGCGCCTCGCCGATGGCGAGGTAGTTGGCCGCGGGGTGGGTGCCGATCTCCTCGAACTTCCGGATGTTGTCGTCCATCGTGTCCGGTGCGGCCATCATCGGCCACACGTCCTGGATCTTCTCGCGGCGTACGTAGAGCAGCCCCGTGCCATGGGGCGCGAACAGCCACTTGTGCAGGCTCGTCGAGTAGTTGTCGACGTCGAGGTCGGCCAGCGTGAAGTCGAAGTGGGCCAGGGCGTGCGCCCCGTCGATGATGAGCGGGATGCCGTGGCTGCGCGCCATCACGGACAGTTCCCGGACGGGGAGGATCTGGCCCGTGATATTGATCATGTGCGACGCCAGGATCGCCCGCGTCTTCGGGGTGATGGCCCCCTCGAAGAGGCGCACGACCTCCGCGGGGTCCTCCGCGGGAATCGGGATCCTTATCTGACGCAGCACGATGCCGTCGCGGCGCTCGCGCTGCTTGAAGGTCGTGATCATGCGCGGGTAGTCCTGCGTCGTCGTCAGGACCTCGTCGCCCCGCTCGAAGTCGAGGCCGAGCTGCATGATCTGCAGGCTCTCGGAGGCGTTGCGCGTGAAGGCCACCTCCTCCTTGTCCACGCCCCACTGACGCGCCATCCGCTCCCGCACGCCCTCCCGCTGCGGCTCCAGGATCGACCACATCGTGTAGGGCGGCGCGAGGTTGGAGTAGTCCAGGTGTCGCTTCATCGCGTCCTGCACCCAGCCGGGCGCCGGACTCACACCGCCGTTGTTCAGGTTCACGAGCGTGCGGTCGACGGTGAACGCGCGGCTCACCTCGAACCAGAAGTCCTCGTCGGACGCGATGGCGTCGGGCGCGCCCGGATGGCGCTTCAGCTCCACGGCGATGTCCGACGCCGAAGCCCGCAGGAAAGTCGGTCTGAACGGCACGCCCACAGCCGCCGCGGCGGCAGGGAGCGTGAACGTACCCAGGAAACGCCGGCGACTCTGCATGGCGCGGTCCTCCATGGAGGGGGCTCGATCCCATCATCCTACGCGCGCCCCGACGCGGTGTCCAACCCCGTGCCCCGCGGCGGATTCCGGATGGCGCGGCGCCTTGGAAGCGCCCTCGGGAGAGGCTACCTTGCCGGCGTCGGCCCGGGACCTCCTTTTCCCCCTGAGTTCCATGATCCGCCTCACCTTCCTCGGCACAGCCGCCTCCCGCCCCACGGTCGGGCGGAACGTGAGCGGGATCGCCGTACAGCGTGAAGGGGACGTGATGCTCTTCGACTGCGGGGAAGGGACGCAGCGCCAGATGATGCGCTACGGCACCGGCTTCGCGCTGAAGTCGATCTTCGTGACCCACACGCACGCGGATCACTTCCTGGGGATCACGGGCCTGCTGCGCACGATGGGGCTCCAGGGACGCGCCGAGCCCCTGCGCATCTACGGTCCCCCGGGATCCAGATCTTCGCTGTCAACCGCCGTCGAGCTGGGGGCGGAACGGTCGCCCTTCCAGGTCGAGCTGCACGAGGTCGGACCTGGGGAGGGCGTGGCCTGCGAGGGCTATCGGATCGAGGCATTCGCGGTCACGCACCGAACGACGGCCGTCGGGTGGGCGCTGGTGGAGCGTCCGCGCCTCGGGCGCTTCGACGTGCGGCGCGCCCGCGAGCTCGGCGTGCCGGAAGGCCCACTGTTCGGAAGCCTCCATCGCGGCCACGCCGTCGAGGTGGACGGCCGCACGGTCCACCCGGAGGAGGTGGTCGGGCCACCCCGTCCCGGAAGGCTCGTCGTTTACACGGGCGACACGCGCCCGTGCGCGAGCGTGGTGGAGCGGGCCGCTGGCGCGCAGGTGCTGGTGCACGAGGCGACGTTCGGCGCGGACGAGGCGGAGCGCGCGCGGGACACGTTCCACAGCACTGCCGCCGAGGCGGCGGCCGTCGCCCGCGAGGCCGGCGTGGGGCAGCTCCTTCTCACGCACCTGTCCGCGCGCTACTCCGACATGCCCGGGCCCCTCGAGGACGAGGCGCGCGCCGTCTTCCCAGCGACGCGCGTGGCGCACGACGGCTTGGTCGTGGAGGTGCCCTTCGCCGAAGACGACGAGGCGGTAGCCGTCCCCAGCCGCGCGGGCGCGGGCGAGCCATGAGCAGCCTGATCCCGCTGCGCCCCGGGGGCGGGGACGACCGCTCGGACCGTCCCGAGCCCCACCTCCTGCAGGGCGTCCGGACGGAGGCGGAGCGTCTCGGGCGCTGGGAGGTACGCGCGGCCCAGTGGCGGGCCCTCGAGCTCGCGCGCTCGGTGTTCGGTGCCGAGGCGCGCGGCGCCATGATCGGACTGCGCCACCACGGGCCCCTGCGCGGCCTGATGCTCCTCGACGTCCCCTTCGACGGCATCGAGCGACACCGCGCGCTCGAGGCGAGCTTCCTCTCCCAGGTGGGCTCCGATCCGCTCCTGTGCCGGGTACCGCTCGTCTACGTGGTCGGGCCGGATGACGCCTGAGCGGGTCGACGGGCACTTCGAGCGGGTCGCGATCCTCGGGCTGGGGCTCATGGGTGGCTCCCTCGCCCGCGCCCTGAAGGGTCTCTCGTCGCCGCCCCGTGTGACGGGGTGGTCGCCCCTCGCCCGTGAGCGCGAGGACGCGCTCGACGAGGGTGCCCTCGACGAGGCACCCGCCGATGTCGAGCCCGCGGTGACCGCCGCCGACCTGGTGGTGCTCGCGACCCCCGTGGATGCCGCCTGCCGCCTCGTCCACACCGTCGCCGGTCTTCTGCCGGAGCGGGCGGTCCTCACGGACGTGGCGAGCCTCAAGCGCCCTGTGCTGGACGCGGTGCGAGCAGCCGGGCTCGAAGCCCGCTGGGTGGGCGCGCATCCGATGTGCGGCAGCGAGGCTTCGGGCTTCTCGGCCTCCCGCCCCGACCTTTACGCGGGGGCCCGTGTCTGGCTGGTCGCCGACGGGGCGGGGGAGGAGAACGTCGGGCGGGTGGCGGCCTTCTGGCGGACGGTGGGCGCGGCCCCGGTCCGCGTCGACGCCGACGGACACGACCGACTGATGGTCCTCGCCAGCCACCTGCCACAGCTCACGGCCAACGCGCTGGCCCGCACCCTGGCCGAGGCGGAGGTTTCTCCGGAGGTGCTGGGCCCGGGCGGGCGGGACATGACCCGACTCGCCGGAAGCTCGCCCAGCGTTTGGCGTGACGTACTGGCGCACGCGCCGCCCTCCCTCCCCGGAGCCCTGCGGGATCTCTCGAGCCGCCTGGAGGCGCTGGCCGACATGGTGGAGCGGGCGGACGCCGAGGGGCTGGAGCGATGGATGGCAGGGACGCGCTCCTGGAGAGCCGGTCTGTGAGGCTGCGCGTGCCGGGGGACAAGTCGCTCACGCAGCGGGCGCTCATCCTTTCGGCGCTGGCCGACGGGGAGAGTCGGCTCTCGGGGCTCCTCCACGGAGGTGACGCCGACTCGACCGCGGGAGCGCTTCGGGCGCTGGGGACGGACGTGGGGCCGATCCCCCTGGACGGAGAGGAGCTGCGCGTGCGCGGCTCCGGCCTCGGCGGCTTCTCCACCCCCGCCGCGCCCATCGACCTGGGCAACTCCGGGACCGGCACCCGGCTCCTCCTCGGGGTGCTCGCCGGATGCCCGATCGAGGTGGTGCTCACGGGCGACGCCTCACTGCGGCGCCGCCCGATGGCCCGGGTCACCGAGCCCCTCGCGCTCATGGGCGCGCGCTTCCACTCCCTCGAGCGGGAGGGCCGCCTGCCGGTCTCGGTTCGGGGGAACCGCCCGCTGCGAGCCCTGGAGTGGACCAGCCCGGTCGCGAGCGCCCAGGTGAAGAGTGCGCTCCTCCTGGCGGGCGTGACCGGGGGGGCTTTCGTGCTGGTGACCGAGCCGCGCCGGTCCCGCGACCACACGGAGCGCCTCCTCGCCGAGGCCGGCTGTCCGCTCATCGCGCACGCGGCCGGACCGGGTTGGCGCGTGGAGCTGCGTGATCCGCCGGCACGGCTCGACCCACTGGACTTCAGGGTGCCGGGGGACGTGTCCTCCGCCGCCTTCCTCCTCGCCCTCGCCGCCCTGGGGGGCGCCGGTGGAGAGGTGGAGATCGAGGGCGTCGGCCTGAACCCGACCCGGACCGCATTTCTCGAAGTGCTCGCGCGCATGGGCACGCCCGTGCGCGTCGAACCCGAAGGACCTGCCGAAGCGCCAGAGCCGCGCGGCACGCTGGGGGTCGTGGCGGGAACGCTTCGCGGCGTCTCGGTTGGAGCGGACGAGGTTCCCCGCCTGATCGACGAGCTGCCCCTGGTGGCCGTCCTCGGCGCCCGGGCGGAGGGCGAGACCCGCATCACGGGCGCCGCGGAGCTCCGCCACAAGGAGTCCGATCGTATCTCCGCGCTGGTCCACAACCTGCGCGGCCTCGGGGTCCAGGTGGACGAGGCACCGGACGGACTGGTCGTGCAGGGCACCGACCGTCCGCTCGAGGGCACGGTCCGCACGTACGGTGACCACAGGATCGCGATGGCATTCGGCGTCCTCGGCGCCGCTCCGGGGAACCGGATCGAGGTCGACGACCCGGGGGCGGCGGACGTCTCGTTCCCGGGCTTCTGGGCGCTGCTGCGCTCCCTCGGCCGGAGTGGGGGACCATGAGCAGCGCGGCGCGGGGTGGGCCCGTGGTGACGATCGACGGTCCCGCCGGCTCGGGCAAGTCCACCACCGCCCGCGAGGTCGCGCGGCGTCTTGGCTTCAGGCACCTGGACTCCGGTGCCCTCTATCGCGCCCTGACCTTCGCGCTGATCGAGTCGGCACGTCCGCCGGAGACGTGGACCGAGCTGACGGAGGACGATCTCCGGGCCCTGGGCGTGCGGGTGACCGCGACGGACGGCGGCTTCGAGATCAGGCTCGGTGGCCGGCCGCTGGACGCGGAGCTGCGCTCGGAGCGGGTCACCGCCTACGTCTCGCCGCTGGCCCGCCTGCCGGCGGTACGGGCCTCGTTGATCGACCTGCAGCGGGAGGCGGGGAGGGAGGGCCGGCTGGTGGCGGACGGGCGGGACATGGGGACCGTCGTCTTCCCGGACGCCGAGGTGAAGGTCTTCCTGCAGGCCGACCTGCAGGAGCGGGCGCGCCGCCGCATCCTGGAGCGGGCCGGGCGACCGGGCAGCGGGCCGGAGATCGCCCGGGAGGCCGCAGAGATCGCCGCGCGCGACAAGCGGGACAGCGAGCGGGAGATGTCTCCGCTGCGCCGGCCCGACGACGCGGTCGACCTGGACACCACGCGGCTGTCCTTCGAGGAGCAGGTCCGGGCCGTGGTGCAGCTCGTGCGCGCCCGCACGCGCCCTCGGACGTAGGACACCCCGGGGCCACCGAGGCTACAACCGACCTCGCGGGGGCGACGGACGGACGTTGACGCTCCAGTGCGCGCCCGATAGCTTATCGGGTCTCGGCACCATGGCTTGAGGGCCGAGGCTGTGTTCGCCGAAAGGCCAACGAGCACGCGGGTACCCGGGCGGTCGCCCGGACGGGCGCCTGCTCCGGCCTTTCTTCGTTTTCCCCCGAGCCCGGACGTTCCGTCCACGGAATTCCGGCAAGGACCCGCCGCTCCCGCGCGGGACATCCGAGAACATGACCGACAACCAGACCCCGATCGAGTCCGAAGAGCCCACCGCCGACGAGTTGGCGGAAGAGGAGAACATCGAGGTGGACGCCCTCACCGGCGAGGTGCGCACCGCCGTGATGGACAACCCCGAGGGCATCTCCCCCGAGCTGCTCAACGACCCCTACGGAGAGGAGCCCCTCTCCACCTCGCGCGAGGAGTTCGAGGCCCTCCTGGAGGAGTTCCACGAGGACTTCCAGGACATCCGCGAAGGCGAGATCGTCAACGCCAAGGTGCTGCGTGTCACCGACGCCTCGGTAATCCTGGAGTTCGGGTTCAAGAGCGAGGGCTCCGTCGCGCTCGACGAGTTCAAGGAGCCCCCGGCCGCCGGCGACGAGGTCGAGGTCCTCCTAGAGAGCCTCGAGGACGATGACGGTGTCGTCGTCCTCTCGAAGAAGAAGGCCGACTTCCTGCGCGTCTGGGAGAAGATCCGCGAGGCGCACGAGGCCGACCGCCCGGTCAAGGGGACGCTGGTCCGCAAGATCAAGGGCGGCGTCACCGTCGACCTGATGGGCGTGGACGCCTTCCTCCCCGGCTCGCAGATCGCCCTGCGGCGGGTCCCGAACATCGAGGACCTGATCGGCGAGGTCTACAGGTTCAAGATCATCAAGCTGAACAAGCGGCGGCGTAACATTGTCGTGTCGCGCCGGGTGATCCTGGAGGCGGAGCGGGAGAAGAAGCGCGAGACGCTGGTCAAAGAGCTCCTGGTCGGCCAGGTGCGCGAGGGCGTGGTCAAGAACATCACGGACTTCGGCGCTTTCATCGACCTGGGCGGACTCGACGGCCTGCTGCACATCACCGACATGTCCTGGGGCCGCGTCGGCCATCCCTCCGAGGTCGTGGAGATCGGCAAGGCACTGGACGTGAAGGTTCTCGACATCGACTGGAACCGCGAGCGCATCTCGCTCGGGATGAAGCAGCTCCTGCCCTATCCGTGGACGGACATCGACAAGAAGTACCCGGTCGGCTCGCGCGTCCGCGGCAAGGTGGTCTCGATCACCAACTACGGCGCGTTCGTCGAGCTGGAGAAGGGTGTCGAGGGTCTGGTGCACATCTCCGAGATGAGCTGGACGCGCAACGTCCGGCACCCCTCGAAGGTCGTGTCCATCGGCGAGGAGATCGAGGCGGTGGTCCTGAAGGTGGACCCCGACGACGAGAAGATCTCGCTCGGCATGAAGCAGATCGAGGAGGATCCGTGGCTCGCGCTGCCGGTGAAGTACCCCACCGGCACGAAGCTCAACGGCGTCGTGCGCAACCTCACGTCGTTCGGCGCGTTCGTGGAGATCGAACCGGGCATCGACGGCCTGGTCCACGTTTCCGACATGAGCTGGACCAAGCGGGTCGAGCATCCCTCCGAGGTCGTGCAGAAGGGCCAGGAGGTCGACGTCATGGTGCTCGACGTGGACGCCGAGAACAAGCGCATCAGCCTGGGCATCAAGCAGCTCCAGGACGACCCGTGGCCGGGGATCTCCGAGCGCTTCGCGCCCGGGGTCGAGCACGACGGACACGTGGTGCGCGTCCAGGACAAGGGCGTGGTCGTGGACCTGGGCGACGACATCGAGGGCTTCGTGCCGGCGTCGCACTCCGGCGTCGAGGACGCCAACCGCCTCGAGGAGTACTACGGTGAGGGGGACCCGGTGAGCCTACGCGTCCTGGAATCGGACGCGGCGAACCGACGGATCGTCCTCGAGGTCACGGAGACGCCGGAGCGCAAGCCGCAGGAGGTCATCGACGCGGCGCGCGCGGCCCGCGAGGCCGCGGCCAAGGGCGAAGACGCCGACGAGCCGGTGGAGGCCCCGAAGGCCGCGCAGGTCGAGGCCGCATCCGAGGCCGAGGTCGCTTCCGAGACCCCGGCCGAGGAGGCCCCCGAGGCGGAGGTCGCACCGGAGGCCGAGGCCGAGGAGGCCCCCGTCGTGGAGGCCGAGGCGGAGGTCGCACCGGAGGCCGAGGCCGAGGAGGCCCCCGTCGTGGAGGCCGAGGCGGAGGTCGCACCGGAGGCCGAGGCCGAAGAGGCCCCCGTCGCGGAAGCCGAGGCGGAGGACGAGGACAAGGCAGCGGGCGAGGGCTGAGCGCCGTGGGCGGCGAGCCTCGCACACGAGGGAGATCATGACCCCCAGTCCCTGGATCGCCCGGACGCCGCTCGCGTCCGGGCGCTTCCTTTTGGCTGCCCTCTTTCTGACGGGCTGCCAGGTCGTCGGCTCGCGGGGCGCGGGTACTCCGCCGCCCCCGTCCTGGCCCGACCCGGTGCTGGCACCCGGCCCGATCTCGCCTGCGCGAGAGAGCCAGGCGGCGGAGCTGTTCGCCAGCGCCGAGCGCGCCCTCGAGGCCGGCGACGCGGCCCAAGCGCGAGCGCTCGCCGGCCGGATCGTGGAGGAATACCCGTCCGCGCCGGTCTCGGGACGGGCGCTGTTCCTGCTGGCCCAGGCCAGCCTGGACGACGGTGCCCCCGCAGCCGCGGACTCCGCCGCAGAGCGGTTCGCGTCCCTCCTCGCCGAGGGGGATCCACGCGCGGCTGAAGCCCGTACGCTCCAAGCCGACGCCATGGTCCGGATGGGCGACGAGGCCGCACGCCTCGACCGTCTGCTCCGCATCCGTCCGGGAGCACCGACGAACCTCCTGCTCCGCGCCTCGGAGAGCGCCCGCGAGGCAGCCGCCCAGCTGGGTCCCGCGGAGCTGGGCGCGATCCTCGATGCTACGCCCCAGGACGCGCCCCTCAGGCCCATCGCCTTGACCAGCTACGCCCTCCTCCTCGACCGGAGCGGGGACGAGACGCGGGCCATGAGCTTCGCGCGCGCGGCGATCGACGCCGGAGCCCGTGGCGTCGACTCGCTCACGGCGGTCGCGATCCTCGAGGGGAGGGAGGTCGACCTCCCTGCGGGGGCACGCACCCTCGGGATCGCGTCCGTTCTCCCCATCGGGGGCTCGCCCGGGTTCCGCGAGTTCGCGGGGCAGATCGCCGAGGGCGTGGAGCTCGCCGCGACCAGCTATCTCGGCCCGTCCGTCGAGGTGCGCATCGACGCCCGCGACGACCGCGGCGAGCCGGCGCTGGCGGCCTCCACGGTCCTGGCCCTCGAGGAAACCAAGGCCGTCGGCGCCGTCGGCTTCCTCGAATCCGGCGCGTTGGAGGCGGCGGCTCAGGAGCGGACGGGCCCGATGCCCCTGGTTTCGCCCACCGCCCGCACCGCGGACGCGGAAGGCACCTACACGCTGTCCGGCGCGGACCCGTTCGCGGCCGCCGCGATGGCACGCTACGCCGAGCGGGCCGGCTTCGTCCGGGTGGCGATCATCAACTCGAGGGCCCCCGAGTCCATCGAGGAGGCCGACGCGTTCGCGAACGCGCTCCAGGAGACCGGGGTCCAGTTGGCCGGACGTTTCGTCTACGACGTGGGCGCCACGTACTTCGGCGACCAGATCCGGGGCGCGCGCGCGGCCCTGCGCGCCGACGAGATCAAGGCGCTGGATCTGGGCCCGGACGACACGCTCCACGTCGAGATGCTGCAGCCGGTAGCCGTGTTCATCCCGATCCCGCCCGAGGACGTGGAGCTGGTGGCGCCGCAGGTGACGTTCTTCGGCCTGGACACGCTCGCCATCCATACGCTCGGCACGTCGGGATGGACCGACGCCGAAACGCTGGAAACGGTGGATCAGCGGCACACCAACGGCGTGATCGCCGTCGCCCCGGTCGACGCGGGCCCCGGGAGTCCCGGGTACACGCGTTTCAAGGATGAGTTCGAGGACCATTTCCGGCGCTCGCTGGTGAGCCCGGTCCCGGCGCTGGGCTACGACGCCGCCCTCCTCCTCCTGGAAGCCGCGCGCAACGGCGCGCGTACGCCGGCCGGCGTGCGCTCGTCGCTCGAACGCATCCGCGACCTCGAGGGGGCGACGGGGACGTTCTCCGTGATCGACGGACGCGTGGTCCGCCGGACGCACATCGTCCAGATCGAGCACGGAACCCTCATACCGGCCGGATAGGAGCCTGTCCGGAATGTCGATCCACGACAAGCTGAAGCGACTGGAAGAGCTGCGCCGACAGGCGGAGCAGGGGGGTGGCGAGGCCCGCATCGAGGCGCAGCACGCCCGTGGCAAGCTCTCCGCCCGCGAGCGCATCGACCTGCTGCTGGACTCCGACTCGTTCGTGGAGCTCGACCGCTTCGTCACACACAGGTCGACGGAGTTCGGGCTCGCGGACCGGAAGATCCTGGGAGACGGTGTCGTCACGGGTTACGGCACCATCCACGGACGCCTGGTCTACGTCTTCAGCCAGGACTTCACGGTGTTCGGCGGCTCGCTGTCCGAGGCCCACGCCGAGAAGATCGTGAAGCTGCAGGACATGGCCCTCAAGAACGGAGCGCCCATCGTTGGGCTGAACGACTCCGGGGGCGCACGTATCCAGGAGGGCGTCGTGAGCCTCGGGGGCTACGCAGACATCTTCCTGCGCAACACCCTCGCCAGCGGCGTGATCCCGCAGGTCAGCGTGATCCTCGGCCCGTGCGCGGGGGGCGCCGTCTACTCCCCGGCCATCACCGACTTCGTGTACATGGTGCGTGGCACGAGCTACATGTTCGTGACCGGCCCCAACGTGGTGAAGACCGTCACGCACGAAGACATCGACATGGAGGGCCTCGGCGGTGCCGACGTGCACGCCTCGAAGTCCGGCGTGGCGCACTTCGCGCACGACTCCGAGCCCGAGAGCCTGGCCGCCGTGCGGGACCTGTTCCGCTTCATCCCGCAGAACAACACCGAGCTCCCCCCGACCCTCGACACCCTGGATCCGGCGGACCGGCAGGACGAGAAACTACTGGAAGTCGTCCCGGACAACCCCAATCGCCCGTATGATATGCGGGAGGTCATCCGACACGTTGTCGACGACGGCGCGTTCTACGAGGTTCACGCGCGCTTCGCGGGCAACATCCTCGTCGGGTTCGCGCACCTGGGCGGGCACGCGGTCGGGATCGTGGCGAACCAGCCGGCCGTGCTGGCGGGCGTTCTCGACATCGACTCGGCGGACAAGGGCGCGCGCTTCGTGCGCTTCTGCGACGCCTTCAACATCCCGCTCGTGGTCCTCGAGGACGTGCCCGGGTTCCTGCCGGGCGTGGCCCAGGAGCACGGCGGCATCATCCGGCACGGGGCGAAGCTGCTGTATTCGTTCAGCGAGGCCACGGTCCCCAAGGTCACCGTGATCACCCGCAAGGCATACGGCGGCGCCTATGACGTCATGAACTCCAAGCACGTCCGGGGCGACATCAACCTGGCCTGGCCCCAGGCGGAGATCGCGGTGATGGGACCCAAGGGTGCCGTCGAAATCCTCTTCCGCAAGGAGATCGACGAGGCGGACGACCCGGCGGCGGCAGTGGACGCCCGGATCGAGGAATACCGCGACGCGTTCGCGCACCCCTACGTCGCCGCCGCGCGCGGCTACGTGGACGACGTCATCGATCCCCGGGAGACCCGGCCCCGTCTGGTGAGCGCGCTCGACATGCTCCGCAACAAGCGCGACGAGAACCCCCGCAGGAAGCACGGCAACATCCCGCTGTAACCGACGCTTCCGCGGACAACCCCCTCCGCCTCCGAACGCATCCCATGGGTGGCTGAAATGGGATCGACGAATCACCTGTCGGAGGGACGATGATGAAGACGATGCGGAGACGCGGTCCGCGAGGGAGGGGGGTGCGCGCCGCCCTCGCGGGCGGAGGGATCGCGCTGGCTGCCTTTCTGGCCGCGACGACGGTCTCGGCCCAGGCCCGCCCGCGCAGGACCGAGCGAACGGACTGCCGGTGCGTGGACCGCAACGGCGAGGAGATTCCCGACTGCACCTGCCTGCGGACGCCCGCGCTGTCGAACTTCTACGTATCTCGCGAGCCCCGGGCTCGGCTGGGCATCACGGTGTCGAGCGACCCGGGCGCCCGCGCGGACGCACGTGGCGCCCGGGTGGAATCCGTGATGGACGGAGGACCGGCCGAAGCGGCGGGCATCCGTGAAGGTGACGTCGTCACGCGCCTCGACGGCCACAGCCTCCTCGAGCCGCTGGATTCGGCGACCGAGGCGGACTTCGACCTGGACCGGTCGGTTCCCGTGCAGCGCCTCCTGGCGATCACGCGCGACATCGACCCGGGCCAGAAGGTCGAGGTGGAGTACGTGCGCGACGGCGAGACGCACACGACGACCATCGAGGCGCGCGAGCTCTCCGGGTGGACGAGCTTCGGCGTGGGCGGCCCCGGATGGAACGCCCGGGAGATGGCGGGCCGCATGCGCATCCTGGGCGACAGCATGCGCAGCCTGCGTCTCGAGATGCCGCGGGGAGCACTCGGGCTGCGCCTGTGGGCCGACTCGACGGACTCGCCGCGCTTCCACGTTCTCACGAACCCCGAGGCGGGGGTGTACGTCTTCCGGATGCCGGGCGGCCTCGACCTCGTCGAGCTGAACCCGAAGCTGGCGGAGTACTTCGGCGTCTCCGGGGGCGTGCTGGTCGCCGACGTGCCCGCGGACTCCCCCCTCGGCCTGCAGCCCGGCGACGTAGTCCTGGCCGTGGGAGATCGCGACGTGGAGGGGCCGGACCAGCTGCGGCGCATCCTGCGCAGCTACACGCCCGAGGAGGCGATCCCGTTCCGGATCATGCGCCACGAGCGCGAGATGGACGTGCAAGGGCGCCTGTCCCGCTGACTTCCGGAGACCGAGCGCCAAGCAGGTCGCCTTCGACAGCCTGCCGGGGCGGGCCGGCTTCCGGTCCCGCCCTCCTTTCGTTCGCGTTGGCGCGACGGCCCCTCGCGGGGTTTCCTCCTCCGGCGACGCGTGCGTAAGTTCCGGGGCTCGAAACACCCCGTCCCCCAACGCTTGTCCGGCCGCCGATCTTGATCCGCACCCTCCTCATCGCCAACCGCGGCGAGATCGCGGTCCGTATCGTGCGCGCGGCGCGTGAGCTCGGCATCCGCACGGTCGCGGTCTACTCCGAGCCCGACCGGCTCGCGCCCCACGTCCTCGAGGCCGATGCCGCACGCCTCATCGGCCCGGCGTCGTCGTCCGAGAGCTACCTCCGGGTGGACCGCATCCTGGAGGCCGCCCGCGCTTCCGGGGCGGACGCCATCCACCCGGGGTACGGCTTTCTGGCCGAGCGCGCCCACTTCGCCCAGGCCGTCGCCGACGCGGGCCTGACGTTCGTAGGGCCGACGGCCGACACCATCGCCGCCATGGGCGACAAGACCGAGGCGCGCCGGCGCATGCGGGACGCGGGCGTGCCGATCGTACCGGGCCTGGTGGATCCGGTCGACGACCCACAGGCGGCGGCCGCGGCGGCCGAGGACATCGGGTATCCCGTGCTTCTCAAGGCGGCGGCGGGCGGGGGAGGCAAGGGGATGCGGGTGATCTCCACGCCCGAAGAGCTGCCAGGGGCGTTCGAGGCGGCTCGTCGCGAGGCGCTCGCCGCGTTCGGCGACGGCTCGGTGTACCTGGAGCGCTACCTGAACCGCCCCCGCCACGTGGAGATCCAGGTGCTCGGCGACGCGCGGGGCAACGTGATCCATCTGGGCGAGCGGGAGTGCTCGATCCAACGCCGTCACCAGAAGCTGGTCGAGGAGGCACCCTCGCCCGTCCTGACGCCCGAGCTGCGGGCGCAGATGGGTGCCGCCGCTGTGCGGGCCGCGGAGGCGGTCTCGTACGTGGGCGCCGGCACCGTCGAGTTCCTCTACCAGGACGGGGCCTTCTTCTTCCTGGAGATGAACACGAGGCTGCAGGTCGAGCACCCCGTCACCGAGCTGGTCACCGGCCTCGACATCGTCGCCTGGCAGCTCCGCATCGCGTCGGGCGAGCCGCTCCCCTTCACGCAGGACGACGTGCGCATGAAGGGGCACGCCATCGAGTGCCGGATCACCTCCGAGGACCCCTATCGGGGCTTTCTGCCCTCCACCGGGACCGTGACCCACCTGGAGGTGCCGACCGGCCCGGGCGTGCGTTGGGACGGAGGCATCCAGACCGGCTTCGAGGTCTCCCTCCACTACGATCCCCTCCTGGCCAAGCTGATCGTGCACGCCCCCACCCGCGAGGGGGCCATCGCGCGCATGGCCCGGGCGCTCGACGAGCTGGTCGTCATCGGCGTCGACACGAGCGCCCCCTTCCACCGGCGCGTGATGGGGGAGCCGGACTTCCGCGACGGCCGGCTGAGCATCCGCTACGTCGAGGAGCACCCGGGGCTGGTGAACGGCGAGCATGATGAGGACGTGCTGCGCGCGGCCGCCGTGGCTGCCGCGCTCCTCGAGGAGAACGACCGGCGTCGCCAGCGGACGCCGCGCCTCGGCGCCGACGGTCAGGGAGGGATGTCGAGCTGGAGAAGGACCGGACGGCCCTGGCGGACGTGACCGCTCCCCACCCCCCGGTCTCCACCGGAGACATCGTACGCGTGCGGGTCCGCGCGCTCGCGTCGAGCGGCGCCGGCGTCGCCGACCTGCCTGACGGGCGGGTGGCGTTCGTCCCGCGTACGGCGCCCGGGGACGTAGTGGAGGTGCGCGTGGGTCGCATGCGCAAGCGCTGGGGGGAAGCGACGCTCCTCCGGCTGATCGAGCCGGCACCCGAGCGTGTCGAGCCCCTGTGCTCCCTCTTCGACCGTTGCGGGGGGTGCGCGCTGCAGCACCTCGACGACGCCGCGCAGGCCTCGTGGAAGAGGCGGTTCGTGGCCGATGCGATGCAGCGCATCGGGGGGATCGACGTGGAGGTCCCGCCCGTCGAGGCCTCACCGCTGCGCATACGCTACCGGAACCGGTTGACGTTCACGATGCGCCGCCTCGACGGCGGGAGGATCGTCGCCGGCTTCCACGCCCTCGACGACCCGGACCGGATCGTGGACGTGCACACGGAGTGCATCCTTCCGGAGCCTGCCGTCCTCGACGCCTGGTCCCGGCTCCGCGCGGCGCTGCGCGCCGCCCCGGGGGCGCTTCCCCCGGCGAAGGAGCTCAGGCTGACGCTCCGGGCAACCGACGGCGGCGTCCTCCTCCTGGTGCGTGGCGGCGACCAGGCGTGGGACCCCACGGGGCTGCTCGCGCGCGTCGACGTCCTTCGGGCCGTGTGGCATCTGCCGGATGGGCATCGGCGGGCCGCCCTCGTCGCGGGTGAGCCCCTCGAGGACACATGGGGCGGCCAGCGGGTTCCGGTGGGGGGGCGCGCCTTCGTACAGGTGAACCGCGCCGCGGCGGACGAGGTCGTCGCCCACGTGCTCGCGAGCGTGGGCGACGGCGGCGCCGCCGTCGATGCCTACTGCGGCGTCGGCGTGTACGGACGGGCGTTGGCGCGGCAGGGCTGGCGGGTGACCGGCATCGAATGGGACGCGGAGGCGTGCGCGGCCGCCGGGCACGACGCGCCGGAGGGGTTCCACGTCGTGGAAGGCCCCGTGGAGGTGCACCTCCCCGAGCTGCTCCCCGCCGACCTGGTGGTGCTCAACCCGCCCCGCACGGGCCTGGAGGAGTCCGTGCCCGAAGCGCTCGGGCACCGACCGCCGGCGCGCGTGGTGTACGTGAGCTGCGACCCAGCGACCCTCGCCCGCGACGCCCGGCGCCTGCAGCCGGGCTTCCGGCTGGCTTCGCTCCGTTGCTTCGACCTCTTCCCGCAGACGGCGCACGTGGAGAGCGTGGCCGTCTTCGTTCCGGAGGGATGATGCGCTACTACGTGATGCTCGCCGGCCGGACGTTCGAGGTCGAGCTCGGCCCCGAGGGCGTGAGGCTCGACGGGGAGCGCCTCGACACCGACCTGGCGCAGGTCTCCGGAACCGGGTTGCGCAGCCTGATCCTGGACGGGGAATCCTACCGAGTCCTGGCCCAGCGCAACGGCGGCGGGCTGTGGGACCTGCACCTGCGCGGGCACCGCTACCGCGCCGAGGCCGTGGACGAGCGCACCCGGGTGATCCGCGAGATGACGGGCGCCACGGCGGCGCCCGACGGGCCGCGACCCGTGAGGGCGCCGATGCCCGGGCTGGTGGTGAAGGTGCAGGTCGAGGAGGGCGATCGCGTCGAGGCGGGGCGGGGCCTCGTGATCGTCGAGGCGATGAAGATGGAGAACGAGCTCAAGGCCGAGGCCGCCGGCGTGGTGGCCCGCATCCACGTGGAGCCCGGACAGGCCGTGGAGAAGGACCAGATCCTCGTCGACCTGGCGGAGCCCGACGGCATCCCCGCGGGCGAGGACAGCGCGGGAGACGACGCGTGACCGAGGACGAGCGGCGCTTCGCCACCGACAGCGGGATCCCCGTCGATCGCGTGTACGGCCCTCAGCAGGGGCGCGACCTCGCCGACCTGGGCGAGCCGGGCGCCTTCCCCTTCACCCGCGGCGTGTATCCGGACATGTACCGGGGTCGCGTCTGGACGATGCGCCAGTATGCCGGCTTCGGGACGGCCGAGGAGACGAACGCCCGCTTCCTGTACCTCCTCGAGCGGGGACAGACCGGGCTGTCGGTGGCCTTCGATCTCCCCACGCAGATGGGCTACGACTCCGATGCGTCCATGGCCGAGGGCGAGGTCGGGCGCGTCGGTGTGGCCATCGACTCCCTGGAGGACATGCGCAGGCTGTTCCGCGGCATCCGCCTGGACCAGGTGTCCACGTCGATGACGATCAACAGCACGGCGGCGATCCTGCTGGCCCTCTACGTGGCGCTGGGGGACGAGCAGGGGGTGCCGCGCACCGCGCTGTCCGGCACGGTCCAGAACGACGTGCTCAAGGAGTACATCGCGCGGGGAACGTACATCTATCCGGTGGGGCCGTCGTTGCGCCTGGTGTCCGACATCATGGCGTTCTGCGCGGCCGAGGTGCCGCGATGGAATACCATCTCGATCTCCGGCTACCACATCCGCGAGGCGGGCTCCACCGCGCCCCAGGAGATCGCGTTCACCTTCGCCAACGGCCTCGAGTACGTCGAGCAGGCGCTCGGGCGCGGCATCGAGCTGGAGACGTTCGCGCCCCGGCTGTCGTTCTTCTTCGCCGCGCACAACGACTTCCTCGAGGAGGTCGCGAAGTTCAGGGCCGCACGCCGGCTGTGGGCGCGCCTCATGCGCGAGCGCTACGCCGCGTCGGACGGCGCCGCGCGGCTTCGCTTCCACACCCAGACGGGCGGCTCCACCCTCACGGCGCAGCAGCCGCTCAACAACGTGGTGCGCGTGGCCGTGCAGGCCCTCGCGGCGGTCCTGGGCGGAACCCAGTCGCTGCACACCAACGGCTACGACGAAGCGCTGGCGCTGCCCACCGAGGAGTCGGCGAGCCTGGCGCTGCGCACGCAGCAGATCCTCGCCTCGGAGTCCGGGGTGGCCCGCACGGCCGACCCCCTCGGTGGCGCGCACTTCGTGGAAGCCCTCACCGACGAGATCGAGAGCCGGGCGCGGGGCTACCTCGAGCGCATCGAGGAGCTCGGAGGCGCCGCCCGCGCGATCGACTTCATGCAGGAGGAGATCCACCGGGCGGCGTACCGCTGGCAGAAGGAGGTGGAGTCCGGCCAGCGGCCGCTCGTGGGCGTGAACGTGCACGAGGAGGACGAGGGCGCGCCCCGGATCGGCCAGCCCGACTACACGGCGCTCGAGAGGAGCCAGCGCGCGTCCCTCGCGGCGCGCCGGCTTGCGCGCGACGGCGACGCCGTCCGGGCCACGCTGGGCCGCATCGGTGACGTGGCCAGTGGGGACGAGAACCTCCTCCCCCCGATCATCGACGCGGTGAAGGCCGGTGCCACGCTCGGCGAGATCAGCGACGTGCTCCGTCGCGCGTGGGGCACCTACGACACCTGACGAAGACGCCCGCCGGCGCGCTGGTAGTCGTGAACTCCCGCGTTGGTTACGTTGTTGGGCTGTTGTCACCGGAACGGTTCCACGCCGAATCGCAGCCATGCCGACGTACGAGTACCGCTGCCCGAACGGGCACGAGTTCGAGGTCTTTCAGCGGATCTCCGACGATCCCGCCGCCTCCTGCCCCGAGTGCGGCGAGGCCGCCGAGCGCCAGATCTCCGCGGGCGCGGGGTTCCTCTTCAAGGGGCAGGGCTTCTACATCACGGACTACCGTAGCCCCGACTACAAGAAGAAGGCCTCCTCGGAGACGGGCGAGAAGGGTGGGGATGCGAAGGGCGCGTCCAGCGCCGCCGAAAAGAAGCCCGCCTCTCCATCCGGAGAGGGCTCCTGAGCGACATGGCCCAGGACGCCATCCGCGCCGCCCTGGAGGCGGCCCTGAAGGGGCTCGGCGTCGAGGACGCGGTCATCGGGCTCGAACGCCCGCGGGACCCGACGCACGGCGACCTGGCCACGAACCTGGCCCTGACGCTCGCGAAGCGGATGGGACGCTCGCCGCGGGACATCGCCCGAGAGCTCGCGGACCGCCTCGACCTCGCGGCGGCCGGGGTCACGGCCGTCGAGGTGGCGGGGCCCGGCTTCCTCAACTTCCGCCTGAGCTCGGGCACCGTGGCGTCCGCGCTCGGGGCCATCCTCGCGGCGGACGAGGCCTTCGGACGCACCGACACCGGCGGGGGCGAGCGGGTCATGGTCGAGTTCGTCTCGGCCAACCCGACGGGCCCGCTCCACCTCGGCCACGGACGGCAGGCGGCGCTGGGCGATGCCGTGGCCTCCCTCCTCGACTGGACCGGGTGGAAGGTCCACCGCGAGTTCTACTACAACGACGCCGGCCTGCAGATGGACCGGCTCGCCGAGAGCGCGCGCGCCCGCTACCAGGAGCTGCACGGGCGAAGCGCGGACATCCCCGAGGGTGGCTACCGCGGCGAGTACGTGCGCGAGATCGCCCAGAGCTTCGCCAGGGCGGACGGGGACCGCTGGGTCGACGACGCCTCGCAGGAGGCCCTCGACGCGATGCGTCGCTTTGCGGTCGACGTGCTGCGCGCCGAGCAGGACCGCGACCTTGGCGAGTTCCGCGTCTTCTTCGACGAGTACTTCCTGGAGTCGTCGCTCTACGACGACGGGAAGGTCGAGGAGACCATCGAGGCGCTGCGCGCCACCGGTTACGTGTACGAGCGCGACGGTGCCACCTGGCTGCGCACCACCGAGTTCGGGGACGACAAGGACCGGGTGATGATCCGGAGCAACGGCGCTCCGACCTACTTCCTCCCCGACGTCGCCTACCACATGGACAAATGGCGACGTGGGTTCCACCGCGTCATCAACGTGCAGGGGTCCGACCACCACGGAACCGTCGCCCGCGTGCGCGCCGGCGTGCGTGCCCTTGGGTGTCCGGAAGGCTACCCGGAGTATGTGCTGCACCAGATGGTGCGCGTCGAGCGCGACGGAAAGGAGGTCAAGGCGTCCAAGCGCGCGGGGTCGTACACCACGCTCCGCGAGCTCTTCGAGGAGGTCGGTGTCGACGTCGCCCGCTACTTCCTCCAGATGCGCAAGCCGGACAGCCACCTGGTCTTCGATCTGGACCTGGCGCTCGAGCAGTCGGACAAGAACCCGGTCTACAAGGTCCAGTACGCGCACGCCCGCATGTGCTCGATCTTCGCGAAGGCCGGCCTCGATCCGGCGGAGATCACGGCCGACGGCGCCGACCTGGCCGTGCTCACGCACGAGCTCGAGCGGGAGCTCGTAAAGCGCCTGGGCGAGTTTCCCGAGACGGTCGAGCGCGCGGCGGCCCAGGCGGCGCCGCACGTCGTGTGCGACTACCTGGAGCAGACGGCCGGTGCGGCCAACTCCTGGTACCACGCGGGCAATCCGTCGAGGAATCCGGAGCTCGCGGTGCTGGTCGAGGAGCCCCGGCTTCGCGCCGCGCGCCTCGTGCTGGCCCGATCCGTGCAGATCGTGCTCCGGAACGGCCTCACGATCCTCGGCATCGAAGCCCCTCAGCGCATGGATCGCGCCGAGGACCTCTGAACCCGAACACCGGATCCATGTCCATCCTCTGTGTCGGCAGCGTCGCGCTGGACTCCGTCGAGACCCCCTTCGGCAAGGCCGAGCGCGTGCTGGGCGGCTCGGCGGTCTTCTTCTCCGCCGCGGCCACCGTCTTCAGCCCGGTCCGGGTCGTCGGCGTGGTGGGTGACGACTACCCGCTCCAGGAGCTGGACTTCCTGGGCGCGCGCGGCGCGGACCTGGCGGGCATCGAGAAGCGCCCTGGCGAAAGCTTCTTCTGGGCCGGCCGCTACCACTACGACCTCAACTCCCGGGACACGCTCGAGACGCGCCTCGGGGTGTTCGCGGACTTCGAGCCCCGTATTCCGGTGGCCTTCCGCGATTCCCGCTGGGTCTTCCTCGGCAACATCGACCCCACGCTGCAGCACCGGGTGCTCGACCAGGTCGACGCGCCGGACGTCGTCGTGTGTGACACCATGAACTACTGGATCGAGGGCAACCGCAAGGAGCTGCTCTCCCTCCTGGAGCGGGTCGACATCCTCATGGTCAACGACGCCGAGGCGCGTCAGCTCGCCGACGAGCCCAACCTGCTGAGGGCGTCGCGGTGGATCCGGGAGCGCGGCCCGAGCATCGTGGTGGTCAAGAAGGGCGAGCACGGCGCGATCCTCTTCGCCGACGGCTGGGTCTTCTTCGCGCCGGGCTATCCCCTGGAGGTCGTGTTCGATCCGACCGGCGCCGGCGACGCCTTTGCCGGCGGCTTCGTGGGGTACCTGGCGCGCTCGGGATCGATGGCCGAGGCGGATCTGCGCCGGGGGATGGTGTACGGCTCGGCCATGGGCTCCTACGCCGTGGAGGCCTTCAGCGTGGATCGCTTCAAGACGCTCGACACCCGGGACGTGGCCGAGCGGGTCCGCGAGTTCCGCGCGATGACGGCCTTCGAGGCCCACGTGGAAGAGCTCCATGTCTGAGCGGGCCACCGGTGGGCTGAGCTACCGCGAGGCCGGGGTCGACCTCGACGCGGCGGAGCGCGCCAAGGAGCGCCTCAAGACACTCGTCACCGCCACCCGCGACCGGTGGACGCTGTCCGAGCTGGGGCTCTTCGGGGGGCTGTACCAGGTGCCGGACGGCTTCGAAGTCCCGGTGCTCGTCTCCTCGGCCGACGGCGTGGGCACGAAGCTGAAGGTGGCGTTCGAGGCGGGGCGGCACGACACCGTCGGTCAGTGCCTGGTGAACCACTGCGTGAACGACATCCTCGTCCAGGGCGCACGGCCGCTCTTCTTCCTCGACTATCTGGCGACCGGCGAGATGGACGAGGTCGTCGTCGCGGAGGTCGTCGGCGGAGTCGCCACGGCGTGCCGGGAGAACGCGTGCGCGCTGCTCGGTGGCGAGACCGCGCAGATGCCGGACTTCTACGCCCGCCACGAGTACGACCTGGCCGGATTCATCGTCGGCCTCGTGGAGCGCGAGCGGGTGCTGGACGGGCACGAGATCCGCGAGGGCGACGCGCTGCTGGGCCTGTCCTCGTCGGGGCTGCACACCAACGGCTACACGCTGGCGAGGAGGATCGTCTTCGACGCGATGGGCCTGTCGGTGGACGACGAGCTGCCGGGGACAGGCCGGAGCGTGGCCGACGAGCTGCTGGCCGTGCACCGGAGCTACCTCCCGGCGCTCGGGCCCCTCCTCCAGGAAGGGCGCCTCCGCGGGCTCGCCCACATCACCGGCGGCGGGATCCCCGGCAACCTCCCGCGGGTCCTTCCCGAGGGGCTGGGCGCCGTCGTGGACCGGGCGGCGTGGGAAGTCCCGGCCGTGTTCCGGACCCTGCAGACCGGCGGAAAGGTAGACCGGTACGAGATGGATCGGGTCTTCAACATGGGCGTGGGCATGATCGCTGTGGTGCGTCCCGGGGACGTGGACGCCGTGGGTGCGCGCGTGCGGGAGGCCGGTGTGTCGTGTTGGCGGATCGGCTCGGTGGAGGCCGGTCGCGGCGTTCGGTACCTCGGATGAGCGCATCGGCTAAGCTTCGGCGCGTCCTCCTGATCGCGCTGGCCGGACTCGCCCTCCCGGCGTCGGCTGGCGCCCAGGACGTGGAGAGCCTGGCCGACGCGTGTGTCGCGGGCGGCGGCGAGGTGGTCAGGTGCACCGAGCTCGCGGTGACGGCCCGGGCGCTCCAAGGCCACCTCGGCCTCTCGACGGGGCTCGGCTCCGAGGTGGCAGGGAGCGCAGGAACGCTCGGCCGCAGGCTCGGCGCCACGCCGCGCATCGCCCTCGAGGCGAGGGCCGCCTTCGCCCACCTGGCCCTTCCGGACCTGGCCGATCCCGGCTCGGAGCCCTCGCGCGAGGCGACGTTCGTGGTGCCCTCCATCCGCGGTGGCATCACCGCGGGCGTGTTCGACGGCTTCTCCCTCCTCCCGACGGTAGGTGGCTTCCTGAGCCTCGACCTCCTGGCGCACGGAAGCGTGGTGTTCCTGCCCACCAGCGAGGGTTTCGACGGGAAGGCGTCCGCGCTCACCCTCGGGGCGCGCCTCGGCATCCTGCGCGAGTCGTTCACGCTTCCGGGCGTCTCCGTGTCCTTCTCCCGCCGGATGCTCGGCAGCGTCGCGTACGGCTCGGCGGAAGGCCCCGGGGGCGGCGAGGTCGAGGTCGATCCGAGCGTGACCTCCGTGCGTGCCACGGTGGGGAAAGACCTCCTCGCCGTCGGCCTGCTGCTCGGGATGGGATGGGACCACTACTCGGGCAGCGCCACGATCCGGGCAGCGACGGACGGGGGCATCGTCTCCGAAGGGACGAGCTCATTCACGAGCTCCCGCCGCCTCTATTTCGCCGGAGCGGCGTGGAACTTCCTCGTCCTCCAGCTCTCCGCCGAGGCCGGTTGGGCGGGCGGCTTCGGCGCCGTGACCGGCTACCGGGGTGCCCCCTTCGACCCCACCGGCGGTAACTTCTATGGCAGCGTGGCCTTCCGACTGACCATCTAGCCCGGCCCCGATGTCCCGAAGCGGGATCCCCTCAGCGGCGGACGAAGCGTACCTGGAGCGCGCCCGGCAGCTCGCCCGTTCCGGTTGGGGACGCGTGCACCCGAACCCGATGGTCGGCTGCGTCCTCGTGCGGGACGGGGAAGTGGTGGGGGAAGGGCACCACGCCGAGTTCGGTGGCCCCCACGCCGAGGTCGCGGCGATCGAGGCGGCCCGTACCCGTGCCGAGGGAGCGACGGCTTACGTGACCCTCGAGCCGTGCAACCACCACGGCAAGACGCCCCCGTGCACGGAAGCGCTCCTGCGCGCCGGCGTGCGGCGCGTCGTGTTCGGCGCGTCCGACCCCGGATCGGTCTCCGGGGGAGGCGCCGGCACGCTCTGCGAGGGTGGAATCGACGTCGTCGGCCCCGTGTGGGACGACGCCACCGCGTTCGCCGAGAACCCCGCCTTCTTCCACGCTCACCGCCACGCGACGCCCTTCGTGGCGCTCAAGCTCGCCATGAGCCTGGACGGACGCATCGCGCGGGCTCGGGGAGTGCGCACCCGCATCACGGGAGCCGAGGCGGACCGGCAGGTCCACCACCTCCGCTCCGGCTTCGACGCGATCCTCGTGGGGGCGGGAACCGCCCGTGCGGACGACCCCCGCCTGACCGTGCGGCTCGTGCCTCCCGGTCGGGTACCTCCACGCAGGATCGTCCTCGACCCATCGGCGGGCCTTCCTTCCGACGCGGCGCTGTTCGCCGATGCGGACACCGCACCTGTGCACGTGTTCGCCCGAAGTGACGCCCGCGAGGGCGAGCTCGAGCGGCTCGAGGCGGCGGGAGCGCACGTGCACCCCGTGGAGGGAAAGGGCTCCGACCTCGACCTGGAGGCCGTCCTGCGCGTGTGCCGCGGGATCGGGATCACCTCGATCCTGTGCGAGGGCGGCGCCCGGTTGGCCGGCTCGCTCCTGAGGCAGCGCCGAGCCGGCCGCCTGTATCTGATCGTGGCGCCGCGTGCGCTCGGCGACGGCGCGCTCCCCGCCTTCGGCCCCCGCGCCGAGGACCTTCCCTGGGACGACTACCGCCGATCCGCGCCGCCGGAAGCGTGGGGCGACGACACGCTCATCGTGCTGGACAGGAAGGAGATCTGATGTTCACGGGAATCATCGAGGCTACCGGGCGCATAGGGCGTACGGAGGACCTGGCAACGACCCGCCGTTTCCTCATCGAGGCGCCCACGTTCGCTGGAGAGCTCTCGCCCGGAGAATCCATCGCGGTCGACGGCGCCTGCCTGACCGCCGTACAGGCCGACGCCGGAACGTTCGCCGTGGACGTGATCGGCACGACGCTCGAGCGCACCATCGCCGGTCGCTACGCAGAGGACACCGCGGTGAACCTGGAGCGCGCCATGCGCGTGGGCGCGCGCCTGGACGGCCATATGGTTCAGGGACATGTGGATGGAGTCGGTCATCTCATCCAGTCTCGACAGGACGGCGAGTACTGGCTGATGGACTTCAGGATCCCTGCCGACGTCGCGGGTACCACGATCCTGCACGGGTCGATCGCGCTCAACGGGGTGAGCTTGACGGTGAGCGACATCCCGGAGGAGGGGGTGGTCCGGATCGGGATCATCCCGTTCACGCACGCCCACACGAACCTGGGCGCCCTTCACGCGGGCGATCCCGTGAACGTGGAGGGGGACCTCATCGGGAAGTACGTTGGAAGGATCCTCGCCCTCCGCGGGCACGAGGAAACCAGCCTACCGGGCTGAGAAAGGGGAGCCGTATGCCGTTCGACCGTGTCGAGGACGCCATCGAGGACATCCGCAAGGGTCGGATGGTCATCGTGGCGGACGACGAGGACCGAGAGAACGAGGGTGATCTGGTGATGGCGGCGTCTTGTGTCACACCGGACCAGATCAATTTCATGATCAAGCACGCGGGCGGGCTGATCTGCGTACCGATGACGAACGAGCGCGCAGACACCCTGGAGCTCCCGCTCGTGACCGACGCCAACACCGACCCGCAGGGCACCGCGTTCACGGTTCCGGTCGACGCGCATCGCCGTTTCGGCGTCACCACCGGCATCAGCGCCCACGACCGGGCCAAGACCATCCAGGTGCTGCTCGACCCCCGCACCAGACCGACGGACCTGCGCCGGCCGGGTCACATGTTCCCGCTGAGGGCCAAGGCGGGCGGCGTGCTGCGCCGGGTGGGGCAGACCGAGGCCGCCGTGGACCTGGCGCGCCTCGCTGGGCTGGAGCCGATGGGGGTGATCTGCGAGATCCTGAACCCGGACGGCACGATGGCGCGCCGACCGCAGCTGGAGGAGTTCGCGGAGAAGCACGGGCTGAGCTTCATCACCGTGGCGCAGCTCGTGGCCCACCGACTGACGAAGACGCGACTGGTCCGCCGGATCGCGGAAGCCGATCTCCCGACGAAGGCGGGAAGCTTCAAGGTGATCGGCTACGAGAGCATCGTGGATCAGCGCGAGCACCTGGCGCTGGTGAAGGGCGACGTCTCCGGAAAGGCGAACGTCCTCGTGCGCATGCACTCGGAGTGCATGACGGGAGACGTCTTCGGGTCGCTCCGCTGCGACTGCGGCGAGCAGTTGGCCGCGGCGATGGAGCGCATCGAGGAGGAAGGGCTGGGAGCGATCGTCTACCTGCGCCAGGAAGGGCGGGGGATCGGCCTGGGCAACAAGCTCCGGGCGTACTCGCTCCAGGACGAGGGGATGGACACCGTGGAGGCCAACGAGCGCCTCGGCTTCAAGCCCGACCTGCGCGACTACGGCATCGGCGCGCAGATCCTGCTGGATCTGGGGCTCACGTCCGTCCGACTGCTCACCAACAACCCGCGCAAGATCGTCGGGCTGGACGGCTACGACATCGAGATCACCGGCCGTGAGCCGCTGAGGGTCACGCCCGGGGAGCACAACGAGCGCTACCTGGCGACGAAGCGCTCCAAGCTGGGGCACATCCTTTGAGCTCCGAGGGGAGTCGTGCCGGTGACCGCCGGGGTACGGTGAGCGCCGCCGGACTGCGTGTCGCGGTGCTGGTTGCGCGCTTCAACGGCGACGTGACCGCCCGCCTGCTGAGCGGGGCGATGGAATGCCTCCTGGAGCACGGGGCGCACGAGCAGGACATCGACATCCTCCATGTTCCGGGCGCGTGGGAGCTGCCCCAGACGGCGGCGCGGGTCGTGGAGCTCGCCCGCCACAACGCGCTGATCACCCTCGGATGCGTAATCCGCGGGGAGACCCCGCACTTCTACTACGTGTGCACCGAGGCGAGCCGGGGGCTGGGCGCAGTGGCACGGACCTCCCGCATCCCGGTGCTCTTCGGGGTTCTCACGACCCATACGCACGAGCAGGCGATGGCGCGGGCCGGCGCGGGCACGTCGAACAAGGGCTACGAGACGGCGCTGGCGGCCATCGAGATGGCGACGCTCTATCGGAGCCTCGGGAAGCGGTGAACGAGCCGCGCGCGGGCCTCGGCCGGGCCGAGCGCATCGACAGGAGCCGCGCGCGTGCGTGGGCCCTCCAGGTGCACTACCGGTGGGAGAGCGGCGCCGAGGCTTCGCTCCGCGACGCGCTTGCGGACACCGGGGCGACGCGACGCATCTCCCCGAGGAGGCTTCCCTACGTGCGCCGGGTCCTGACGCTCATGGAAGAGCACCTGTCCGACGTCGACGCCGCGATCCAGGGTGCGCTGGAGAACTGGCGCCTGGAGCGGCTGTCGAGGCTCGACCGCGCCGTGCTGCGCATCGGCGCGACGGAGTTGCTCTACGTCGACGACGTGCCGCCCAAGGTCTCGATCCAGGAGGCGATCCGGCTGGCCGAGCAGTACGGGGGCCCCGACTCTCCGCGCTTCGTCAACGGCGTGCTGGACGCACTCTTCAAAGGGCTCTCCGAGGCGGGGGCGTGAACCGTCCCGAAGGACGGGCGTTGCGGGTCCTGGTCGTGAACTGGCAGGACCGCGAGAACCCCCAGGCCGGGGGCGCCGAGACGCACCTGCACGAGATCTTCGGACGCCTGGCCGGGCGGGGGCACGACGTGACGCTCCTCGTGTCCGGGTGGCCCGACTGCGAGCCCGTCGTGGAGCTGGACGGGATGCGGGTCCATCGCACCGGAGGCCGCTACACCTTCTCGCTCGCGGCACCGCGATACTACCGGAGCCACCTGCGTGAGGCCTCCTTCGACGTGGTGGTGGAGGACCTGAACAAGGTCCCTCTCTTCACGCCCGCCTGGATGGGAGCCCCCGTCGCCCTCCTCGTCCACCACCTCTTCGGCGCCACCGCGTTCCAGGAGGCCTCGGCCCCCCTCGCGGCGGCGACGTGGCTCCTGGAGCGCCCCGTCCCCCGCGTCTTCTCGGGCTGCCCGGTGGTGGCGGTGTCGCGAAGTACGCGTGAGGATCTGATCCGCAGGGGCTTGGACGGAGACGACATCGAGGTGATTCCCAACGGGGTCGACCTCCGGCGCCACGCGCCCGACCCGGCGGTGAAGCGCTACAAGGACCCCACGGTCCTGTACCTGGGACGACTCAAGAAGTACAAGCGCGTGGACCTGGTGCTGCGCGCGGTTGCCGCGCTGGCCGCCCGCGGCCGCCGGGTCCGCCTCCTCGTCGCGGGAAAGGGCGACCACCTGCCCGCGCTGCAGGCGCTCGCAAGCCGGCTCGAGGTGAAGCACGACGTGGAGTTCCTTGGCTGGGTCGACGACGATCGGAAGGTGGAGCTCTTCCGGCGCAGCTGGGTGCACGTCCTCACGTCTCCGAACGAGGGATGGGGCATCTCGAACATGGAGGCCGCGGCCTGCGGGACCGCCACGGTGTCGAGCGACGCGCCGGGATTGCGCGAATCGGTCGTCGACGGACGTACCGGCTTCCTGGTCCCCCACGGGGACGTCGGGGCGCTCGCCGGGCGCATCGGGGCCGTCCTGGAGGATCCCGGGCTCCGCGACCGACTCGGCGGGGCCGCGCGCGCGTTCGCCGCCGGGTTTTCCTGGGAAAGCTCGGCCGACGCGACGGAGGAGTTCCTCAGGCGGGTGGTACGGGAATCGCGGCCCGGCTAATTTGAAGGTGTAATGGTCCCTCATGCTTCGGAGGCCGACTTGAGAGTCCAGATCGCGGCACGCCACTGCGATGTCCCTGATCCCGTTCGCCAGCGCACCGAAGAGCAGATGGCTCGGCTCGCCAAGTACGACCCCAGGGTCGGCGCGGCCGACGTCGTCTACGAGGAAGTGAAGCGCATCAAGAGGGTGGAAGTGGTCCTGTCCGTGGACCGGAGCGAGCCGGTGGTAGCCCACGGGGAAGGAGAGGAGTTCAGGACTGCCCTGGACAAGGTGGTCGATCGTCTGACCCGCATGCTCAAGAGGCAGCGGGCCCAGGCCAAGAGCCACCAGGCCTCCAGGATCTCGGAGGGAGTGACCGGATAGCGAGCAGCCAGCCCCCAACCAGAGGCACGTGAGCCGAAACGACCGAAACTCGAATCCGGGCGCCGCGAAGAGCATCTCGGTCCAGGAGATCCTGGACCAGAAACGTGACACGCTCGGCCTCGAGCTCCTCACGCCGGGCGTGTCCCTGGACCGTCCGGCCTCGGACCCCGACGTCTCCAGCCCCGGGCTCGCGCTCGCCGGCTACACGGCACGTGTGCCCGAGGGCCGCATGTGGGTGTTCGGCGAGACGGAGATGACCTACCTCGCCACCCTCCCTCCCGAGACGGTCCGGGAGAACCTCGAGCGCCTGTGCACCTTCGACGTGCCGGCGATCTTCGTCAGCAAGGGTCAGAGGGTCCCCCAGGACTTCCTGGACGCCGCGAGCAGCCAGGGCGTCCCGGTGATCCTGAGCCACCGTACGACGAAGGACGTCTACCAGCGGCTCAAGCCGTTCCTGGAAGCCGCGCTCGCGCCCTCCACGAACCTGCACGGGTCGCTCGCCGACGTGTACGGGGTGGGCCTGCTCTTCGTGGGGGAGAGCGGTGTCGGGAAGAGCGAGTGCGTCCTCGACCTGGTGGAGCGGGGCCATCGGCTGGTCGCCGACGACCTGGTGCTGGCCTCGCGGCGCGGCAACGACGTGCTGATCGGGAGGGGCCACGAGCTGCAGCGGCACCACATGGAGATCCGCGGGATCGGCATCATCGACATCCCCACGCTGTTCGGGGTGCGGGCGATCCGGCAGCAGAAGCGCATCGAGGTCGTCGTACAGCTCGAGCTGTGGGACGGCCAGCGCAGCTATTCGCGCACCGGGCTCGAGGAGGACGAGGCCGAGATCCTGGGCGTGAGGATCCCCCGTGTCACCGTGCCACTCAATCCGGGTAAGAACATCACGGTGATCAGCGAGGTGGTCGCGATGAACCACCTCCTGAAGTACTCGGGAGTCCATTCGGCGCAGTCCTTCGACCAGCGGATCCGAGACCAGATGAAGCCGATCCGGGAATACCTGGAGCAGGACTATGAATGAGGCTCGGCTCGCCCGCGGCATCGTCGTCGCCCACGGCACGATGGCCGAGGGTCTCATCGACGCGGTTCGTCGAATCGCGGGCGGCGTGGCCGACGCCCTGGTCCCCGTCTCCAACGAGGGACACAGCCCGCAGGAGCTGCGGGCGATCCTGGAGCAGTTGGCGGGGGACGGACCCGTGATCGTGTTCGCCGAC
>Ga0307423_1000097_pt1 | contig 51565 bp, 44 predicted proteins | sample SalMarWE160310MG_FD_202154 | JGI IMG/M metagenome (GOLD analysis project Ga0307423, IMG submission 202154) | Salt marsh sediment microbial communities from the Plum Island Ecosystem LTER, Massachusetts, United States - WE1603-10 | ecosystem: Environmental > Aquatic > Marine > Intertidal zone >...
AAGGCCGCCACCATCGGCGATGGCCGCCACGCCACCATGACCCAGTCCTACGGCCCGGAGGCCCGCGGCGGCTCCTGTTCCTCCCAGGTGATTGTGTCCGACGGCGAAATCGCCTTTCCCTACGCCGAAAAGCCCCAGATGATCATTTGCATGAGCCAGGAGGGCTTCACCAAGAACAAGGACTTCCTGGTCCCCGGCGGGCTCTTGATCTGGGACACCGATCTGGTGGAGACCGAAGGGCTGGATCCTTCCTGGAATTGCTATGACATTCCGGCCACCAGATTCGCCGAGGAAAATGGCAACAAGATGATGGCCAACATCGTCATGCTGGGTTTTGTTTCCGCGCTTAGCGACCTGGTGAGCGTGGAAGCCCTCAAGAACGCCATGCTGGGCTCGGTGCCTCCGCAAACCAAGGACAAGAACCTGGCCGCTTTCGAGCGGGGCCACGAATTCGGCCTGGCCGCGCTCAAGGAGCAGGGCCGGCAGTGAGCGCTTCTGATAGGCAAGAAGCCGTGCCAAGCGCGGTCCTGGTGGTGGGTTCGGGCTATGGCGCCCTGAAGGCGGCCGAGGACCTTTCCCACGCCGGCATCCCGGTGGTGTGGGCGGCCAAGGCGCAGAACTTTCTGGAGTTGCCGCAAGGCGTGGGACATTTTGCAGAGTGGCCCGACGACCTGGACTTCCAATTCAGGCCGCTTTATCTCCGGGTTACCCGCCACCCCCTGGTCACGGCGCTCACCCAGGCCAGGGTGACGAGCCTGAGCAAGCATAAAAGCGGCTACCGGGCCGTGGTGGAGCAGGACCCCATCTACGTGGACTATGATCTCTGCACCGGCTGCGGTCGGTGCATGGAGGTCTGTCCCCTAGGCGATGGTCCCCATCCCCCGCTCACCCGCAGCCCGGCGTTCTGCCCGTCGCGTTCACTGCTTTTGGACAAGCGCCCTATCAGCCCCTGCCGCCAGGCCTGTCCCCTGGGCGTGAACGCCCAGGCCTATCTGGCCTTGACCGCCGCGGGCCGCTATGAAGAGGCTCTGGCCGTGGTACGGCGCGATAATCCGCTGCCGGGTGTGTGCGGCCGCATTTGCAGCCATCCCTGCGAGCAGGCCTGCCGCCGGGGCGAGTTGGATGAGCCCCTGGCGATACGGGATATCAAGCGCTTTCTGTTCGATTACGAGGCCGAGCAAAAAAGCGCCTCTTTGCCGGCACCGGTCAAATCTCCGACCGGCCGCAAGGTGGCGGTGATCGGGTCCGGACCGGCGGGCTTGGCCGCGGCTCACTTCCTGAATCAGGAAGGCATTGCCGTCACCATATTCGAGGCGCTGCCAGAGGCCGGCGGCATGCTGCGCGCCGGAATCAACGCCTTCCGTCTGCCGCGGACGGTGCTGGATGCGGAGATAGAGGCCTTAAGGCATAGCGGCGTCTCCATCAAGACCGGCGCGCGGGTGGAATCGGCGGATGAGTTGCTGGGCCAAGGCTTTGACGCGGTTCTGGTGGCTGCGGGCACCCACAAGGACCTGCGCCTCAACCTCCCCGGCGAGGATTTACCGGGCCTGCGGCACTGCGTCGAGTTCCTCTATCAGGTCAATATAGCAGAGGCGGCCTCGGTGGGTCCCCGCACCGTGGTCATCGGCGGCGGCAACTCGGCTATGGACGCGGCGCGCACGGCCTTGCGCCTGGGCGCGCTTGAGGTCACGGTGCTGGCCATCGAGACCGAGGACCAGCTTCCCGCCGCGCCCCAAGAAGTGGCTGAGGCCCGTGAAGAAGGCGTGGCTTTCAAGCTGGGCTTTGCCCCGCTGGAGATTGCCGGCAAGGACCGGGTGGCCGAGGTGATCCATCGCGCGGCTCATTGGGAGATTTCCTCGGGGCAGCCGCCTCGCATCGTGTTCGACTCGGAGGAAATCGAGAGCATCGAGGCGGACACGGTGATCGTGGCCATCAGCCAAAAACCGGATCTCGAGGACACCAACCTTGGCGGGGAGCTTGAACTGGGTCCGGGCGGCAGGCTCAAGGTGGACCATAACCTGGCCGCGTCCAAGACCGGCGTGTTCGGCGCGGGCGATTGCGTGGACGGGCCCTCCACCGTGATCCAGGCCATGGCCGCCGGACGCCGCGCCGCTTCCCGTATCCACGCCTGGCTCAGCGGCGGGCAGGCAACCTGGCAGGAGTTAAGCGAGCACCCCCGCGGGGTGGGCGAGCACATCGCTATCAGCGAAGACCTGCCCCAGGAGCCCCGCCAGCGCATGGCCCAGCGCCAGCCCAAGGTGAGGCGGCGCGATTTCCAAGAGGTGGAGCTTGGCTTCACCACCAGCCAGGCCAAGGCCGAGGCCGGCCGCTGCCTGCAATGCGCTTCCTGTTGCGAATGCCTGGCCTGCGCCGAGGTTTGCGCGGAAGTTAAAGCCATTGATCATATGCGGACTGGCAGCTGCCTGGAGCTGCAGTCCCCGGCCGTGGTTTGGGCCGAGGGCGGCGATCCGCCTTGGCAGGGCTCGCCGGACGGCGATAGGTTGTTCAAGGTGGAGCCGGAGAGCTATTCGGCTGATCTCATGGACGTGCTCATGCTGGGTTCCAGCGCCGCCGGCCGGGCCATGGCGCCGGCCGCCAAACTGCGCGCGCCCAAAGAGCCCGCAACGCCGGCGCCCGCGCCCAGCCCGGAGCCGCTGCGCATGGGCTTGTTTGTCTGCACCTGCAATTCCACCATGGCTCCGCCGGCAGTGCTGGAACGCATAATGGATTTGGCCGGACAAGTGCCCGGCGTGGTGCACCGCAGCCTGGTGTTCTCGGCCTGCAACCCGCGTGGCGCGGATCAAATCGCGGCGGCGGTGCGGGAACAAGGACTTAACCAGGTGATTTTGGCTTCCTGCGTGTGCTGCCCGCTAAACTTCCAATGCATAAGCTGCAACGACCAGCGCACCAGGGCCAGGTTGCATCTATTTGAACGCTTGGGCCTGGAACGCAGCCGCTTTGAAACCATAAACCTGCGCGACCATCTGCATCCCGAAATGGGCGACGAACAGGATATGTTCCGCCGGGCCCGCGATCTCTTGCGCGGCGCGTTCATCCGTTCGCGCCATTTGGCGCCCCTGCGCCGCGGCGTAAGCGAAATGGATAGACGCGTGTTGATCCTGGGCGGCAGCGAGGTGGGCTTAAGCGCCGCGCGTAACCTGGCCCTGCAAGGGCTCAAGGTGCGGTTGCTGCACCGTGCTTGGCCTAGTGGACAGGAGCTGCCGGAGAGTATCGCGACGCGCGCCTCGAGCCAAGACCTGGATGCCGAAATCACCCAGGTGGAAGAGGCCGAAATCGGCCGCATCGAAGGCTACCTGGGCGACTTCAAGGTGAAGGCCAAGGTTGACGGCCGCTGGCGGACCTGGAAAGCCGACGTGGTTTGCCTCACCGACGAGAACCTGATCTCGCTTTCCATGTATGCCGGCCGCACCGGGCTCAAAAAATTCTACCGCTACGACTTTGCGTTCTTCCATACGCCCCAGATGGGCATTTACCGGGTGATGCCGGTGACTTTGAAACGGGTGGACGCCTTCCAAGCCGGAGCCGCCCTGGCCGGCGAGGTGGCCACCGCCGCGGCCAAGGCCTATATGCAGGATCACCAACTCAGCCCCGAGGTGGATCCGGCGCGCTGCCGGGGCTGCGGGCGTTGCGTGGAGATATGCCCCTTCGAGGCGGTGGGGCTCAAGGAAAATCCGGACGGCACCTACACCTCGGTGGTGTACCGCCACAACTGCGTGGGCTGCGGAGGCTGCGTGGGCCGCTGCCCGGTCACCGCCATGGACGTGCCATATTTCTCCAACCGGCTTTTAATAGAGATGGTGGCCGGCCGCATGCAAAGCGAGGCATAAGCCATGTCACGGGTCAACATACTCGGCATCGCCTGCAACTGGAGCCCCTATTGCTCCTATAACGCCGCTGGTCAGGCCGGTCTGGAACTGCCGCCCGAATTTCGCCTCATGCGGGTGATGTGCATCGGCCGCATCAACCAGGCCTTGATCCTGCGCGCTTTTGAATACGGGGCGGACGGGGTGATTCTGCTGGAATGCGAGGATGAGGATTGCCGCTACGGCCCGGGACCGGAAGTGGGCCACACCAACGTGGCCCGGGTGCGCAAGCTCTTGCACTTTCTGGGCATAGGCCAGGAGCGCTTGGTGGAGAAGACCTTTCTGGCCGACCAAAAGGAGGCGCTGGTGAAGAGCTTGTGGGACTTCACCCGCCGCATCGAGGCCCTCGGCCCCAATCCAGCTAAGGCGCATCGGGAACGGGTGGCATCGTGACCAAGAACTCCCCCCGCGTGCAGCAGCTGATCAAGGATAGTGGCCTGCACATGTGCCTGGAGTGCGGCAAGTGCTCCGCCTCCTGCCCGCGCCTGGTGGCGGGTCAGGATTATTCGCCGCGCCTGGTGGCGCAAAAGCTGATGTTCCAGCCTGACGACGCTGCCTATATCAATAGCGCGGTATGGGAATGTCTGACCTGCGGCATCTGCGAGGAGCGCTGTCCTTCGGGAGTCAAATTCAGTCGGTTCATTTTGGAAATGCGCGAGGTGCTGGCCGCGGAGCAGGGCATCCTGGGCTATCGCGCCCACGATGGCGCCTTGCACTCCTGGATGCGCATCATGACCGCGCCTGAACTGAGCCAAAACCGACTGGAGTGGCTGACCCCGGATCTCAAGGTGGCAAATAATGGCAGCACCGCGTTTTTCACGGGCTGCTCGCCTTATTTCGACGTGTTCTTTTCTAATATAGAAGTGGATACGCTGAGCCTGGCCCGGGACAGCATCCGTTTGCTGAACCGTTTGGAAATCGAGCCGGTGGTGCTGGGCAACGAGCGCTGTTGCGGGCACGATCTTTTATGGACCGGCGACCGGGACAACTTCGAGACCTTGTGCCGCTTGAACTACCAGGAGTTCATGGACCACGGCGTCGAGGAAATTGTTACCACCTGCCCGGAATGCTACCTGGTGCTGCGTGACTATTTGCCGCGGGTGGTGCCGGAGAGCCAGCTCAAGGTGACCCTGCTTCTGGATCTCCTAGCCAAAGAAGCGGCTCAAGGCAAAATCACCTTCAAGCCGTTGCAGCGGCGGGTAACCTATCAAGACCCCTGCCGCCTGGGGCGCATGGCGGGGCGCTATGAAGAGCCGCGCAGCCTTTTGCGGAGCATTCCGGGACTGGAACTCAAGGAGATGGAGTCCTCGCGGCAGAGCGCGCTTTGCTGCGGCAACAGCTCCTTCGTAAATTGCGACGCCTTCTCTAAGCGCATTCAGGTGGAGCGTCTCAAGCAGGCCCAGGCCACTGGCGCCGAGACTTTGGTAACCGCTTGCCCCAAATGCATGATCCACACCACCTGCGCCATGCGCGATCCCTTCAAGGGCGCATCCTTGGCCATGGAGGTGCGCGGGCTGGTGAATTTGCTGGCCGATCAGATGGAATAGCCCTCGGGCCGGCCGCGTTGTTTCCATGCGGAAAGATGCGGCCCGGGGTTTGTAAAAGAGGTAATGCCTTATGTCTGACCAGAACCAAGCCGTGGAGCCCAGAGTCGGGGTTTATGTCTGCCACTGCGGGCTTAACATCGCTGGCGTGGTGGACTGCGCGGCGGTAGCCGAGTACGCCGAGGGCCTGGACAACGTGGTGGTGGCCCGGCACGACGGCTATTGCTGCTCCGAGCCGGGCCAGATGCGCATCAAAGAGGACATCGCCGAGCACGGACTCAACCGGGTGGTGGTGGCCTCTTGCTCGCCGCGCCTGCACGAGCCCACCTTCCGCCTGTGCGTGGCCCAAGCCGGACTCAACCCCTATCTCATGGAAATGGCCAACCTGCGCGAGCAATGCTCCTGGGTGCACAGTCATGAGCCGCAGGCCGCCACGGCCAAAGCCAAGGACTTGGTGCGCTCGGCCGTGGCCCGCACCCGGAGCCTGGCAGCCCGCCATGAGCTGGAAGTGCCCATGGAAAAGTCCACCCTGGTCATCGGCGGCGGGGTGGCGGGAATCCAGGCGGCGCTGGATTTGGCCGACGACGGTTTCAAGGTATACCTGGTGGAAAAACAGCCCAGCATCGGAGGTATGATGGCCAGGTTGGATAAGACTTATCCAACCATGGACTGCTCCATATGAATTCTCGGGCCTAAGATGGCGGATGCCGGTCGGCATCCCAACATAACGCTGCTAACGGGCAGCCAGGTCAAGTCGGTCAAGGGCTATGTGGGCAACTTTACGGCCAGCATCGTGAAGAAAGCCCGCTTCGTGCACGAGGAGCAGTGCACCGCGTGCGGCGACTGCGCCGAGGTCTGCCCGGTGGTGGTGCCGGACGAGTTCAACGAGGGCTTGTCATCCCGCCGCGCCATATATCAGCCTTTCCCCCAGGCCGTGCCTTCCTCTTATGTCATCGATATCCACAACTGCCTGGGGCACGACCCCATCAAGTGCGGCAAGTGCGCCGAACGTTGCGACAAGAAGTGCATCGACTTCGACATGAAGGACCAGGAGCTTGAGGTCAAGGTGGGCACTATCGTGGTGGCCACCGGCATGGAGGTCTACGACCCCACCGTGTTGGACGAGTACGGCTACACCAAGCACGTCAACGTGCTCACCTCGGTGGAGCTGGAACGGCTCATCAACGCCGGCGGTCCCACCCAGGGCGAGGTGGTGCGCATCAGCGACCGCAAGGTGCCGCGCTCAGTTGCTTTCATCCAGTGCGTGGGCTCGCGCTCCCAGCGCCGGGGAAATCCCTATTGCTCCAACATCTGCTGCATGAACACCATCAAGAGCACCTTGCAGCTCAGGGAGCACTACCCTGACATTGATCTCAAGGTCTTCTATATCGACATCCGCGCCTTTGGCAAAGGCTTCGAGGATCTCTACCGGCGCAGCCGCATGGAAGGCACCCAATACGTGCGGGGGATTCCCGGAGCCATCCGCGAGGATGCCGAAAGCGGCGATTTGATCCTCACCGTGGAGAACACCGCCACCAACAAGCTGGAAGAGCACCGGGCCGAAATGGTGATTCTGGCCACCGGCGTGCACCCGCCCGAGGAAATGCACTTGGTGCAGGAGATGCTGGCCTTGCAGAAATGCTCCGACGGATTCTATCTGGAGGCGCATCCCAAGCTGCAGCCGGTGGATTCGGCCACCAAGGGCATTTTTTTCGCCGGCTGCGCCGAAGGGCCCAAGGACATCAAGGAGTCGGTCACCCAGGCTTCGGCCGCCGCGGCACGGGCCAGCCGGCTCATGTCGCCGGGCAAGCTCCTGGTGGAAGCCATCACCGCCGAAGTGCACGATGAGGACTGCACCAGGTGCGGTATCTGCGCCAAGGTGTGCCCCTATAACGCCATCGCCTTTGACAAGAAATCCGGCAACCCCGCCAAGGTCAACGATGCGGCCTGCGCCGGCTGCGGAACCTGCGCGGCCGAATGTCCGGCAGGCGCCATCCACATGCACCATTTCACCGACCAGCAGATCAATTCCCAGATCGACGCCATCTTGGAGGACGATCCCCAGACGGTGATCCCGGTGTTCGCCTGCAACTGGTGCTCCTATGCCGGGGCCGATTTCGCCGGGGTTTCGCGCCTGCAGTATCCCGCCAACACCAGGCTGATCCGCACCATGTGCTCGGGCCGGGTGCGCGAGGATTTCGTGTGGCGCGCCTTCATGGGCGGCGCTCCGGTGGTGTTGGTGTCGGGCTGCCATATCGGCGATTGCCACTACATCGACGCCAACCACTGGACCGAAAAGCGTCTGAAGCGCATGTGGCGCAAGATGGAGAAACTTGGCTTACGACCCGAGCGCCTGCAATTGGAATGGATCAGCGCGGCCGAGGGCGTGCGCTTCAAGGCAGTGATGCAAAAGATGGAAGAACTGCGCCAAAGCGTAACTCCGCAAGAAGTCGCCGAGACCTTGCGAATTTTGCAGGAAGAAGCCGAGCGAGTCGCCGCCAAAAAGGAATCAGCCGCTTAGCGTATCGTTTTCGCCTTATCAAATCGCGGGCCGCCTCCCGGCAAGGGGGGGCGGCCCTTTGTTCTGGGCTAAGCAGGCAGGTCAAGCTTGGTGAAAATGGCGTTTAAGAAAGCCCAGCCAGATGACGTAGATGATCATGAAGGTGGTGGAGACCACGGAAGGAATGGCGGTGCGGTGGTCGAACAGGGCCAAAGCCAGTCCGCCGGCCAGTCCGTAGTTTTTTAAAGTACCAAGCAGCACCATGCTGTGCAGACGGTCCCGGGGCACCTTGAACCACTTGCCCGTCAGTTCAATAAGCAAACCCAGGCCGAAAATGACGGCTACAGTGGAGAAGACCACAGGAAGCAGGTCAAAAGGGTTCAGCAAAATGAATTTACTGTTAAGCCCTACGATAGAATAGACCACCACGAAAAAGCACCAATTGGTTATGGCGCCCTTAACCGGCATTAGCCTCCGGTCCAGGCCCCATTTGCGCAGTGCTTGGCCCGCCACCACCGGGAACACCACCAGGATAAGCAGCACCTGCAATATTTTTACCGGGCTTATGAAATCGGGCTCCCAGTGCAGGGCAGCGATTAAGGGCATGATAAAGAGCGCCGCCAGATAGGCGCCCATGGTGGCCAAAAGGGTGAAGGCGCGGTCGCCATCCAGAAAATCGGTGAAGGGAATCACCGCCACGGCAGGCGGCGCCGCCGCCACCAGTACAAATCCGTACCACAGAGCCTCGTCATGAGTGAAAAAGCGGCTTATGCCTAAGAGCAGGCCGGAGAGGAGGATATAGCTCAACCCCACTCCCCAAAGGCTGGCTCTAAGCAGGCGGCCCGGCGAGCGGAATTGTTCGCCGCTTACGCCCATGGTGCTGAGCGTCATCACCACGGCCAGGGCTGGCAAGGCAAGGTGATGGGTCCATTCCGCCCAGCCGCCGGCCGCTAAGCCCAAGACCAGGCCTAAAACCAGAATGAAGTCCCGGTTTTTAATTAAAGCCAGCATGCGGAAACTCCTATGTGGCACTCCACGCGCATGACTTGAGCTTACCATGCGATGTAGGCCACGCCAGATAGTGATGGACTGATTTGCGCTAAAGGGAAGACAATTGGCGGACGCGGATCGTGGGAAAAGCGGGGTGTTTTTATTCGTTACGTCTGATTGAATAATAAGTTATCATGAGTGAGATAAGTGGATTCGGCTGCCGCAAAGCCTGGGGGCTGGGAGCCATGCTTTTATTAATATTGGCTAAAGTCCCGGAATGGAGCATCGCTTTGCAGACCTTCAGACGTGGGTTAATCACGGCATTGTTGGCGGCGGCCGGGCTTCTGATCCTACCTGTGATGACGCCGCCGGTGATGGCGGCCGACCAGCCCATAATCATTGACCACACCTGCACCGACCTTAGCCAGATACCCCAGGAGAGGATAGACCTGGCCAAGCAGAATCTGCGCCTGGCTTACGGCCACACCTCGCACGGCAGCCAAATCGTGACCGGCATGGAGGTGCTGACCTGGAGCTCGGACCTGTATGCCTTTAATTGGGACGGCGACGGCGGGGCCCTGTCCTTGTACGACACCGTGCCCGAAGGCGACCTGGGCAGCCCCGACCGCGTCACCTGGGCCAGCCTGACCCAGGACATGCTAAATTCAGAAGGCAACAACCGCAACGTGGTCGTGTGGTCCTGGTGCGGGCAAGTCTCCTGGTCCAGCCCGGAAGATATCGATACCTACCTCAACCTAATGAGCCAACTGGAGCGGGACTTTCCCAACGTCACCTTTGTCTACATGACCGGGCACTTGGATGGCACTGGAGAAGAGGGCAACCTTAACCAGCGCAACAACCAGATCCGGGATTACTGCCGGGCCAACAACAAGGTGCTCTTTGACTTCGCCGACATCGAGAGCTATGACCCGGACGGCAACTATTACTTGAACCGCGGCGCCACCGACGGCTGCGACTACGACGGAGGCAACTGGGCCGACGATTGGTGTGCCCGGAATCCGGGTCAATGTGCGGATTGCGACTGCGCCCACTCCAAGGGAATCAATTGCCAGCAAAAGGCCAAGGCATTCTGGTGGATGCTGGCCAGGTTGGCGGGCTGGCCCGGACCTTAACGGCGGAGGTTATTGCCTGGGTATTGAACCGACGTGAATGATGCCGCGCTTATGAAGCGCGTGGCTAGAAGCAGACGAGCGCGTGGACTTCTTTGATCCCGTCTGCTTGCGGTGCTGTTAAGCCTCCCGGAGAAAAAACAGGCCGCCGGCCGTACCGCGAGAAGAGTAAGCCGGGGTGATCTCTCGCTCGTGGCGCGGCCGGCGACTAATACTGCAAACTACTTTTTCAACTCATCCCACTTATAATCGATTAGCTCGGTCAGCACGCCGTTCATCTTCTTGGGATGAATGAAGGCGAACTCACAGTCACGGAAGGGCCGGGCCATTTCCCCGTCCGCTGCCGGGATAAAGGGGTAATCCTTGGGTTGCAACTCGGCAATGGCAGCGCGGGTCTTGTCCACGTTTAAGCTGATGAGCATCACGCCTTCGCCATTTTTTTCGATCCATTTGGCCACGGGGCCGTCGGGGGTGGTGGATTCCATCAGCTCAAAGCCGACCTCGCCCACCCAATAGCGGGCCACTCTGATCTTTTCGGGCTCGTCCACATAGGGGTCGTCCGGCTGGCTCTTGCCCAGCACCGGTTCCCAAATTTCGCGGGCCTTCTCCAGGTTATTAACCGCTATGCAAATATGGTCGATCTTGTTTGTCTTCATTAACCTGCTCCCGTATATCTGGGAATGTGGAGGACAGGGAAATTGCTGTATCCCCATCGCGTTTTGCTTGCCGCCGATGGAAAGCGCCTAAAGGGGTATCTTCAATTGCGCCTAATCAATTGCTTGGCCCGGACCGATCTTGCCCAGAAGCAACGGGCAGTATGTCAAGCGACCATTTTTTTCATAGGCCAACGGACTGATGTATCCGTTGGCACTGTGCCTCCTGGTTCGGTTGTAGTCAACTTCAATATACTCGAAGACGGCACGGCGCATGTCCTGCCGGGGGGCATAGCTTTCATCCTGGATCAGTTCCACCCTTAAGGTATGGAAGAAGCTTTCGGCACAAGCGTTGTCGTAGCAGTTGCCCTTGCCTGCGCGTGCTGGCAGCCACGCTCTTTCGGTTATATGTGTCCCCCTGTTCATCAAGGTCAAAGAGATAGCCCCACGGCGGCGCTGCGGCCCTTGCGGGCGGTAAAGGCCTCTGCCGCCAATTGGATGCTGACGCCGATGCCGCCAGGCAGGATAGCCGCTACGGGGCGCGCCAAAGGTCTCCCTCTGCGCCCTGCTGCTGAATTCGCCTGTATTGCCGTGCATAAACACGTACTTCATTTCGGGCTTTTCGCGAAGTGCGCGGCGGCCTTTTTTAAATATTGCCAACTCCTCGGCCTGCTTGGCCGCACCGGCCACTCCAACCTGATCGGTCATGCCTAAAGCCTCTGTCTTGAACTAAGCCGAACAACGCCGCCTGGATGATTTCTGTTGCCGTCTTATGTAAGGGCGGGGATCACCTCCGCTCCGCAACTTAATCGCTTAACGGTGTGTCCGTCAAAAATGGGCTGGATCAAGCCATTTTAGCCTCCCTTGGCAGATAAAGCCGGTAGTCACGGATATTGACAGACAGAATGCTGCCTAGGCAATCGCAGAGGCCCCAATTTGATAAGGAACGGGGAAAAACTCTGTTACCATCCGTTTTGTAGTGTGGAAAAATAAAGATGAGCGGGTTATAACAGCATGCACAGTGCCCCGCCTTTGCAATACTAGAGTAGGAGAATGTGCTGGTGCCAGAAGAAGACCGGATATGTAAGCGTTGTTCCGTAAGAAGAGTGGATGCTCTGGTGGATGCGTATCTGCAGGCCCATGGGGACGGCGGAGAAATTTGGGTGTCACGTTTGCGTAAGGTTGACAAGCTCTGCAAGGAGCGCAGCTTTGACCAGGCAGCTCGGCTCTTGCAACCAGGTCTGGGCGAAAAGGACCTGCGCGCGCTGTGCTGGAATGTTTCATCATTTCTCAAGGATCAGGAAGTGGAAGCCATCTTGGGCATCAAGCTGGCTTGATATTTTTCTATTAATCCTGATTACATACCGCTAGCGACCCTGCCCTATTCTTGCCATTAAACACTGCATGTGATAGTTGTTTCAGAAGTACGGGTAAAGTAACGCCGCCAGAGGGAGGCCTGTGAACACACAGGAATCTGAATATGTGCACCCGCTGTCGTTAAATGACGGAGTGGTGGCTATCGATCGCTCTGGCCGCACGATGGGGTTCAACAAATCCTTTGTTGACTTGTTAGGTATAAAGATCAAACCGGGAGATTATTTCTCTCTGGAGGATTTGTTCGAGGGCCCCCAATTGGCCGCGGCCCAAGCAGCCGTGGATGCGGCCCTAGGTGGGCATCCCAGCGCCGGGCTACAGGGCCGCGTAAGGGACTGCAGCGGCCAGCGCTTTTTGTGCGAGTACAGCGCCCTGCCTTTATTCGGGGCTTCCCGGCAGGTTTTGGGGGTCATTGTAACCCTTCATGATCTGGATTTTCGTTGGATCGGCCAGGATGAATCGGACGCCAGCGAAACCCTGCCCCATCTCCCCAAGCTCGGCTACCAAACCTTGTTCGAAAGCTTGGCGGAAGGCATTTTTACCATCAACACCCGCTGGCGTATAACCAGCTTCAACCAGACCGCTGAAAAATTAACCGGCTATCACCGCGAAGAGGTTTTGGGCCGCTTTTGCTGGGATATCTTCCACTCCGACCTTTGCGAGTCGGGTTGCCCCTTGCGCACTACCTTGGAAACCGGGGTTGCCCGCATGGACCAGGATGTTCGCATGCTGTCCAAAGAGGGAAGGCGCATATCCGTGCTAACCAACACTAGCGTGGTCAGGGACCGAAGCGGGACCGTGGTAGGGGCGGTGGAGACTTTCCGCGCGATCAGCGGCCTCAACCAGAATATGGGGGATGGCTCCCTGACGGAGCACCACGTCTCGAATATCATAGGGCAGAGCCCCCAGATGCAACGGTTGTTCGCCATGCTGGACGATGTGGCCGCCAGCGAGGCCAGCGTGCTGATTACCGGTGAAAGCGGAACCGGAAAAGAGCTCTTCGCCCGGGCCCTGCACAACCGTTCCGCCCGCAAGGACGGGCCTTTCATCGCGGTCAATTGCTCAGCCCTGGCCGAGTCGCTTCTGGAATCCGAGATCTTTGGACATGAAAAGGCGGCCTTTACCGGCGCGGTTCGTTCCAAGGTGGGGCGTTTTGAACTGGCCAAAGGCGGGACCTTGTTTCTTGATGAAATCGGCGAGTTGAAACCCGAGCTTCAGATAAAGCTGTTGCGGGTCTTGGAAGAGCGCGTGTTCGAACGAGTGGGAGGCACGCGCCTATTGCAACTGGATGCCCGCATCATTGCCGCCACCAACCGCGACCTCAGCAAGGCCCTGCAAGATGGTTCCTTCCGAGAGGACTTGTATTATCGTTTACGCACCGTGCCTTTGGTAATACCCCCTTTGCGGGAGCGGGCCGCGGACATTCCATTACTGGTGGATAACTTCATTAAAAGGCTCAATAAGTCCGCTGGCAAGGAAGTCCGTGCGGTGGACCCCAAAGTCATGAAGCGCTTCATGGCCTATGACTGGCCCGGCAATGTTCGCGAGCTGGGGAGGGTCATGGAATACGCCTTTGTGTTTATTAAGGGGCCGGTGATATTTCCTTCCCACCTGCCAGACTTGGACAGCAACCAGGATCAAGCCGAGGCATCTTCCCTCCCGCTTGCGGCGCGTGCCGGTGACTCAGACCATGAGCGGATGCGCCAGGAAGTGATTCTCGCCCTGCAGAAATGCGGCGGCCGGCGCGGCGAAGCCGCCCAACTATTAGGCATAAGCCGGACCTCGCTCTGGCGGCGTATGAAGGACTTGCGCCTGGCCTGAGCCGGATGTTTCATGTTGTTCCATTGTGTTTCAAATAATGTTGCACCGGGTGATTGGATTGAAATTACGGATTGTTGCTCAATTTAGTCCGTTTATGTTTCAGCCGAGTTCCATGATCTGAAACAGATAATTGTTTCAGATACCCCTGGGCCAGAGCGGCCTGATTTTAAATTAAATAATAAAAACAATTCATTAACACGTATGGCTCATTTATTGCTCCGTGCTGGGCAGTTGTTTATTTTTCTCGGCTAAGGAGGAAAACCATGAGTGTGGCTGCAGTCGATATAGATATTGATGAGATCATAGAGCGTTATCCCGGTAAACAGGAATATCTGATCTTTCTCCTGCAGGACATACAGGCCGCGTTCAAATACATATCTCCCGAGGCAATGGAACTGATTTGCGATCACACCGGGGTGTCTTTGAGCCAGGCCTACTCGGTGGCGACCTTTTATCAGTCTTTCAGCCTGGAACCCAAGGGAGAGCATTCCATAAAGGTATGTCTGGGTACGGCCTGCCACCTGAAGGGCGGCTCGCGCTTGGTGGATGAGATCGAACGCCGCATTCACATCGGACCGGGTGCAACCACCGAGGACCTGAAGATTTCCTTTGATACGGTGAATTGCCTGGGTTGCTGCGCCTTGAGCCCGGTTATGGTGGTGGATGATGAGTACCACAGCACAATGACCGTTAAAAAGGCGGGCAAGCTCATCGAGCAAGTGTCCAAGTCCTGAGCGCTGTGAAAAGGGAGTTTGCCAAAATGCCACAAGCAATCGTAAGCGAAGATAGACAGATTCAGAGGCTCGACTCAGCCGAGGCGCTTCTGGCCCTGCAACAGGAGCTCCGGGAGGCCCGGGACCCCGATCAGCTGGAAATTATAGTCTGCTACGGCACCGGCTGCCTGGCCAGCGGAGCCACCAAGGTGGAGCAGGCGCTGAAGGCCGCCCTGGCCCAGGCCGAGATGGACGTGAAGGTTAGGCCCCTTATCAAGACCACCGGCTGCCGTGGCTTTTGCTCCCGCGGCCCCTTGGTGGTGGTCCAGCCGGAGGGCGTCTTCTATCAAAAGGTGTCCCCGGACGACGCCGAGGATATCGTGGCCAGCTTGGCCCCGGACGCGGTCCCGGTGGAGCGGCTGCTCTACCGCGACCCAGTCAGCGACGAGCCCATCACCCACGAGGAGGACATACCCTTCTACAAGCTGCAGCACCGCCTGGTGCTGAAACGCATAGGCTCGGTGGACCCCACCGACATCTACGATAGCATCGAGGCTGGCGCCTATCAGGCCCTGGCCAAGGCGCTTTCCACCATGACCCCCGAGCAGGTGGTCACAGAGGTGGAAAAGAGCGGCATCAGGGGCCGCGGCGGAGCCGGTTTCCCCACCGGCCGCAAGTGGCGCGGCGCCCTAGCGGCCATCAAAAAGAAAGGTCGTCCGGTCTACGTGGTGGTCAACGGGGACGAAGGCGACCCTGGGGCCTTTATGGACTGCATGGTCATGGAGGGCGACCCCCACGCGGTGCTGGAAGGCCTGATCCTGGGCGCCTACGCCCTGGGCGCCGAGCAAGGCTACATATATGTCCGCGCCGAATACCCGGTGGCCATCAAGCATCTCTCCCTGGCCATGGATGAGGCCCGCCAGTTGGGGCTCTTGGGCGAGAACATCCTGGGCTCGGGCTTCTCCTTTGACGTGCGCATCAACCGCGGCGCCGGCGCCTTTGTCTGCGGCGAGTCCACCGCCCTGTTCACCTCCATAGAGGGTCGCGCCGGCGAGCCCCGGCCCAAGTACGTGCGCTCGGTGGAGGAAGGCCTCTGGGGACGGCCCACCGTGCTCAACAACGTGGAGACCTGGGCCAACATACCCCAGATCATCTTGAACGGGGGCGAGTGGTACGCTGGCCTGGGCGTGCCCAGTTCCACCGGCACCAAGGTCTTCTCCCTGGTGGGCAAGGTCAACAATGTGGGCTTGGTGGAGGTTCCCATGGGGGTGCCCCTGGTCCACATCGTGGAGGAGATCGGAGGCGGCGTGCCCGGAGGCAAGCCTTTCAAGGCGGTGCAGACCGGAGGTCCCTCGGGCGGTTGCATCCCTTACGAGTTTAAAGACACCCCGGTGGACTACGATTCCCTGACCAAGGTGGGCTCCATGATGGGCTCGGGCGGCATGATCGTCATGGATGACAAGGACTGCGTGGTGGACGTGGCCCGGTACTTCACCAGCTTTTTGGAGGAGGAGTCCTGCGGCAAATGCCTGCCCTGCCGCCTTGGCCTCAAACGCATGGGCGAAATGCTGGACGATTTCCGGGCCGGCCGGGGTAGCGAAAAGGATCTGGAAGATGTCTTGAGCCTGGCGCAAGCCATCAAGGACGGTTCCCTGTGCGCTCTGGGCGGCAGTTCCCCCAATCCGGTGCTGACCACACTCAGATACTTCCGCGAAGAGTACCTGGCCCATATCAACGAGCAGCGCTGCCCGGCCGGGGTGTGTAAGGAATTGATTACCTTCTCCATCGATCCCGAGGCCTGCACCGGCTGCATGGTTTGCGCCCGGGCCTGCCCCCAAAACGCCATAAGCGGCAAGAAGAAGAAACCGCATGCCATTGACGAGAGCTTGTGTATCCGTTGCGGTGTGTGTCTGGAGTCCTGCAAGTTCGGGGCTGTATTAGTTCGCTGATAATATTCCGGGTCAAGCCTAGACAGGAGGCTTTAGGATAATGATCAAGTTTACCATCAATGACCAACCGGTTGAGGCGCAGGCCGGATGGACCGTCCTGGAAACGGCCCTGCATCACGGCATACATATTCCCACCCTCTGCCACCACGAGGCGGTTGAGCCCTCCGGCTCTTGCCGCTTGTGCGTGGTGGAGCTGAAAGAGGGCGACTGGTCAAAGGTTGTAATCTCTTGCATGTATCCCGTGCAGGAGGGTTTGAATGTCTATACCGAGAGCGAGCGGGTCAAAAACGTCCGGCGCTGGATTTTGGAGATGCTCCTGGCCGAATGTCCGGCCAGCACCGAAATCCAGGATTTGGCCCGTGAATACGGGGTTACCTCCACTAGGTTTGCTATTCACAACCCCGAGGAAGACTGCATGCTTTGTGGGCTTTGCGTGCGGGTCTGCCGAGAGGTGGTGGGGGTGTCGGCAATTTCAACCGTGGGACGCGGCGTAAACAAGATAGTCGGCGCGCCCTATAGCGAGCCTTCGAAAGACTGCGTGGCCTGCGGCTCATGTGTAACGGTGTGTCCCACCGGTGCCATGCGCAAGCGTCTAGATGCCGTGCGCGGTGAACCCAAAGTGCGGATGGCCCGTTCGGCGGTTTGAAAGGAAGGTGAAGCATGAGCGAGAAATGCAAGATAGGAGTCTTCCTGTGTGAGTGCGGCAAGCGCATCGCGCCCTTGGTGGACCTAAAGGGATTGCGCAAAAAGCTGGAAGGCGAGGATTCGGTCAGCCACGTAGACATAGAACCCTACACCTGCCTGCGGCCGGGACTGGACAGCCTGAAGGCGGCTATTAAAGACCAAGGCCTTAACCGCGTGGTGGTAGCCGGCTGCGAAGCGCGGATTCTTTTGAAAAAGCTGGAAAATGAATTGGTCGATGTCGGCATAGAGGCCGGCCAGATCGACATGGTTAATCTCCGCGATCATGTGGCCCAGGTGCACGACCTGGAGCCGGAGGAGATGGCGGCCAAGGGATTCAAATTGATAAAGGCCGCGGTGGCTGGTCTGGATGCCCTTGAATCCACTCCCAAAGAGTTGGTTTCCTGGAACGGCCCGGTCATGATTTTGGGCGGTGGCATTGCCACTTATGCGGCCGCCCAGGAGCTGGTGCGCCGTGGGATAGAATGCGTCATCGCCGTGGCCACGGATGACTGGGAAGACGAAATCAGGATGCTCCACGAGCACTATCCTGGCGAGCGGCACTATTACGACCGCTTGGAGGCCATCCTGCGCGAGGTGGACGCAAGCCCTTTGGTGAGGCGCATCACGGTGGGCAATCTCACCAAGCTCATCGGCCGTACCGGCGATTTCCAAGCGACCTTCACCGACTTGGATGACGAGTTGCCGCGCGTGCATCAGGTCGGTGCCATCATCGCTTGCCTGGACGGCCAGATGCTGAATCAAGGCACTAATTTCGGGCACGACGGCACTAACGTGATCTGCCACACCGAAGCCGAGGAGATGCTCTGGACCCAGGGCGTTCCCGAAGGCAAGGTGGTTTTTTGGGTGAACGACTACGAGGCGGGTCATAGCGATTTCGCCTATCTTGCCGCCCGCTCGGCCTGGGCCATGAGCCGCTACATGCGCGAGCATTCGCCCAACACCCAAGTCACCATTATGTATAACCATCAAATGTCCATACCCCTGTCCGCCGGCGAACGCAGGCTTTCACGCGATATTGGTATCCAATGGGTGCCTTATGACGGGTCCTTGCGCCCCACCGTGCAACACGGCTATTTGACCTACTGCGATCCCAACAGCCACACCGAGGAGGAAATGCCTTGGGACAAGCTGGTGCTCAGTCCCCGGCGCTCGGTAGGCAAGGAGGTTACCGATACCGCCAAGGTGCTGGGGCTGGAGGTAAGGGAAGGCCAATTCCTCGAGCATGAGCATGCCAAGGTGCGTCCGGAAATGCGGGGCCGGGAGGAGGCTATCCTGGCCGGCAGCGCGCGTTACCCCTGCGATCTGCACGAAGCTTTGCGCCAGGGGCGCCGGGCTGCCATCAAAACCGCGGAGTTGGTGGAAAAGGCCAATCGGGGAGAGCTTTACGCCCCGCGCATGGTGTGCGTGGTGGACGCCAGCAAGTGCATCGGTTGCGGGCTGTGCAAGGAAATCTGCGACTGCGGAGGCATCGAGCCGGTGGATGGCATGGGCGGAGGCGTGCCCCGCCACGTGGACCCGCTGGTATGCACCGGCGGCGGCACCTGCGCCGCGGCTTGCCCGTACCACGCGTTGACCTTGCAGAACAACACCCTGGCCCAGCGGGAGGCCAGAGTGGCCGGGTTGGTGGGGGCGCTGGCCCCCGGGGACGTCCTATCCTTTGGCTGCGGCTGGGGCGGGTTGGCCGCGGCGGACAACGCTGGCGTCAAGGGGCTCAAGTATGACCCCCGCATGCACATGCTCGGCGTGAGTTGCATCGGTCAGTTGGACCCATCGGTGATGGCCCGCGCTTTTGTCGAGGGCGCGCCCGGCCTGCTCTTGATTGGTTGCCCGCCCGAGGGCTGCCACCACTCTTACGGCGTGGACCACACCTGGTCCCGCGTGACCATGATTAAGAAGCTCCTGCAATTCGGCGGGTTCGATCGCCGCAGAATCGCCTTGGCCCATTCCGACCTCAATGAGCCCGAGGAATTCATCCGCACGGTGGAGGCGTTTGTCCACACCATCGCCGATTTGGGACCCATTGAGCAAACTCCTGATAACCAGGAAAAGCTAAAAGCCCTCTACGCCACGGTCAACAATCCCAGGGTGCGCTGGGTCATAGGCGCCACCCTGCGCCGGCCCTGGGAGGATGTATACCCCGGCGACCAGCGCAACGCCCTGGCTTTTGACAAGGACCTGGTAGGCATCCTTATGGAGGAATACCTGCGGGCGAGGGTGACCAATGTACTACAAACCGAGAACCGGCCGCTCAAGCTGCAGGATCTGGCGGGAACCATCCAAGAGGAGCCCCAGAGGGTAATGGAGAGCTTGCACGAAATGGTTGCCGAAGGCCTCGTCGGCCGCTTGCACATGGATGGGATCGCCCATTTCGTAATGCATGCCTAATAAACCAAAAGCGAGAGATGGCCAATATCTGCTTTGGCCATCTCTCGCTTTTCGATTGCTCTGCCGTTAGCAAGGAGCAAAAGAAGCAATGCTTGGCAGAACCGAACCTAGCCAATTAGACATGAACCAGGCTACTTCAAGTCATGCCAGAAACCTTAAATACTGCGGTGCGCTTCCTTCCCCAGACGGCTACGCCCATTTCAAGGGAAGCTGCGGCGATTCGCTGGAGCTGTTTGTCTATATTGTCGAGGACAAGATTAGCACGGCAACCTATATCGCCCATGGCTGCGCCTTCACCCATGCCTGCGCCAGCGCCCTGACCAGTCTGATCATCGGCAGTGATCTGAACAAGGCATTTGATTTAGAGGAAGGCCATATCGAAAAGACGCTGGACGGGTTGCCGAGGGAACACCGCCATTGCGCCAAACTTGCCGTGCGCACCTTTCGACAGGCGATCACCGCTTACTATGCGAAGCGCCGGGCTCCTTGGAAGAGTATTTATTAGCTGGCCCCGCCTGGGCAACATAGTCAACTGAGTTGCGATGGGCTGCTCCGCCGCAGGTTTTGATTGACAGACGTGGGAACCGTAGATATGGTTGGGGATAACAGTCAACAAGCACATTAGGTGTTATTGAAAATGAACTCCCGGCAGACCCAGCACATCTATTACTATTTCGTCTTTAGCAGCAACATAGGTGCGCCCATGGGCTGACCGGGTGAATATGTATCACCAAGGCCGTGGGCGCAAAGCCCGCGGCCTTTTTTTGTGCATTTTCAGCGCAGCCCCTGGGGCCGCCGTGAAGCATGGTGAAGGGAATCCAAAATGCAGGCCAGTGTAGCGGAACCGATCAAATTGAGCGACCATTTGTACCAGCTAGGCACTAAGCGCTTCCCGGTTTACTTGTCTCTGGGTGAGCGGGGCATGATCATAGAAGGCGGCACCTGCGGCACCGCTGACTTGATCGCCGAGCAGATTAATATGCTGGGAGTGGACCCGGCTCGTATCGACTATCTGGCCCTTACTCACACCCATGCCGATCACATCGGCGCGGTGCCTCGGCTAAGGGAGATTTGGCCCCATCTGCGCGTCCTGGCCGGACCGGTCGCCGCCGCCGCCCTTGCCGCCGAAAACCATATCAAAGAGTTCCGGCCAGCCGACCGCATGATAGGCAAGATTCTTTTAAAAGATGGCCTCATCAAGGAGCTGCCGCCCGAAGCGCCCGAACATAGTTTCCGAGTGGACGTAATCCTGGAAGAGGGCGCCTGCATTGACCTGGGCCAGGGCGTGGTCTGGCAGGTGCTGCTCACGCCGGGCCACTCAGCTTGCCACGTTTCCTATTTCGAGCAAAAAGAAGGTGTGTTGGCCATGGGCGACATGGCCGGTTACCTGGACCCTGACCTGGACCTGATATGGCCTAACTACTTCCATAGTTTGGAGGACTATTGCCTTAGCATTCAGAAAGCGGCCATCTTGCCCGCCAAGACCGCGGTTTTAAGCCACAACGGCGCGGTTGATCTTAGCCAGCGCCCATTTCTGAAGCAGGCCCTTGACGCGGCCATGAATTACCACTTCCGCCTGTTGGGCCGCCTGGCCTCTGGCGAAAGCCGGGAAGAGATTTGCCGGGAGCAGGCCCAGTGGGTGTATGGTTTTGCGCCCATCGCCTCGCCCAAGGCCATTGAATTTTTGTGCGGGCTGCTCTGCCGCAGCAGCGGGAAAGCGGCGCTGCAGCTCCCGAGCGATTGCCTGGGCTGGACCCATTTGTATGCTGAAGGCCAAGCCGCCCCGGCCAAAGCCATGGCAGGGGGGCGCTTCTAGATTACACGGTACCCTTGGGGCGGCGTCTGACTCAGCCAGGGCGGGAAAAAAGGCGGCGCCCCTAAAAAGGCGCGCGCCGCCTTCGTCATAGCGGGCGCCGCCCTTTTAGTGCAGGAAGCGCTCCGCCGGGGCAAGCGATAGAAAATAGCCTGTGTTGCAACTTAGGCTACATCGCCTTTTGCTGCACCGCCCGGTGGTCCACCAACTCAAAGTTCTTGGTCTTTTTATTCAGCCAGCCCGAGAACAGAATGACCTCAGGATGATCGTCCAGGGAGTGATAATTTTTCACCGCTACTCCGCTACTGGATGCCTCATGAGCCTCGTAGACTCGGAAATCAACTTGTTGCGCGGTCTCGTTTTCGGCGCGGGTTACGGTTTTTAGGCTCCAGACCCAGTCCGGGTCCAGCTTGTAGGAGATGACCAAGGTTTGGCCAACGGGCTGTAAAATCTCCTTGGGAGAAGACAATTTTTCTTTCCCGGCCAGATTGGCTACATCCGCCTGCTTTTTCCCGAATAACTTACCAAACATGGCTTGTTTGCTCCTTAAAGGCCACTGCCGTGGCGTTTGATTATGATCATAAGCAATGCAAGCGGGATGCTAGTTTGATAACCAATTGATATTAAATAAAATAAAGTGTGCTGGCCAAATATATTAGGAAGCGCTGTTTCGTTTGGAATCGGATCTCGATCTGCGGCCGCGAGGGATCGGCTGGCATATCTATATGATTTATATAATATATTGCTTAATGTTACGCGGTTTCCATTTTTTAGGCCTGAGCGGAAATTTAGTTTCCTGTGACTCTCTAGTCGGAATGGATGTTTCCGTGGCAGACCTTTTGAAGCTATTACAATAACCTAGGTGATGTGGCCCTGCTAAGGCAGAGCGTGGAGGAAATCACAGTTCCGGTTTCTGACTAGGCTTGTGGATAAATATTGTGTAATTTAAATAGGTTGTCTCTGGCCTGTCTTTTGCTATGTCTGATCAGGAAAGTAGGAGGATTTGTCTTGTCGGATCAGCACCTGAGCTGCGAGCAATGCGGGTCAACTTTCCTATTCACTGAAGCGGAACGGGAACGCTTTGATAGCCGGGGATTTGATCCTCCCCGACGTTGCCCCTCATGCCGAAAAAGCCGGGTTAAGCTGCAAAGCGCGCCGTCCTGGCAACCCAAAAACCGGCGAGTGCACCGGCACCGCCATGATGACTATTGATTCTTTGCGAGGAAAGGAAGGCTCATGGCCAAGGGACCCATGACTAAAAAGGATATCGTGGCGGCCTTAGCCCAGGAGGCGGGTATCTCCCAGCCCCAAGCCCAGGCAGCCCTGGAATCCTTGATCGACGCTTGCAAGCAGGAGGTCAAGGCAGGGCGGGCTTTTCGTTTGTCCGGCCTGGGAACCTTCACGTTGAAGCAGTCCAAGGCCCGTCAAGGCGTGAATCCCGCAACAGGGGAAAAAATCAAGATCAAGGCCAGCAAGCGAATGGCTTTTAAGGCCGGCAGCCAAGTGAGCGCCGTTCTGAATCCCAAATAGTAAATCAATAAAAGCGCCGCCTCCTATTAAGGGGGCGGCGCTCCGCATTAGAGCCGCCTTTGGTTCATGCCCGGTTCATAGCGTTTTAGGCAAGCTTCTTGAACAGAATGATCTTGTCGTCTTCTGGCGCATAAAAATCGGGCAGCACAGCCTCCACTCTATAGCCTTTGGCCAGATAAAAGCCCCGGGTGGGATCATATTGCGCGCGGGAGGATGTTTCCACATACAAACGGGCAGCGCCATCTTGCGCGGCACGCGTTTCGGTTTCTGCAAGGATCAGGCTGCCGATTCCTTTGCCGCGTGAAGATCGATCCACCACGATCCAGAAAAGATCCCAACTGGCCGAGGTCCCGACTATAGGACCATAGCAGGAATAGCCCCAAAGGCTGCTTCCTTCCTCGGCGAAAAGAAACAAATAGCCGCTGGCCAAACCTTTAGCCAGGCGCTCTTCCACCAACTCCCGGGCGATGGCTATTTCTTCGGGGTTGAAAAAGCCCGACTCGGCGGCCAGGCGCTCCACCGCCAGGACATCAGCCAGTATTGGCTCGCTGCGCCAGGTTATTTTTGGCTGAATCATTTTGTTTGCCCAATCCGGCGCCGTGCCAAAGCCCCTGAAAAAAATGACGGGCATTAAGCCCCAAGGATTTGATGCGGTAACCGCCTTCTTGCACCACCAAGGTCGGCAGGCCCAAGGAGCCCACCAGGCGTCCGTTCTCCTCAAAGTCTTTAAAATCCAAGCTCCAAGAGCCGGTGGGGTCTCCCTTGGCCGGGTCCAGGCCAAAAGCCACCACCAAATAAATCGGTTTGAAACGCTTGACCCGGGCCAAGACATCTTCCAAGGCGCGGCGGTATCCCTTGCCGTCCAATTCCTCAGGCATGGGCAGATTAAAGTTGTAGCCCTTGCCCATATCCTCGCCAGTCTCCTCGCGAAACCCGCTGAAATAGGGATAGGCAAAGCTAGGGCGGCCATGGATCGAGCAGGTGAGCACATCGGAGCGTTTATAAAAAATGTCCTGGGTGCCATTACCGTGATGATAATCCACGTCAATCACCGCCACCTTGCCTTGAGCGGAAAGAAAGTGCGCCGCCACCGCCGCAGAGTTGAAATAGCAAAAGCCTCCAAAAGCCTTGCGTTCGGCATGATGACCAGGAGGCCGTACCAAGGCATAGGCCAGGCGAAAGCCTTTCATCAAGGCCTCGGCTGCGGTAAGGGCGCAATCCACCGCGCCGCGCGCGGCTATAAAAGCGTTGGCGTTGAGCGGCGTGAAGGTGTCGATGCAATAATAGCCTGCTCTAACCGGCAGATCCTTAGGGGGGCGGGCCGCGTTTCTGAGCGGGAACACATAAGGATAAACCGACTTGCCCGGTTCGATCTTTTCGCAAACCTTTTGCAAGTAATTTACAAAGCTGGGGTCGTGGACCGCCTTGATTGCCGCCAGAGAGGTCCGGCGCGCTTTCAATTCCTCGAAGATGCCAAGCTTTCTGATCTCACGCAGGATGGCGCGCATCCTGACCGGTGATTCCACATAACCCCGTTCGTGAACTTGATGCATTTGGTGGCGTTCGTTAACCACCAAGGCTATACGCCTATCAAGCGACACCTGCCTGGGTTTAGCTATAGTTTCGGTGTCGATGATATAACGAGGCTCGCGTATGCGCACAGGGTCGTCCTTGAATGAGCGGACCACCATGTCCACGTAACCGGCGGGGCAGAGGTGACTATATTTACGCTCCAGGATGGCGCGCACCACCTTTTTGGCCTCGGCCCTTCTGAGCTTTTTACCGCCCAGGCTGTCATAGACCAGATACGGCGGGCAATCCGGATTTTCCGGATTAATGGGCGTCTCATAGGCCGTGCCTACCACCGGCCGGGCGCCCCATCGCTCGTAAAATCTGAGGCGCGCGCGGTTTTGCTTCTGCACCGCCGGGTCGGAGCACAAAGACGCATCATCGGGCAGGCACTCCATGAACAGGCCCAGAACTCCCAACCTGTGGGCCTCTTCCCGCACCCTGTCATAGAGCGCGCCTCCTATGCCGCCACCAGTCAGGGGGCTGGCGGTGGAGATATAATCAAGAAAGCAAAAGTTCAGATCCGGCGCGTGGGCCACCAGCGCGAACCCCCGCACCACAGTGCGTTGATCCTCGGCCACAAAAAGCAGCCAGCGAAAACGATCTTCCAGGGGATCTTGCAGCCTATGCGGCAAGCCCGCGACGTCCTTGGCTGGCGCTTCGGTAAATTGGGAGACCAGGATCGCCTGCACCTGCGACACCGCATCGCGATCGATTGGGCGCAAATCGTCATATACTCTTCTTATCTTGAACATGGCATTTTCCGGGGGCTAGGCCGCGCGGCTATTTCGAGTGCCGCGTCCAAGGCCGTCAGCAACGATTCTGGCCACCACCTCGCTGGGGGAGAGTCCGGCTTGGTGGGCGGCGGCCATGAAACCGGCGTCCGCCGCCAGACAGGGATTGGCATTGATTTCCAGGATCCAAGGCCCTCCCTGGCGGTCGACCCTGAAATCCACCCGGGCCCATCCCCGCAGCCCGAACAGCCGCCAAGCCCGCAGGCTAAGTGCGTTCAACTCCTGCAGCATGAGGCGGTCCCGGGCGGGGAAATCATACTTGCGCGGAGTGTGGTGGTATTCATAGGAATCAGGATCCCACTTGGCCCTATAGCCGACCACCTTCGGCTTGTCAGGGGCATAGCCCTCGAAAATTATTTCAGCCGGCGGCAGCACCTGCACGCCCTTTGGGGAGACCAGAAGAGCGATATTGAGTTCGCGTCCCTCGATAAACTTCTCGGTAAAGCACTCCCCACCCATTTTACCGCGGCGATTATCCAGTTCCCGCCGTAAATCCTCTATCGTAAGCCCCTCCACCACGGAATCTTCGTCCAGGCCCACCGAGGCATGCTCCCACACGGATTTCATGATCCAGCGCTCGGCTTTGGCTGGCGGCTCCTCGGCGCCGCTAGGGGTCAGCCAAGCCGGGGTGGGCAGTCCATGCTCCCGCATATAGCGTTTGGCCATAAGCTTATTGGAAGAAAGCAGCATGGCCCGGGTGCCGGCGCCGGTGAAAGCCAGGCCCATGCGTTCCAAAAGCAGCGGCGCCAGGTGGATTAGCCTTCCTTGGCCAAGGGGCGATTCCACCAGGTTGAAAACCACATCGGGTTTTATCAGCTTTAGGGCGTCCTCGGTCTCTCCCGGCTGGCCGGCAAAGGGGACGTGCACGGCCTTATGCCCTAGCTTGGCCAGCAGGCCTGCGACCTGGGAAGCCTGCACCAGGGTGTCGGTCTGATCCGGAGGGGCCTCGGGCGGCACCTGATCATGTAACACCGCCACTTGCACGGCTAGCTCCTGGCCGAAATACGAGCCATCGCCGAGTCAGCAGATAAACGGCCTGCAGCCGGCAAGCGCCTGCAAGCCGAGTCGACTATTCCCCCAATAAGCTCTCTGTAGGTTATGCCGGCCAAGGTGCAAAGAATAGGCAGGTCGGAATGCTCGGGATGTAGCCCGGCCAAGGGATTGATCTCCATGAATTGCGGTAGTCCCGCGGCATCAGAGCGCAGATCGACCCGGCCCGCGTCTCGGCAGCCCAGAGCGCGATAGGCGTCTAGCGCCACCTCGGCCGCCTTCACGGCTTGCTTGTCGTTAACTAGGGCATAACGCACCCGGCTTTCGCACTCTTCCTTGTTCAGATATGAATAAACCTCTGCCTCTGCGCTTTGCAGCAGCTCCACTTCCATCACGCCCAGAGAGTGGGCCCCGTCGCCTGTGCCCAGGATACCCACGGTGAATTCGCGTCCAGGCAAGTAGGTTTCCACCAGCACCGGCTGCTGATAGCGGGCAAGCAGCTCGCGGCACACCGCCGTGAGCTGCTCCCGGTTATTCGCCTTGCTGGCAGGATTGACGCCGCGGCCCGTGCCTTCGGCCACCGGCTTAGCAAACAAAGGAAAACCCAAGCCAACGGCCGCAATCTGGGCCTCGTTTTCCACAACCGCGAAATCCGGCGTGGGTACTCCGCTATCGCGGACCACTCTCTTGGCCATACCCTTGTGCAGGGTAAGCGCCGCGGTCAAAGGGTCTGCAAAAGTATAGGGCACACCGTAATAGTCCAGCAGCCCGGGCACCTGGGACTCTCGGCCAAAGCCGTGCAAGCCCTCGGCAATATTAAAAACCAAGTCCCATTTGGCGCCCTGGGCCAGGCGCTCCACCAAGCTTCTCAGATTCCCAACCCTATCCGTGCGCAAGCCTAGGCTGCGGAGGGTTTTCTCTATGGCGTCCAGCGTGGCCTGGCTATCGAATTCGGCGACCTCTTCTTCGCTGAAGCCAAGCGCCAGATAATCCTGCCGCAGATCGTAGGTTAAACCTACCAACATGCCGGCCTCCTCAACACAAGGCGGGGCCCAGGCCGCCACCGCAGTCGGGATAGGTGAAGTTGCGCCCCTGGTAGTTGCGCAATACCAAATCACCACCATCATTCCCCATCACCGATTCAGGATACAAGGCCACCTTGCCGCCTCCGCCGGGCGCGTCGATCACAAAGGTGGGCACCGCATAACCGCTGGTGTGCCCCCTGAGGCCCTGGATTATCTCCAGCCCCTTACTGACCGGAGTCCTGAAGTGGGCCGAGCCCAAGATGGGATCGCACTGGTAGAGATAGTAAGGGCGCACCCTGGCTCTTAACAGGCCTTGGGTAAGCTGGCGCATGACCTCCACCGAATCGTTCACCCCGGCCAAGAGCACCGTTTGGCTGCCCAGGGGTATGCCCGCGTCGGCCAGGCGCTCGCAGGCCCGCACAGCCTCCGGCGTCAATTCGGCCGGGTGGCAGAAGTGCAGGCTTATGAACAATGGGTGATATTTGCGCAACATCTTCACCAGGGCCGGGGTTATGCGCTGAGGCAATACCGCCGGGGTCTTGGTGCCGATGCGGACCACCTCCACATGGGCAATACGCCTCAAACGGCTGAGAATCCACTCCAGGCGTTCGTCGCTCATGGTAAGCGGATCGCCGCCGGAAATCAGAACGTCGCGTATGGAAGGGGTGGCCTCTATATAGGCCAAGGCCTTTTCCAGATTGGGCCGGGCATGGCTGCGTTCGTTGTCGTGTCCGCCCACCATGCGGCTGCGCGTGCAGTAACGGCAATAGGTGGAGCAAAACCCGGTGGAAAGGAACAACACCCGGTCGGGATAGCGGTGCACTAAGTTGGGCGCGGCCATGTCGCCGTCCTCATTCAAGGGATCGCTGCTCTCGCCGGGGCTTTGAACCGCCTCGTGCCAGCTGGGGACCACAGACCTGCGCAGGGGATGGCCAGCATCCACAGGGTCCAAAAGGCTTAAATAGTAGGGAGTGATGGCCACGGGCAATTTGCCGGTGGCGCCGTCAAAAGCCGCGATCTCTTCTTGGGAAAGCATGAGAACACGGCTCAAGCCACTTTTGCTGGTGACGCGGTTGCGCACCTGCCAATGCCAATCATTCCATTGGGCTGCGCTAACGCCAGGATAGTAGCGGCGGCGGAAGGCATGACTGTCTTGGTTTTTTTGGGGGACCGCAGGTCCCCAAGGGGACCAGGCGGGGACAACCGTAAGGTGCGGCTCTAAGTCCCCACCCTGACAATGGGGAGGGGGTTCCACCTCCTCGGGCGGCAAATCCGCCGTAAGTCGCAGTCGGCCTTGTTCCATTTTAATAGCGTCTCCTTCCTTTCTCGGGGCTTATAACGCCTTAATCTCTTGATCCTTGGTTTGTCATTAAAGGGGTTAGCCGGCGGTCGGAGACATATCCGTCTCCGATACCGCCGGCTCACTACCCATAATGCTTAGACCAGCTTCTCGTAGTCCAGCTCAGAAAACCGGCCTACAGGCTCAAAGCCTTTTTGGTGGCCGCATCCAACTTGCCAGTAACCTTCAACTTGTTCTTCTTCTGGAAGGCCTTAAGGGCCTTCTTGGTGTTCTTGCCCATCATGCCATCGGCTTTGATTTTATAGCCGGCGCCCGCCAAGGCTTGCTGGGCGGCCATCACATCGGGGTTCGACTTAACCGCTTTCTTTTTAGCGGCCTTCTTGGTCATCTTCTTTTTCTCGGTCTTCATTGCCGGTGCCGCAGCCTTAGCCGCTGGTTTGGCAGCGGTCTCCTGCTTAACCGCCGGGGCCTGGGCCGGGGCCTTTTCATCGGCCGCCAAGGCTGGACTGATGGCAACCAAGCCAAACAGGGCCGCCACAGCAAGCGTCAGCAGGGTTTTGCCTGCTCCGGGTCCCTTTTCAACTTTGTAGCTCTGGACTTTGATCATCTTCTTTCCTCCGTAAGTTTCACTTAACTCGCCACTCACACTCACCACTTGGTGAAGTTTGCTTATAAGTTGCCGCGCCAGTTCTCCATCCGCCAAATGATATTCAGTTTCATCAAAGGCCGAGATGCTAATGGTGAGCACCTCGCCAGCGCGGTCCCAGCTGGCCGGTATCACTAGCCCTTTAATGTCAACCGCTTTAGCTTCGGCTGGGTGGTTTTGTTCCATGGCTCACTTTCCACATTTCTTACTAAGTCCGCTGGGTTTTCACCCATACCCCCTTCACCTTTACAAGAGGTATGCCATAACATAACAATATGAAATTAAAGATATTTTTATGATGGTCACATGTGAGGTCGGAAGTTTAATTTCCCCCTATACTGAAGGCATTGCGCCAAATCCGGCCCTGCACAAGGTGCTTGATAGCAACCTGCTGAAATATTTGAGTAAAATATTTAGGAATTTTGATTTCCGATATTCGGAAAAGCAGCAAGCAATGTTCTCAAACTTGGTGGATTACTTGAATTCTTCCTTATGGAGACCATGTTTGGTTAGAAGATTATGCAATTGGCGGGTGGTGATGCCGGCTATATCGGCGCTTTGGTCAACTCTGCCTTTATTCAAGGCCAGTATGTCACGCAAGTATCTCAACTCGGCTATATCCACCGCCTTGGACCGGACTTGAGCCAAGGTAGGAACCTGGCCGGTGGAAACAATGCTCGAAATCTTTTCCAGAGAGAAAAGGTCGCTGGGAAAGCCTGTGGGCGATAGCATCGCGCCTTTTTCCAACAGGTAGGCGCGCTCCATGAGGTTTTCCAACTCGCGGATGTTGCCCGGCCAGGAATAGCGCATGCAGGCCTCCACCACTTCGGGCTTCACGCCTTTTATGTCTTTGCCATGCATCCGGTTGAGGCGTTCAAGGAAAGTCTCCATCAGAAGCGGAATGTCATCCAGGCGTTCCCTGAGGACCGGCAGCTCTATTGGGAAAACATTGAGCCGGTAAAACAGGTCCTTTCTAAAATGGCCTTGGTCGGAGAGGGTCTGCAAATCCTCGTTGCTTGCCGCCACCACACGCATATCCACTTGTATGGGCGTTTCACCGCCCACCCTGGTGAAAGTCATTTCTTGGAGGACCTGCAACAATTTGATTTGGGCGGCGGGCGTAATGGTGCCGATTTCGTCTAGAAAGACCGTGCCGCCATCGGCGATCTGGAATTTGCCAAGTTTACGCTTGATCGCTCCGGTGAAGGAACCTTTTTCATGTCCAAAAAGTTCGCTTTCCAAAAGCGTGTCAGGAATGGCCCCGCAATGGACAGCGATAAAAGGTCCTTCCGAGCGGTTGCTGTGGGCATGAATGGCGCGAGCCAACAGGCTTTTGCCCGTGCCGGTCTCGCCGGTCAAAAGCACGGTGGTGCGCGTGGGAGCCACTGAACGCACCTTGTCCAATACTTCTATCATGGCCCTTGAGTTGGTGCGGACGCCTTCGCTAATGTCCGAGCGCCAGGAGCTGTCGCGAAGGTATTTGAGTTCGGACTCGAATTGGGACATCTGCGACAAGCTCTCAACTACATAGGCAACCTCGTGGGCGTCCAGGGGATAGGTGAGATAGGTGCCGGCTCCGGCCTTGACCGCGTTGACCGCCTCGCGGATGCGCTCTGATGGGGCCAATACAATTATGTGGGCAGAGGGAAAGGCCTGCCAAAAGGGTTTTAAGGCTTGTTTGAAGTCGGTGCGGCCTCCACCGGTGGGTACACCCAGAAAGTCTATATCAATGAATGTGTACTCAAAGTGCTTGCGCTTAAACGCAGAAAGGCAGCTTTCCAGGTCGCTTGCCAGCTCGATCTTGAAAAGCTTACCCAAGGCCAGACCGATTTCATGGCCGGCATTGTTTTGGGCCGTGGCAACTAACACATAGCGCATCGATCACATACTCCACAAATGGGGAGCAAACTATTTTCACCCGCCCAATTTTACTGCGAGAAATGGAAATAGCTCCAACAAAAATCATTAATCGCTGCCTTTCGGAAGCGGAAGTCACTCCCTAAGTCACCCGAGAGGAAATTAAGCTTCCGGTGCCTACGGTTCAATTATCACGGGTACTTAGCCCCAGCCGCAACTCCCATTCTTACACATAGCCTCCATCCTTGGGAACCAGACGGAACTCCCGCTTCTTGATCATGCGATGGCATTAACAAAATATATTAGTTAAATCAATCACATGGCTAATTGGCCGCTCTATTGCTAATCCATATGGCAGCCACCCACCCGCCATACAGGGTGGGTGAACAGTTTGTAAAACATGCCACGTTTCTATGAAAAGCGATGGTTGACCATGAAAGCGATCGAATTGCTCAGTTCACTGAGCTTTAAAAAAGAAAACCATAAACAGCCCGAGCTGCAGGTTGCTAACGCACCTTGGTGGTGGTCCGCGGACTACCTGGGCAAATCCTTGGTTGGCATCGGCCTGGCGATCGTCGTCGTTTTTGCCGTTTTGCTTAGGATGGGATACATCGAATTTGACGGCGAGGTTTGGGTTCCGGAGGAATTGAACGCACTCTTGTGGGTGTTGTATATATTCGGCTCCATAAACATGGCAGTGTTTGTGTGGAGGATATATCTCGTCATCACCTATTGTCCTGTTCCGGTTCCCCCTAAGAGGGAACTCCCCAAGGTGACCGTGGTGGTGCCGGCCTACAACGAAGGCCGCCAGGTTATGGCCACCCTGGAAAGCGTGGTGGCCAGCGATTATCCGCGCAATAAATTGCAGATTATCGCGGTGGATGACGGCAGCAAGGATGACACCTGGCAATGGATGAAGGCCGCTGCGGCCAAACTAAAAGGCCGGGTGAAGCTGGTGCGCCAACCAGCCAACACGGGCAAGCGTCGCGCCCTGTACGAGGGCTTTAGGCGGGCCACGGGAGACGTGTTTGTCACCATCGACAGCGATTCCCTGGTGGAACGGCAGACCCTGAAGCAGTTGGTGGCTCCTTTTGCCCGTGATTCGCGCTGCGGCGCCGTGGCGGGTAATGTCCGTGTGCTTAACCGTAAAGAGGGCCTGATTCCCCGCATGTTGGAGGTTACCTTCAACTATGGTTTCGATTTCATGCGGGCCAGCCAGAGCCGTTTCAACGCGGTGTTTTGCACGCCGGGCGCTCTATCGGCCTACCGGCGCGACTTGGTCATGACGGTCATGAACGATTGGCTTGGTCAAACATTCATGGGAGAGCCCGCTGGCATCGGCGAGGACCGGGCCATGACCAACATGATTCTCAAGCAGGGCTTTCATGTCCTTTTCCAGCGCCACGCGGTGGTTTACACCAACGTGCCCACTACCTATAAAGGCCTATCCAGAATGTACCTGCGCTGGGCGCGCAGCAACGTGCGTGAAACCATAGCCATGGCCAAGTTCGCTTTCAGGCGTTTCCGCCCCACATCGGCTTTGGGCGCGCGCATTGAATTGGTGCGCTCAATATTGAGCATGTCATTGGGCGAGGTGGCCAAGGTAATCGCCTTCAGCATTCTTATCTCCAATCTGGACATCGTGGCCCCAGGCTTTGTGATCGCCTGCAGCATTTCCGCCATTGTGCCGGCGGCGTTCTTCCTGCTGCGCCACAAGGACAGCGATTTTCTCTGGGCCTTTACTTACGCGCCTTACAGCGCCGTAGCGCTGTCATGGATCAGCCTCTACGCGATATTTACGGTAAGGCGTTCCGCCTGGCTGACCCGCGACCTGCCGGCTCACCTGGCAGCGCCAATTCCTGTACCAGTCCAGGTCATGGAGCAAACCAGCATGGAAAAATCTGCGTAGCCGCGGAGGCCGCTTACTTGATTCCAGTTGCGGCGGTTAAGATTGGGCTCGGCTCAGGAAAAGGCTAATTGAAATTCCCGTGGGCTATCGCCTTCTCATGCAAGGCAATAGCCCACGGCATTAATCGATGCGCATGTTACACCCGGGCCCAGCGCGCTTCCAATAGAGTGCCCACCTGTCTCCTCCCCAAATAGTTGGCCCGGTTGACCTGCAAATACTTTCTCAACTCTTTTTGCCCAAAGCATGCCGCACTGCTTACCGGCGCCGTCAGGCGGCAGCAAGCTGGTTCAGCGCGGACGGTCAGCCTGCAATGATTGGAACTGGCCTAACCGGGCGGGTTACCCTGGTGCCAGGTTAGGCGCGGTAGTGCTCAACCCCAAAACCTGCTTGGCGATGAAAATGCTTGTACCGGGCCAACATAATATGTACAGTATAAAAAATGATAGGTGAGTCACTTAGCATGCCAATGTCAGATTCCACCCAACCCCTGGCACCCCGAGCCAAGCATTCGTTAACCCCTAAAGGGGTGAGAACCAGAAAAGCCCTGCTCGAAAGCGCCCGCAGGGTCTTTGAGAGCGAAGGATACTTTGCCGCCAGCGTCTCGGAGATAGGCAGGCAATGCGGGGTGAGCCAAGGGACCTTCTATCAGTATTTCAAGAACAAAGAACAGATATTCCGCGAGATCATCGACCAGGTGCTGTCGGATTTTTGGAGTAAGGCCAGGAGCTTCAACAGCGAGGAAAAGGGCTTTGACCAGGCCTTTCGAAACGTGCTGGGGCTTATTCTTAGGCATTGCCGGGAGTACGCCGCGCTGCATAGGGTGCTAAATGAGTTTGAGTTGCTTGAAACCATAACCATAAGCTATTACGACTCAATCGCTAGATTTTACCGCGATTTCTTCCGCCGGGTCGCGCTGGAAGGTCACGTCAAGCAACTCGACCCCAACCTGATAGCCTATTCCCTGGTGGGGTTGGCTATTTTTCTGCAGAGGCAATGGGCAGGTGATGGCGCGTTTTATGATGATGAGGCGCTGCTTGAGCTGACCGCCGATCTAGTGGGCTGGGGGATCAGCGGTCCCAATAAATGGAAGGTCCCCCGCAGGCTGGCGCTTATCAATCCAAACAAGCACCAAGAAAGCAGATTAAACTGGGAAGAGAGTGGCGGGCCGGGCAAGATAACCCGCCGGGCCATTTTCCAGGCCGCGGAAAGGGTTTTAGGGGAGTACGGTTACAGCCGGGCCAGCATTTCGGAGATAACCCGCCGGGCCGGAATTGCCCAAGGCACCTTTTACGTGCATTTCAAAAGCAAGGAAGACCTGATGTATGGCGTGGTTCGGTTTTTGAGCCATGAACTGCGCCGTGAACTGCGCCGCGCTACTGATCGAGTGGTGGACCGAAGAGATAGGGAAATCCAGGGTATGCTGGCATTCTTTAACTTCTTGGGCTTGCATTCCCCCATCTATCGCATCGTGTCGGAATCAGAGGTTATCGTGCCCGAATCCGCCCAGTACTATTACGGAAAGCTGGCCGAAGGCTACGCCGCGTCGCTATCCGGGGGCGTTAAGAATGGCGAGATAAGAAACTTGCCCATTGATTTTGTGGTGCCTTCGCTGATGGGGATCAACCATATGCTGGGCCTGCGCTGGCTAGTGTGGAACTCGGCTTCTCGTCCTGAGATTCCCTCTCAAGTACTTGCAGATGCTGTCGAATTAATCCTGAACGGTTTAAGGACCAAACCCTAGATCCGCGCCAGCGCGTAATTAATGCTTGACAGCGGGAGGCAAGCTGTATCAATATTTCTGACAGTTGGTTCACATATCAGAAAACAACCATCTTGAGCCATTCTTCTTTGATGTCAGAACTCCTTAGGCCGGGCAGCTAACCCTGCAGGGGCCGGGAAACAATAGCGCGTGTGAACCGGATTTTTCATTTCCGGGTTTGTGAGTGCAGCAACCAATGAGCGATGCGTACCCCGATATTTCCTTAAAGCTGGACGGCGAGGTGGCTTGGGCTGTCATCCAACGCCAGGCAGACCGCAATTCCATCAACTCGGAGATGATGGACCAGTTCCGTGCGCTGCTGATAGAGGTGGAGAAAGTTGGCGTCCGGGCATTGGTTTTCACCGGGGCGGGCGCTACCCATTTCATAGGCGGGGCCGACGGCATCGAGATGATGCAGTTGGACCGCTCGGGCGCCGAGAGGTTTTCGCAAAGATTCCAGGACCTGCTTAACCGCATGGAGGCCAGCCCCCTTTTGCTGGTGGCCGCCATAAACGGACTATGTTTCGGCGGCGGCTTTGAATTCGCCATGGCCTGCGACTTAAGAGTTGCGACCCAAAGCGCGCGCATCGGGCTGCCCGAGGTCAAGGTGGGGCTCATCCCGGGCGGCGGCGGCACCCAGCGCCTGCCTCGCCTGGTGGGAACTGGCCTGGCCATGGAGATGATCTTAAGCGGCAAACTCTACTCCGGCGAGCAGGCGGCGGCCATGGGGCTGATTCACCGGGTGGTTCCCGACGGCGGCCTGGCCAAGGGCGTGGGGGATTTGCTGGCTCCCATGCTGCGCAACCCGCAGTATGCGCTTTCGTTAGCCAAGCAGGCGGTCAAGTCTTCCCAGCAGGGCGGCCTTGAATACGGGTTGGCCGCCGAGGCCGAACTGTTCAGCCGCTGCCATGATCACAGCTTCTTCCGCGATCTGATGAAGGAGCAGCTCAAATCAGGCCAACTCAAGACCACCGCTGACAAGGACAAGCTTATCAAGGGGGAATCCGCATGAAGGTATTGGGCATTACCGGCAGCCTGCGCCCCAAAAGCAACACCATGGAATATATGAAGCACTGCCTGGAGGTGCTGGGCGAAAACGGCCTGGAGACCCAACTCATCTCCTTGCGGGACTACAACGTAAAGCCCTGCCTGGGCTGCTATGCCTGCGTAAAGGAAAAACGCTGCGCCCAGGACGACGACGACTTCGCGGAGGTCCTGGCCATGATGGAGGCGGCCGACGGCCTGATCCTGGGCTCGCCGGTGTATCTGTCCTCGGTGGTTCCCCAGATGATGTGCCTCTTGTCCCGGGCCACCTTCGTGGCCCACTGGAACGACAAGTTTCTGGCAGGCAAGGTGGGCGGGCCCATCACCGTGGCCCGCCGGGCCGGGCACAACCTGGCTTTCTCCCAACTGCTGCTGTGGTTCTTCATCAACGGCATCACCGTGCCCGGCTCAACCTATTGGACCGTGGGCATGGCCGGAGCGGGCGGCGCCCATGACGCCCAGGATGACGCCGAGGGCATGGGGCATGTGGGCAACTTTGCGGTGAACATGGCCGGGATAATGAAAAAGCTGTGCAGCTGAGCGCTAGGCCGGGGAGCGGAAATATGCAGGGTATCGGACATTGGCTATGCAAACGCAGCCAACTCACGCCGGAAAAGGAAGCGGTGGTGGACCGCAGCCGGCGGGTCAACTATGGCGAGCTCAACCAGCGGGTCAACCGCCTGGCCAATGGGCTGGCCGCCCGAGGACTGATAATGGGCGACCGCCTGGGCATGCTTTCCTACAACTGCCTGGAGTTCGTCGAGGTCATCATGGCCGCGGCCAAGCTGGGGCTCATGCTGGTCCCCTTGAACTGGCGGCTTACCGCCAGCGAGCTGGCGTTTCAACTCAACGACAGCGGCGCCAAAGGCCTGGTGTTTGATCCTGATCTGCAAAAGCTGGCCAACGAAATCACCGCAGCGATCAAGTTCAAGAGCCTTATAGCCCTGGGTTCCGCCGAAGTCCTGGGGGGCCAAGCCTACGAGGGGCTCCTGGCTAGCCAGAGCGAGGAGGAGCCGGAGCCGGCCGAGCCGGTGGGGCTCGATACCCCCCACATCATCATGTACACCGCGGGCACCACGGGCAAGCCCAAGGGGGCGGTGCTCACCCAGGGATGCAGCTTCTATAACGCGCTCAATCTGCAATTGGACATGGAGTTTTCCAGCGCGGACCGCGATCTTCTGGTGCTTCCCATGTTCCATATCGGCGGTATCGGGCTATTCACCTTGCCCATGCTTTACGTGGGAGCCACGGTGGTCATCCAGCGCGCTTTCGAACCCCTGGAGACGCTGCGCCTTTTGGAAGAGGAGGACATAACCCTCTTCTTCGGGGTGCCGGCGGTGTTTCTCTTTATGATCCAGCACCCCCAGTTCCGGGCCAAGGCGTTCCAAAACGTCAGGGTGGTGATGAGCGGAGGCGCGCCTCTGCCGGCCAGCCTGGTCAAGCAATACCACGAGGCGGGCATCGTAATGCAGCAGGGTTTTGGCATGAGCGAAGCCGCGCCCTCCATCGCCACCTTGAAAAAAGACCGGGCGCTGGCCAAGGCCGGCTCCATCGGCCAGGCCCTGTTCCATCTTGACGTTCGCATCGCCGACGGCGAGGGCAATGAGATGCCCACCGATGAAGTTGGCGAGCTGCTCATAAATGGTCCCAACGTGATGCAGGGCTACTGGAACCGGCCGGACGCCAACCAGGAGGCCTTTGTGGACGGCTGGTTCCGCACCGGCGACCTGGCCCGCAAGGACGCTGATGGCGACCTCTATATCGTGGACCGCAAGAAGGACATGTTCATCTCAGGCGGCGAAAACGTGTACCCGGCCGAGGTGGAAGACGCCATATACGGGCTGCCCCAGGTGGCCGAGGCGGCGCTTATCGGCGTGCCGGATGCCAAATGGGGCGAGGTGGGCAAGGCCTTTGTGGCGGTCAAGGATGGGCAAGACCTCAGCGAGGCGGAACTGCTGGGGCATCTGAAAACCTGTTTGGCCAAATACAAGATCCCCAAGAGCGTGGCGTTTGTGGACGCTCTACCCAGAAACGCGGCGGGCAAGGTCCTTAAGAAAGTGCTTAGGGAACAGGCATCGTAAATATGTAGGGGAGCGGCCTGACCGGGAAAAGGTTCAGGTCATTAACCAAGGGTAAGGAGGGTTGTATGAAATCGAGGTACTGGGGCGCTATCGCAGCGCTGGCCGTGGCGGCGGTTTTCGCCTTCGGTTTGGCCGCTCAGGCGGCGGCGCCGATCAAGATCGCCCAGTTGGCCGGAGTCACCGGCCCCTATGAGGCTTACGCCAAACAGGCTATCAATGGTTTCAAAATGGGCATCGAGTATGCCACCGGCGGGACCAACCAGGTCCTGGGCCGGCCCATAGAGATCATCGTTAAAGACACCCATCTCAAGCCGGACAAGGGCAAGCAGCTCTTGACCGAGGCCTTCAAGGACGACGGCGCGGTTATGGCCGTGGGGCCGGTGTCCTCGGCCGTGGCCCTGGCTTGCCTGCCGGTGGCCAAGGAGTTCAAGAAGATCCTCATCGTGGAGCCCGCGGTGGCCGACTCCATCACCGGCTCGGCCTGGAACCGCTACATCTTCCGCACCGGCCGCAACTCCTCCCAGGACGCCATCAGCAACGCGGCGGCCATTGCCAAACCCGGCGTGGCTATCGCCACTCTAGCCCAGGACTATGCCTTTGGCCGCGACGGCGTGGCCGCCTACAAAACGGCCGCCGAGAAGCTGGGCGCCAAAGTGGTTCACGAGGAATACGTGCCCATCAAGACCACCGACTTCACCGCCCCTGCGCAGCGCATCATCCAGGCGCTCAAGAAGGTCAAGGGCGACAAATATCTGTTCGTGATCTGGGCTGGAGCGGGCAACCCCTTGGGCAAGCTGCACGCCATGAAGCTCGGCGAGAAATACGGGATCAAGCTGGCCTCCGGCGGCAACATCCTGGACGCGCTTAAGCTCTACAAGCCTCTGGTTGGCATGGAGGGCGCTACCTACTACTACTACGCCAGCCCCAAGAACAAGATCAACGATTGGCTGGTGGCTGAGCATCAGAAGCGCTTTAAAAGCCCGCCCGACTTCTTCACCTGCGGCGGCATGAGCGCTGGCATCGCGGTGGTCGAGGCCCTGAAGAAGGCCGGCTCCACCGACACCGAGAAACTGATCAAGGCCATGGAAGGCATGCACTTCATGACTCCCAAGGGCGAGATGGTGTTCCGGCCCGAGGACCACCAGGCCTTGCAGTCCATGTTCGCTTTCAAGATCAGGGCGGAGAAAGATGTGCCCTGGGGTATTCCCGAGCTCACCAAGGAGCTGACCTGGAAGGACATGGATATTCCCATCCGTAATAAGAAGTAAGGAACCTAGACTGTCCGGGGAGCCTGCAAAGGCTCCCCGGAATTTTCCCCTAAGTTTTGCCCAGTGGATGAGGGAGAGTGCAGGTGGCTAACGATTGGCTGATTGAGACCCTGGACCTTACGGTGCGGTTTGGGGGCAACATAGCCGTCAACCGGGTTAATCTCAAGGTTGAAGAGTATTCGCTTAAGTCGATCATCGGGCCCAACGGCGCGGGCAAGACCACGCTCTTCAATCTTCTAAGCGGCCAATATAAGCCCACCAGCGGCAGGGTGAAGTTCAAGGGACGCGACGTCACCGGCCTGGATGCCACCCGGCGCACCAAATTGGGCATCGGCCGCTCCTTCCAACTCACCAACATTTTCCCCACACTCACGGTGCTGGAAAACGTGCGCTTGGCCTTGCAGGCCAAGGCGGACATCGGACTCAACTTCTGGCGCCATTATGGCAGTTTCTCCCAATTGGAAGACGAGGCCTACCAGTATCTGGACAAGGTGCTTCTGGCCGACCGCTGGGATTCGGCGGCTTCCAGTCTGACCCACGGCGAGCAGCGCAAGCTGGAGATCGCCATTCTCCTGGCCCTTGATCCAGAGCTTTTGCTCTTGGACGAGCCCACCGCGGGCATGAGCTTGGAGGAGGTGCCGGCCATCCTGGAACTCATCCAAGCCATAAAGGCCTCCGGGCAGCGCACGATCCTTTTGGTGGAGCACAAGTTCGACATGATAATGGCGGTTTCCGATTCCATCGCGGTGCTCAAGGAGGGCGCTTTGATCTGCGACGACTCCCCCGAGGCGGTGGCTTGCAACGCCGAAGTGCTGGAGGCCTATTTGGGAGGGGGGGTGAAAAATGCCTGAGCCTATATTGAGCTTGGAGGCGGTGCACACCCACATCGGCCAGCACCACATCCTGCAAGGCGTCAGCCTGGCGGTAAAGCCGGGCAAGCCCACGGTGCTTTTGGGCCGTAACGGCGCGGGCAAGTCCACCACCTTGCGCACGGTGATGGGGCTCACTCCGGCCAGTTCGGGCAGCATCAAGGTCGACGGCCTGGCGGTGGAAGGGGCCAAACCCTATGAAATTGCCCGCGCTGGGGTCGGCTTCGTACCGGAGGACCAGGCGGTGATCTACAGCCTAAGTGTGGAAGAGAATATGCGCCTGGCCATGCGCAATGAGACCGAGGCCAGCCATGAACGCCTGGACACCATCTTCCGGCTGTTTCCGGCGCTGAGGAAATTCTGGCGCTCCAAAGCCGGGGTGCTCTCGGGCGGCCAGAAGCAGATGCTGGCCATTGCCCGGGCCTTTGTGGAGGACCATAAGCTGCTCCTCATCGACGAGCCCTCCAAGGGGCTGGCCCCCATCGTGGTGGATCAGCTCATCGATTCGCTGAATCACATCAAGGATCAGACCACGGTGGTGCTGGTGGAACAGAATTTCCACATGGCCAGCCACGTGGGCGAAGACTATTTCATCCTGGACGACGGCAGGGTGGTGCACCAGGGCCTCATGGACGCACTGGTGGCGGACGAAGATCTTAAGAAAAAATATTTGGGCATCGCCTAAAGGGGCGGAGAGAAAAATGGCTTCGCAAGCAACTACAGCGACTCTGGATGCGACGGGCGGCCGCGATGTCCGGGAGATCGTTTTTTGGGTCTGTGCGGGCGGTATCTGGCTCCTGCCGCTTATGGCCATCGACCCGACCACCTATCTGGTGCTCACCGTGGCCGGCTTCGCCATGGGCATGCTTTTATTCCTCTCCGCCGCGGGGCTCACCATCATCTTCGGCTTGATGGACGTGCTCAACCTGGCCCACGGCGCCTTCTTCGCCTGGGGCGCCTATGTGGGCTTCAGCATACTAAACGCGCTCAGCGGCCTGGGCTGGGTGGAGAGCGCCACCATGGGCCAGAGCATCGTGAGCGTGCTCCTCGCCATGGCCGTGGCCCTGGTGGTGGGCGGGGGCTTAGGACTGATTCTGGAACGCGTCATCATCAAGCAGGTCTACGGCGATCATCTCAAGCAGATTCTCATCACCATGGGCGCCTCCATGGTCATGGCCGAGATCATAAAAGTGCTGTGGGGGCCCAACAACGAGGTGATGCTGGTGCCGCTGGCCTTCCAGGGTTCTTACGATGTAGCGGACGTGGTCATCAATAAGTTCCGGGTGGCGGCGATCGTGGCGGGACTTTTGGTCTATGGGGGCGTCATGCTGGTGATGCTGAAGACCAAGCTGGGCATAATCATCAGGGCTGGGGTGGAAAACCGCGAGGTGGTCCAAACGCTGGGCTACAACATCAATCGGATCTTCACGGGAGTGTTCATCGCCGGGGCGGCCCTGGCCGGCATGGGCGGAGCCATGTGGGGCATGTTCCGCGAGCAGATTACGCCTGCCATGGGGGATGAGAATTTAATCTTCGCGCTGATCGTGGTCATCATAGGCGGCATGGGCTCGGTCACCGGATCCTTCCTGGGAGCCTGCATGGTGGGCCTGGCCTTCAATTATGTGGCCTTCCTTATGCCCAAGCTGGCCTTGGGGGTGAACATCCTCATCATGGCCATCATCCTTCTGATAAGGCCGTGGGGCCTGTTGGGACGGGAGCAGTAAAATGCCGGCAGCGGAATTCACTCCTGTGCAGCTCCAGCGCCTTCGCGAACACGCTGGACGTTACAGCAGACCCTCTTTTCTGATACAGATCGCGCTGGTGGTGTGCCTGGCGGCAATACCTTTGGTGGTGCCGTCGTTCCGCACCATGGATGTGGTGGCCAAGATCATGATCTTCGCGGTGGCCGTGGCTTCGTTCGACATCATCCTGGGCTATACAGGGATCATCTCCTTTGCCCACGGCATGTTCTTCGGTTTGGGGGCCTACTCCATAGCCCTGGTTTGTTACCACCACCCAGCGCCCCAGTATTACCATCTGCTCTTGGCGGCCGGGCTGGCCATGGTTCTGAGCACGGTTGTGGCGGTGCTGGTCGCGGTGTTCTCGCTCAGGGTCAAAGCCATATTTTTCGCCATGATGACCCTGGCCGTGGCCGAGTTCGTGCACATCCTGGGTTACCAGTGGTCCGATCTCACCATGGGCGAGGACGGGGTGTCCTTCAAACTGCCCGGCATCTTGGCCAGTACTTGGGACGGCGGACAGTTTTTAGGCACGCAGCTCAACGGCCGCCTGGTGGTCTACTACCTGATCCTGGTCATAAGCGTGGTGCTTTTCCTGGGGGTGGTGCGGTTCGTGCGCTCGCCAGTGGGGCGGGTGCTGAAATCGGTGCGCGACAACGAGCGGCGCTCCATGGCCCTGGGCTACAAGGTCATTCACTACCGCATCCTGTCCATCGTTTTCGGCTCGGTCATAAGTTCGCTGGCCGGCGCCTTGTTCGCCTTGTGGCTGAGCTACGTGAACCCGGACACGGTGCTGGGCACGCCGCTGATGCTCAATATGCTCCTGATGGTGATTATCGGGGGGTTGGGCACGGTATACGGAGGCATCGTGGGCGCGGCCTTCATCACCATCACCGAGACCTGGCTGCCGGACCTTTTAAAGGCGGGCGTGGGGCTGCTGCCCCCGGTAGAGCTTCTGCAGCGCCTAGCTGACCGCTGGGTTCTATTCTTCGGCCTGGCCTATGTGCTGGTGGTGCTGTTCTTTCCCAAAGGGGTCATGGGAACCATCCGGGATATGGTCGCCAGGCGCGCCGCCGCCAGGGAGAAGGCGTGATGCCGGGGCCGGTTGCCATTGATCGGCTAGCGGTCGGCGATTCGCACAGCAAACAGGTGCGGATGACCGAAAAGATGATGATCGACTTCACCCGGGCGCTGGGCGACTACAAGTCCTTTCATCAGGACCCGGAGATGGCCAAGGACTCCTACTTCGGCAAGATCGTGGCCCCCGGGATGCTCACCGCCAGCTTGATTGGTTTCGTGCTGGGCACCGAGTATCCGGGCCTGGGCACCATCTATGTCTCCCAGGACCTCAGGTTCCTCAAGCCGGTTTTTGCCGGCGATCTTCTGACCATCACGATTGCGGTCCTGGAAGTCATGCTGGAGCGCAACCGGGTGAGGATGAGCACCGTGGTGGAAAACCAGGACGGGGTTGCGGTGCTGAGCGGCCAGGCGGAGATAATTCCCCCCGTAAACCAATAACCGGGATGACGGTGCGCGCGTGAAACCAATAAAGACATACCAGGCGCAAGGCGATGGCGTGAAGATCCAGGTGGGTGAATGGCCAGGCGCGGGCGCGCCCATTCTTTGCCTGCACGGGCTCACGGCCAACCTGATTTGCTATGAGATAATCGCCGACGCTCTAAAAGGGACTCACCGGGTGCTGGCCATGGACCTCAGGGGGCGCGGTTTGTCGGATAAGCCCGAGACCGGCTATTCCTTGGAGACACATTGCCGCGACATTAAAGCGGTGCTCAAGGACTTGGGGCTGGCCAAAATCACCTTGATGGGCCACTCCCTGGGGGCCTACATTTGCCTGGCTTTCGCCGCCAGCTATCCCGAATTGACCGAGCGCATTATCCTTTTGGATGGCGGCGCGGAGCTATCGGCGGAGCAGTGGGTCAAGGTGGGCGCAGGGATCAATCCCTCGGTGGAAAGGTTGGGCAAGGTTTTGCCATCCATAGAGGCCTACCTGGACTTGGCGCGCCAGGCTCCGTTTTTCAAGCCATGGAACCAGGCCATCGAGGATTACTACCGTTACGATGCCCATGAGGTTCCGGGCGGGGTTTGTTCCCGCATCAGTCCCTCATCCATTGCAGAGGAGAGGAAAAACCTGTCCCAGGTAAAGCCCTCGGAGTTTTACCCTCTGGTCAAGTGCTCCGTGCTGATGGTGCAGGCTAAAAAGGGCATGCTGGCCCATGACGATCTGGTGCTGCCGGATGACGGCCTGCAGAGGATGCTCGAGGCCATGCCCCAGGCCAGGCATGTGATCCTCCCGGGAATCCATCATTTCTCCATGGTTTTTCAACCCAGCCGGGAGAGGGACCAGGCTATCTTGGAGTTTATGAAATCCACCTAAGCTGACGATCTGCGATTGGTGCAGATGCCGCGGGCCGGTGGCGGTGAATCAGAGAATGCCTCCCAGCCGCTAATGATGATCGCAACCGCAGGAGGTACAGCGCTCGGATTTGTATTCGGCGTGCGCCAGTTCCCACCATCTTTCGCTTATCAAACCAGACGGTTTCAGCGGCAAAGCATCACGATGCAAATGGCGGCACGAGCAATCCAGCCTGCACAATTCCTCACGGCCGGGTTCATTTAACTCCGCATTCATAAGGCCAAGCGCGGCTTCCGGCGGTCTGGCGGCATCCGGACAGAACAGCACCCACATGTTTTGCAGGCTTATATCAGGCGCGTCCCGGATTGGCGGCGCTTCGGGAATGCCGTCTAATGCTTCAAGGCCGTTTTCAGTGGTCATTTGCAAGCGGGCCGGGGTCTGCTTGCTTTGGAAAGCCCAAAGCGACAGCAGATTGGAGAAAAGCGCGTGCGATATGTCCCATCCCGGGACGCTACGCACAACCACCTCTGAAAGCGCATCCTTGGCCGGCCCGGGATGCGTCACGCGGATTTCGCGGCACAGGTCCAATGCCGCCAAGGAAAAGACCATCCAATCCCGGCGTGGGTCGCAGAGCAGTTCCAACGCGCCCACGGTGAAAAGACGCGGAGGGATGGCGTTTAGTTTTTCAAAATAGGGCGTGCCCGTATGGTCAAAGCAGCCGTTTTGCATAAGGGCTCGTTCCTGAGGGGAGAAGAGCCCGAAAATATCGCTTTGGGGGCTGGGGTAGAACCTGATTGAGAAAACAGCCCGAGCCAAGTCTTCTTGGTCATCGGACTTAACGGAAGATTCCAGCATCTCAAGATGAAAGGCGCCGGGGGATCCGGCCAGCCATACATACCAGGCCGGCCGATCCCCCCACACCTGGCTTGCGCCCAAAAGACCCAACTCATGCCTGAGGCGGTCCACCCAGGAAGCCGTCATTAAAAGAGATTCCACCTTGAGCCTGAATTGGGTTTCCATCTCCATAGGGATCACTCGCCCTTCCCCTGCTTGGCAAAAAGCTCCTTGGCGATCTGGTTGCGGTCGCGGCCCTCGGTCTCAATGCCGGCCAGGCGGGCGCTCTCCAACACCAGTTCCTCCTCGCACAGGGTCAGCGCGTAGCTGGACTCGTAGGAGTCGAAAAAGGATTCAGCTTGGCTCTCCTCTTTGCCCTGGTCCATACCTTCCCGAAAAGCGGCCACGGTCTTGGCGCCTTGTCTCAGCAGATCGCTGAAAAAGTTTCTGCGCCCTTGGTCCATATCGAGATACCCTTCTATGGTTTATTCAGGTTATTGGATGAGCGCAGTGGCCACATATGAAAGAAGTTGGCCTGAATCAGCACCACCGCCAAAAAGAGAAGCGTCCACACCAAGGGCTTGTCGTCGGGCTGAGCCCAGCCATGGACCTTGCCCAGGAAGAACTTGGTGGCCGACGAGTAGTAAAAGGCGTAGATCAAAAGCCCGCCGGCTATCACGATCAGGCTGCGTATTATGGAACGCCCCCAAATGCCGAGACCGTTGGGGAAGTTGTTAAAGTAGTATTTCCAGATGAAGGCGAAGAGGATGAAGAAGCCCGCCACCTCCCCCATATGAATGAAACGCCAGTCCGGTCCGTCAGTGTACTGGCCTCCCACGAAGGGCTCCATCCAGATGGCGTTGAACACCTGATACAGTATCCAAACCATGATCAGGCCCAAGGCCAGGGTGGCCAGGAAGGTGATCAGGCCTTTCCAGAAACTTCCTTGGCCGGCGGCAGCCAAAGCGCTCCAGGGGCGGCCTTCCCACATCAGTTCGGATAGCACCACCCAGAACAGGGTGCACAGCACCACCCCCAGGCCGAAAAAGGCGCTGGAGGTATCGGCCCAGCCTTCCCACCAGGCTCCGGATGCGGCCATCTTTTGGGGATCAGGGAACAGCAGGCCCACGTGGGGATGGAACATGATGAAGTAAGTTACGCCGGAGAAGAACAGCACCGCGAAAAAGCGCGACCACCCCCTGACCCAGAGCGAGTCGTTCTGCCAAGGCCAGTTGCCGAACCCCAGGTCCCAAACCAGGGCCCACCAAAGAAAGGCGGTGGCAAAATAGAGTATGGCGGTGGACGACCATTCCCGGGCATTCCAGGGCTCGGCGCCGGTGCCGCCGCCGGCCACCAGGGCGTCCGGGCTGAAATAGGCGATGCCCAAGCGCCCCAGTATGCTCCAGAAGATTATGTAGTAAATAACCAGCATCAGGGCCACCGAGAGGACGGTGCCCCAAATGCCTCGCGTAATGGCCTGAGCGGCCGGCAGCGGCTTTTGGGAATCGGCGGGCCATCCCAAGACCTTGGTTATGAGAATCACTGCGCTTAGAAAAACCGCCACCAGGGAAAAGCCATACATGGGAGTATAGAGCTTCATTACCCCGTCGGCGTGCATGAACACGTACCAGAGCAGCCAGACCAGGCAGAACACCACAGCTAGGTTTATCAAACCAAAGATGTAGTTAAAGCCCTCCTTGGCCGGCGCGGCCGCGTCGGCCGCCTGCATGCCCGACTCATAGGTCTGAGCGTTGCTCGACATAATTTCTACCCCCTCTCTGCCGCCGCGGGCCGGCTGACGCCGCCCGCTGCGTTGCTAATTATGTAAGCGGGGGAGCCCCGAAGGGCCCCCCGCGCCGCACCAGACGGCAGGTTAAAACTCCACGGAATCGCCATTGGTCAAAAACACATTGCTGGCCTTGGCCATGGTGGAGTACTTCTTGTAGGACTTGTACTTGTCGGTGCCCTTGACCACCGGCACCCCGGCCTTGGAGGCCTTTTCCGCCCATATCCAACCGGTGCAGTGGTTGCAGCCTACCTTTTGCAACTTAAAGGCCTTTACGCCCTTGATGATGTCGTCGAATTTGGGATCCCAGGTCTCGAAAAGGCTGATGTGCAGGCCGCCGTAGCAGCCGTAGGGCTTGTAGCCCTCCACATTGCGCCGCGCCCAGGCGTTGAGGGTGAGGATGCCGGGGTGGCAGCAGCCGGTCACGGTGACCACGCCCTTGTCTTTCACGTTGAAGTACATGACGTTTTCGCCGCGTACCCGCAAAAGGATGGGCACGTCGTACATCTTAATCGCCACGCCGGGCATCAGCCGGTACACGGTATCGTTTTTCTCGCCCTCGGGGCTGGTGAGCACCAGCTTGCCCTGATGCGGCACCTTGTTCTTGTTTATGACCACTTCCTTGCCGTCTTTGGTCTTGGCCACGTTCTGGCCGCCCTTTAAGAGCTTCATGTCCTCGGGGAAGTAGGTCTTGGGGGCGTACATGGTGATTTTGGGGTTGCGTTTCAAAGTGGACTCGATGCCCCAGTAGTGGTCCAGATGCCAGTGGGAGAGGATCATGGTGTCCACCTGGCCTGAAGTCAGGAGCTTGCCCATGTCGCTCTTTTCATCATAGATGTAGTCCACCCAATCATTGTTCCAGCCGGTGTCCATGAGGAACACCTTGGGGTCGCCCTTTAGCGGATAGACCGTGATCTTGGTCATGTAGCCGCCGGCGTTGTCCCAATCCCAGGGTATGGTGTATTGGTTGGTCATGCCGCCGCCGTAATCCATGATGTTTTTCTTGAAGATGTCGTTGTTGAACCAACTGGTCTCGCTAAGGACCTCCACTTTCAGTCCCTTGATTTGGCCGATATCGACCTTTTTGGCCGCTTCGGCCGGTTTAGCTAACAACCCAATGCCACTGCTCACGGAGGCGGCGGCGCCAGTTACGGCCATTCCCTTTAAGAAATCCCTCCTCTTCATTAGTAACCTCCCTTTGGTGATAAATAGTTATTTCTATTGATATTATGTAAGACAGCCCGCATTCGGGCGCTTTGGTCTGCCAAGGCTCGAGACAGGCTCTTGTGACAGGTAAGCGGAGCATCATCCCCAGAGGCAAGCCCGCAGCGATGGTTGAGGCGTTTTCTCTTGCCGGGTAGCCAGGGTTCAGAGCGTGCTAGGCGGTAAGGCAGGAGAGGCGCAGATGGCCGTGGGTTAGCGGCCGGGCTGAACCCCGGGGAATTGGGTGAAAGGACCGGGGGGCGGATCCTGCTCACATAGGCATCCTGTTAGGGCTGACGAAATATTTGTTGCATTATCTGCGGTCAGCAAAACGGTCAAAAAGCGCGTAGCTTGTAAGGCAGCTTACCTGGGGTCTCTGCAGCGCATCAGCGGCTGACCGGCCGGAGAATTTCCTACTGCTTAAATCCCTATATGCACCAGGATATTAATATATAACCTGCCATGTCAAGGCAATAATCGGCTTTTCAGCTTGCTCAAAAAGCGCTGCAAACCAAACTTATTTGGTAATAATTATTAAGTGTTGCATATCTCAGCTAATTTACTTTTTGACCGCCCGGGCCTCTCCTCTCAGTTAATTGAAAGGGCGTTAATCTTTTTCCAGGAAAAGGCGCCGGCGGCATTAATAACGGCCATTCCGCAGCAAATATCTTCTCCACGATCCGCGCAAATGAGTAAAGCAACGGACCGGGGCATATTGCCTCAGGTGAAGGCTAGCTTATAGTTGTGAGGCATAATGCGCCTGAGAAGCCATATTGCCTCACCATGGATAAGATCAAGATATAATTGGTTAATTTAACGATAATCCTACCTTGAAATCCATTCACGCCCCATGGCGAAGGTAGTCCCTGAAAATGTTTTTAGGGGGGCTTTGCGCTATTAAAGTAAACATATCAATTGTATAAGCCATCGGGGCCCTTCTTGGCATCCAAGGTGCACTACTGGAGCGCAACAAACCCTTGGAAAGGGAGGTGCTTTATGTCAGAGAATTTTGGTCAATCACAGCGAAGCAACCGCCCGATGATCTACGATATGACCTCCCAGCAGTGTATTTGGTCAGCCGCAGGCGTGGAACCGTATCGTCTTTGCCACAACGCCTTTGACTGCACCACCTGCAGCTATGACCGGAAAATGCAGAGCCAACGCCGGGAGGCGGCTAAAGAGCGGCGCCCCACTTGGCGCGAAAAGGGCCGCAATGAGAGTGGCCTGGAAAACCGCCGCTGCCGGCACATGTTGAGCGGTTACGTGCCTGTCAAGTACTGCAGCCACAATTTCGAATGCGCGACCTGCGAATACAACCAGCTGATCGAAGACGAGGTGCGCACCATGGAGGCGGAAGAGCCCATGGTGGAGCTGGTGGCGGGTTTCGCCGTGGCGCCTGGCTACTACTATCATCGCGGACATACCTGGAGCAGGGTGGAGTACGGCGGTCAGATCAGGGTCGGCCTTGACGATTTCGCCAGCCGGCTGTTCGGCCCGGCCAGCTTTTTTGAGTTGCCCTCTTTGGGCGCCGCCGTGAGTTTGGGCAAGCCCCAGATGGTGCTCTTCAGGGACGGCAGGAAGGCAGAATTAAGCGCTCCAGTGCGGGGCATCGTGGTGGCCCAGAATCCCAAGCTGCGCACCCAGCCCGAGTTGGTGAACCATTCGCCTTATGGCGCCGGCTGGCTTTTGATCCTGCAGCCCACCAGCATGATCCGGGACCTCAGGTACCTGTTGTTCGGCCGGCAGGTTGAACAATGGCTGGATCGAGAGGCGGGGCGCTTATCCGAGATGCTTGACCAGGAGAGCGGTTACCGCCTGGCAGCCACCGGCGGCCGCGTGGTCGATGACATATTCGGTTCCGTGCCGGGCTTGGATTGGGATGAGTTGGAGCAGTCGTTTCTCATCAACTCACCACTTGAATAATAGACTGATATGCAGCCCGCCTACGGCCGAGTTCCCGGTCGCAGGCGGGGCAAAACCACATTTCTTGGGCATCCAGCTCGGCCACCTCGCCGGAGAAGCGCATCAGACAACCCGCTTCATGGCAGTGGCCGAGTCCCATGGCATGGCCTGTTTCATGGCATACCACCTTGGCGAGGCGCTGATAAAGCAGTTCGCGGGGCACGGGCTGGCCGGATGCGCCTTTGCGCAGGCGAAAAAGAGATGCTACCGCCACGCGGCCGTCCATGCGGGCTTCGCCGAATACGTGGGTGAACACGGGCAGGCAAAGATCGAACTCGGTGACACCCACCCGTACAATCCCCGCAGAAAGATTGCGGGCCAAGAAATCGGTGAGCACCGCGGCGTTGTGTTGACCCCTTATCTTCAGATAAGCCTGGCCAGGGATGGGCAATTGGCTGGTCACCCGCGAGGGCAGCCTCATAAGCGCCCGCAAGTGCGCCGCCGCCACGGCGCAGGCCACCTCGTTTGCCATGCCCAGGGGCACAACTTCAGCCACGGGGCGGGCTGACGACTCTGTGCTCACTGCGCTCACCGTTTTTGCACAGCCGGCCCAAGGAATAGAGCCAGCTTGCCTTCCTGGGACCCCTTCAACTTTTCTTTGTTTCCTGGCGCTGAAGCTTGCGGGCGAGGGTGCGCCGGTCGATGCCCAGGGTTTGGGCTGCACGGGTGACATTGCCTTGGTGGGCATCCAGGATACGCTGGATGTGACGCGTTTCCATTCGTTCCAGGCTCAGCATCTCTGGATCGGCATCCCCACCCGCTTGCAGGAAGGTGAGGTCTTTTTGGGTAATAAGTGGCTGCCGCGAGATCACCACCGCCCGCTCCATGACGTTTTTTAATTCGCGCACGTTTCCCGGCCAATTGTAGCCTGCCAAAAGTTCCATGGCCTCCGGCGTGATGCCTTCAAAGGATTTACCGGTCTCCCTGCTGTAGCGCTGCAAAAAGTATTGGGCCAGAATGCCTATGTCTTCGAGGCGTTCACGCAAGGGAGGGACATGCAGGGAGATTACGTTGATGCGGTAGAAGAAGTCCTGCCGGAAGTCGCCAGAGCGGACCAACGCCGCCAGATCGCGGTGGGTCGCGGACACAAGCCGGAAATCGCTCTTGACGGTTTGGCTACCGCCCAGCCGGGTGAAGCTTTTTTCCTCCAACACCCTGAGCAGATCAACCTGCATCTTGGGTGAGATCTCGCCGACTTCGTCCAGAAACAAGGTGCCGCCGTCTGCCATCTCCAGCCGTCCCCGCCTGGTCTTGACCGCGCCGGTGAAAGCGCCCTTTTCGTGGCCGAAGAGTTCGCTCTCCAAAAGGTTCTCGCTCTGCCCCCCGCAGTTCAGCGGCACGAAGGGACCGTAAGCCCTAGGCCCGGCCGCGTGAAGAGCCCGGGCCACCATCTCCTTACCCACGCCGGTCTCGCCGGTTATCAGCACCGGGCTATCGGACGAGGCCACCTCTTGGACCAAATCCAGGACGGCTTTCATGGAAGGCGAATCGGCCACCAGATCTCCCCACCCTGACCGCTCGTGCTCGCGCAAGCGTTCCTTAAGCGATAGGTTTTCCCTTAGCAA